>Ga0316202_10002922_pt1 | contig 10715 bp, 9 predicted proteins | sample 3monrhotite_MG_FD_204934 | JGI IMG/M metagenome (GOLD analysis project Ga0316202, IMG submission 204934) | Microbial mat bacterial communities from mineral coupon in-situ incubated in ocean water Damariscotta River, Maine, United States -... | ecosystem: Environmental > Aquatic > Marine >...
GACCAGCCAGCTGGAAGAGAGCTTCTCCGGTGCTCGCATGGTCAAGACCTACGGGCTGGAAGACTATGAAAGCGAGCGCGCCCGAAAATCCTTTTTCGACCGGCTCCGCTTTCTGCTCAAGATCACCGAGAACAAGGCGCGCGTCGATCCGATCCTCGAGGTCGTCGGCGGGCTTGCTTTTGCCGGCCTGGTCGCCTTTGCCGGCTGGCGCATGCTCAATGGGGAGACATCGCTCGGCAACATCATCGGTGTCCTGACCGGGATCGGAGTGATTTCACCAGCGATCCGGGCCTTGGGCACGCTCAATGCCGTGGTCCAGGAAGGCTTTGCTGTACTCGAGCGCATCTTCACCATTCTCGACACTGAAGAAACGGTGACCGCCGCCCTCGACGCGCCCGCACTGACGGTCACCGATGGCGCTGTGCGGTTTGACGGGATCAGTTTTTCCTATCCGGACGGTTCCGTCGCGTTGTCCGATATCTCGCTCAAGGCCGAGCCGGGCCGGACCATCGCGCTGGTCGGCCCATCCGGTTCCGGGAAATCGACCATTCTCAACCTCCTGCCCCGCCTGCACGACGCCCAGTCCGGCACCATCACGATTGACGGGACCGACACCCGCGCCGTGTCCCTCGCCTCGCTTCGCCATGCCATGGCGCTGGTCAGCCAGGACGTGACCCTGTTCGACGACACGGTGCGCGCCAATATCGGCTTCGGTGATCTGAAAGCCGACGAGGCCGCCATCATCGCGGCAGCCAGAGCCGCCGATGCGCACGACTTCATCATGGCGCTACCCGGCGGGTATGACAGCCCGGTCGGGCCGCGTGGCAGCAATCTGTCCGGCGGCCAGCGGCAACGCCTTTCGATCGCCCGGGCCATCCTGAAGGATGCCCCCATACTCCTGCTGGACGAGGCAACAAGCGCCCTCGATACAGAGTCCGAACAACGCGTTCAGGAAGCCCTGGAACGGCTATCACAGGGCCGAACCAGCCTGGTGATCGCGCACCGCCTCTCGACCGTCCGCGATGCAGACTGGATCTATGTGATGGATCAAGGGCGTATCGCCGAAGAGGGGCGGCACGACGACCTTGTCGCCCGCGATGGGCTCTACGCGCGGCTGTGTGCCGTGCAGTTCGGCGACTAGCCCTCGCGCGCCGGCAGAACTTCGTTGCTCCGCCCGGCTTCCGGCAAGGTCACGGTGAACTTCGAGCCGGCTCCGGGCGCGCTTTCCACCGCAATGCCACCACCCATCAACTCGGCCAGCTTCTGGGCGATCGCCAGACCCAGCCCGGTACCGCCATTCTTTCGCTGGAACACGGCTTCGCCCTGGCTGAAGGGCATGAAGATGCGCGATATCAGATCGCTGTCCATGCCGATCCCTGTATCGCCGACCTCAAAGGTCACGTCATGGGTCCGGTTCGCAGTCTGGGTCATCAGACACCGCACCCGCACCTCGCCACGATCCGTAAACTTCACGGCGTTCGACAGCAGGTTGGACAGAATCTGCCTGACCCGCGCCGGATCCCCAGTGACATCGCGTTCGGCGACGGGATCGATCTCCAGATGCAGGTTCAATCCCTTCTCCATCGCCTTCATGCGATAGGGACCGGCAACGGTACGCACGAGCTCGGCCGGATTGAAGTTGGCCTGCTCGACCTCGAACCGGCCGGACTCGATATTGGCGAGATCGAGAATGTCATTGAGGATGGTCAGGAGGGACTGGCCGGATTCTTCGATCAGATTGATCATTTCACGCTGGGACGGTTCCAGCTCGGTGCTGGCCAGAAGGGCCGACATGCCGAGCACACCATTCATGGGCGTGCGGATTTCATGGCTCATCGTCGCCAGAAAGCGGGATTTGGCGCGACTCGCCTCAGTCGCCTGCTGGCGCGCCTCGACCAGGTCGTGAATATCGGTCAGCGCACCCACGAGACGCACTGCATCCCCTTCCGGCGTGCGAACAGCTTCCCCGCGCATGCGGAACCAGCGATACAAGCCGCCGACCACTTTCAGGCGAACGGTCAGATCACAGGGGCGGCCGGCCCGGTAGTGGGCGGTCAGGGTGGACTGGAAACGCGTGCGGTCATCGGGATGAATGAGGGTGGTGAAACCGTCCGTCGCCGCGGTGTATTCGCGCGGCTGGTAACCCAGCAACTCCCGGCCCCTTGCCGAGATATATATCTGGTCCGTTTCCAGGCACATGTCGACAATACCGTCTGACGTCCCCTTCATCGCAAGCGCCGCCCGGTCTCCGGACTCCGCAGCCAGAATTTCGCCCGTCAGACGGCGGCGATAATGATTGAACACGCTGAGCATCTCGTCAGCGATTTCGATTGGCCGCTTGAACATCGCAACCACGATGCCGACCGACTGGGCACCATTATAGAGCGGCATGCCGACATAGGCGCGCATGCCCATCTCCTCGAGCATGAAGTCGCGCGGGAAACGCGCCGCGACATTGTCCTCGAAGATGTCGGCACCGGCTTCCATGACGCCGGCACAGGGCGTGCCCTTCAGCTCGTAACAGTAATTGCCAACCACGGCGCCGCCGCAGGCGACCTTAAGCGTACGCATTCGCGAATGGGTCGCATCGATCCGGGCAATGTAGAGACGATCCGCGGCAAAGACTTCGGCCGTCTGCTTGACGAAGGCTTCAAGAAAGGCCGGACCACACTCACGGGACAACAGGAAGTTCAGACGGTTCAGGCGCTCCTGGATGTAGTCCGTCCGTATTGCCAGATCCGGCATGGCCCATCTCCCCTTCGCGGCCCCGACAGGCGGAACCGAACTTGGTTAACGGGAGTTAATGTGACTCAATCCTGTGGAAAGAGTCGTCATATCTGATGATTCCGGTGGTCATAAAAAATGGGCGCCGACTATTCGCGGCGAAGCAGCTTTTCGGTCAGCAGGTTGCCCCACCAGCTCGACATGAAGCCGGATTGCACCGCTTCCCGGTCATAAACAGTCTCGACCCAGCCCATGAAGCTGATCGGCGTGGTTTCGTCATAGGCGCGATAGGTCTCGAAGAAATAGTCGAGCACGCCGGTCTTTCCGGCCTTCACGTGCAGATACTTCAGCGACAGGTGCCGGATGGCCTCGTCATAGGGCATCTCCAAACGGGTCAGCGCATACAATACCGAAATGATTCCGGCCCGGTCTGCGCCCGATTTGCAGTGGATCAGCGCGGGGTATTCGATCGTGTCGAAAATCTTCACCGCACGCTGAATCCGATCGACATAAGGCGCCTCGCGTGAACCGAACGGCATGTCGATCATCTCGAGGCCGAACTTCGCACACGCATCTTTTTCGAGATCGTAATAGCAGACGCCCGGCTGGGTGCCCCGGATATTGAGGATGGTCTTGAACCCGTCGGCGGCCAGTTGCTCCAGCCGCTGCGGCGAGGGCTGGTTGGACCGCCACATGCCACCACCGACCTCGTGCATGTTATGGAATTTCTGACGCAGGATGCCATGATCCTTCCACAGATAATCCTGCCAGGCGCGTTCGCGGTCTTTAGGGTCGTTCAAGTCATAGGGCATGCTGGGCCTTTCGTCTGGCAGCGCATTTAGGCTGGTCTCGGCGCTGAGGCAACCGCGCGCCATGCTTGACCTTTTGCGTTGTGGAGGTGAGCTAGGGCCTGCCATGTCAAAACGCCTGCTCTCCCGGCCCTGGGCCCAGGAAGTCGTCGCCTTCCTCGTCCTGCTCTATCTCGAGCTGGTCCGTCACTCGATTCGCTGGGAATATCGCAATGCCGATTATGTGAATTCGGTCTGGGATGAGCGCAAAGCCGTTCTTGGCTGTGTGTGGCACGGACGCGTATTGATGGCGCTGCACGGTTGGGCCCGCCAGAAGGAGCGCATGGTCGCCCTCGCTTCGCGATCGCGCGAGGGCGAAATCGGATCCCGTCTGGCACGCTGGTACAAGGTCGGTGTGGTGCGCGGCTCCTCGCGCAATCCCAACAAGCCGGATGCGGCCAAGGGTGGCGAAGCGGCCTATCGCGCCATGGTCAATCATCTCAACGCCGGTGGTTGCGGCGCGGTAACACCCGACGGCCCTCGTGGGCCGCGCATGCGGGCCGGCTTCGGCGCTGTGCGCATGGCGCGTGATACCGGCGTGCCGATCTTGCCCTTCACCTGGTCGACACATCGCAAGACAGTGCTGCACAACGCGTGGGACCATCACTGCCTGCCCCATTTCTTCACCCGCGGCGTCATCATCTGGGGCGACCCGATCCACGTTCCCAAACGTGCCAGCGCTGCCGAACTGGAAGCGGCGCGCCTCAATCTGGAAACTCAGCTCAACACACTCACACGCGAAGCCGACGAAGCTGTTGCCGGCGAGGTTGTCGAACCTGACCCGAAACGGCGCCCGGGCACGGGCAAGACGCATGAGACGCCCGCGTGAGCCTGCCGGCCTCACTCCAGATATACCGAGCGCTGACCGGGCTCGCCGCTCCGCTCCTGCCTGCCATACTGTCCCGGCGCGCCAAGGCCGGAAAGGAAGACCCGACCCGGCGTCATGAACGTCTCGGGCGTCCCGAGATCCATCGGCCCGATGGCCAGCTGATCTGGCTGCATGGCGCGAGTGTCGGCGAGAGCCTCGTGCTGGCAACTCTGGTCGATGAACTCGCCCGACGCGACCCGGAATTGGAGTTTCTCGTTACAACCGGCACGGTGACCTCGGCGAGCCTGATGGCCAAGCGCCTGCCGCCGCAAGCAAAACACCAATACGTGCCAGTCGACACACCCGGCGCGGTCAGACGCTTCCTCGATCACTGGCGCCCGGACATTGCTATCTTCGCGGAATCCGAGCTGTGGCCGAACCTGCTGATCGAGGCCCGCCGGCGCGGCGTTCCCATGGCGTTGGTCAATGCCCGGATGAATACGGCCTCGTTGGAGCGTTGGCGCAGGCGCGGCGATAGCATTCGACACCTGCTGGAGGCGTTTGACTGGATCGGTGCAGCCGACACCCGGACCCGGGACGGGCTGGAAGATCTCACCGGGCGCGAGATACAGCTGGCCGGCAATCTCAAACTCGAGGCCCGACCTCTGCCCCCGGACCCACGCGAATTGTCGATGCTCAAAGTCGCCTTGGCCGGGCGTCCTGTCTGGCTGGCGGCTTCAACGCATGAGGGGGAAGACAGCACAATCCTGTCGGCCCACGCCCTGTTGCGGAAGACACACCCCGGTGCGCTCCTGATCCTGGCGCCGCGCCATCCCGAGCGCGGCGATACGCTTGCAGGCAGCGTCAAACAAGCCGGGCTGCGCCTTGCGCGGCGTTCACTTGGAGAGGTTCCGGACGGACAGGATACGGTCTGGCTGGCCGATACGCTGGGCGAAATGTCGCTGTGGTTCTCGCTCGCCCCCGCCGCGCTGATCGCCGGCAGCCTCAAGCCCGGCATTGGCGGCCACAACCCTATCGAGGCGAGCCAGGCGGGCGCCTGTGTGATCACCGGCCCCCATGTCGACAGCTTCGACGACCTGTACAGTGCCTATCGCCACCACAAGGCCATGTTGGAAGTCAGCGATGCGCTGACCCTGTCGGAAGCCGTCGAGCAGGTATGGCAGGCCAAGGCACCCGGCAAGGCTCGCGCTGAACGCGCCATTGCCGATGCATCGGGCGGTGCGCTGGACACGACCTTGTATGCCATCAAGGGTCTGCTGCCGCGTGCCGACAAGGCGGAGGACGGGGAATGAAGGAACCGGCTTTCTGGCGCACGGATGGCGGTCGCGGCTCCGGCGCGTTGGCCCGCGCCCTCCTCTCACCCCTGGGCTGGATTCATGCCTGGGCCGTCGCCCGTCGTATCCGCCGCGCCGATCCGGTCCGGATCGCACCCAAGGTCGTCTGCATCGGCAATCTGACCGTCGGCGGCACCGGCAAGACCCCGGTCACCCAATCACTGATGCAGAGATTGTCCGATATGGGCATCGTGGCGGTATCGCTCTCACGCGGCTATGGCGGCTCCGAGGCCGGCCCCCTGCGGGTCGAGCCGGACCAGCACGTCGCTGCCGCGGTTGGAGACGAGCCGTTGCTGCTCGCCCGCTCGGGCCAGGCCTGGATTGCCCGTAACAGGGCGGCTGGCGGTCAGGCGATCGAGGCGGCTGGCGGGGTCGATCTTGTTCTGATGGATGACGGCCACCAAAACCCCGATTTGGCCAAGGATTGCTCGATCATCGTGGTTGATGGTGTCACCGGCTGGGGGCCGGGTACGCTCTTCCCGGCCGGTCCCTTGCGCGAACCGGTCAGAACGGGTCTGGCCCGCGCCGACGCCGTCATCGTAATGATGCCCGGACCGGACGTTGAGCCGGATTGGGCCCGGCTCGGCCTGGCCGATCTGGAAATTCCGGTCTTTCACGCCTGGCTTGAACCGCTTGCCCCGCCGCCGGGCGGCAAGCTGGTCGCCTTTGCCGGCATCGGCCGACCGCAAAAATTCTTCGACGCGCTGCAGGCTGCTGGTGGCACCTTGTCGGAAGTCGCCATTTATGGCGACCACCATGCGTTCAGCGACGGAGACCTTCGACATCTCGATGCGCTGGCTTTGGCCCATGACGCGCAACTGATCACAACCGAGAAGGATTGGGTCCGCCTGCCTGCCCATGCCCGTGCACGGATCGCCGCTTGGCCGGTGCGCGCCGTGTTTTCCAATCCGGGCGCGCTGGACGGCCTATTGCGCGACGTCATGGACGCCAGCGACGAGGCTGGTTAAATCCGGACCATGATAGACGCCCAGCGCAATGCCTCGACCCTCACGCGGATCGGCTGGCGGTTTGAAGCCGCCGCCTGGGATGCCTATGCCGGCTGGTACAAGATCAAGGGGATCGACAAAGCCTCCGATGCGGCGGGCGCCTTGCTACGCAAACTCGGCCCGATGATGTCCGTGCACAATGTCGCGCGCATCAACATGCAGCGCTGCTTCCCCGAAGCCGCAGCCCCCGAAATCGAACGCCTGCTGGGCGGCATGTGGGAAAACTTCGGACGCCTGGCAGGCGAGATGCCGCATCTGGGCGTGTTCGCCGGACCGGAATTCAATGAGCGCGTCGAATTCATCGGTCGCGAGAAGTTCGAGGCCCTGCGCGATGCCGGCAAGCCGGCCGTGATCATCTCGATGCATCATTCAAACTGGGAGATCGGCGCGGCAGCCATCAGCCAGACCGGCCTGCCCTGTCACATCACCTATCGCCCGGCCAACAATCCGCTGATCGACCGACGCATCACCGACATGCGGGTCGGATATGGCGTCAAGACGCTGACCGCCAAGGGCGGCGACGGCGCCAAGGCGCTGATGCAGGCGCTGAAGGCCGGTGAGGCCGTGGCGCTGATGAACGACCAGAAGATGAATGATGGTGTCGAGGCGCCCTTCTTCGGCCTGCCTTCAATGACCGCGCCCGGACCGACGCGCCTGGCCATGCGCCATGGCTGCCCGCTGCTGCCGCTATCGATCCGGCGCATGGGTGGGGCCCGCTTCCGCGTCGAAGTGCATGACCCGATCGAGATTTCCACCAATCCCGACAAGTCCGCCGCCATTGTCGAGACCGTGACGCGGATCAATGACTGGGTGGAAAGCGAAATCCGCAAGGCCCCCGAACAATGGTTCTGGGTCCATCGCCGCTGGGCGAAGTCGGTCTATAAGGGTTAGGTGGGGCTGGGGTGGCGACCGGAGCGTCTCGCATAGTGGCCGGGATCGGCTGACGGGGCTTGGCTGGTCCGAGAAAAAATGGTGCTCGGACCCAATTATCCAATGAGAATTGGAAGTTTGCTCATGTTGGATTTCTATTCGAGGTTCCTGAACCGCTTCGGTTTTTCGGTTGCGCTTTACCTGACAGTCGCGCTGGGCACCATTTTCCTCAGACGATTTTTGGGAATTCCAACGAACGCGGTGCCTTGGATTATCGGCGGAGCATTCATTGTCCTCGTGTTGTACCAGTTGATCGTCGTGGCTGGCCGTTCAGGCCGTAAATAAGCGGGGACATGGAATAGGTGGGGACATACACCATTACGGCCTCTTCACGTCTGAGCGCCTGGCGCAAACCCCACCATAGACCGCTTGCCGAGAGGCCGCCGGCCTAGCGCAGCTCGCTCAGGTCCAGATCCAGCAGGCTTTCCGGATCGACATAGAACTGGTTACGCAGCTTCACACGCCAGTCCAGATGCGAGCCGGTAGCGCGGCCACCCGCGCCCATGGCACCAATCAGCTGTCCCTGCTCGACAATATCGCCTTCTGAGACGTCCACGCCTGACAGGTGCAGGAAAGCCGATACCAGCCCATGGCCATGATCGATGAAGATCAGACCGCCTTCGTAATACATGTCCGGCTCGGCCAGCGTGACCAAGCCGCCTGCGGGGGCGTAAATCGGCGTGCCGACCTCATTGGCCCAGTCCAGCCCCCAGTGAGGGCTGCCTTCATGGCCATTATTATAGACCCGCGCCGAACCATAGACGCCCGTCGTAATGCCCTCTGCCGGGTGGGCAAAGCCATCAAGGAAACCTTGCCCGTCCCAGACCGAATTGAAGGCGGCCTGTTTTTGCGCGTATTCGCGCTGGCGCCGCGGCAGGGTAGACGGGTCCGGTGTCACGGTCGCTTGCGGTACGCCATCGACATGCTGAAGATTGTATTCGCGCTGAGTGATATCAACCGGTCGCGTCATTGCGACATCATCCAGGCTGATCGAGAAGACCAGACTGGCCGGTGCCTGTCGCCGAATGGCCAACAGGGCATAGCCGTCAGCACCCGCAACAGACTCGACTTCGCCAAGACGCAGCCGCGCACCGGCCGGAGCCTGGCACACAAGAAGCGAGCCTTCGCGCCAGGCACCGTGGCAGAAATCGGTGGGTTGGGATGTCGAGAACGCTTCCGCACCGGGCGGGGCGAGCGATTGGACGTGATCTATACCCGTTTGCTCAAGGGCGGTCGGTGAGGCCTGGGCGATCAGATCGCCGATCGGGTCGGCGGCGTCGTCGACCAGCGCCGCCGTGGATTGCAGGGCAAGGGCGACGGCGAGACTGATCATTTTCCAGGCTCCGAGCTCAGCTCAATCCAGCGCTGTTTCGCGGCCAGAACATCGCGATAGGCTTCCTGCTCGTCGACATTCCAATAGCGCAGCTGATCAAGCTGGATCGGATCATCGGTCACGGCACAGCGTACGAAACTGCCCGTTTTCAGGATAATGAAATCGCTATCGCCAAACTCGAGAATGGCTTCGCCCTGGAATTCTTTGTCGAAACTGAAATCACTCATGCCTTCGTCTCTAGCAGGGTTTGCATGGAAGCGGGAGGTCTGGCCCGCATCAGAATAGCCGCCCCTGCCCCGCAGCTTCCGGCTTGTTGCGCGGCTTGGGCTTCGGCTTGGTCTTTTTGGCAGGTGTTGGTGTGTCAGGCGCTCGTTTTGGCCCCTTGCGATCACCCTCAATGCGCGCGCCCCTCTCCCCATCAGCAAAGACCAGGTCAATACCCGCGCCTTCCATCAGGTTTGCACCGGAACGGACCAGCTTGCCCGCACGGTCGCGCACCAGCACGAAGCCCCGCTTGAGGACGGATTGATGCGACAGCGCTTCCAGCCTCGCCGCCCAATTGTCCAGGTCGCGCTTGCGGTCCCGCCGCACCCGATCGGCAGCCGGGGCCAGACGCCCCGCCCGCTCGGCAAGCAAATCGCGCTTCTGACGCAGGTCGCGCGACAGGGCTGCCGGTTTGAGACCCGCCGCCAGCACCATCAGCCGGCCGCGCTTTTCCGCGGCATGGTTCAAAAGGGCCGGGTCTAGCTTTTCGGCGACCATATCGAAATGCTGACGCTTCAGCGCCATCAAGGCAGCCGGGCGCGGCAAGGCACGAGCGGCGGATTTCAGCTCGGTCCGCCGGCGCTCGATATGGCGCGACAGGCCCGCGACCAGGCGCCCGCCTAGCTGGTCAAGATCGGCCTTGAGCTCGGCGCGCACCGGGACCGCCATCTCGGCCGCCCCGGTCGGTGTCGGCGCACGGCGGTCAGAGGCAAAGTCGATCAGCGTGGTGTCGGTCTCATGCCCGACTGCCGAGATCAGCGGAATTTCGCTTTCGGCCACAGCACGGACCACGACTTCCTCGTTGAAGGCCCACAAATCCTCGATCGAGCCGCCGCCGCGGGCAACAATCAGCACATCGGGTCGCGGCACGCGCCCACCGGCTGGCAGGGCATTGAAACCCCGGATCGCCTCGGCGATCTGCGGCGCCGCCCCCTCGCCCTGCACCAGCACGGGCCACAACAGGACGTGACGCGGAAACCGGTCTTGCAGACGATGAAGAATGTCGCGGATCACGGCCCCGGTCGGGGAGGTCACGACACCGATCGTTGCCGGCAGGAAGGGAATTGCCTGCTTGCGGTCGGAGCTGAACAGACCTTCAGAGGCGAGCTGTTTCTTGCGCTCTTCCAACAGCGCCATCAGTGCCCCGGCACCGGCTGGTTCCATGCTCTCGACGATGAGCTGGTATTGCGACCTGCCGGGATAGGTCGAAAGCCGGCCCTCGATGATTACTTCCAGGCCTTCTTCCGGCCGGAAACGAAAGCGCTGGGCGGTGCCCTTCCAGGCAATCGAGGCGATGACCGCCTTCTCGTCCTTGACGTCAAAATAGACATGGCCCGACTTGGCCACAACGACGCGTCCCAATTCCCCACGTACACGAACATGACCGAAAGCGTCCTCAACCGTCCGCTTGAGCGAGCCGGCCAGCTCAGAAACCGTGAATTCGTG
>Ga0316202_10002923_pt1 | contig 10712 bp, 7 predicted proteins | sample 3monrhotite_MG_FD_204934 | JGI IMG/M metagenome (GOLD analysis project Ga0316202, IMG submission 204934) | Microbial mat bacterial communities from mineral coupon in-situ incubated in ocean water Damariscotta River, Maine, United States -... | ecosystem: Environmental > Aquatic > Marine >...
CCGACACCACGACAGACCGACCCACGACACCACGACAGACGACACCACGACAGAAGGGGCCCTCATGGCCATCGCAGTGATCAACCCGACCACCGGCGCGACGGAGCGCACTCTCGAGCCGCACGACGCCGACGAGATCGAGCGGCGGGTCGCGGCGGCCCACGCCGCTGCACAGGCGCTGCGCGGCGAGACCTACGCGCAGCGGGCCGAGTGGATGCGCGCCGCGGCCGACCTGCTCGAGGGCGAGGCGGAGGACGTCGCTGTCATGATCACGCGTGAGATGGGCAAGCCCATCGCCCAGTCGCGCGCCGAGGCGCACAAGTGCGTCAAGAACATGCGCTTCTACGCCGACAACGCGCAGACCTTCCTCGCCGACGAGCCGCTCGACGACCCGTCGAGCGTGGGCGCGAGCGCCGCCTGGGCACGATACGAGCCGCTCGGCGCCGTGCTCGCCGTCATGCCGTGGAACTACCCGCTGTGGCAGGTCATCCGCTTCGCGGCGCCCGCCCTCATGGCCGGCAACTCGGGCGTGCTCAAGCACGCCTCGAACGTGCCCGAGTCGGCGCTGTACCTCGACACGCTCTTCACGCGCGGCGGGTTCCCCGAAGGCTCGTTCACGACTCTCCTCATCGGCGCCTCCGCCGTGGACGCCGTCATCGACGATCCCCGCATCACGGCGGTGACGCTCACGGGGTCCGAGCCCGCGGGCCGGTCAGTCGGCGCGCGCGCCGGCGGCCAGGTCAAGAAGGCCGTTCTCGAGCTGGGCGGCTCCGACCCGTTCATCGTCATGCCGTCGGCCGATCTCGACAAGGCCGTCTCCACGGCGGTGACCGCCCGCATCAACAACAACGGGCAGTCCTGCATCGCCGGCAAGCGCTTCATCATCCACAGCGACATCTATGACGCCTTCGTCTCGGGCTTCACGGCGGCGATGGCCGCCCTCACGGTTGGAGACCCGATGGACGAGTCGGTGCAGGTCGGCCCGCTCGCGACGCGCAGCGGTCGAGACGAGCTCGCCGAGCTCGTCGACGACGCCGTCGCGAAGGGGGCGACGCTCCTCACGGGCGGCTCGGCTCCCGAGGGCGACGGCTGGTTCTACGCGCCGACCGTGCTCGCCGACCTGCCGGAGGGGGCGCGTCTCGTCATGGAGGAGGCGTTCGGCCCGGTCGCGACGGTGTACCGCGCCGAGAGCGCCGAGCACGCCGTCGAGATCGCCAACCAGACGACGTTCGGCCTCAGCTCGTCGGCGTGGACGACCGATGCGCAGGAGCAGGAGTACTTCCAATCCGCTCTCGACGCGGGTGCCGTATTCATCAACGGCATGACGATCTCGTACCCTGAGCTGCCGTTCGGCGGCATCAAGGATTCGGGCTTCGGGCGCGAGCTCGCGGCGGCCGGCATTCGCGAGTTCTGCAACCTCAAGACGGTCTGGAAGGCCTGACGGAGGGACGGCGCGCGGCGCGCCTGCCGGGGCTAGAAGCCGTGGAGGTGCGTCGCAGTGCCGGCGGCGGAGGGGAAGTCCTCCTGCGTGCCGTCGTCGAGCCGGTCGAGCACGAACCATACCGCCTGCACCTCGGCCTCCTCGCTGTTCCAGAATCGATGCGGGATGCTCGAGTCGAACGCGATCGAATCCCCCACCTCGAGCACCGAGCGCCCGAAGCCGACCTGCACATTGAGCCGACCGCGCACGATGATGCCGTACTCGCGCCCGTCGTGGCGGATGAAGTCTGCGGGAGGTTCGGCCCCGGGCGCCGGAGCGTAGATGACCTCGATGAACTCGGCTTTGGTCTCGGGCTTCGCCGTGAGTCGCTCCCAGCGGGGGCCCGAGCTCATGCTGATCGTCGGGCGATCGGTCGACCGCAGGACGATCCCCGCCTCTTCCAGCGAGGTGTCGGGCGAGGTCGCGACGACGTCGTCCGCGGGCAGCTCGGCCGGCTCTTCGCCGGGTGCGGGGGTCTCCTCGAAGAGGCTGTCCATCGAGATGCCCAGCTCGCTCACGACGTTGTAGAGGGCGCGCACGCTGAAGGAGGCGAGCCCGCGCTCGACCTGGGAGACGTGGCTGGCGGAGACCTGCACGCGGCGGGAGAGCTCCCGCACGCTCATGCCGATGCTCTCGCGAGCCAGCCGGATGCGCTCACCGACGACAGCCCACTCGGTGTCGTTATCGCCCTGGCTCATGCCGTCCTCTCACTGCGTGTACATACCCAGTGTATTCAGGTGACGGGCTCTGTGCACTCCAGGAGAACAAGGGTGCGTCGCGCTCGGCGCTCAGGCCCCTCGCGCGTCGGGGCGCATGGCCTTCATCTCGCGCAGCACATCGACGGCAGAGGTGATCGAGCGCGCACCGGCGTCTTCGTCGCCGTGCCCGAGATCAGCAAGCGTCTGATAGGCCATCTCGCGCCGCCCGATCACGAACCAGATGCCGCGAGCGGGCGCATCCGTCTGATTCGTGTAGAGGTGGGGGCGGTTCGCGTCGAAGCAGAACGAGTCCCCCGGGGCGAGCTCATAGGTCTCGAAGTCGATGCGCAGAGTCAGACGGCCCTCCAGGAGCACCCCGTACTCGAGGGCTGCGTGGCGCATCATCTTGCCCTCGACGGAGGACGAGCCGGCCGGGGCGTAGGTCACGATGAGCGGGTCGGCGACCGAGGAGTCCCCGACGGCGAGACGCTCCCACGTGACGCCGTTCTCCATCTCGATGACCGGGTTGTCCTCCCGGCGCTGCACGACCGAATCGCTGTGGCGCGCATCGCCACCCGAGTGCGCACCCGCCGAGGTGTCGAGACCCAGGGGCGAGGAGTCGACCCGGTTGTGGCCCATGAGACCATCGAGGGAGATGCCCAGGTAGTTGACGAGCGCGTACAGAGTGCTCACCGACGGTTGCGTCTTGCCGGTCTCCACCTGGGAGAGCAGGCTCGCCGAGACTCCCACCGCCGTCGCCAGGGCTCGCAGGCTCAGCTTGCGCGACTCGCGCACGCGGCGCAGTTCAGGCCCCACGTCGAACTGCATGGTCGCACCTCTCGCATCCGGACACCGAAGTCGGAGACGCCCACATCAACAGCTAGGGTGAACGCTCACCGCTTGTTGAGCATAGCGAACCGGCGCACAGTCTCACCACCATTCACGCACTCTAAGGACTCTGCCCAGCGCGAGACCACGGGCACGCCTGATGGCCTCGTGTACAGTTTTACTGAACGAGATGCCCACTTGACGAGGAGGATCATCGTGGATTCGGAGCGAACCCACCCCGACGACCGGATGGATATCAACTCATGACGACATCGACCCTCGGCGTGGCCTTCCTCGGTCTCGGAGCGATGGGTCGCGGGATGACCGAGCGACTGCTCGGCGAAGGCCATCACGTCATGGTGTGGAACCGAAGCCCTCAGCCGGTCGCCGAGGTGACCGCTCACCCGCGCGCGACCGCAGCAGAGTCGATCGAAGAGGCTTTCGCTGCCTGCTCGAACGTGCACTCGATGCTCAGCGACGACAGGGTTGTGCTGGATGTCTTCAACGACGACCTTCTCTCTGGTGTGCCGACAGGCCGCGTGCATGTGAATCATGCGACCGTCAGCCCCGACGCAGCGGCCGCGCTCGCAGAGAGGCATGCACGCCACGGAGTCGGTTATGTCTCCGCGCCCGTCTTGGGTCGTTCGACCATTGCGAGCACCGGGGCGCTCCTCGTCGTCGCGTCGGGTGACCCTGCGTCGGTCGACCAGGCCCTTCCCGCTCTTCGCGCCCTCGGCAAGGAAGTCTGGAACCTCGGTGCGGACGCACGACAGGCGAGCATCGTGAAGATTGCCGTCAACTACTCCATCGTCAGCGCTCTGCAGTCCATCGCGGAATCCGTCGTGCTCGCTGAGGGCAACGGCATTGATCCGCGAGTACTCATAGATATCTTGACCCACACGGCGTTCAGCGGCTCCGCGCACAGAGGATACGGCCCGATCATCGCTGAGAAGCGCTACGAGCCGGTCGGGTTTGCGATGTCGCTCGGCCTCAAGGATCTTTCGCTGGCGTCGGACGTCGCGAAGGCGAATGGAATCGCCCTTCCCTTCGCACCCGTGCTGCGCGAGCTCTTCGAGTCCGCGCTGGCGGATGACACTCTCGCCCAACTCGACTGGTCAGCGGTCGCGGAGGTCACACGGGCTCGAAGCCGCTCACCGCAGCAGTAGCTCCGCGTTGGCGGGACTCGCATCGAGCTCACCCGCTTCGATGCGGTGCGCGAGGTGGACGACGCGCTCGTTGAGCGGCGCAGATCGGCCAACTCGCTCGAGCTCACGCACGACGAGCCCGTTGATCTGATCGACCTCACTCCGCCGCCCTTTGAGCCAATCCTGCAGCACAGTCGTCCTCGTGGTCGGAAGGGTGTACCCATCGATGACGGCATCGAACAACCGGTCGACGAGCGCGTGAGGATCGTCATCGACGCGGTGGTCGAGGCCGAAGATCGGACGCGCTCGGCTTCCGCTCGCGATGGCCGCGTCCATCGCCTCGTGACCGGTCTGGATCATGAACTCGCGCATGCCGGCCACCTGGGTCGCCTCGCCGAGAGGCAAGTTGAGAATCGCTGACGGCACGAGCTCCGCAGCATTCACGACCAGCTTCATCCACTTGGACGAGCGGATGTCGTCCGAGACCTCAACCGTGCCAGCCGCGCTCAGAATCGCAGCAACGTCGTCCATCCTGCGCTGTGCTCCGTCGTGCAAGCTGCCGAGGGCGAACCAGGACTTCGACGGAGGGCTCTGCCTCTCGACAACTCCAGGTTCGAACATGTTGGAGGAGATCTCGATCACGGCACCCACGGCACGCTCTATGCCGACGACATCGACCATGTCGTCGATGGACATGCCGTTCTGCACTCCGACGACAAGAGAGTGCTCGGTGAGGAGTGGTGCGATAAGTTCGCACGCCCACCGGGTGTCGTACGCCTTCACGACGACGAAGACGACGTCGAACGGTTCTCGCATCTCAGCGACCTCGCAGAGGTGGTGCACGCGCACCGGTGTGATGACGCTCTCGTTGGGCATGTCGATCCGCACACCGTTCCGACGCATGGCCTCGACATGGGCGGGCCACTGTTCGATGAATGTCACGTCGTGACCGGCAAGCACCATGTCGGCACCGATCCCGGCCCCGTTCGCCCCCGTTCCCAACACGGCGATCCGTCGATCGCCCGCTGCCGCCTCGTAGGTCGTCATCCCGTGCGACCCGCATTGCGGCGACCGCGCTGCGAACGAACGACCGCGTACGCGATCGCAGCTACCAGGATGAGAAGGCCCTGGAGAATGTACTGCCACATCTGATCCAGCCGAAGGAACACCGTCGCATTGAGAACCTGGATCAGCAGCATCGACCCGAGCAGGGTGCCGACGAAGGACCCTCGCCCACCCAGCAGGCTCGTGCCGCCGAGAACCACGGCGGTGATACTCGACAGGGTGTAGCTGACGCCTTGCGCCGGGTCGCCGATGCCAATCTGCGCCATGAGCATGATGGATCCCAGGAACGTCAGGAGCGCCGTGCTCACATAGGCGAGCACGATCGTCCGGTTGACCTCGACCCCGACGCGTCGGGCCGACTCTTCGTCCGAGCCCGAGGCCCGAAGGCGCCAGCCCCACCGCGTTCGACGCAGGGCGAACTCGAGACCGATCACGACCAGGACAAGGACGATGAACGCGATCGGCACGGCGCCGAGCTTGCTCGTGATGAGCGCCGAGACCTCCGCGCTGATGTAGCCCTCCGCGGTCGGTCGCACAAGGAAGCTCATGCCCTGCAATGCGATGTATACCGTCAGTGTCGCGGCGATCGCGGTGAACTTTGCGTAGCGGATGAGAGTTCCGTTGATGATGCCGACAGCGAGCGACACCGCAAGCATCGCCATGAGCCCAAAGAGGATTGACGTCACGGGCTCTTCGTTCAAGATGAAGAACGACGCGATCACGACCAGGAAGCCGACGAGCGGTCCCACGGATAGATCGATGCCTCCCGTCAGCAGAGCGATCGTCTGGCCCATCGCGATGAACCCCAGGGCAGAGGCGAGGAGGAGCATCGATGAGATGTTGAACTCACCGAGGTATCGATCGTTCTGCGCGAAGATGAACGCGCCAAGCCCTACGATCACGAGCGCAAGGAGAAGGGCGGGGGCGTAGTCACCGCGAAGGAATCGGCGGAACTTCGCCGACCGCCCCGAAGCGCTCCGGTTCGCATTCTCCCTGTCGAGTTCGTCCACGTTAACGGTCTGGGTCGTCGAGCTCACGGCGGCGTGGATCATCCGCTCCTCTGTGATCTCGTCTCCCCGGAGGGTGTCGACGACGTGGCCGCGCGACATGACGATGACGGTGTCGCAGAGACCCTCGAGCTCCTTCGAGTCGGAGGAGGCGACGATCACAGGGATGCCGGATGCCGAAACCTCTCGAAGGATGCCGTAGATCTCCGCGCGGGCGCCGACGTCGACACCTTGGGTCGGCTCGTCGGCGAGCACGATCATCGGGTCGGAAAGTAGCGCCCGCGCCACCATGACCTTTTGCTGGTTGCCGCCGGAGAGCGAGGTAATCGAGGCGTCGAGCGAACCTGCCTTCACGGAGAGCGACCCGAGCGTCTCGGCGACCATCCCGAGTTCACGCTTGCGGTTGAGCAGCACCCTCGACTTGAACGACTTCAGAGCAGCGACCGCGGCGTTCTCGCGCACCGACAACCGCGTGATGACGCCTTCCGTCAATCGATCCGCGGGCAAGTAGGCCGCACGGCTCACGAGCTCCCGGCTGACCATATGGCGGTCGTTGATCTCGAGTTGGCCGTCGAAGTGCACCAGGCCGGCGAGTGCGCGCACTAGCTCGCTCTGACCGTTGCCGACGACACCGGCTATTCCGATGATCTCGCCCTTGCGGCCGGTCAAGGAGACATTGGTGAAGCCGTTCCCCGTGATGCCGGAGAGGCTGAGGTTCACAGGGCTGTCCGTGTCGGCGAGCTTCTCCGGGAACGCTGAGTCCAGCTGACGGCCGATGATGAGGGCGAGCAGTTCACCGTCCGTGATGTCGTCCACGACCGCTGTATCCCGCAACTGTCCGTCGCGGAGCACAGTCACGCGGTCGGCGAGCTCGCGCACCTCGGCGAGACGGTGCGTGATGTAGACGATCGAGGTTCCAGTCGCCACGGCCTCCCTGACGAGCGAGAAGAGGAGGTCGACGGAGTCCTGCCCGAGAGGGGCGGTGGGCTCGTCGAGAATGAGCAGGGCCGGGTTCACCGCGAGCGCCTTGGCGATCTCGAGCAGGTGCTTCTGCGCGACCGTGAGAGTCTCGACCCGGTCGGAGAGATGGACATCGAGACCGACGACGGCGAGCATCGCACGCGCGGCTGCTGCCGTAGAGCTGTGGCCGCTGAACGCCGACGGCGGCAGAGCGACGAGCAGATTCTCGAGGACAGACAGGTCCGGCAGCACGGCAGGGTGCTGGTGCACGAAGGCGATTCCCCGCTTCGCCGACTCGCGTGGCGTCAGATCGGAGACCTCTTCGCCCTGGATCGTGATGATGCCGTGATCGGGCTGCAGGGTGCCCGTCGCGATGTTCATGAGGGTGGACTTGCCCGCGCCGTTCTCCCCGAGCAGCGCGTGCACTTCACCCGGCCGCACCTCGAGCGACACGTTCGACAGCGCGGCGACGCCCCCGAAGCTCTTCGAGATGCCGGTCATCGTGAGCGTGGCGACGGTCGTCGGCGCTTCGGTGGTGTGGATGTTCACGAGTGGGACCCTCATTCAGTACAGGTGGTAGGACGGGTGCAGGGTGGTCGTCCGGAGCATCGCGCTCCGGACGACCACCCGCAGGTGACTACTCGAGAAGTGCTGCCTGGTCCTCTGCGCTCATCTGAGCGGAGAGGTAGATGTCGCCCGGCAGATCCTCGCGGCACGTCACCGGGTTCGGCGAACCGCTCACCGAGTCCTCGAACACCGGTGCAGCGAACGAGGTCTCCGTGGGCACGACGCCTCCGGTGGCACGAGCGACCGCGTGCTGAACGGCGAGCCGCACGTTGTCGTTGCCCGTTGCGACCGTGAAGAGGTCGAAGTCCGGGTTGTTCGGGCTCGCCTCCTCCCAGAAGCAAGACAGGACGTTGCCGTCCGACGTCACGAGCGCGGGGATCGACCGGCCACTGTTCTCGAACTCCGGAAGCGCACCGACGAGCGAGGGTCCGAAGTCGGAAACGATCACGTCGATCTGGTCGAACCGCGCGATGGCCGACGTGAGCACCTGCTGCGACAGCGACGGGTCCCAGTTGGTCACTTCATAGGGCTGCTCGCCGATGAAGTTGTACTTCGGATCGGTCAGGACCGACTCGAAGCCCTCGCGCTCGTCGACGCCCTGGCTGTTGCCCGCGGGGCCACTGAGGAAGAGGATGTTGGCGCCGTCGGGGAAGTTCTCCTGGATCCAGGTTCCCCAGGCCACACCATCGGCGACGAAGTCTGCCCCGATCCAGATGTCGTAGTCCTCACCCGCGGTTCCGCCCGGGTCGACGCGGTAGGGGACCGTCACGACGCCTGCTTCGTAGGCGCTGCGCAGTGCCGGAAGCATCGCTTCACCTGCGTCGGGGAAGACGACGATCGCGTCCGCACCGCTCGCGACCATTCCCTGGATGTCCGAGATGGCCTTCTGGGTGTCGCCCTGTCCGTCGGCGTACAGGTACTCGACCACGCTCGGGCACTTGGCCACCTCGTCGGCGCCGGCCGCGGTCGTGACGAGTCGCCAGCTGTTGCCGCCGAAGCCGTCGAGAAGTCCCACCACGGCCTCGTCGGGGCCACACCACTCGGGTGCGCCATCAACGCTGCCGGTACCAGGATCGGTCGTCGGCTCTTCGGACTCGGTCGCGCAGCCCGCGAGGACCAGCGCCGAGAGTCCTGCGACGGCGATCGCCGTCGAGATTCTGCGATGAATCATGTTCTCCTCCATATTGTCGGCGCGACGACTGCGTCGCACGTCTCTTGGTGCACCCGGCCGGGGGTCGGCCAGGGGGTCATGGTGATGTCTCCTGTTTCGCGGTGCGGGGTGCTGAGAGTCGCTCCCGCAGCGCGGTCCAGTTGACGGTGTAGATCGCCACCCCGACGGCGAGCGCCGCAGCCTGCACGAGGGTGCGAACGGCGAAAGGAACGCCGAGCGCCAGGACGAACTGGTCCAGCTGGCTCAGGAACAGCGCGGCGACCACGGTCGCCGCGGGGAAGCCCCGGCCGCCGAGGAGCGAGGTTCCGCCGAGCACGACCACGGCCACCGAGGTCAAGAGGTAGGTGTTCCCCTGGAACGCCGTCGGCTGGTTTGTGATGCCCGCGAGCAGGATTCCCGCGGTCGCGAACAGGAGCTGGGCCCACACGTACGCGGATCCCTGATGCGTCTTGTAGCGCAGGCCGGTAGCGCGCGCCGCGGGAGGACTCGCCCCGACTGCCTCGAATCGACGGCCCGCGACGGTCTTCTTCGTCACCACCGTGACGATCAGCATGATCGCGACCGCGAACAGGACTGCGTTCGGAACGCCGAGTGTCGAGTCTCCGGCGATGGTGCTGAGCAGGTCAGTCGTCGTCCGCGGGATTCCGCCCGAGATCCCGAGCACCGCACCGAACAGAAGCGCGTTGGTTCCCAGCGTCGCGATGATGGGGTTGAGCCCGAGTCGGCCGACGAGGAAGCCATTGAGCAGTCCCGCGCCGATCGCCCATGCGTAGGCGACGAGCACGGCGGGCAGCAGGAGAGCGTCGTTCTCGTTGGGCATGTGACTCACGATCACGACAGCGAGCGAGACCCCGCCGGGCACGGAGAGGTCTATTCCGCCCTGCTGGACGACGAGCATCTGCCCAAGACCCACGACAGCGAGGACGGCAGCGAACGGGAGCATGCCGAGAACCGCCCCGGTGGATATGGAGCTCGGCGCCAGTACCGCACCGAGCCCGAAGAGGACGATGGTCGATACGACCACTGTCAGCAGGCCTTTGGACATGCCTGCCCGGCCACTGGCCAGCAACGGCGGTGCCGTGGTGGTAGCCATTCTTTCCCCTTCGAAAGTGTCTCGATCGGCGTGACCCGATCGCGCGGTGTTGAGTCACACTTTATGGAATCGCCGCCATGTTCACAACTGTTGCGCGTAACGATTCGGTTGACGACGTCACAAACGGGCTCCGTCCACCCCACGCACAGAGCGCTCGCCGTTGCCCTCTCTTGGCTCCGGGGGTGAGAACTGCGCCGCGCTCTCACGCGAGTGCAACTGTCCCATTCCTCCCTGGATTGCTGACATCCAAGGGGGTCGACGTGGTGCGGGCCTACACCCTGGCACTGCCGTATCTGAGCACAGATGCCACGAGCCCCAGAGAGCAGAATTCGCAACATCGAGCCTGGGCACCACCCCTCATCGACGGCGCGCGCCCCGTGCGGTAGCGTTTATCTAAACTGAACATCGACGTTCGAAAGGTGCCCATGATGAATAGTGAGAACCGCCGCGCACTCGTGGTCGGAGCCACCGGTATTGCCGGCCAGACTGTCAGCCGGCAACTGGTCCAGCAGGGCTGGGACGTGCACGGCCTCGCGCGTCGCGGCAATGCGATGGTCGACGGCGTCACCCCGATACAGGCAGACCTACTCGATGCCGAGGCCACGGCGGCCGCCCTCGCGGGGCTGCGCCCCGAGATCGTGATCATCACGGCGTGGATTCGCAAAGACACCGAGGCCGAGAACATCGAGGAGATCGGA
>Ga0316202_10002925_pt1 | contig 10708 bp, 5 predicted proteins | sample 3monrhotite_MG_FD_204934 | JGI IMG/M metagenome (GOLD analysis project Ga0316202, IMG submission 204934) | Microbial mat bacterial communities from mineral coupon in-situ incubated in ocean water Damariscotta River, Maine, United States -... | ecosystem: Environmental > Aquatic > Marine >...
GATAGCGATGGGAGTGATGAGCTCGATGTCCATGACAACGCGGTCACCGGGCATGACCATCTCGACGCCGTCCTGGAGGGCGATCTTTCCGGTGACGTCGGTGGTGCGGAAGTAGAACTGGGGGCGGTATCCGTTGAAGAAGGGCTTGTGACGGCCGCCTTCTTCCTTCTTGAGGACGTACGCCTCGCACTTGAACTTCGTGTGCGGGTTGATGGACTTGGGCTTGCAGATGACCTGGCCGCGCTCGATGTCGTCACGCTTGACGCCACGGAGGAGGAGACCAACGTTGTCGCCAGCCTGACCGAAGTCGAGGAGCTTGCGGAACATCTCGACGCCGGTGACCGTCGTCTGCGTGGTGTCCTTGACGCCGACGATGTCGACCTGCTCGCCGACGTTGACGACGCCGCGCTCGATGCGACCGGTGGCGACGGTGCCGCGACCGGAGATCGAGAAGACGTCCTCAACGGGCATGAGGAAGGGCTTGTCGACATCCCGCTCAGGCGTGGGGATGTAGCGGTCGACCTCTTCCATCAGCTTGAGAACGGACGGGGTGCCGATCTCAGAGGTGTCACCCTCGAGGGCCTTCAGAGCAGAGCCGCGGACGATCGGGATGTCGTCGGCCGGGAACTCGTACTCTTCGAGCAGCTCGCCAACTTCCATCTCGACGAGCTCAAGGAGCTCCTCGTCATCGAGCTGGTCGACCTTGTTGAGGAAGACGACGATGTACGGAACGTTGACCTGGCGGGCGAGCAGAACGTGCTCACGCGTCTGGGGCATCGGGCCGTCAGCGGCAGACACGACCAGGATCGCGCCGTCCATCTGGGCAGCACCCGTGATCATGTTCTTGATGTAGTCGGCGTGGCCGGGACAATCAACGTGCGCGTAGTGACGGTTCTCCGTCTCGTACTCCACGTGCGACGTGTTGATCGTGATCCCGCGGGCCTTCTCCTCGGGGGCCTTGTCGATGTCGTTGTAGTCCATGAACGTCGCGCCACCAGACTCAGCAAGACACTTCGTGATTGCTGCGGTCAGGGTGGTCTTGCCGTGGTCAACGTGCCCGATGGTGCCGATGTTGACGTGCGGCTTGTCGCGGTTGAACTTTTCCTTGGCCATTCGAGAATACCTCCGCGGGACAGTCCGCGATGCGGTTGCGGTCTACCGGCGAACTGACAGGAGCAGCCGCCAGAAGGAAGGGAGCCTGAAAAAAGGTGGAGCCCATGACCAGATTTGAACTGGTGACCTCACCCTTACCAAGGGTGTGCTCTACCAACTGAGCTACATGGGCTTAGAGCGGGAAACGAGACTCGAACTCGCGACAGCCTGCTTGGAAGGCAGGGGCTCTACCAGCTGAGCTATTCCCGCAAAGAGAAGAGTGAGTGGGGGAAAGTGGATTCGAACCACTGTAGGCGAACGCCGGCGGGTTTACAGCCCGCTCCCTTTGGCCACTCGGGCATTCCCCCAAACTCGGCCCTTCTCTTAATCCCGGTGATGGAAATCCGGGAGACAACGATGTGAGAGATCGGTGTTTTAAGGCGAAGCTGGCGGGGGGACTTGAACCCCCGACCTTCGGTTTACAAAACCACTGCTCTACCGACTGAGCTACACCAGCCTGCGTTGCAGAGCTTTACCCTGCGTCGAATCTCTTGGCGAGTTCCGAAGCGCGCACATTTATATAGATGCCACCGAAGCGTGTCAAGCACACTTCGCAGCAAATCGATCATTCTTCCCCAGCACCAACGAACAGCCCTGCCGCAAGCTCGCCATCAAGCTCCAATGCCGCCACGCGAATCTCCTCCACCAGGCTCCCGTCCTGCTCAATTCGCGTCGCAAACGGCACCACCAGATCCACTCCCACTGCTCGGTAGTCGCTGTACGTGAAGGTCACCTCCCCCTTCTCCGCGACCCAGCTCACCCGGACCAGGTGCTTGCCCTCCGCATCAAACGCGGCCTCCCGCAGGCCAAGCCCGTCCTCCGACAGCGTGCCCTCCAGCACCCACAGCTCCTGCTCACCCGATGACTCCCGGCCAACCGTCTGGAGGTCCCGCCACTCCGCAGCGCTCTCCACATCCTCCGGCAGCCCCAGCGGGATGCTCAGAAGCGCCTCCGGTGAGAACCGCTCCAGCATCTCAAGCGTGCGAAGCCCATCCCGCTCCGTCACCGCGCCGTCCACCGACAGATAGCCCCGCTGGTCAGCCGTCAGCGTCGTGACGCTGCTGACCCCCTCCCCTTCCCGGATGTCCACATCCAGGCGAAGCGCGTCCCCCCGCCGGAGAAACTCATGGCCCGCGACCAGGGTGCCGCTGCTGCTGGGAACCACCCGATCGTAGGAAAACCGAACCGTCTGCGCACCCTTGACCCGGTTCCCCGCACCATCCGTCCCGCCGTGAGCCTTCACCGCAGCCTTCAGCAGCCGACCCGCCTCGGGGAGCCGCTCGCTCGCCACAAGCTCACGCGGATCCGGCAGCACCTCTGGCTCTGGCTCTGGCTCCGGCTCCGGCTCTGGGGTGACCACGACGATGGCTGGCTCAGGGGGGACGGCATCGGGAGCGGCAGCATCAGGGGTGGCGGGCCGGATGATCGACATGCCCCCGGCGAGAGAGGCGATCTCTTCCGCGCGGGGGTCGTCGAGCCCCTCGACAACGATGAGGAAGCGCCAGCCCTCGCCGGCGTAGTAGCGGCGGACCAGGCGCGGGCGCTCGGGCGCCTGTCCCAGCGAGTCCTGCACGGCCGAGAACTGCGCCATCGCCTCCTCGCGAGAGGCGAATGTGTCTGACTCAACGGAGATGTCTCCGGCCCAGGCCAGTCCGACCAGCCCCACCAGCCATCCGATGCCCACCATGCCCACTCCTCGCCGGGATCGTCCGACGGGATCTTATCTCTCTGCGCCGCCTTCTTCCCCCGAAAACAGCGCCGCGGGCGCCTCGGTGGGGTTGCCCTCGTCGTCGATCCAGCGGATGTCGCGGTACTTCATCGACTCGATCTCGATGGGCTTCGGCATAAACGACAGGGCAAACGCCCCCAGGGTGAGCACGGCGATGACCTTGGCGCGGGTCGTCAGGCCGCTCTCTAGCGGGACCTCCAGGCTCACCCAGGCGCGCATCACCAGCAGCAGGATGCCCCACACGCCCCAGCCCGGCCAGTAGACCAGCCCGGCCAGCAGCAGCAGCCCCACGCCCACCTTCGAGAGGTTCCGCGCGTGCTGCGGCAGCAGGGCGTTGAGGATGTGCCCGCCGTCGAGCTGGCCGATGGGGATGAGGTTGATGGCGGTCAGCAGGCAGCCCACCCAGCCCGCGAAGGCCACCGGGTCCAGCGAGGCGTAGCGGCCGGGCGCCTCGCCGTTGAGCATCACGCCGACGATGTCCATCAGCGGGGGGTTGGCGAGGATCTGCACGATCATCGCCTCAGGGTCGGCCGCGGGCACCGCGCCGGTCCACACCATCGCCCGCTCCAGCAAGACCAGCGGGAACAGCAGCACCCCCAGGATGGGCTCCCACCACGACGGATCAGGCGGCTCGGCAGCCAGCAGGCCCTCGACCATCGCGGTGGGGATCTCGATGGCGCCCGGATCTTCTGTGCCTGGCAGGCCGACGAACATCGCCGCGATGGCAAGCACGAAGCCCGCGAGCGGACCGGCAGCGCCCATCTCCAGCAGCGCGGTCCGGCTCCGTGGCAGGCTCTCCAGGCGGATGACCGCCCCCAGGGTGCCGAAGGCGAACGGGAACGGCAGGAAGTAGGGCAGCGACAGCCGGAAGCCGTGGCGGCGGGCCACGATGTAGTGGCCCATCTCGTGGGCGAGCAAGATCGCCATCAGGGTGACCGCGAACTTCAGGCTCGCGAGGGCGACCGCCGGCTCGCGGAATGGGTCGCCGCCCTCCCACTGGTAGCCAAAGACCGCGTACACGCAGACCAGGGTGAGCAGAAACATCGCGACCGAGCGCTGGCGCTCGGCCGGGGTCGCAGGCTTCTCGGGCCAGTCAGGCGGCGAGAGCGGAGGCTGGGGCAAGGGGCTCCTCGCTCAGTTGTACTTGCGGACCTTGAGGTTGTAGTAGCCCGTGCTCCCGCCGACCACGATGACGTACTCGTCTCCGCCCAGCAGGGAGGTCATCAAGAATGCCCCCTCGCCGTCGTCGGTGGTGTTGCCGCCGACGTTGTAGAGGCGGGAGTAGCCGAAGTCGTCGTCGTCGTCCCGCTCGTCGGTGTCGAAGATGGCCTGGGTCAGCGGAGCGACGCCGTCGAGCGCGCCGCCCTCCAGGGTGCACTGCTGCACGAGGACCTGCTGGAGGAAGCTCGACGGCACCGGCTCGTCCTCGTTCGCCACGCCGTCGAGGTCCCAGTCCTCGTCGCACGCAAGCGAGCCGGTGTACTCCCCGCAGCCGTCGAAGTCTTCCTCGTCGTCCGAGTCACCGGCGCCGTCGTACGAGGTCGCCGACATGAACAGCTGGTAGTACAGGTGATCCAGCACGCCCGAGGGATACTCCCAGTCCAGCGAGCTCTTCGCGCAGGCCGCGCTGCTGACGCCGGAGGGCGTGGGGTTGGGCACGTACTCTGACGGCAGCACCGCGATCCACGGGTCGTCCATCGACACCTTGCCGTCAGTGCCCTCGTACTGGCGGTCGAGCCAGATGGCGACCTGGACCGGCGCCAGCGGCGGCTCGTCGCTGAGGTCGAGCACCCAGCGGTCGGTGTCCGACACCTTCGAGGCCTCGCTGCCGCTCGCAGAGACGATGAAGGTCTCGCCCGTCTCCGTCAGCTCGCCGAGGGCCTGGATCGTGCCCGCGTCCGGCAGGTCGAGGAAGGTGAGGTTGCTCTGGTCGGTCGGAGAGATGCTGCTCTCGATGGCGTAGTCGACCTCGCCAGTGTCCTCCCAGCGGATCGCGATGGCGACGTAGTCCGAGGAGTTGGCCCGGATCTCAAGCTGGGCGGCGTCGAAGGGAATGTTGGTGACCCGGACCACCGCCGTGGCCCAGTCTGACTCGACGTAGCCGCTGAAGGGCTGGCCGTAGGCGAACAGGAACTCGTCGGCGTGGTCGACGAGAACGCGGTTTGAGCCGTTCTCGACCGGCTTCGCGGTGTCGCCGCCCTCGTAGTAGAAGTTGGCGCCGTTGACGCTGATGCCCTGCTGGTAGCCGTTGGCCCCGTACAGGTCGCCCGCGCTCGGGTTGGTGATGGGCGCGGTGATGAAGGTCGGGGCGGCGTACGGCGGGTAGAACTTCTCGTCGAGCATCGCTGCGCCGTCGGCGTTCTGCTCGCCGTAGCCGAGCAGGGCCATCTGCCAGCCAGCCACCAGCTCCGACATGCTCATGCCGGTCGCGTTGGTGATGTTGTCGGTGCCGACCTCGCCGGTCTGGACCATGCTGGAGAGCACGTCTGTGCCAGAGGCGTCGACCAGCCAGCGGAAGAACAGGTACTGCGCACCGAACGCGCTGCTGGTGATGACCTCGTCGCCGTCGACGCTGGTCAGGCCGCTGGTGTGCGAGATGTCGAGGTAGTCCCAGGCGTCCTTGTGCAGCGTGGCGCCGAAGCCGGTCAGGTCCATCGCCAGCGCCGCCAGCCCCTCACGGACCCACGCATCCTCGCGGTCCCCCTCGCTGACCAGGACGTGCTGGTTGTACGAGATGAGCGAGTAGACCGCGCGGGTGATCTGCGCGAGCAGCTCGACGTCGGTGTACTCGTCGATCGAGACGCGCGCGTTGGGGTTGAGGTATCCGTAGGGATCCGGCGCGAAGACGAAGACGACCTCTTCCTCGTTGGTGTTGGGGTTCGACTCGGAGTACTCGTTCAGATCTACCTCAGGATCGGCGTACGACCCGATGAAGGAGTCTTGCACGTCCTCGTCGTCTGAGGTCCGGGGCAGGGTGTTGATCTTTCCGGTGATGACAACCGAAATGTACCCTTCCTCGTCCACATCTGAGGGCGCACCGAAGTAGCCCTCCAGGTTGGGGAGGATGTTGGCGTCGACGATGTCCGCGATGGTCTGGAGGTCGCAGTTGTCGAACCCGTTGGCATCGGTCGAGGCGTAGACGTCGATGGTCCCGTCGCACTCCTCGTCGAAGTCGATGGGGATGTCCTTGTCGACCCACAGGGCGACCGAGTCCCCCACGGCGTACAGGGTGGTGGTGACCTCGCTGTAGGAGCTGTCGTCCTGGAGGTCGTCGCGCACGCTGAAGACCCGCTTGGTCGAGCCGACCGTCAGCGAGGCGGTGCCAGGCGGCGGGGGCGCCGCGCCGGGCGTGGCGACCTGCGCAGCGTCCGGGGAGAAGGTCTTGATCTCGCCGCTCTTGATGCCGTCGCGGATGCGCTGGCGGTGCGCGGAGACCGCGCGGACCTCGCCGAGCCGGTCCCGCATCCCCGCGCTGCTGGCGTCGCTGATGTCGTCGAACAGCTCGGGGATGGTCTTCTTGTTGCCCTTGCCCTCAGAGGGGAAGACGTCCATCTCGAAGCCGAAGCCGCTGTCGCCGGTGTTGATCAGGAGAAAGTAGAACTCCTGGCCGATGTTCGAGTCACCAGAGACATCGGTGAGGTCCACGGTCGTGACGCCGTCACCGTCCGGGGAGCCGCCGCTGACGTCGCCGGGGTTGTCGAAGTCGGCGCTGGGGATGGTGCTGCCCGTGTCGCCGGTGTCGGTGTCGGTGTCGGTGTCGGTGTCGGTGTCCGTGTCCGTGTCCGTGTCGGTGTCCGTGTCGGTGTCCGCCTCGGTATCGATGGGGTCGTTGTCCGAGATGGGTCCGTTGTCTGTCCAGCTGAAGCCAGACTTGTCGTCACCGATGCAGGCCGTGATCAAGGAGACGCAACCCACCAGGGAGAGAAGTCTTGACGCGCGCATTCGAGGCCCCCAGAGAAATACCAGCCGCAGCATAAGGCAGATAATGCCAGATTATCGCCACATTTTGCCCAGCTTCTGTCTCAGCGTGTAGCAGTATACCTCTTCACCGCGGCATCCCGACCAATTGAGCATAAACCCGCTCCACGCCGATCACACGCCGTGCCCAGGTGCACTGTTCAAGGACGTGTGCCCGCGCAGCCTCTCCCAGCAGCGCCCGCTCCGGGTCTGCGAGCACGCGCCGGATCGCAGCCGCCATCGCGTCTGGGTCCCGATCGGGGACCACCACCACGCCCGGCATGTCTCGGGCCGAGCCCGCCGCCGCGACGGTCGGCAGCCCCATCCCCAGGTAGTTGAGCAGCTTGATGGGGTAGCCGCTGCACACGCTGCGGGGAAGCGCGGCGACATCCGCCGCCACCGTCCACCGCTTCACCTCGCAGAAGTCCGTGGTCACAACCACCTTGCACCGGGGCAGGCGCGCAGCCCACAGGCCCGGCGCGCAATTGCTGACCACCAGCAGCCCGACACCTGGAAGCCGCCGCATCGCCGCCGCGAGCACATCGAGGTCCTGGTACCGATCCGGGTTCCCGGCGTACACCACCCACGGGCCAGGCGGGAGGCGGTGCGGCGTGACCGGCGCCAGATCTGCCGCCGCCACGCCCGGCGGGACGTGAGAGACCCGCCGGCAGCCGACTCCGCGCAGGAAGTCCGCGTTCCGCGCGCTGATGGCGATGGCGTGGTCGCCCAGCCGGGGCACCGAGTGATCCAGGAGGCGCCCGAGCCGGCGCGCACCGCGCCGCACGCCGCGGCGCTGGAAGTAGGTCGGCAGCTCCTCCTCGAGGGTCGTGTGGGCGCTGTAGACCAGCGGCCGGCGCCGAAAGAGCCCCGCGAGCGCCGCAGCGATGGGCGCCTCGTAGTTGTGGGCGTGGACCACGTCAGCGTCCAGCAACAGCAGGCGCGCAGCCAGCGCGGCGTCCAGCAGCGGCTTGACCAGGTCCGGCCCCGAGCGGAGCCGGCGGTAGCCAGGCACCGGCGGCGTGCGCACGGTGCGATACTCCGGGTCGGGCTCGCCGAGGCCGTGGCCGTAGCAGACCACCGTGACCGCGTGGCCCCGCTGCGCGAGCGCGCGGGCCATGCCCCGGACGTAGACCTGGGAGCCCTGCGGAGACGGGAACGGGAACGCGGCGACCTGGAGGATCCGAAGCCGGCGCCCGCCCAGCGGGTCAGCGGGGCTGGACATCGGGCGGCGGCGCCTGCGGCTGGAGGTGCTCGAGGGACGTGCGAAGCTGGCTGGACATCCGGGCCTGCGTCGCGCCCTCTCGGCCGACCAGGGACTGCCGCTCGCCCGGATCCTGCGCGACGCGGAACAGCTCCTCAGGCTGGAGCCGCCGCGGGTGTCCTGTGCCGGTGCGGATAAATTTCCAGCCATCTGCGCGGAGCGCAGACATCTCGGTGCCACGGTACGAGCTCCCGGCGAGGACCGGCCGGCTGCGCGGCGCCGGCGCCTCCCCGACCAGCCACGCCTCCAGGCCCGGCCCCAGGAGATCGCGGCCCTGCCAGCCGTCCAGCGGCGGCGCGCCGACCTGGGCGGCGATGGTCGGCGCGATGTCGATCTGGCGGACCTGCCAGCCCGCCCGCAGCCCCGCGTGCTCCCGGCCCGGCAGCCGGATCACGAGCGGGATCCGCAGGATCTCGTCGTACAGCGTCTCGCCGTGGCCCCAACTGCCGTGGTCGAGCAGCTCCGTGCCGTGGTCAGCCGTCACGATGACGATCGTGTCCTCGAGCTGCCCGCTGTCCTCCAGCCAGCCGATGAACTCTCCGATGCGCTGGTCGACCCAGCGGACCTCGTCGGCATAGCGCGCCCGGATCTGGCTGGCGCGATCCGCCGGCGGCCGGCGATCCGGGAGCAGCTCTGCGCGGCCGTTGAGCGGCCGGTGGAAGTAGGGCGCGTGCGGCTCCTTGAGGTGCGCCCACAAGAACCAGCGCTGACCACCCGCCGCTGCGATCTCCTGGCGGGCGGCGCCGAGGATGTCCTCGGCGGGACGGTAGTGGGCGACCACGTGCTGCGGCGCGCCGCTGCGGATGTGGAGCCGGCGCAGGGCGCCATACAGCGACAGCCGCTGCACACTCTCGGTGACCCAGGGCAGCAGCCGCGGAGGCGTGTACGAGAAGCGGTCGAAGCCCTGGTGGAAATTGAACGCCCGCGACACGTCCCGATCGTTGGGCAGCCCGATCGTCAGGTACGTCCGGCGCGACAGCAGCTCTGCGACGGTCTCGATGCTCGACGGCAGCGCGGTGCCCCGCCGATCCGTGCCGTGCGTCTGCGGGAGGCGACCGGTCAGCAGAGAGGCCATCGCCGGGCGCGTCCACGCCGCGTGCCCAAAAGCCTCCTCGAAGACAACACCCTCCGCGGCCAGCCGGTCGATCGACGGGCTCAACCCGTCCGGAGAGCCGTATGCCCCGAGGTGATCCGGCCGCAGCGCGTCGACGACAAGCAGCAGGACGTTGGGGTGCTCGGCGAGGTCGGGCGGCTGGTGCTTGTCGAGCGGCGCCAGCGGGTGCCCCGGCGTCAGCGAGAAGACCGCCGACAGGACCACCACGACCGCGTAGAACGCCGCGGTCCCCCGCGGGCGAAGCAGGATCTTGAGGGGGGTGCGCTGCACGAGGATGCTGCCGAACCAGATCAAAAACGCCGCCGCGCCCAGGCAGCCGACCGCGAGCACCGCCTCGGAGCTCAGCTCCAGCGGGCGGGCGTTGTAGACCGTCCGCTGGACCAGGTCGCGGAGGATCGTCCACGACAGCCCCACAAACACCGCCGCGAAGCCCGCCGCCCAGCTCACCGGCGGAGACGTCGACAGCAGCCGGTGGGCCACGGCCAGCACCACCCCGACCCCGACCCCAACCCCGGCGCCTGCGACGCTGTAGAGCAGCGCCGCGAACAGCAGGGCGGTGTACTCGCCGGTGTTGATCCCCGCCAGGATGGAGATCGCTTCGATCAGTCCGACGAGCAGACCGGCAACGAGGCCGCTGGAGAGGCCATACCAGACGTGGCGGAGCACGCCCCCATGTATACATGCTCCGCTCAACGCCCGAGCGCGATCCGCCACACAGTCGCCTCTTCGCCGGCCACAAAATCGACGCCCTGGATGTGCTCGACGGACAGGTCGAGACGCCACCAGCCCTGCATCGCGTGCGCACGCCAGCCCACCACCCCGCACCGAAGCCGCCGCTCGTCGGCGCTCAGCGCGAAGAGGTTGTCTCCCTCGAAGCCGACGATCCCGACCCGCACCACCCGCTCGGCGTAGACCTGCCCGCCGCCGCGCGCGTCCAGCCAGGTCACCGCGCCCCACAGCCCGGTGCTGTCCCCGCCCGGCGCGTACGCCATCGAGCGCCCGTCTTGCGTCAGCCCGTCGTGGTAGACCCGGTGTCCGGTGTACCACCGGAAGCGGTCGTCGATGACCCGCACCCCCTCGATGTTGAGCGACCAGGGGGCGAAGCTGACCTCGGCGCCGTACAGGTTGCCCACTCCCGCCAGCGAGGGGTACGGCACCGCGCCGAGCAGCTGGCGGGTGATGACGTCGTCGCCGCCATACTGCCAGTATAGTTCGACGTAGTCGCCGCCTGGACGGACCGGCAGCAGCACCCGCAGGTCCACCGCCGCCAGCTCGTCCTGGTCCGCCCGGAGCTGATCTGGATCGTCGTAGATGTGTGGATCCGACAGCAACAGGAGCTGGCCGAGCTGCGGCGGCGGGCGGCCCTCGCCGCCGAAGATGGCCACCCGCGACAGCCCCAACTCGACGAACGGGACCGGAAGCCAGCGAAAGTCCATCAGCAGCCAGCCCGGATTGTCGACGTCGCTCCGAGGCGCGTCCAGCCAGCCAGCGCCGA
>Ga0316202_10002926_pt1 | contig 10706 bp, 10 predicted proteins | sample 3monrhotite_MG_FD_204934 | JGI IMG/M metagenome (GOLD analysis project Ga0316202, IMG submission 204934) | Microbial mat bacterial communities from mineral coupon in-situ incubated in ocean water Damariscotta River, Maine, United States -... | ecosystem: Environmental > Aquatic > Marine >...
GCCATACGGAAGATCCTCTTTCCGGTGCGCTTGAACCAGAAAACCTGAATGATCACCGATGCCGTTTCGACCACAAACAAGCCGCCAATTATCAGCAGCACGATCTCATGATGGCTGGCCACGGCAATCGCTCCCAAAGCGCCGCCCAAAGCCAGACTTCCAGTGTCGCCCATGAATACCGCGGCAGGCGGTGCATTGAACCACAAGAATGCCAGTCCGCCGCCCATGATCGCGGCGCATAAAATGGCCAACTCGCCTGCGCCGGGGACATGCGGAATTCCTAGATATGCGGAGAAGTCTGCACGGCCGACCAGATAGGCGATCACAGCCAAAGCGCCGGCAGCAATAATCACTGGCATGGTCGCAAGCCCGTCCAACCCATCCGTCAGGTTTACCGCGTTGCCAAAGCCGACAATCACCGTGGCCGCAAACACGTAATAGAACGGGCCCAGCGGGATCGAAACATCGGACAGGAATGGCACATACAGATTGGTATTGATCTGACTGACGATCAAATATGACGCGACACCGGCCACCGCGAATTCCATCAGCAAGCGAACCTTACCCGAAACGCCCTTGTGACTCGCTTTTGTGACCTTGTCATAATCATCAAGGAAGCCGATCAGACCAAAGCCGACCGTTACCGCCAGGCACGCCCAAACGAACGGATTGCGCAAGTCCATCCACAGCAACATCGCCAGCGTTAGCGCGACCAAAATCATCAGCCCGCCCATCGTCGGCGTACCGACTTTAGCAAGGTGTGATTGCGGGCCGTCTTCGCGGATCGGCTGGCCTTTGCCCTGCCGGACGCGCAGCATGTTGATGAACCTTGGACCAATTATCAAACCGATAATCAACGCAGTCATCAAGGTCGCTCCGGACCGGAAAGTCTGGTAACGGATGAGGTTAGCGATGCCCTCATAATTCAGCCATTCGGCGATTAGATAGAGCATTCAGCAATCCCGAATTGTTCGACAAACAACATATCAGTTCCTTGCCGTGAAATGTGCAACCAACCGGTTCAAACCAATCGAATTGGAACCCTTCACAAGGATCGCATCGCCGTTGACGATACCGTATTCCTCAAGCGCCGAAATCGCGTCTGCCGGACCCTCGCAATGGGTGAAGGCAGGGGCCGCCGCAAGCGCACCTCGCGCGGCTTTCCCCAAATGCCGTGCCAGCGGCTCCATTTCCTCACCGACAAGCACAGCAAAGTCGATATTGGAATCTGCCAAGGGTTCAGCCAATTGCTGGTGAAAACGCGGTGCAAAGTCGCCCAGTTCCTTCATTGAGCCTAGCACTGCCACACGGCGGATTGCTGGCGTCTGACCAAGCTGGCGCAATGTCGCGCGCATCGAAGCGGGGTTCGCATTGTAGCTTTCGTCGATCAACAGCGCTTTGCCGCCATGCGCTGCTATCCGGTGGCGAGCTCCGCGACCCTTCAGCCCGCCCATTTCTGCAAGCGCAAGACCGGCTGAACCCAGATCGCCGCCCACCGCCTTTACCGCGGCCATGACAGCGAGAGAATTGCTGATCCAATGTTCGCCCGGCTCGGCAACGGAGAAGCACAAGCGGGTAGAGCCAAGATCGGCGGTGACCAAGGACCCGCCATTGGCCGAGGGAATTGCATCGAGCAACCGAACATCCGCATGCTCACTTTTGCCAAATGAAACGATCTTAACGTCATTCGCCTTTGCAGCAGCAGCAAGCTGCTCGAACTGAGGGATGTCAGCTGGGATGACCGCAGTGCCGCCTGCAACTACACCTTCGAAAATCTCTGCCTTGGCATCGGCAATCGCCTCGATGCTGCCCAAATTCTCAATATGCGCCGGCGCGATGGCCGTGATTACAGCAACATGCGGGCGGACCTGTTCGGTCAAGGCCGAGATTTCTCCAGCGTGATTCATGCCTATCTCGAACACACCAAATTCGCTGCGCACTGGCATCCTGGCCAGGCTGAGCGGCACGCCGACATGGTTGTTGTAGCTGCGGACTGAGCGATGTGTCGCCCCGCGGCTAGTTCGGTCGAGAGCAGAGAAGATCGCTTCCTTAACGCCGGTCTTGCCGACCGATCCCGTCACGCCAATCCGGCGCGCCATGCAACGATCGCGCGACGCGGCAGCAAGTGCCTCGAGCGCCTTATTGGTATCGTCGACCAAGATATGCGGATAGTCGACTTTGCGATCGACAACTGCAGCGGTCGCGCCATTGGCAAATGCTTTGTCGAGGAATTTGTGACCATCTGTCGCTTCGCCTTTGAGAGCGAAAAACAGGTCTCCTGAACGAACATCGCGGGAATCGATTTCCACACCCGCGATCTGGAAATCACCGCTTGCTTTGCCTCCAATTGCTGTTGCGAGTGCGGCGGCATCCCACAGAGCAAGCGCGAGCCGATCGCGCCTGTCGGATGGCCATGGCCGGATTGTTTTGAGCGCATTCATGCATGTGCTCCTGCTGGCGCGGCGCATTCGCGCGCAACCGTGACATCATCGAAAGGCAAAATCCGCATATTCTCTCCCGATCCGATTATTTGGCCCTGCTCATGACCCTTACCTGCAACGAGGACGATGTCGTCCTTGCCCGCCATAGAGATAGCCGCGGTGATGGCTTCACGCCGGTCGCCGATCTCCTGCGCAAAGGGTGCTTGCGCCATAACTTGTGCACGAATGTCCGCCGGATTTTCGCCGCGCGGATTGTCATCGGTCACTATCGCGACATCAGACGCGTTGGCGACTGCATGGCCCATCGCCCCGCGCTTGCCCTGATCGCGATCGCCGCCGGCGCCGAACACAGTGATCAATCGGCCCTCTACATGCGGTCGCAGCGCCTTGATCGCAGATTCGAGCGCGTCAGCAGTATGGGCATAGTCGACATAGACCGGCGCACCTGATTGGGTAATGACTGCCCGTTCCAACCGCCCACGAACCGGCTGCAAACGAGCCACCGCGTCGAAAACCATGTTGGCATCGCCGCCTGTCGCCAAGGCGAGGCCAGCGGCAACAAGCGCATTTGCTGACTGGTAATCACCGATCAAAGGGAGCTTCAAAGTGTGCACGAAACCGGCATGTTCGATTTCGAGCTCTTGCCCCAATTGCGTTGGCGTATGGGCGAGCAGGCGGATGCCGTTTTGGTCTCTGGCCCCCTGCTCACCCACCGTGAACACGCGCAGGTTCCGTTTCTGCGCATGTTCGATAGCCCGGTCGGTCCACTCGCAAAGACCAGTCCAGACCACAATTGTCGCTTCGTCGTTTACGACCTCGTCAAACAGCCGCATTTTGGCAGCGAAATAGTCTTCCATTGTCGCGTGATAATCGAGGTGGTCGCGGCTGAAATTGGTGAAGCCTGCCGCCGAAACCGGCAGTCCTTCATTGCGATATTGCGAAAGACCGTGGCTTGAAGCTTCATAAGCGACATGTGTCACACCTTCACGCGCGAGCCCGCTCATATTGGAAAGGAAGGTGACGATGTCCGGCGTAGTCAATCCGGTTGAAACCGATTCGTCTGGCGTTGTTACGCCAAGCGTTCCGATCGATGCGGCACGGTTGCCCGTCATACGCCATATCTGACGTGTCATTTCGACCGTCGACGTCTTGCCGTTGGTCCCTGTAACTGCGACGATATGCGGAGGGACGGGTTGGAAATATCGCGCAGCCAAGATTGCAAAGGTTCGGCGTGGTTTGTCGCTGACGATATGGATCGCACCGTCGACCTGCGCCTCGTCGCTGGCGACAATTGCCACTGCCCCGGCCTTGATCGCAGCAGGAATGAAGTCCTCGCCATTGACCTGCAAGCCCTGAAAGGCGCCGAAGACCGTGCCGGGTGCTACTTTGCGATTGTCTATCGCGAAGCCCGTTACATTCGAATCCACACCGTCGGTGAGGGCAATTCCGGCGGCAGAGGCGAGCGATGATAGTTTCATTACTGCTCTCCGCCGATGAGCGGTTTGAGATCACTTATATCGATATCGCGCGTTTCATCGGGGCGCACACCAAGGATCGGGCCGATACGCGGGATCAGATTGCCTACAATCGGCGCCGCATTCCACGCGGCCGTTCGCTGGAAAGAACTGGCCGTCGTGCCCTTCGGCTCATCGAGCATCGCAATCACCACATAGCGCGGTTTGTCCATCGGGAAGGCTGCAGCGAAAGTCGAAACAAGTGACGTACGCCGGTAACCGCCGCCTCCTGGCTTCTCGGCAGAACCCGTTTTTCCGCCCACGCGGAAACCTGGAGCATCTGCGTTCTTGCCCGTTCCGTAGATCGCGATCATCCGCAGCAATTGACGCATGCGAGAGGATGTTGACGCCTTGAATACGCGGCGGCCCTTTGGTGCTTCTCCTGCCCCCAATTTATGCAATGTTGCCGGACGCCAGACACCGCCATTGACCATCGCCGCATAGGCGCTTGCCAGATGCAGCGGGGTGACCGCAATTCCGTGGCCATAGCCAACCGTCATATTGCGCAGCCGCGGCCATTTTTCGCCAGGCCAGATCGGATGGCCCCGCGCTGGCAGCTCTATATAGGGCCGCTCATTCATCCCGAGGTCGATCATTGTGCGGCGCAGCTTTTCTGAACCCAGCTCGTCCGCGATCCTTGCGGTTGTTGTGTTTGAAGAATGAATCAGCGTTTCGGCGACGTTGAGATTGTCGCCAATAAAGTGACTGTCCTTTATCGAGAACCGCCCAACCTTGACCGTTGAAGCATCATAAGTCCTACCGAAATCACGGATAGTTCCGGCATCAATCGCCGCGGCAACCGTAAGCGGTTTGAACGTCGAGCCGAGCTCGTACACCTGATTGGTAACGCGGTTGAAACTGGTCGGCACTTCGCCGCGTTGACGCATCTCTTCAGATTGAAGCAGATCCTCTGCTTCGACCTTGTTTGGATCAAATTCGGGCAGTGAGGCGAGTGCCATAATCTCGCCCGTGTCGACATCAAGAATGACTCCAGCAGCGCCCATCGCATTGGTGGCCAACATCCCTCTGCCAAGCTCGTCTTCGAGCGCGCCTTGCACGCGCATGTCGATCGACAGTGCGCTTGGGGTGTTGCGGACCGCAGGATCAGTCAGCTGGTCGTTAAGGACCTGTTCCATCCCGACGCGGCCCTGCCCTTCTCGGTCGACATATCCGAGGATATGCGCAGCCATTGATCCTTGCGGGTAGTGGCGGTCTGTCTCGCGCGGCAATTCGAGCGACAACTCACCGATCGCCATGACGCGATTGGCATCTTCGGGAAGCACACGGCGCATTAGATAGCCGGGACGACCTGCCGCCAGTTTTTCGGCCGCATTTTCGACATTCAAGGCGGGGAAGATAATTTTCAGTTCTTGGGCAACCTCGCGCGGGGATTTGACCAGAGGATTGTCGGGATCGCCGAGCGCCTTGGGATTATACCACAGCGCATATGCGGGAAATGCGCGCGCTAACGGCACGCCATTGCGGTCCGTCAATTCACCGCGCGGCGGAAGCAATGCATCCTCGAGAGAGGTTGAGGTAGCGACCTGATCGCTAAGACCCAAATAGCCAATCCGTAACGTCGCAACCGCCGCAACAAGCGCGAAAATCAGCGCCACCCACAACACGCGTAGCCGCGCATCATCGAGCATCCGCTGGCGCGTTCCGGAGAGAGTAGCGCGGCCGTGCGAGATCGTTGTGCTGACGGCCAGCGCTGTCATTCGCTGACCTCGGCAATCGGACCTTCCAGCGGATTGCTGATCGCCAGTCTTTGAGCCAGCGAGCGCGGCGCAGACAATTCTTGTCGGCCTTCAGATTCCTCGACAGGCGCTGCGTCTTCGATGCCTTCGCCTGCCACTGGTTCGCCGGTCAGTGGCGAAACCATCATCGGGAAAAGACCTTTGTCGTTCGGTACTGGCGCGCGTGCAACACGGATCGGGTCCGGCGCATCGGCGCGGCGCGGCGTGCCTAAAGAGGCGAGTTGCCGCTCACCTTCAAGATACTGATTTGCTTTGGGCGCCTGATATCCAAATTCAATCCGGTTCAAATTCGCCAATTGTTGCTGGTTTGCGCGCGTCTCGAATTCGGTTTCGAGCAGCAGCTTCTCTCGCTCTAGCGCGATGATCTCGCGCTCGGCCAAACGAACATCGCTCTTCACCGCGTTGACACGGAATGTCAGCGCAAGGAACAATGTAAGGCAAATCGCAAGGGCGAGAGCCCAGCCGATTTGGCGAAGACGGCTACCCGCGCGCATCATGCCGCTTTCCTTGCAGCAGCATCAGTGCGGATCGCATGACGAAGAACTGCAGAACGCGAACGTGGGTTGCGATCAATTTCTTCGTTGCCCGCGCGCACGGCCTTGGAAACCGCGCGGTAAATCGCGGGAGCTTGCTCTAGCTGAGGAAGGTGGCGCGAGCCGCCGCCGACCGAGGAGGCATCGCGCAGATAACGTTTGACGATCCGGTCTTCGAGGCTGTGAAAACTGACCACAGCCAACCGGCCGCCCTCGCCCAGAAGCTGTTCTGACGCCGAAAGACCTTCACGCAATTCCTCAAGCTCCGCATTCACATGAATGCGGACAGCCTGGAAACTTCGCGTCGCAGGATCCTTGGGTGCGCCAGCACGATAGCCCAAGGCCTTGCGGACCACACGAGCTAGGTCACCGGTCGTTTCAAGCGGACGCGCTGCGACAATTGCACGCGCGACACGGCGCGACTGGCGCTCTTCACCATATTGGTAGAGCACATCGGCAATGGTGCTTTCTTCTGCACCGTTGAGGAAGTCGGCGGCGCTTTCCCCGTCCTGGCTCATCCGCATATCGAGCGGTCCGTCAGAGGAGAATGCAAAGCCGCGTTCGGCCTGATCAAGCTGCATCGACGACACGCCGATATCCATCGTCACGCCATCGACCCGCGCAACGCCGGCCTCATTCAATGCTTCAACCATCTCGGAGAAACGGCGTGCGTGTAACACTAGCCGAGGCGGCTGTTCGCTGGTTTCCGGCCAGTTTGATCCAGCCTCGATAGCATCGGGGTCGCGGTCGAATGCATGTACAGTTGCGCCTGCATTGAGCAATGCACGGGTATAACCGCCAGCGCCAAATGTCGCGTCGACCACTACATCGCCCGTCTGCGGCGCGAGCGCGGCGATCACTTCATCGAGCAGGACCGGAACATGCGGCGCGGAGGAAGCGGCGGCGGTCAATTGCGCTTCGCTTTCGCTTCGGCTTCCGCCAGCAGATCTCGGCAAGCAGCCTTTGCGCCTGCCCAGTCCTTGCCTTGCTCGGCAAGGACCGCGGGATTCCAGATCGTAAAGGACGGTCCAGCACCCTGAAAATAGAGATAGCTGTCGACATTCCCCAGCGACTGGAGAAAATCGGGCATCGTGAACCGCCCGCTTTCGTCAAATGGAATGCGCTTGAATCCGAACAGCTGGTTTTCGCGGATTTCTCGGTCAAACTCACGACCATGGCGCGCGGCCATGTCCTCTTCACGGTCCAGTTGTTTGTCGAGTTCCAGCTGGCGAGAAAGGCCAAAACCTACGAGACAATCGAAACGGTCGTGCGATGCGAGGCAGAGCGTGCGACCGTCGGAGGATTCTTTGACCAGATTGCGGAAGTCAGGCGGCAGGACGAAACGACCCTTGTCACCGGCGCTGGTGAGGGCCTGTCCGCTGTACCTGATAGGAAGTGCTCCCGCCACTTCGCCCCAATCCCTTTGCTAAAACCCTCATCGAACCATCGTTGCAGACACAACTTCTCCGCTTCCGCCCGCGCATGAGCGAGGGCGGCTCGCATCCCGAAACGGGTGCGCAGCACAAGACGAACTGTCTGATGGAAGATGGTATTAACCCGCGAAAAGCAGGGATGAAAGGGGAAATTAGGGAATTAATGGGGATTTAGCAGTAATATGTTGATATATAAGTGTTTATATCGTTAATCTCCACTGGAAAACCATCTCGGCTAGCCCGTAAAACCCCTCCATAACCCACAGAATCCCGCAATTTCCCGTGCCGACTCCATATCTGCGCCCGATTTCCCGTGCCATCCCCAGATTGGAGTCGCTTTGGCCCGCGCTAGCAACTCATTGCGTAAAAAATGCGCGGTCTAGCAGCAGCTTCAGGGCAGTCTTTTGGTCAGTTCCCTCGCTATGCCCGTCAATCAGAGCCGCATCTCCAACAACAAAGGCTCGGCCCGACCCGATCGCACAATCGGCAATCAATCCTTCTGCGATTATGCGGCAATCCGCCTCCCCGCTTTCGATCAAGTCGAAACGGCCGAACAAATGAACCGGAATGGAATTACCTTCCAGGGATACTTGGCTGACCTCTTCGGTTTGAACTTCATCGAAGGTCTGACGCAAACCCCAACGCGCAAATATCGGCGACATCAACGCACTGTTCTGGGGCCGCCTTGGGTCGCCAATACCGAGTTCGGAATGTTCCGTGAGCATCGGGTCGGCGAATATCAATCCACGCCCACCGCCGCGCACCCAAGAGTCGAGGGCCGCGAAGTCAGCAGGTGCAAGCGGGCGCGGCTGCGCCAGAACAAGCAATTCCAATTCGCTAAATATCACTGAGGGCTCGGCGGTATCCGGCGCTGCAAGCGTATCGAGCGGGACGAGTCTGTAGCGTCGTTCCAGATGTATTCTCGCCCAATGCTGCGGAAGCTTTTGCGAAAGTGTGGCTTCAAACGCCAACTCGTCGCTCCAATAAATTGGCAGCGAGGTCATCAAACCAATTTGCTGCTTTTCTTGCGGGCCGCTTCGAGCAGCTAGAACCCACGCTAATGCAACGATGCCAGCGATGACAACAATCGCGCCAAGCGCCAGCTTACTGCGTGTCACCGCCGCCCTGCCCCGGGATTGGTTGACCTGTACCCTGTTCCGGCATGACGGGATCGGTCTGCTCAGATGCTTCTTCCGGATCGGCCGGAAGGTCAGGAACAACGCCTGCCCCTGCCAATGGGTCGCTGGGCGCAGTGTTTGTTGGCTCGGGCGCTATGGTCGCGGCTGCCTCCGGAACAGCTTCAGCATCCGATTGATCGGCCCGGTCGCGCACCAGATCGGCCAAAGCAACGAGCAATATAATGGCGAAAATGCCCGACATGCCTACTTGAAGACGCTGCAAGGCCTCCGAACGTGTTCCACCCAGCGCCGTTGTACCGTCATCAGCGGGTCCGTGCATGATACGTTCGAGAAAGCGATTTGCCATGATGCGAATCTAGACGAGCGCGCGCATCAGTAAAGGTAAAATAGCGTCAATCGGTGAGCCAATCGAAAATCGGGAGGTCTTTCGAAGCAAGCCATTCAGCATTGTAGAGCGTCGACAAATATCGAAACCCTGTATCGCAAAGGATTGTTGCTACACGCGGATTTTCGCGCCCTTCCGCAATCAGCTGCTTACCCAGCGCAACAGCGCCAGCAACATTGATCCCGGATGACAAGCCGAGGCATAGGCCCTCTTCGCGCAGCAATCTCGCGACCCATTCGAGGCCTTCTTCATCGGAAATGCGGAACTGGGTATCGATTGGCGCGCCTTCGAGATTCGCAGTTATGCGGCCCTGCCCAATGCCCTCTGCAACCGAGTTACCCTCGGCTTTGAGCTCGCCATCGGCATAGTAGCTATACAGCGCAGCTCCATGCGGATCTGTCAGCGCTATCTGCACATTTTCATCATGCGCCTTAAGGCCCATTCCTACGCCCGCGATTGTCCCGCCAGTGCCAGCGGCGCAAGTGAAGCCGTCAATCCGACCTTCCAGCTGCTCCCAAAGTTCCTCTGCGGTACTCTCGATATGCGCCTTGCGGTTGGCCGTATTGTCAAATTGGTTGGCCCAGATCGCACCCTCGGTTTCTTCTGCCAAGCGGCGCGAGGTATGGACGAAATGGCATGGATCAGAAAATTTCGTGGGAGGCACAAGAACCAGTTCAGCGCCCAATGCGCGCAAAGTATCCATCTTTTCCGGCGACTGATTGTCCGGCATGACGATAATGGTTCTGTAGCCAAGTGCGTTTGCGACCAGTGCGATTCCGATGCCGGTGTTGCCCGCCGTTCCTTCAACCACGACGCCGCCAGGCTTCAGTTCGCCGCCAGCCTCTGCATCGCGGATGATATAGAGCGCGGCGCGGTCCTTTACCGACGCGCCGGGGTTGGCGAACTCGCATTTGCCATAAATTTCGCAACCAGCCGCTTCGCTCGCGCTTTGCAGCAGTACGAGCGGCGTATTGCCGATGAGTTCAAGCGTGTTGTCACGCAGGTTCGATGCAATCATTACGGTGAACTAGGCCGTATCAGCCAGTGGTTCAATGCAGTTGGTCTTTCCGACCGACTAATCAATCTTCCGGCGCGATGGCGACTTTCAGACCGTCCAATTCTGCGGAGAACGGAATCTGACATGCCAGACGCGAGGTTTCTACGCGGTGGTCGGAACTTTCAAGCAGATCATCCTCATCCTCGGACATCGCCGGCAGTTTTTCCGTATGCGCCGGATCGACATGCACGTGGCATGTCGCGCAGGAACAGCATCCACCGCACAGAGCGAGCAATTCGTCAAAGCCATTGTCACGGATCGCTTCCATGACGGTCAGGCCATCTTCCACGTCGATGGTTGATTCTTCACCGTCACGGTTGACGACAGTCAGCTTGGGCATGATGAGCGAGCTCCATAAGTTTAGGCCTGTGATTGAGTTCGATTGGCCAATTGCGGACGGCTGCTAAAAGAGCGCCGCGAGTTTTGCAAGGCGAGAGGAACATCAGG
>Ga0316202_10002927_pt1 | contig 10705 bp, 11 predicted proteins | sample 3monrhotite_MG_FD_204934 | JGI IMG/M metagenome (GOLD analysis project Ga0316202, IMG submission 204934) | Microbial mat bacterial communities from mineral coupon in-situ incubated in ocean water Damariscotta River, Maine, United States -... | ecosystem: Environmental > Aquatic > Marine >...
ATTGGCATTGGGAGCGATTGAAGTAACGCCCCTTGAGCTGACAAGCGCCTATGTGCCTTTGGGCAATGGGGGGCTTGGTATCATCCCCCACGGTGTTGTGCGGATCACAACGGCAAGCGGCGATGTTTTGTTCGAGCGGAGTGGTTCTGGCCCCGGCCGGGTTCTTGATCCGCGCCCGACCGCTGACATGGTCGCCATGTTGTCCAATGCCATTGCCAACGGCACAGGGCGAAGTGCTTATCTGCCCAGCCGCCCCAGTGCCGGGAAAACAGGTACGTCGCAAGATTCTCGTGACGCCTGGTTTGTAGGTTTTACAGGAAATTATGTCGCTGGCGTGTGGATCGGGAACGACGACAATTCCCACATGGCCCGCGTCACCGGCGGTAGCTTGCCTGCGGCCGTGTGGCGCAATTTCATGGTCGAAGCGCACGAAGGCATTGCCCCCACGGCCTTGGCCGGGCGCTTGCCCGTGAGCACGGTTGTTGTTGATTTGACCGATGGTGCCGCAACAGAATCATTGCTTGGCTATGAGTTGGATTTGGTGGGTAGAGACGAGGCGCAAGACCCCATTCAGCCTTCACGCCCATAGGAGTAAAGCAGCGCGCCATTTTTCTCGAGCCATTCTTCGGCATCGTCCGCAAAGGGCACAAGCTTGTCAACGAACTTCCAGAACCGGTCCGAGTGATCCAAATGCTTTAGGTGCGCCACTTCATGAGCGGTCACATAATCCAGGATCCAATAAGGCGCCAATACCAGACGCCAGCTGAAGGATAGCGTGCCGGAACAGGAACATGATCCCCACCGGGTGGTGGTATCGCGCAGGCAAAGGCGCCCGATCTTCTGTTTGGCGTTTGCTGCATGCTCATATGCTTTTTCGACCAGGGCTTCGCGCGCTTGTACTTTCAGAAAATCAAGAACTCGGCGTTCCACATGTTCGGCTGCGCCGGAAACATTGATGGCCCCATCTTCGGCCCAGACGCCGCGCCGGGCGCGACGGTGATGGACGATGACATGGTCGTCGCCAAGGAAAGGAATGACGCTGCCCGGTTTGAAGGGCGTGCCCAATGGTACATTGGCAACTTCCTCAGCAATCCAGTCTTTATTTTCAAGAGCAAAGTCCAACGCACTTTCCACCGACCGCTTTGATGGCGTAACCAGAACCACAGAACGGGTGGACGGTTCCACCTTGATCAAATGCCGACGGGCGCGCGGATTGATGCGAATGGTAACGGGTACGGCTTCTCCCGCAATGTCCAGAGTCTGAAGCCCCTGCAGGGCAATTTCTGTTACGCGACTTTTTTTACTCATCTGGATATTTTTCACTTAACGTTAGAGACATGCAAAACAAAACACGATTTCATCTGGCCTTTCCCGTGGACGATCTTGATGCCGCGCGAGAATTCTACGGCAAGACCTTGGGCTGCCGAACTGGCAGGTCAAATGAAGCTTGGCAAGATTTTGATTTTTATGGCCACCAGATCGTGGCCCACCTAACCCCACCTTCATACGATAACGCGATCACAAACCCTGTCGATGGAAAAATGATCCCCGTGCGTCACTTCGGGCTTATTCTTTCTTTCGACGAATGGGAAGCACTTTCGAGCCGGCTGACCGACGTAAGGGTTACTTTCCTCGTTGACCCTTACATAAGGTTTAACGGGGAGGCAGGAGAACAAGGGACATTTTTCGTAAAAGACCCGGCAGGCAATGCACTGGAGTTCAAAGCGTTTCGGAATGAAGATCAGATTTTTGCCACCACCTCTACTTAAGGGCGATCAGTTTTTGCGGTTTTCTTCAATCATTTGAATGAAAGCAGCCACGCGAGGTTGTATTTCGCTCTTCCAACGTTTTCCATTGAAAACCCCATAGTGACCAACGCCTTCTTGCACATAATCTTGTTGCCAGGCCTCGGGAATATTGGCGCAAAGGGTATGCGCAGCCTGGGTTTGGCCAATGCCGGAGATATCGTCCAGCTCCCCTTCGATGGTGAACAGGCCGGTATTTTTGATAGCGGACGGATCTACCAATTCACCGCGATGTTTGAATAGTCCGCGGGGCAAAAGGTGTTGCTGAAAAATCTCATCTACGGTTTGCAGATAAAACTCTTCGGTCAAATCCATCACGGACAGGTATTCATCATAAAAACTGCGGTGTTTGTCTGCCTCGTCGCCATCGCCTGAAACCAGATGATCAAAATACTCCCAATGGGCGGAAACATGCTTGTCCCGGTTCATGGACATGAAACTGCCCAACTGAACAAAGCCCGGATAGACACGCCGAAACGCGCCAGGGTGGGGCCAGGGCACAGTGGAGACCATGTTGCTCTCGAACCAGGACAAGGAGCGTTCCTGGGACAATGTGTTGGGCTCGGTGGGGCTCTCCCGTGTATCGATGGGGCTGCCCATGATGATCATGGAGGCAGGCGTCGCTTCATCCCCTGCAGCTACCATCACCGATGTTGCCACCAGAACAGCAGGTCCCGGCTGACACACCGCCAGAACGTGCGTATTGGGTCCCAGGTGCTGGATCATCTGGATGATGTAATCAATGTAATCGTTGAGATCGAAACGGCCCTTGTGCAGGGGCACCATGCGGGCATCTGCCCAGTCGGTGATGTAGACATCTGCATCCGGCAGCATGGCTTCCACCGTGCCGCGCAGCAATGTCGCATAGTGGCCGGACAGAGGCGCGGCGATGAGAACTTTCGGCTGATCAACCGCTTCATCGTGCCATTGTTTTTCAAAATGCAAAAGACTGGCGAATGTGTCCTGCCAGGCAATTTTTTCAACAACCGGTACGGGCTCGCTGGCCACCACAGTCTCGTTCAGACCAAACTCTGGTTTGCCATAACGGCGCGTAGTGGTCTCGAACAGATCCGCTGCTGCGACCGCGTTGCGGCCAAGGCTTGTGTAGGCCCAGGGATTGAGAGGATGGCTCAGCGCGTTGCGAGAAAGACCGGCTATGGTGCGCAAAGGCGCCAGTGCCGCATGATTTAACTCGTAAGCGTGATACAGCATTCAGATCCCCCAACAGGTTCAACAAAAGCGCGAAACAGGCCCCCACCTGGATCACAAGAATCAGTACAAGGGTTAGCTTACTGCACTGCAGCAAATTGGGAAGGGTCTTGTTTGGGAGTTGTTAACGATAGCCTTACAGCGAAAAACGCTACAAATGGCGTTCGATTTGGGTCGCTAGCTGCGCCGGTGTCAGGTCCGGACTCAAAAGATCCACGACACGACCTTCTCCATCGATGACATAGATGACGCTCGTGTGGTTGACCAAATAGTCAGTAAAATCAGGGTCTTGGACGATTTCGTAGGCCACGGCATAGTCTGACGCCACTTGATTTATTTCAGCCGTGGTGCCGGTTAGGCCAATAAGGTTTTCGTGGAAGTGCCCCACATATCCGCCCAGGTAATCCACCGTGTCTCGCGTGGGATCGACGGTGATAAAAAGCGGCTGCACATCGCCTGCGCGCCGTCCCAACTGGTCCAGAGCGGCGGTCAGCAAGGTTAAATGAACAGGGCAGACGTCCGGACAGAAGCTGTAGCCGAAATAGACCACCACGACTTCACCCCTGAAATCAGACAGGCTGATGGGCTGCCCCGTATGGGCCGTCAGAGTAAATTCTCCCCCAATGCTAGAGAACAACTCAGCTCGTGCCGCGAGTTCCTCTGACCCTGGTTTGGTCAGAAAAAGGGTCACGATCAGGGCAACAAGCACAGCAAACGCGCCAGCCAGTACCGGAATCCAACGCAACTCGCCGGGGCGGTCTTGGGTATGTTCATGCTGTGTTAAGGGTGTCTGGCTCATTGCTCCTCTATTGGGATTTTTGGCCCTTTGCCGCAAGCATTCATAATGCCGCATGGGAAGGACGCCAAAGACCTGAACGGAAATGGCTGGCACTGGCGTTAGAGCTCAAGACGGGCTAAAACTGACACAGGCGGGGCTGAGTCCAAGCAATTTAAGGGCCCGGACCATGGGGATTAATATGTTCTTGAAGATAAATGCGCGCGGGTTTGCCGCAGCGATTGTTTGCGCTGTGATGGCGGGTTCTGCAGTGATCACGAGTGTTAGTCCTGCATCTGCACAAGGCATCATGGATGGCGAAATGTTTGATCCTGCCATGATCCGTGCGATCCGGGCGGGCGACAATGATACCGTTCGAGCAGAGCTATTTGCCACCAGCCCCAATGACAGATCCAACCAGGGCATTCCTGCACTCATCGTTGCCGTGGAGAACCGAAATCTCGAAGCCTTGCATTTGTTGGCGGATGCAGGCGCGCGTATCGATAATCGGGCGCGCCGCACCGATCGCACGGCGCTTACGGTGGCAGCCGGTATGGGCGAAGCTGCTATTGTGCGAGAACTTCTTGCTCGCGGTGCGGATGTGGATATGACGGGTTCCGGCAGCGAGGTCGCCCTTTTGAAGGCGGCGCGCAATGGCCATGCTGAAATCCTTGAAATTCTCATCGAGGCGGGGGCAGATTTGACAGAGACCGATCTCGCGGGAGACTCGGCTCTGAACATTGCTGAACGAAATCGCCATCGTCAGGCTGCGCAAGTGCTGCGCGACGCGGGCGTTTACTAGCGGGCCCTATTCACCTAATTGCAGTAACATGCCCCGTTCCCGCGCCTGTTCGTAAAAGAACAAGAACGCAGCAACGCCCAACGAGATATAGACCGCATTGAGGCCAAAGCTCCATGCCAGGTGATCCCATCTTATGGCCCCATCGATGATCACCGCGCGCAATCCTTCAAAGACATGGGCAAGGGGCAAGGCATAGGCCACGCCCTCCAACCAGTCGGGCAAAATCGCCACCGGGTAATAGATCGCAGCGATAGGTGCCAAGGCAAACAGCAGCGCCCAAGCAAGTTCCTCCGCACTCTGACCATATCGTAAGGCAAGCCCCGCCACGATCAGACCAATGGCCCAACCGAACGTCAGCAGTGAGATCAAAAATGCTGCCAGCACAAAACCCAGGCTGATGATGGAAAAATCGAAGATCAGATAAGCAATGATGGCCGCAGGGATCACCGCAATCAATGTGCGGAGAGAACTCATCACCATCAATGCCAAGATAAACTCAGACATGCGCAAGGGACTGACAAGCAAGTGCCCCAGATTGCGGGACCAAATTTCCTCAAAGAAGGAGAGCGAGAACCCAAGCTGCCCGCGAAACATGACATCCCACAACAAAACAGCGCCCAGCAACACGCCAGCGGCTGCCGCAAAGAAACTGGAATTTTCAATCAGGTACATCTGGATGAAACCCCAGATGAGGATTTGTAGCGTGGGCCAATAGAACATGGATACGATGCGCGGCCAGGAACTGCGGATCAGGTAGATATAGCGCCGGACCATGGCACCGATACGCCGAACGGAAAACGCAACATCGGGGCGAATATTATCCGGTTGATTTGGGATACTCATGATGGGCTCTCATCGATTTTATCTGTGTCTTGGCCGGGTTCAAACTTCAGCAATTCTTCAACGGCGCTGCCTTCTTCTTCCCGCGATGGGGCGCGGCGGTTGCGGGCAATGTCGATAAAGACCTCTTCCAGATTAATCCGCCCATAGCGGCTGATTAGGTCATCCGGCGCGCCTTCATCCACGATGCGCCCTTTGTTCATCATCACCACATTGTCGGCAAGGCGCTCGACCTCGGACATATTGTGAGACGCCAAAAGGATGGCGGCCCCGGTCTTGGCTTTGTAGTCGGCAAAATGCTGTCGCACCCAATCGGCGGTGTCAGGGTCCAGAGATGCCGTGGGCTCATCCAGCAACAGGACCTCCGGTTTATTGACAAAGGCCTTGGCCAGACCGACTCGCGTTTTTTGACCTGCGGACAGAGTGCCCGTTCCGCGGTCTATGAAATCCTTGAGATCCAGCTCGGTCGCTAACTCCTCAATGCGCAGTTTCACATCCACGATGCCGTAAAGTTCCGCATAGACGGTCAGGTTCTCGCGCACGGTCAATCGTTTGGGCAGGTCCACATAGGGACTTTCGAAATTCATGCGCGCCAGCACTTTGTTTGTGGCGTTTGAGATCATGGCCCAGGACCTTGATACTGCCTGCGGTCGGTTTGATCAGGCCCAGCAACATGGAAATCGTCGTGGTTTTGCCGGCCCCGTTGCCGCCCAGCAAGGCGGTTGTGGAGCCCTGAGGCACTTGAAAGGAAATACCGTCGACAGCGGTTTGCGCATCGAATTTTTTGGTCAACCCAGATACGTTGAGCGCAAGCGGAGGACTGGATGATTGAACATTCATTGGGGGTTCGCCTGACGCTCGCTTTTTGTGATCAGTTTCGCCTATATATATGGCATGAGTTCGATCGACAGCCCAAGTTTTCTCAACGCACCCCCAGCCGGCGACATGTCCACCCGTGTTCGCCTGCGCACTTTGGTGCGGTTGCGGTGGCTGGCGGTGGTGGGCCAAGTCTTTGCCGTGCTTGGGGTCTTTTACGGGCTTGAGTTTGAATTGCCCTTGCTGGCATGCCTGTTGGTGGTGGGGGCCAGTGCTGGTTTGAATCTATTGGTGACCTGGCGGTTCCCATCGGCAAAGCGTCTTTCCAATCGGGAGGCGGCGATCTATCTGGGCTTTGACCTGGTTCAGCTTTTTGCACTCTTGTTGCTCACGGGCGGCATTGAAAATCCATTCTCACTTCTGTTTTTGGCGCCCGTCGCTATTTCAGCCGCCTCTCTGGATCTGGTTCCGACATTGGCGCTTGGTCTATTGAGTTTTATCTGCGTGACGGTGCTTTCCTTTTTTCATCTGCCTTTGCCCTGGCATCCGGATCAGCCGCTGTATCTGCCGCCGCTTTATGTGGGCGGCATGTGGTCGGCTCTTGTGCTGGGACTGGGTTTTACCGCAGCCTATGCTTGGCGCATTGCCACGGAAGCAGCGCGTATGTCGGCGGCCTTGGAGGCAACACGCGCTGCCTTGGCACGGGAAAACCGTCTGGCTGCCCTTGGCGGTTTGGCAGCGGCGGCAGCGCACGAGCTGGGCACGCCCTTGGCGACCATTGCCCTGGTGGCCAAGGAACTTGAGCGGGAGGTAGATCCCGATAGTCCGTTTGCTGAGGATGTGAAACTGTTGCGCAGTCAGGCTGTCCGCTGCCGCGAGATATTGGGCGAGTTGTCTCGCCGACCGGGAGAGGGGGATGCGATGACGTCCCATGCCACCCTGGGGGCTTTGCTGGAGGAGATCATCACGCCCCATCGTGAATTTGGTGTGGCTGTGGAAATCGAAATGCCGGGTCGCTCCCTCGAGGAAAGCGAGAAGGATCCAGAGCCAAAACTGTGGCGCCAACCAGAGATTATTCACGGGCTCGGTAATCTCGTTGAAAATGCCGTCGATTTTGCCCAGACAAAGGTTACAGTCAAAGGCCAATGGAGTGATACGCAGGTGGCTGTCGCCATTCAGGATGATGGACCGGGTTTTGCCCCCGAAGTGATGGCAGAGTTGGGAGAGCCCTATGTCTCCACGCGGCGGGCAGAAAATCTGGAAGCGGGGGCCGATCCGGACGAAGCCATCGGCATGGGTCTGGGTTTCTTCATTGCCAAGAACTTGCTGGAACGCACCGGCGCCACGCTTCAGGTTCGAAATCTGGCTCAAGGGGGCGCAGAAATCACCCTGACCTGGCCGCGATCTCGCGTTGAGATGATCCCCGGCGGCTTGGGATAGGGCTCTGGCCCATAATTTAACCTACTAGTGCATTTCCTGACAAACGGCTTATATTGCGCACAGAGGAAGATTCTAGCGCTCCGCAACAGGGGCCAAATCTCGAGGAAGAGCGGAGACACGCCATGGCTGACGAGCTGATCTCACTAGAGGCCCTTGAAGATCGCAGCTTGCTGATCGTCGATGATGATGCGCCCTTTCGCACACGATTGGGCCGAGCTATGGAGAGCCGCGGTTTTGACGTCATTGTCGCTGAATCCGTGACCGCTGCGAAATCAGAAGTATCCCGCGCCGCGCCTGCTTTTGCCGTTGTTGATCTGCGTCTTGAAGATGGCAATGGTCTTGATGTGGTGGAGCGCATTCAATCCGTCCGTCCCGATGCGCGCGTTGTGATCCTGACCGGCTATGGCAATATCACCACAGCGGTTGCCGCGGTAAAACGCGGGGCAATTGATTATCTTGCCAAGCCTGCGGATGCAGATGACGTGGAACGGGCGCTATTGTCTGCAACCGGTGATTTGCCTCCTCCGCCGGAAAACCCCATGTCTGCGGATCGGGTTCGGTGGGAACATATTCAGCGGGTGTATGAGCTTTGCGGCAAAAACGTTTCAGAAACGGCACGGCGGCTCAACATGCACCGGCGGACATTGCAGCGGATCTTGGCAAAACGAGCCCCTCGCTAGGTCTCACCATGGCTAAATAGATCTTGATAGAAGCCAATTTCATCAAATTTATGAAAATATTGCCTTTAACCCCACGCTAATGGCCCGCGGGGTAATTTGGGCTCTCAATAACGGTCCAATGAAAGTGCCATGGCAAATCGACAAGCGGCGCAACGCGCCAGTCAGGAACAGTACTTTTTTGAGTATGTGGATCAGCTGGATCGCCATCGGGCAGGACGGCTGGCCCTGATCGTAACTCTGTCTGGAATTCCGACCGCTCGGGCGCGCCAATCAACACAAAACCTGGTGTGTGATCACATCAAACGCCACTTGAGCGGTCGCAGTTTTGAGATGTTTGTTTTTGATCGGGGCGACGTTGCCATTCTCGCCAAGGACGTTGCTGCCGGATTTATCCAGGACATGGCTTTTGGGCTGGTTTTTCAGCTTCAGGGAGAGGAGTTTTTTGCAGCGTTTGAGAACGGTGAAGCAGATCTCTGTCGTCTTCTGGATGTTGAAATCGATTACAAGGATATCAAATCCTACGCCAAGGCGGGACTTCACAAAGGCCCCATCGGCCTGCCCGGCGCCCCCATGGCGATTGTTCCCGCGCGTGAGGATGAAGAAGACACCAACACAAGCGATGAAACAACTGTCCTGCCGCTTGCAGAGAAAACGCCTAAGCTGAAATCCACGAATGATCAGGATCCGGATAATCTCATTGCTCAGTATGTGGACATTGACTTTTCAAAAGAAGAAGCACTGCAGCCGGAACGGGACCCAGACGCTGAATTGGAAACTCGCCGAGATGAATTGATCCAGATACTCGATAAGGAGGTCCCTCAGATTGTCATGTCCATGTTCGGGGCCGATGAAGAAGCACTTGTAGAACGTTTCCTTGAGCGAACGGATGAGGAATCACGGGAGGCCTATTTACCCGGTATTTTGCAGGAGACCGAGCAGCAATTGCTAACACGTCTTGCTACGGACGACCCCCATCTTTTACCGGAACATTTGGCCATAGCGGTTCAGGTTCAAACCCTGCTCAGCGCGGACTTTCTTACCTTTGATCGTATGCGTGCAGAAATGAGTATCCTGCCCCGATCCCTGATCGTTCTTGGCCGTCGTGATGTGCGGGCGAATGGGGATACGTTCAAGTTTGCCCGCGAGTTTGTTGAAGGGCGCGGCCATCAACTTGCCCTTGGCGGTCTGACCATCCCTTCTGTTGAGCGCGTGCGTTTGAAGGCATCAGGGTTCATATTCCAATTTGTGAAATGGGACGCCTTCGAAGCATCCTTGACCACCAAAAAGGCCAAGGCAGCTTTACGTGAGGGCGTGGAAAACGACGCCTCTGCGGCAACGGTGCTCATTGGGTGTGATGACGAGGAAGCCATTGAGTTTGGCCGCGAGATTGGCATCAAGTTCTTTGAAGGGCGTGCTGCCGCACAATCCCTTTTCCATCACGCTTATGATTCATCCAGCGTATAAGACAATCGCTCTGCCGCGACCCGTGCAAACTTCAACGTCAGTGACTTCCGCCGGGCCGGGGCCAGTTTCAGGGTTGGGCTTTCCCGCATCACCGTGCCCCCATAGCCATCGGCGATAATCAGGCCCACGTCCTGGGGGATCAGCTCCGTCGGGAAATCCTTGTTCACCGCAAAGAAAAACCGATCGCAATGGGGCAGGTATTCCGTCCACTTGTGATCCGATTTGAAATCGGGAATGGAGGACTTTACCTCCGCAACAATCAGCTCACCCTTTTTGTTGAGCCCGGCCACATCCACCCGTCGCCCGGTGATCAAGGTCAGTTCGCATAAGGGCGCATAACCCATGTCGAGGAACAAGCGCCGCACGCCGCGGGTGATCTGCGCCGTGCGTTTTTCTTCGCCGGGAGCTTCGGGCTCTTCGTCAGGATTGATAAACTTGATAGCCATGGGGAAAGCCTAGCGAGGCTGTCCCAGAAAGCCAAGAAGACTAAAGTCCTGCCAGATAGGGTATCTCTGCCACGATGATCAGCGTAATGGCGAGACCGGCAAGGCTTCCCACCGTGCCCAAGGCGCCAATGCCTCGGAGAACCTGAGAGCTTTTCTCCTTTGAAATGGCAACCGCATGGGCAAGGCGAGCCACGAAAAACAATCCGGCAAAACTCATCACAACGACAGCCGGCGCACCGGCCATTTCCGCAAATGCCAAAAGCACCAGTATCAGTGCGGCATTTTCAGCCAGATTGCCATGGGCGCGAATGCGGCGCAGCAGAACGGGATCGCCCCCATCGCCCAGGTTCACACCAATCTTGGCGCGGTAGTTGCCAACACGAAACATCAAAAACGCCTGAAGAAGCGCTATGGCAATCGCAAGCTCA
>Ga0316202_10002928_pt1 | contig 10701 bp, 9 predicted proteins | sample 3monrhotite_MG_FD_204934 | JGI IMG/M metagenome (GOLD analysis project Ga0316202, IMG submission 204934) | Microbial mat bacterial communities from mineral coupon in-situ incubated in ocean water Damariscotta River, Maine, United States -... | ecosystem: Environmental > Aquatic > Marine >...
CGATGTCGCGGGGGCCGACCTTGATCTTGACCGCGGTGCAGCCCTCGGTGGCGAGCGCCTGTGCCTGGTGCGCGGGGCGGTCGCTGTCGATCAGGGCGTTGAGTGGCGCGGCGGGGGCGGGATCGGCGACCAGCAGGGCCGCGGGCCGCACCCCGCTCTGGCTGGCCGCGAGGTCCAGCGCGGCGGTCTCGATGCAGAAGCGGGCGACCGGGTCGGTGGGCTCCTCGCCGTGGCAGAGCGCCGCCTCGATCTGCTGTGCGACAGCCTCGTCGCTGCCTGGGTGGAAGCCGGGGATGGGCGCTGCCTCGCCGCAGCCGGTGGCGCCGCCGTCGGTGAGCTGGAGGATCAGGCCGGTGCGCCGCAGGCCACCGCCGGTGGTCAGCGGCCGGTGCAGCGGGAGGTCATAGCGGAGCAGGCGCCAGCGCTCGACGTCGATCACGGTGTCACCCGAGCATCCAGCCGACCGAGAACAGCAGGCTGTAGAGCGTGAGCAGCTTGCCGGTCTTGGCGAGGTTGGGGTCGAGCGCCCGGCCCTCCTCGGTCCACATCGAGCGCACGATCGGGATGGCGGGGATGCAGATGAGGGCCGCGGCGGCGGCGAACCAGTGGCTGCCGGCCCGAGCCACGAGCAGCAGCGGGATGGCCGCGGCGATCAGGATGCACAGCAGGTACTCGACGCGGGCGAAGGTCGGGCCGAACCGGACCGCGAGGGTGTTCTTGCCCACCTCGGCGTCGGTCTCCATGTCGCGGAGGTTGTTGACCACCAGGATCGCCGTCGAGATCAGCCCCGGCGCCAGGCCGGCGATGGCGACCCGCGGCGAGACCGACAGGGCCTGCACGTAGTAGGTCCCCGCGACCGCCACGGGGCCGAAGAAGACGAGCACGAACACGTCGCCCAGGCCCATGTAGCCGAGCGGGCGTGGCCCGCCGGTGTACAAGATGCCCGACAGGATCGAGGCGACCCCGATGGCCACGATCGGCCAGCCGCCGCGCACGGTCAGGTACGCGATGACCGGGAGCGTCAGCGCGAACGTGACGATGAACGCCGCGCGCATCGCGCTGGGCGGGATGAGGCCGGCGGCGGTCGCCCGCGTCGGGCCGACCCGCTTCTCGTTGTCGGCGCCGTTGACGAAGTCGAAGTAGTCGTTGGCGTAGTTGGTCCCGATCTGGATCAGGATCGCGCCGGACATCGCCGCGAGCGCCGCGCCCAGGTGGAAGCCGCCGTCGGCGAACACCATCGCGCAGCCGATCAGCACCGGCGCGATCGCCGCGGGCAGCGTGCGCAGCCGCGAGGCCATGATCCACACCTTGAGGGGGCTGTCTCCAGCCGCAGCCGCTTCGCTCATGCTCTCCTCCGCACCGCGCCCACCACGTCGGCCAGGATGGCCCGGTGGAGCGCGACATTCTGCGTCCTGTCTGTCCGCACCTCGATCACCGTCGCCCCTGGCCGCGCGTCGCCCAGCGCGCCTCGGAGCGCCGCGGGGCTGTCGGGCGCGCAGTAGGCCAGCCCGAACGCCGCGGCGATCGCCTCGAAGCCGAAGGGGTGGGCGGTCACGAAGTGGCTGTCGAAGCCAGCCTCGAAGCGCGACACGGGCAGGTACGAGAAGATGCCCCCGCCGCTGTTGTTGACCACCACGAGCTTCAGCGGGACCACCTGCTGGGCGAGCAGCGCGAACGAGCTGAGGTCGTGCAGCGCCGAGACGTCTCCGATCACGGCGACGGTCGGCAGCCGGTGCCCGTCCGCCCACCCTGCGGCGGTCGCGATCAGGCCGTCGATGCCGCTGGCGCCCCGGTTGACAGCCACCCGCTGTGGCGCCGCGCTTCCGAACAGGTCCATGTCCCGGATCGGCATGCTGTTCCCGATGAAGAGGGCCGCGGCCCCCTCGCTGGCGACGCGCGCGATGTCGATCTCGTGGAAGCTGCCCGGCGCGGCGAGCCGCGCAGCCGCGGCCTGCTGGGCCGCGGCGTGGGTCTGGTGCATCCAGCCACACCAGCCGGCATCGGCCTGGGATTCCTCTCGCTGGATCGCAGCAGAGAGGTCCGCCGACAGGTGCGCCAGCGATCCGCACAGCCGCAGGGTGACCGTGTGGCTCGGGTCGTGGCGTCGCGGATCCGCGCGCAGCGCGATGTGCTCGGCGGGCGGGTGCGCCGCCAGCCAGCGCAGGTACCGCTTCGAGACCACCGGACCGCCGACGTGGACGATCACGTCCGGCGCGGCCTCCTGCTGGAAGTCGTCGCTGGCGAGCAGGTAGTCGAACAGCGGCATGCAGCGGGCGTCTCGGCGGATCCGGAGCCCCGCGGCAGCGTCGGCGTAGATCGGCCACCCGAGCGCGTCGGCGAGCGCTGCGATCGCGTCGAGCGGCTCGTCGGTGCCCGTCGCGCCGATGACCAGCAGCCCGCGCCGGGCACCAGCCATGCGCTGGGCTGCGCGCTGGAGCTCTGCGGGGGCCAGTGTGGGGTGCGGGGTGGGGATGCGGGTCCAGGGCGCAGGCTGGTCACGCCACCGGTCCAGCCGCGGGTCGGCCGGGTACTTGTTGAGGTCGATCGGGCCGAGGGGCTCGCGGAACTGGAGGTTGAGGTGGACCGGTCCCGCTGGCGCACACACCGCGCGGTGCACGGCCTCGTCGAGGGTCGTCAGCGCAGCAGGCGCCGGGTAGCCGCTGCCCGGCGGGGGCAGCTCGGCATACCACCGGACCCGGTCGCCGAACAGCTTGACCTGGTCGATGGTCTGGTTCGCGCCGCTCTCGCGCAGCTCGGTGGGGCGGTCGGCCGACAGCAGCAGCAGCGGAACGCCCGTGCGCTCGGCCTCGATGACCGCCGGGTAGGCGCTCGCCATCGCGGTGCCCGATGTTGTGATCATGACCGCCGGCCGGCCGGTCGCCTTGCTCGCGCCCAGCGCGCAGAAGGCCGCGCCGCGCTCGTCGGTCAGCACACGCTGCGGCAGCTCCGGCCGCGCCGCGACCGCTGCGGTCAGCGGCGTCGAGCGGGAGCCCGGGCTCAGGCAGAACAGCGGCGTGCCCAGCCGCCGCAGCTCCTCGACGATCATCGCGCCCCAACGCGTGTTGGTCGCCGCGAGGGACGGGTCCCCTTCGCCGATCACGCGCCCTCCACCATCGACAGGAACTGGCCGCTCTTGGCGTCCAGCTCTCGCCACTCTGCCTCCGGCTGCGACGCTGCAACGAGGCCCGCGCCCGCGCAGATCCACAGCGAGCGCCCGCGCAGCAGCGCCGAGCGGATCCCGACCGCGAAGTCGGCGCCGTCGCTGCCGACCCAGCCGACCGGGCCGGCGTACCAGCCGCGGTGGAAGGGCTCGTGGGCCTGGATGAACGCGTGAGCCGCGCCCGCCGGCTGGCCACAGACCGCCGGCGTCGGGTGAAGGGCCGCGAGCAGCGCCGCCTCGTCCACGCCCGCGTCGAGGGTGCCCTCGAACGGGGTCAGGAGGTGCTGGACCCGGTGCAGCCGGTGGACCCGCGGGGCCTCCGCGACCGACAGCTCCGCGCACAGCGGCGTGACCGCTGACTGGATCGACTGGACGACGTGGTCGTGCTCTTCGCGTTCCTTGTCGCTGTCCAGCATCTCGGTGCCCAGCGCCATGTCCGCCGCCACGTCGCCGCCACGTCGCCGCGTGCCGGCGAGCGCCTCGGTGTGGAGGACACGATCCTGCCGGGAGAACAGGCGCTCCGGGGAGCAGCCCAGGAACGCCCAGCCCGGCGCCGGCTCGAAGCAGAAGTCGAACGTGGCGACCTGCGGGCCGGCGAGCCGGGCCAGCAGGGCAAACGGATCCGGGGGGCTGACCAGCGTGACCCGCGCCCGCCGAGAGAGCACCACCTTGCGCATCTCTCCGTCTCGGATCGCCGAGACCGCCGCGCGCACGCCGCCGTTCCAGCCGCCAGCGTCCGGCTCGAAGGTCTGGCCGGCAGAGACCAGGGTGCTCTGCGCGCTGCCCGCCGTGCGGACCTCGGGCAGGCCGGTCGGCCCGCCAGGGACGAGGTGCAGGGCCATGCGCACCTGCCCGCCCTCGCGCTCCAGGGTCAGCCACGGCAGCACGAGCTGCCCGGCGCCGAACGGCGCCCACTCCGGCGAGGGCGCCCGGCTCGGATCGAACGCGAGCCCGCCGAACCAGCGCAGGCCCGCGCGCGGCAGCCCGCCGAGGCCGTCCGGAAGCGTGCGCTTCGCTGCGAAGCCCAGCCCCGCGACCGCGAAGCGGCCGTCCCGGTCCGACCAGTACAGCCGCTCGCCAGCCGGCTGGCGGGCGATCCAGTCCAGCAGGGCCGGGGCCTCGGTGACCACGACCTCCCGCCGCAGGATCGCGCCCGGCTGCGCCGACGCGCCGGACAGCGCGTCGAGCGCCGCGTCGAGCGTGGCGGCCGGGGCGAGCTGCTGGCGGACGACCTTCACGGCAGGGCCTCTCCCACGTAGATCGTCGCGATGCCGAAGGTCACCGGGTAGGCCGTCGCCTTCTCGAAGCCCGCCTCGCGCATCATCTCCGTGAACGCGTCGCCGTAGGGGAACGCCTCGATGGTGGTGTTCAGGTAGCGGTACGCACCCCAGTCACCCGAGACCAGCCCGCCAACCAGCGGAAGCACGTAGCGGAGGTAGAAGAGGTGCCCGAAGCGGACCACCGGGTTCGCCGGCAGAGAGAACTCCAGGATCACCGCCCGGCCGCCCGGCTTGAGGATCCGGCGCATCTCGGACAGCGCCCGGTCGACGTGGACCACGTTGCGGATGCCAAACGAGATCGTCACCGCGTTGAAGGAGGCGTCGTCGTACTGGAGGTCCGTCGCGTCGCCGTCTTCCATCGAGATGATCGGGGTCAGGCCGGCGGCGGCGACCTTCTCGCGGCCGCGGGCGAGCATCTCGGTGGACATGTCCACGCCCACCGCCGAGCGGATACCGCCCGCGCGGATCATCGAGATCACCTGGTCGCCGGTGCCGGTCGCGAGGTCCAACAGCCGCAGCCCGCCGCCGGGCGGCAGGTGGCTGTGGACGTGCTTGCGCCAGCGGACGTCGAGGTTGAACGACAGCAGGCGGTTGACGAGGTCGTAGGTCGGCGCGATGCGGTCGAACATCTTCCAGACGCGCACGCGCGACTCGCCCTCCGGCTCCTCTTCCAGGACCCGGCTGTAGTGGTCTTCAGCCATTTTTCCTCAGAGCTCCAGTGCGGCCTGCATCTGGCTGATCGGGGGTACCTGGTTGGTCCACCACGAGAAGCTCAGTGCGGCCTGTTGAATCAGCATTCCGAGCCCGCTGATCGCCGTCGCGCCTGCCGCCTCGGCAGAGGCAAGCAGCGGCGTGTGCAGCGGCGCGTAGACGAGGTCCGCGACGACCTGGTCGGGCCGGATCGGCGCCGGCCAGGGACTCTCTGCGCCCGACGGCGTGCGCACGCCGTCCATGCCCACCGGCGTGCAGTTGACGACCAGCGCGCCGTCGCCCGGCGTCGACAGGTCCGCCCGAGACGACCACGGCGCGATCTGGACCGACTGGCCGGGGAAGCTGTCGGTCAGCTCCGCCGCCAGCCGCTCTGCGCGCTCCGCGGTGCGGTTGACGATGTACAGCGCCGCGCAGCCGCGCTCGGCCAGCCCGTGCGCCACCGCCCGCGCCGCGCCGCCGGCGCCCAGCACGATCACGCGGCGGTCCGGGAGCGACACGCCGTTGGCGCCGAGGTCAGCGATGAAGCCCTCGGCGTCGGTGTTGCCGCCGATGAGGCTGCCGTCCCTGCGGTGCAGGATCGTGTTCACCGCGCCCATCCGGCGCGCCGCCGGGGTGATCTCGTCGAGGTGGTCGATGACCCGCTCCTTGAACGGCATCGTCACGTTGGCGCCGACGAAATTCAGGGCGCGGAGGCCGCGGATCGCCTCGCCGAGCCGCTCCGGCGCCGCCGCCGAGACCGGCAGGGGCAGGTACGCCCAGTTCAGGCCGAGCGCGTCGAAGGCGCGGTTGTGCAGCCGCAGGCTCAGCGAGTAGCGCACGTCTCCGCCCAGGAGCCCGACCAGCCGGGTGCTGCCGGTGATCTGGCGGCCCTCGCTGAACATCGTCTCTTCGGCGTTCATCGCGTGCTCCTCCGGCCCAGGCCCACCGCCGAGCGCAGGACGTCGACGAAGCTGCGAACATCCAGCTTTGTCGCCCGAAGCACCGTCGACAGCGACTGGTCCATCACGTCCGCGAGCTGGCGCATCCGGCGGATGCGCTCCAGGATCTCGTCAGGCACCGTGCCGCTGGCCCGCGCCTCGTCCTCGGCCTCGGCCAGCGCCGCCTGCGCCCGCTGGATCACCCCCGCCTCGCGGCGGCGGATCATGCTGGTGATCATGGTCAGAAGGTCGGTGTTGGCGGTGTAGCAGCGGGTTCCGCTCTCGGGCTCCAGGCCGCGATCGGCGATGCCCCACTCCAGGAGGTCGCGCATCAGCATCGAGACGGCGCCCTTGCTCAGTCCCAGCTCGTGCTGGAGGTCTGCGGCGGTCAGTGCCTCGTCGCGGATGTAGAGCAGCGCCCAGATGCGCCCGTGGTTGTGCTTGAACCCCCAGAAGGCGATCACGTCGCCGACCGCGTCGGTGACCTTGATCTCCCACGAGGGGAGGGGTGGCGGAGGAGGGTGCGGGGGCTCGCTGCCCCACGGCCGCCCCAACTTCTCCGCGGGAGTCATACCGCCTCCTCCATGGCGAAGGAGCGCCACATCATCATGGCCCAGGCGGCCATCTCGGCGCAGCCGGGCCGCTCGCGGTAGGGGCCGAGCGCGTCGACTGCCGCCGCGATCTCTTCGCCGAGGTCGCGGTGGGTCTTGGCGAGGGCGCCGGTCTCGATGACCATCTTGCCCAGCGCCTCGATGTCCTCGGGAGACAGCTCGGGCTGCGCCCAGGCGTCTGCGAAGGCGCGGCGGACGGCGGGCGAGGACTGCATCGCGATGGCGAGCGGGTAGGAGGGGTTCGCGTTGCGAATGTCGGCGTAGCGGTCCTTGCCGATGTCCCCACCGAGCAGGTCCTTGAGGTCATCGGCCATCTGGAAGGCGACGCCGAACCGGTCCCCGAACTCGGTGAAGCGGTCGAGGGCATCATCGTTGTCGGCGAGGTGGGCGGCGGAGCGTCCGCACCAGCTGAACATGGCGCCGGTCTTTCCGAGCGCGATGTAGCGCCACTGGCTGGGGAGGATGTCGGTCTTCCCGCGGACGTGGGCCTCCAGCATGGCGGCGCGGCTCATGTCGGCGACGAGCTTGAGTGCTTCCTCGGTGATGGGGCGCTTCCACCGCCGGAGGCCGTAGATGGCCTCCGAGAGGAGCATGTCCCCTGCGAGCACGGCGGTGAGGCTGTCCCAGCGGGCGTTGACGGTGGGCCGTCCGCGCCGCATCGTACCTTCGTCGATGACGTCGTCGTGCATGAGGCTCGCGCCGTGGATGAACTCGGCGGCGACGGAGACGTCGGCGAGCCCATCGGGTTCAGCGCCGACGGCGAGCCCGAAGAGGTGGACCATTCGGGGACGAGCCCGCTTGGCACCGGGTGCGAGGCAGAGATGGCGCGCAGCAGCGGCCATTGTGGGAAGGTCAGACCAGGTCGCCTCGCGGTCCCAGGAGAGGGAGGTGGCGATTCGGTTCTCGACTTCCTGGAGAAACGCGGGTTGCTCAGAGATGGTCCTCATGAGAGAGGTGTAGCCCCCTTTTCGCTCTTGTTCAAGGGTTCTTAAACTCAGTTCACAGACCCTTGAACCGAGCCCGGCGGATCAAAACACCGCTTGTGAATTCGGCGTGTCAACCGCAAAACAAACCGCTCCCCTGTCAAAGACCCGCCCACACCCTCCGCAGACCATGTGCTCCCATGCCAGGACTGCTATCATCCCCACCATGAAGATCGTCGTCACTGGCGGGGCCGGCTTCATCGGATCGATGCTCGTCCCGCGGCTTCTCGACGCTGGACACCATGTCCACGTCGTCGATAACCTCATGTTCGGTGGGCTCGCGCTGCTGCCCCTGTTCATCAACCCTCGCTTCTCCTTCGCAGAGGTCGACGTCACGCATCGCGATGCCCTCGCGCCGCACCTCGAAGACGCCGACGCGATCATCCACCTCGCGGCGCTCGTCGGCTACCCCCTGTGCAAGAAGATGCCCAACCGCGCGCAGGTCGTGAACGTCGACGGCGCACAAAACATCATCGAGCTCGCGCGCCCCGGGACGCGCCTCGTCTATGCCTCGACCGGCTCAAACTACGGCGAAGTCGAAGGCATCTGCACTGAGGACACACCCCTCAATCCCCTGTCCCTCTACGGACAGACCAAGACCGACGCCGAGGCCCTCTTCCTCGCGCAAGACAACTCCGTCTCCCTGCGCTTCGCCACGGCCTTCGGCATCGCGCCCCGCCTCCGCCTCGATCTCATGATCAATGACTTCACATGGCAGGCGATCCACCAGCGCTACCTCGTCGTCTACGAGAAGCACTTCCGGCGGACCTTCATCCACATCATCGACATCGCGCGGGCCATCATCCACGTCCTCGACCCCGGCGTCTGCAACGGCCACAAGGTCTTCAACGTCGGCAGCAACTCGATGAACTACACCAAAGAAGACATCGTCAACCTCATCCAGAAGCGGGTCGACTTCCTCGTCCACTTCGCTGAGTTTGGCACCGACGCCGACAAGCGCGACTACGAGGTCGACTACAGCCGCTTCGACGCCACCGGCTTCGAGACCCTGATCGACATCGACACCGGCCTCGATGAGCTGGTCCGCGCGCTGAAGCTGATGCGCATCAAGAACCCCTACAGCAACGTCTGATGGACTGGTCTGGGCGCCGGGTTCTGGTGACCGGCGGTCGGGGCTTCCTCGGCCAGCACCTCGTCCGTGCCCTCCGGGCACGCGGCGCCGAGCCCGTCGCCGTCGGCCGCGCCGAGGCAGACCTCCGCGATCGGGCCGCCACGCTCCGCATGTTCGACGACGTCCGACCCGACGCGGTCATCCACGCTGCCGTCGAGGGTGGCGGCATCGGCTGGATGAAGGCCCACCCCGTCGAGTCCGGCCAGGACTCCGCCCGCATGAACCTCAACGCCCTCGAGGCCGCCGCGCGCCACGAGGTCGCGGTCTTCGTCGGCGTCTCCTCGGCCTGCGTCTACCCCCGGCTGTGCCCGGTGCCCTTCGACGAGGCGGACATCTGGAACGGCTACCCTGAGCCCACAAACGGCCCCTACGCCCTCTCCAAGCGCCTGATGATGGACATCGGCGCCGCCTACACCCGCCAATACGGCATCCACTGCACCTTCCCGATCCTCGCCAACCTGTATGGACCCGGCGACCACACCTCCTCGGAGCGCGCCCACGTCGTCGCTGACCTCATGATCCGCTGCGCGGCCGGTCCGTCTGAGCTGGTCGTCTGGGGCACCGGCACCCCCACCCGCGAGTTCCTGTACGTCGAGGATGCCGCCGAGGGCGTGATCGAGAGCGCCTCGGGGCCGCCCGGCCCGATCAACATCGGCTCCGGCGAAGAGATCGCCATCCGCGACCTCGCCGCTGCGGTCCTCGCGGCCTGGGCGCTCCCGGTGCCGGTCCGGCTCGACCGCGACAAGCCCGACGGCCAGCCGCGGAAGTGCCTCTCGGTCGCGCGGGCCGCCGACGTGCTGGGCTGGCGCGCGCCGACGCCTCTGGCCGAGGGCCTGCGCCGCACGGCGGCGTGGTATCGCGAGGTGCTGCGATGATCCTGCTCCTGCTGGTGGGCTGCCTGGAGCGGGTGACCGGCGAGGCGGTTCCCCTTGACCCGCGCTTCTACGCAGCGGTCGAGGCCGCGCAGGGCGATCCGGGCCAGGGCGCCGGCAGCCAGCCGTTTGCTGGCTACGACGGCGAGACCGTCTCGGTGACCGTCACGATCATCGCGGAAAATCCCGATGGCGCGATCGACCTGGGGGTGCGCATCCCCGATCCCAACGCGCCGGGCGGCATGAACAACGAGGGCCGCTACCTGCTCGACGAGGCCGGAGAGTTCACCTTCACCGTGCCGAAGGGCCTGGGACGGTTCGAGGTCGAGGCGCTCCAGGACGCCGCGCAGGACGGACCCACCGCCGGCGATCCGCACGCCTCGGCGTGGATCGAGGTGGGCGACGATGACATCACGGGCATCGAGATGACACTCGCGCCGGGCGATTTTGCTGCCTCGGGGCCTTCGCATGTCGAGGCGCCGCCGGGCGCGCCGGGTGGAGACCCCAACAACGCGCCGCAGTCCGCGCCGCCGGGTGCGCCGGGCGGAGACCCGCAGGGCTCGCAGAGCACGCCTGACGTGCAGGGGGTTCCACAAGAAGCACCGCCGGGCGCGCCCGGCGGAGACCCGAGCGCCGCGCCGCCGTCGGGCGGCGGTGGCGGGGGGATGGATCCGTTTGTCGGCCAGGAGGGGCCGATGGTGACCGTCCAGGGCACCCTGCGCTGTGAGGGCTGCACGGTCGTGGACCTCGACCTGTTCCGGCCCAACCCGGACGCGCCGGGTGGGCGCGAGATGCTGGGCAAGGTCAAGCTGCCGCCCGGCGCCTACAGCCTCCAGGTGCCCCGGAACTTCGGGCCGCTGCTGCTGGAGGCGTTCTCGGACCGGGAGAGCAACGGCCCTGGCCCCGGTGACCCGATGGGGCGCTACGCCGACAACCCCCTGCGGGTTGGTGGCCAGGACATCTCGGGGGTCGACGTCATCCTGTCGGTGACCGACGACGGCAAGATGCCAGGCGATCAGCCCGCGCCGCCGCCAC
>Ga0316202_10002931_pt1 | contig 10699 bp, 9 predicted proteins | sample 3monrhotite_MG_FD_204934 | JGI IMG/M metagenome (GOLD analysis project Ga0316202, IMG submission 204934) | Microbial mat bacterial communities from mineral coupon in-situ incubated in ocean water Damariscotta River, Maine, United States -... | ecosystem: Environmental > Aquatic > Marine >...
CCAGAAGAAGCACGCCGCATCAACATCGGGCAAATTCGCACCGATAATCAGAGCCGGCATCGCCAGCCCGGTCTTTTTCTTGAGCCCAGCCTGCCCCAACAGCGCACCGACGAGGGAGTGGGTTAGATTGTCCATCTATTCGGCCGATCAGTCGGTCGGATGCCCTTCATTGGCTTCAACCGTCCAAGTCTGGCCTTTGGCCAGCAGTTTCGCGAGATTGGCTTCCTTGCCTGCCGCAGATTTCGCGCGTTCTTCAATCACTGCCGTTTCGAAGGTCGGGCGCGGATCATCATACAAAACACCCAGTGCCATAGGAAACGGACCGAAGGGCATTTCGATCAACATATGCGCGAGGTTCCGGTCGGTCTGGTCATGGACGAGCACGCCTGCTTCTTCCCAGTTTTCCTCGGTCGCATCGACCACTTTCAGCGTGAGTGTGCTGCGATCTAGCGTAATGCCCTTGTCGAAACCGGTCTTCGGATCGCCAAACAACATTGGTTCGCCATGCTTTAGCCATAGCTGGCGATCGCCCGCACCTTTGGGAGCCGCGAAATCGTTAAACACGTCCTTGTTATAGACGATGCAGTTCTGGAATATCTCGATGAATGCGGCGCCTTGATGGGCGTGCGCCGCTTTCAGTACATCGGGTAAGTTCTTCGAAACATCAAAGCCGCGCCCGATAAAACGGGCGCCCGATCCAAGCGCAAAGGCGCAGGGATTGACCGGATGATCGTATGACCCGATCGGTGTCGATGGGCTTTTGGTGCCCTCTCGGCTGGTCGGCGAAGACTGGCCTTTGGTGAGACCGTAGATCTCGTTGTTGAACAGCATAATCTGCATGTTCACATTGCGCCGCAGCACATGCATCATGTGGTTGCCGCCAATCGATAATCCGTCACCGTCACCGGTCACCAGCCAGATATCCAGATCAGGATTTGCCAGTTTCACACCGGTAGCGACCGCAGGCGCGCGCCCGTGGATCGTGTGGAAGCCGTAGGTCTCCATATAATAGGGGAAGCGGCTGGAGCAGCCGATGCCGCTGATGAAGCAGGTGTTGGACGGATCTGCGCCGAGCTGGGGCAAAGTGCGTTGCACGGCTTTCAGGATCGCATAGTCTCCGCAGCCGGGGCACCAGCGAACTTCCTGATCGGTTTCCCAATCCTTCAGCGTGGTTTCGATTTTGGTCATCTCGTTCATGCCAAAGCCCCTTCGATTGCGGTGTCTAACTCGGTGATCGTGAACGGCTGACCGCTTGTTTTTGTAAGCGGCTGCGCATCGACCAGGAACTGATCGCGCAGCACAGTTTTAAACTGACCAGTATTCATTTCGGGCACGAGCACTTTGTCGTAGCTCTTCAGCAACTCGCCCAAATTTGCTGGCAACGGCCAGATATGCCGAACGTGTATATGGCTAACGTCTAAGCCCTTTTTGCGAGCATTATCCACCGCACGGCGGATTGGTCCGTAGGTAGAACCCCATCCGACTACAGCGAGCTTTCCTCCCGCCTCGCCTGCAGCAATTTCCTGATCGGGAACCTCGACGCCAAGCACCTTGTTTACACGCGCATCGGTCATCGCCTGATGGTTGTCCGGAGCATAATCGATATGGCCGGTATCCACTGCCTTCTCGATCCCGCCGATGCGGTGCATCAGATCGGGTGTGCCAGGCTTGATCCAAGGACGCGCGCCCTTGGCATCGCGCTTATAGGGCAGCAGTTCCTCACCATTCTTCTCTTCGAGGAATTTGGCAGGAAATGGTTCGAACGTGTCGGGATCAGGAACTTTCCATGGCTCCGCCGCATTGGCAATGTAGCCATCGGTCAGCAGCATGACCGGCGTCATATAAGTCGTCGCGATCCGGACTGCCTCGATAGCGGTTTCGAACGCATCACCAGGGCTGGAGCAGGACACAACGGGAAGCGGTGCATCCCCGTTCCGACCATAGATCGCTTGATAGAGATCGCTCTGTTCGGTCTTGGTTGGCAGGCCGGTCGATGGTCCGCCGCGCTGGCTGTTTACGATTACCAGCGGCAGCTCGGTCATAATCGCGAGGCCCATCGCTTCACCTTTGAGCGCGATGCCCGGGCCGGAGGACGACGTGACGCCAAGCTGTCCAGCATAGGATGCACCTATTGCAGAACAGATTGCGGCAATTTCATCTTCTGCTTGAAACGTCGTGACGCCAAACTCTTTGAGCCGTGCGAGGTGGTGCAGGATCGCAGATGCCGGCGTGATCGGATAGCCGCCAAAGAACATCGGTAATTCGGCCAATTGTGCACCAGCGACAAGGCCAAGTGAAACGGCTTCTGCCCCGGTAATGGTCCGGTATAGCCCTGGTTCTGACTCGATCGCAGCAATATTCATCTGCTTGATCGGTCCGGCCAGTTCCGCCGTTTCACCATAGGCATGGCCGGCATTCAGCGCGGCGATATTTGCATCGGCAATTTCAGGCTTCGATTTGAATTTATTCTTGAGCCATTCCTCGATCGGCGCGCGATCGCGGTCAAACATCCACAGCGCCAGACCCAGTGTCCACATATTCTTGGACCGAAGCGCGTCTTTGTTACCAAGACCAAAGGGTTTGACCGCTTCGATTGTTAGCGCGGAAATATCGAATGCCAGCACGTCCCATTTGGCCAGGCTGTCATCTTCCAGCGGGTTGACGTCATATTTGGCCTTGTCGAGGTTGCGTTTGGTGAACTCGCCTGTGTCGATGATAATCAAACCGCCCGGCTTCAAGGCATCAAGATTGACCTTGAGCCCGGCCGGATTCATCGCAACCAGTACATCGGGTGCATCACCTGCGGTACTGATCTCGCGGCTACCGAAGTTGATCTGGAAGGCCGATACACCAAACAAGGTGCCCTGAGGGGCCCGTATCTCGGCAGGGAAATCGGGGAATGTGGCAAGGTCATTCCCCGCCAGCGCCGTCGACAATGTGAACTGACCTCCGGTCAGCTGCATCCCGTCACCGGAATCTCCGGCAAAACGAACGACAACTGCATCGGGTGTGGAGGTGGGTGTTTCCGCGGCTTGCGTAGCCATCAAAATTCCTTTTCGCGCGCCCTTGCTGCAATCATTCGCAGCGACGCAAATCGTAACAGGACAAGCCACCTATGCGCCATGACTCGGTCCCGCAATGAAGTTTTTCTCCTTTCGTGACAAAAAGTCGAGTGGAAATGTTCTGTTGTCCCGCTAGACCATGCCCCAAGAGGATTGAGAGGAAGCAGAAATGAGCGACGAAACACCCTTTGTAAGAGACGATGTCAAAGTCCTGCTCGACATGCTTGAGCAAGCTGGCGGAGCCCCAATCAACGAGGTTTCGTTGGATGAGGCGCGCGCTGCCTATCAAGGTTTGCATGATCTTGCGGACAAGCCCGCGCATGATCTGGCGGTGATACGCGATCTGTCGTGCCCCGGCCCCGCGGGAGAAATTCCGCTGCGGCTATATGACACCAAGACTGATCGCGACGCCGGACCTGTAATCGTGTTTTATCATGGCGGCGGCTTTGTGATTGGTGATCTTGATACGCATCACAGCCTATGCACCGAGATTGCGCTCAAAATGGATATGCCAGTGGTGGCGGTCGACTACCGCCTGGCGCCCGAAGCCCCCTTCCCCGCTGCAGTCGACGACTGCGAAGCCGCAACGCGCTGGATTGCTTCGAGCCCGGATGAAATTGGCAGAGAAGCCAGCGGGCTGATCCTTATTGGAGACAGCGCTGGCGGCAATGCGACGATCGTTACGATGCAGGCATTGCGCGACAAACCAGCCGACTCTCCGGTTATTCTGCAGGTGCCGCTTTTTCCGCTCGCCAGCGATGCTGATGGGTCTTCCAGCATGGAGGAATTTGCCGAAGGCTTTATTCTGACCAAGAACGCGGTCGAATTCTTCGACGCCCAATACGCCCCGACCAAGGGCGATGTTCGTGCATTCCCGATTCTGGCCGATCACGCTGGAAGTGCTCCGGCAGTGGTGGTGACAGCCGGCCTCGACCCGATCCGCGATTCGGGCCGCGACTACGCATCGGCGCTGGGCGAAGCGGGTATCGAGCACATCCACCTCGAAATGGAAGGCATGACACACAGTTTCTCAAATATCCGTCAGGCAGTGCCCAGCGCTCAGGCAGACCTCGAAAAAGTGTTCGAGGCGATGAAAGCTCTTTTGGCGAAAATCGCGGAATGAGCGAACTTGGCTACCGCCCTTGCGTCGGTGTGATGCTGGTCAATGAGGATAGCAAAGTCTTCGTTGCCGAACGGATCGACAACCGTGTCGGGGAAGGTCAACTCACCTCAGGTTATTGGCAAATGCCGCAGGGCGGTGTCGACAAGGGTGAGGATCTGCAAGCAGCTGCTTTGCGCGAATTGGCCGAAGAAACGGGCGTAACGGCTGAGATGATCGAATTGGCCGACAGGAGATCGAAGCCGATCCATTATGACCTGCCCGAAGACCTTATCGGCAAATTATGGGGCGGCAAATATCGCGGCCAGGAGCAGGTCTGGTTTCTCGCGCGGTTCAGAGGCGATGATGCCGATATCGACCTGGAGGCACATGATCCGCCCGAATTTTGCAGTTGGAAATGGCTCGACCCCGAGCAATTACCCGATGTAATTGTTCCGTTTAAAGTCGACGTTTATCGTGCTGTTTTAGAAGAATTTCGCGATCTGATTTGAAGATCAGTTCTGTGAAACCTGCGCATCGGGCATTACGGCTTCTGCGCGCAACATCTGTGGCTGCGGGCCGCGTGCGATTGCAATTTCAAGCTGACGGGTTTCGGGGCAACCATTGCCGCAAAGCGATTCCAGTCTGGCGAGATTGGCGCGTGCTTTCTCGACCGCACCCTTCTCTACCAAGGCTTCACCCTCGCCAGTAATAGCAGCGAGATTTTCAGGATCGCGGCGCAATGCATCGCGGTAATACCGAATGGCCTTGCCCTGCATACCCTCGCGGCGGGCAGCCTCGCCCATAAAGATAAAGACCGGCGTATATGCCGGATCGACCACCAGAGCAGCTTCGAAGAAATCGATCGCACGCTGAGGCTGTCCAGCTGCCAATGCAGCCTTACCTTCGGCAATCAACATCGCTGCCCGGGGGCTGGCTTCTCGCGGACCGGCGAACGCTCCGCTCGCAGTCACAGCAAGAACCAGTGAAAGTGCAGCAGCTGCGGGGGCAAAACGCATGATTAACTCCATAAAGGAAAGACGGGGCGTAGAATCGCTCTCAGCCATAGTCTCACTGGTTAACACGCGAAAGCAAGACTCGCGATGAAAAAACCGTCTGTGCCGTCATGGAACGGTGTCAGGCGTGTTCCTTCGCCGTGCGATCGCCCGATAGGCCAGTCAAGCGGCTGCGCTGACCAGCCCTTGTTCGCCGCCAGGAATGCACCGATCTGATCTTTGCCTTCCTCATCGAATAGCGAACACACAACATAGGTGATCCGGCCGCCAGGTTTGACCAATTCGGCAGCGATTTTGAGCAAGCGCGTTTGTGTTTCGCCCACACGCAGCATTTCCGGCTTGTTGAGCCGCCAGCGTGCTTCGGGATTGCGCCGCCAAGTTCCGCTGCCGGAACATGGAGCGTCGATCAGCACGGCGTCAGCAGTGCCTTTGAGCGCATCGAGCGCTTCAAGTTCTTTACTCGGATCGAGCAGGATGGTTTCAATCATACCTGCGCCCGCTCGCTCGGCACGTGGCGGCAAATTGCCCATCCGGCGCTTGTCGATGTCACTGGCAATCAAAGTACCGCGATTTTCCATCATTGCGGCAAGCGAAAGAGTCTTGCCGCCCGCTCCAGCGCAAAGATCGATGATCGTTTCACCAGGTTTTGCATCGACCGCAGCGCAGGCCCATTGGCTGCCATGATCCTGAATCTCGACAAGGCCTTCGCGGTAAGCGGCCCATTGGTCGACATTTAGTCCAGCCGCATAGCGAAGTGCCGTCGGCCGGCTCAATTCCTCACCCTGTTCGGGCAATTCCACCGTAGCGCGGCTTGCCTTGAGCGTATTGACCCGCAAATCGAGCGGGGCGCGGCCGAGCAATGCTTCGGCTTCATCACCTGATACCCACGACTTGCCAAGATGCTTGACCACCCAAGGCGGAGCAACGCCGCCCTGCGCAGGCGTTTCATTCTTGCCGATCGCCGGAGGGCCATAATTTGACCCGTCGAACAATTGACCAATGTCAGGCTCAACCTCGGCATAGCGCAGCATCGCGGCACGGCCATTCGCCGGAACCGGCCCGCAAGCGCGGATCGTGCCATAAACGAGTTCGCGAATGGCGCGGCGATCCTTGGATCCGGCAAAACGATGGCTGCGCATCCATTCGGCGACAATTCTGTCAGCAGGGGCGCCATTGGACTCGGCGGCTGCGATAATTGTGTCGAGAATTTCTATCGCGGATTGAACGCGGGCTGAGGGTGTCATCTTGTGGGGTAATTCGGCGCTTCGCGCGTGATCGCAACATCGTGGACGTGGCTTTCGCTTAGTCCCGCGCCGGTAATGCGGACGAACTTGGCGCGCTCGCGGAGATCATTGATCGTTGCTGCGCCGGTGTACCCCATCGCGGCCTTGATGCCGCCGACAAGCTGATGGACGATATCCTTGGCTGGTCCCTTATAGGGAACCTGACCCTCGATCCCCTCCGGCACCAGTTTGAGCGCCGACACATCGGCCTGAAAATAGCGATCCGCACTGCCCCGGGCCATCGCGCCAACACTGCCCATTCCGCGATAGCTTTTGTAGCTTCGCCCTTGATAAAGGAATGTCTCGCCAGGGGCCTCTGCGGTGCCCGCAAGCATCGAACCGATCATCACCGTCGATGCGCCCGCAGCAATCGCCTTGGCCGCGTCTCCCGATGTGCGAAGCCCACCGTCCGCGATAATTGGTACGCCTGATTTTGCTCCCTCGGCCGCGCTATCCATAATCGCTGTCAATTGCGGTACGCCAACGCCAGCGACGATCCGGGTGGTGCAAATCGAGCCTGGTCCGATACCGACCTTCACAGCATCGGCACCCGCATCGATCAACGCCCGCGTGGCTTCGGCGGTCGCGACATTGCCCGCGATAATCTGCACAGAATTGGAAAGTTTCTTGGCGCGCTCGACGGAACGCGCAACGTCCTTGTTGTGGCCATGGGCGGTATCGATGATGACCACGTCGCACTCTGCATCGATCAATGCCTGTGTTCGCTCAAAGCCCTTGTCACCGACCGTTGTTGCCGCAGCAACTCTAAGCCGGCCACCCGCATCCTTGGTCGCGTGCGGATAGTTGACCGCCTTTTCCATATCCTTGACCGTGATCAGACCGATACAGTGGTAGTCATCGTCGACCACGATCAACTTCTCGATCCGGCGTTGGTGTAGAAGTCGCTGTGCGTCTTCCTGATTGGTGCCGAGCGGAACCGTCGCCAGATTCTCTGTCGTCATCAATTCGCGCACAGGCTGCTTGGGATTCTCCGCAAAACGGACATCACGATTGGTCAATATGCCAACCAGCTTGCCGTTTTTGTCCGCCACCGGAATGCCGCTGATATTATTCTGGGTCATGATCGCTTGAGCATCACCCAAAGTCGCTTCGGGAGTGATCGTGATCGGATTGACCACCATCCCGCTTTCGAACCGCTTCACCGCACGCACAGCGGCGCATTGTTCCTCGATTTCAAGGTTACGATGCAGCACGCCGATCCCACCGAGTTGTGCCATCACAATCGCCATATCGGCCTCGGTAACAGTATCCATCGCCGCAGAGAGAACCGGTATGTTGAGCCCGATCGCCTTGGTCAACATCGTCTTGGTATCCGCCATGCTCGGCAAAATGTCGCTTTCTGCTGGACGGAGCAGAACATCGTCGAATGTCAGGCCGAGAGGGATATCCATAAGTGCCGCTTTCAAATGTGCCGCGCGACTGGCTTGATCTTGGATCTGGCGCGGTCTGCAAGTAGAATCGTGGCGGCCCATGTAACGACACTATGGCGTAGTCGCTAGTGGTAGACGGCGAATTATCCGCTCTAAAGACGCAGAATGTTAGTCCGCAGCCGCTGGGAATGCCGACAATGATGCGAAATGCCGCACCAACTCGACATGCAGCAGCAGATCTTCGCCTGCTCCGCCCAGTTCGATTCCTTCGGGTTTGTCGGCTGATCGGTGGTATTTCTCGCGCGAATAGAACTCAAAAGCAGCACGGTCCGCGAATGCGCTAGATATCATCAGCGTGGGCACATCTCTTTGAAGCAGCGCCCAACCATCCTGTCGCCGCACCAAACGCTGGGGAAAATCATCTTGCGCGCGATTTCGCTTTAGTCGCGCCAATACGGAATTAACATCGGCATCAAGAGCTGTAAGTCCGGCTCCGACAACAGCCACGTCGCTACCGCGACCGGCGATACTGACTGAATCTAGATTAAAGGCCGCCACCACATTCTCCAGCGGAAGCGGCGGATTACGGGTGAAGGCCGTCGCTCCAAGCAGTCCCCATTCCTCCGCAGTTGTCGCCAGAAAATACACATCACGGTCGAGCGGCTCTGCCAATGCCAAACGTTTCGCCGCCGCAGTTAGAACTGCCAGTCCGCTCGCATTGTCTACTGCCCCGCTGCAATAGATCCGCTCAATTTCGGGATCACCGCACTGTCCAAAATGGTCCCAATGCGCGACCATCAAGACTGCGCCAGCGTCCGGATTGCGGCCCGGCAGTTTCCCGATCAGATTATGCGTTCTAAGCGCACCCGCTATGCTTGTTGCCTCGACGCTAATGCTGATTTCAAGATCTATAGGCTCGAAAGCAGGACTTTCAGAAAATTCGAGCAATTCGCGTAGCCTGTCACTGCCAAGCAATTCCGCAGCGCCGCTTTGACTCATGAAACCATCCAGCATCGCGGCGGCATCATCGCCGGCCAGGCTATAGGCGCCAGCTTCGCGAAATCTCACCATTTGAGCGAATTCGGCGGGTTCCAGAACGATTGCGACCACCGCTGCTGCGCCGTTTGCCATCAATTCCGCGCGCTGTTCCTCGCGCTCAGAATGGTCCCACATCATCAGCGCCACGCGGCCGGTCAGCGTCGACCGATCAAGCGATGCTCCTTGTGCGCCAACGAATAACAACGGCGCATCGGCCAGCAAAGCCTGCCTTCCGGCGGTGAACATTCGCACCGATCCATCGGCAGTTTCCAGCGACTCTGTGCCCCGCTTGAAACTAACCAAATCCTCCTGCGGCAAGCGTACCGCAAGCTCGACGGGCGAAAGCCATGGGTTTGCCGGGTCGTTTGTGCCCGATTGCAGGCCCGCCATCTCCCACTGTTCTGCGAGATAACGCAATGTCTTGCGCTCACCTTCGGTACCGGGCCGGCGCCCTTCAAATTCGTCGCTTGCGAGAATGTTGATATGGCCGCGCAACTCAGCCTCGACCGCATCAGGACGGTTCATCGGGCCGCCAGCAGGCATGCTCACGCAGCTGGCAAGAAGCGCCAGCAGCACACAAGCTGCAACTGCCCTGATCGACCCTGTCATGCGCCCTGTTTAGTCCCCGTGCCCAGAATTATTCGGCAGTCCAACCGCCATCGATGCTCCAATTCGCACCGGTTACGTTGCCTGCCTCCTCGCGGCACAGGAACACTGCCAGAGCTCCTATTTCAGCCGGCTGAACGAATTTCTTGGTTGGTTGCTTGGCCAGCAATACGTCGTTGATCACTTCATCGCGGCTCAAACCGCGCGCTTTCATCGTATCGGGAATTTGCCCCTCGATCAGAGGCGTCCAGACATAACCCGGGCTAATTGCATTGGCTGTCACACCCGTTTGCGCCAGCTCCAGCGCGATTGTTTTGGTAAACCCGTCGATGCCGTGTTTCGAAGCGTTGTAAGCGCTCTTAAACGGAGAAGCGGTCTTCGAATGCGCGCTCGCCGTATTGATGATCCGGCCCCATCCTTGCTTTTTCATATGCGGGATGGCGAGCCGGCTCGTGTGAAATGCCGCGGTCAGATTCAGCGCGATAATCGCATTCCATTTGTCGGTCGGAAATTCGTCGACCGGCGATACGAACTGCATCCCGGCATTGTTCATCAAGATATCGACAGGACCTGCGTCTGCCATCAGCTGCTCGCAGCCTTCCTCGGTCAACAGGTCGGCGGCGACATGCGTTGCGCCCATTTCTTCAACCAGCTTGGCGATCTCGGCCTCATCGCCAAAGCCGTTGAGCACGACATCGGCACCTTCGGCCGCCATAGCTCGTGCAACAGCCAATCCGATCCCCGAAGTCGAACCCGTGATCAGCGCGCGTTTTCCCGACAGCAACATTCAGAACTCTCCAAGCAAAAGAAATGTGGTTTGCGAAATCCGGTATTTGCGCCCAACATGAGCGCTGTCCAGATAATTAGTTGCCCGCAGAGCAGGTGGAGGGAATATCAATGCGTCTGAACCGCTTCAATCCAAACAACATCCGCGTTGGAACGGCCGGAGGCAGAGGTCGCTTTCCCGGCGGCGGCGGCGGAAAGGTGGGTTGCGGCACGATCATCGTCGCAATCATTGCTGCATTGGTGTTCGGAGTGGATCCAATGCAGACGATCGGCGCGCTTGATGGCGCGCAGCAAGGTCAAACTCAACAAAGCGCCGGAAGTTCGGTGGCTGAGGAGGAGCTGTGCGCGTCCAATCAATATGCTCTGGAAACATGCAACGCGCTCAACTCGCTGAACAACACGTGGCGGCCGCTATTCG
>Ga0316202_10002933_pt1 | contig 10695 bp, 7 predicted proteins | sample 3monrhotite_MG_FD_204934 | JGI IMG/M metagenome (GOLD analysis project Ga0316202, IMG submission 204934) | Microbial mat bacterial communities from mineral coupon in-situ incubated in ocean water Damariscotta River, Maine, United States -... | ecosystem: Environmental > Aquatic > Marine >...
CCCTGAGTAGCCCTCAGGGGAGCGTGAGCTGCACAGCGACCCCGTCTGCGACAAACCCGAAGGGGAGCGTGGCCACCTCATCGCCGACCTGGATCTCGGCCTCCAGGGTGAGCATGTCGCCGTCGAGCAGGATGTCGTCGAGCCCGTCCCCGTCACCCCCGGACAGCGCCGGATCGAGCGCCTCCTTCCACGGGGCGCTGGTCCCCGAGAAGCCTCCCTCGGCGTCGGTCTCGGCCTCCAGGATGACGTTGCGGGTGCCGTCCGGATCGATGTCGACGATGCGCACGGCGGCGCCGGAGACCGGCGCTCCCTGCCGGGTGACGCGGCCCACAAGCTTCAGGGTGTGGTCGCGGGCCTCGGGCGGTGGTTGGGGCGGCGGGATGTCCCGCTCGGCCACCGGCTCCGGCGGGACCTCGGGGGTCGGGAGGCGGATGGTCAGCGCTGCGCCGACCCAGGGGAACGGGCGGGTGTAGGTCCGGCCTTCGAAAGAGACCTGGATGCTCAGGTCGAGTATGTCGTCGGTGCGGCCGTCCGGGCGGGCCTCGTAGCGCCACACGGCGTCGATGGGGTCCCAGGTCTCGTGCTGCTCCACGGTCAGCCAGGGCGCGCTCAGGCCGGCGAAGCGGCCCTCGGCGTCGGTCTCGGCCTCCAGGATGATGTCGTCGCTCTCGTCGGGGTTGGTGTCGAGGATGGTGACCGCAGCGCCGACCAGCGGGCTGTCGGTGCCGTCCTCGTTGGTCAGCAGCAGGCTGCCCGCCAGCGGAAGCCGCGGGGGGTGCAAGCTCAGGGTGTGGTCTCCGTTGCCGTCGTAGTCGATGGCGATGAACCCCTTCGCGTGCCACACCTGCATCCGGACGTCCGCTGCGGCGGGGCCTTCTCCAGCGTAGGCGCCCTCGTCGTCGGTCTGGGTGTCCAGCAGGACGGTCTGGTCCGCGGCGACGAAGCGCACGCGCGCGCTGGACAGCGGCGCGCCGCTGGGCGAGATCTTGAGGTGGCCGTGGTAAGCGGTCTGGGGCACAAAGACTCCTAATCTGCGTCGATGATCTCGGGCACGTCGCTGTCGAGGGCCGTCGCGAGGAAGGCCTGGTACAGCGCCTGGGCGTCCGGCTCGTAGAAGATGGCAAAATGGCCCTGGTCTTCGTACTGCGCGAGCCCCGCGCTCACGGCGCTTCCGTCCCAGGCGTCGCGGTTGGCGGCGGTCGGGGTGTGCTCGTCGTACAGGCCGGTGACATCCTGGATCGGCGAGCGCTGCGAGACCGGCGACAGGATCGGCGTGCCCGCGGCGCCCGCGAGCGCCTCGGTGCTCCACGGCGGGGTGTAGACGTCCTCGACGCCCTCGGTCTGGAGCACCGACAGGGGGGTGCTGTCCCAGGCGGGCTGTCGGCTGTACCAGTAGCGGGCATAATTGAGCGGGTCGGTCACTTCGGCGTCGTGCTGGACCATCGCGACGACGGGGTGGAAGGTGTCCAGCTCCGAGGTGTCCACGTCCAGCGAGATCTCGATGAGGCCTTCGATGTCGAAGTCGCCCGAGTCTCGCTCGATGAGGGTGATCGACAGCCCGCCGCCGGTGCCGCTGAAGACCGCGGCCTTGACGCGGTCTCCGAAGAAGGGCGCTGACAGGCTGCCGACCTGTCCGCCCTGGCTGTGTCCGAGGAAGCCGATCCGGCTGTTGTCGAGGTGGACGGTCTGCCCCTGGTTGCCGACGAAGCGCAGCTCAGACTCTGCGAGCAGGCGGGACATGTACACCAGGTCGAGGCCGCCCTGCTGGAAGGTGGTGCGCCCGGAGGTGGGGTTCAAGAAGTTGAACGAGTACAGCTCGGCGTTGAAGTCGTTGCCGCGGTCGTAATGGAGCGGCTGAGAGATGCCGATGACCGCGAGCCCCGCATCGGCGAGCAGGCCGCCGGGGCGGGGCGACTCGCCGAGGAAGCTGCCGTGGTAGCCGCCGGTTCCGTGGCTGTAGAGGACCACCGGCCAGCCCCCCTCGGGCGGGGTGCCGTGGGGCACGGTCAGCGAGAAGGCGCAGCGGTCCCAGCCGAACAGCACCGGCTCCCCGTCGTCACCGAAGACGAGGCCGCCGCCCTCGGAGGCGTAGGGCTTGGTGCCTTCCTGCCACAGCGGGACCGAGACCTCGCCGGTAAAATACTGGTAGCTGCGGCCCTGGCCTTCCCACCGGAGCGTCTGCGACGTCCAGTCCGGCCGCGGCAGCCACGAGTCGATGGCGCCGACGACGCGGGCGAAGTCGGCGGTGGGGTCCTGGGTGGTGAACCGGTAGGCGTAGGCGACCGTGGTGACCGAGCGCCGGAGCTGGAACAGGGTCTCCTGGATGGGCTCGTAGTACTCGTGCTCGGGGTGGCTGTCGGACCAGACCTCCTCGAAGCCGTCCGGCGGCGAGGCGGCGTCGGTCGAGACGACGACGGCGTAGGTGGTCGACGGATCGAGCGGCGCGCCCCAGATGGGCTGGATCGCGAGGGTGTCGGCGGCCTGCCAGTTGGAGTCGTCCTCGCTGTAGTCCCACTGGATCGGCACCCGCTCGCCGCGGCGGGGGCTGCTGGGATCGACGTTGACGAGGATGACGCTGGCGTCGGTCCGGAGGGATTCCTCGGGCGTGGGCAGCCAGCCGGTGTTCAGCGGGCGCTGGAAGCGCAGGTAGGTCGTCCCGTTCGTCGCGAAGCCCTCGATCTCCTCGGCGACGAGGAGGAACTCTTCGAGCAGGTCGTACTCGCCGCGGTTGGGAAAGTCCGAGAGGTCCGGCAGGCCATCGCTGGCGCGACGGTCATCGGGCCAGGGCCGATCGAAGAAGGACTCGCCGTCGGTGACGGGCGCGGGCCGCGAGAAGGCTGCGCAGCCAGCCAGCATCCAGACAAAGGGGATCATAACGAAGAGGGTATCTCAAACCGCCCCCCAGGGCGCGCCGGCTGTTGGGCGCGGTTGCGCTGTGGGGCGCGGCGTGGTTCATTTCGGGGTGTATGGCCAGCGCCTTCCAGGTCCTCTCTGATTGCCCATCGTGCCGCGTCGAGTCCGCGCTGCTGGAGATCTTTGATCCGGACCTCTCGCCGGGTGTCGCCATCGAGGCCCGCTGCCGGATCTGTGGCTTCTTCTCGGAGCTTGGCGAGACCATCCGCGAGGGCCAGCGCTTCGCCTCGGCCAACGCCGCGAAGACAGCACTGCGCCAGTGGGCCTACGAGGAGGGCGAGGGCGACCTCGCGGTGTTCTGCATGGGCTCGCTGGGCGGCCTGAGCATCGAGGAGGCCTGCCAGCGCCTCATCCGCCGCGAGCCGATCCAGACCAGCTTCGACGTGGTCTCCTTCCTGTTTCCGGGGATGGGCGGCGGGGGCATGGGCGCGGTCGAGGCGCCGGACGCGGTGCCGGAGGTCGACGACGTGCGGGTGCGCCAGCCCACGCCGTCGATCTCTGTGATGCCGACCTCTGCGGAGAGCCCCCGCATCCTCGCGCGGGCGCTGGCGGCGGTCATGATGGCCGACGGCGAGGCGCGGCGCGCAGAGCGAACGTTCATCGCCGAGAAGCTCTCGGCGGCGGGCCTGGAGGCGCTGTCGCCGGACGAGGAGCGCTCGTGGCGTCCGGGAGACCTGGGCTGGCCGTCGGCGCCCGGCCCGATCCTGGAGGCGATGGCGCGGCTCGCGCACGCCGACGGGCAGCGCGACAAGAGCGAGTGGCGGGTGGTCCGTGAGTTCGCGCGGCACTGGGGGCAGCCGCTGGCGCCCCTGGAGCGGCTCGGCGAGCAACTGGCCCGCGAGATCGAGACCCCCCTCCAGCGGCTGTGGCGCAGCCTGAAGGGGCTGGTCATCACCACCGAGGAGAGAGCATGAGCGGCTACCAGGGACCGGTCGACCCCCAGCGGGCAGAGCAGGCTCGCACGTTCCAGGCCGGCTTCGAGGCGGTCGTCGCCAACGTCGGCAAGGTCATCAAGGGCAAGGATGACATCATCCGCAAGGTGCTCACCGCGATGGTGGCCCAGGGCCACGTGCTGCTCAAGGACGTGCCGGGCACGGGCAAGACGATGCTCGTCCGCTGCCTCGCCGCGAGCATCCAGAGCCGCTTCAAGCGCATCCAGTTTACCCCTGACCTCTTGCCAATGGACATCTCGGGCACCAACGTCTTCAACCTGCGCTCGAAGGCCTTCGAGTTCCAGCCGGGGCCGATCTTCACCAACCTGCTGCTCGCCGACGAGATCAACCGCGCGACCCCGAAGACCCAGTCGGCGCTCCTCGAGGTGATGGCCGAGCGGCAGGTGACCGTCGAGGGCAAGACCCACTCGCTGCCGCCGCCCTTCCTGGTCATCGCGACGATGAACCCGCTCGACCACCAGGGCACCTACGTGCTCCCAGCCGCCCAGATGGACCGGTTCGCGATGCAGCTCACGATCGGCTTCCCGCCGCCCGAGGCCGAGATGGAGATGCTCGACGTGCACCTCGCCGAGCGCCCGCCGATCGACTCCCTGGAGCCGGTGAGCAGCCTGGAGGACTTCCTGGGCTGGCAGGCGATGGTGCCGCGGGTGTTTATCGCCGAGCCGGTCAAGCGCTACCTGGTCGCGCTGGCCAACCACATCCGGGCCGACGCCCGCTGCCTCGCGCCGCCGTCGCCGCGCTCGGTGCTGATGCTGGCGCGCATCGCCCAGGCCCGCGCGCTGACCGAGGGCCGCGACTACGCCTCTCCGCTCGACGTCGAGGCCGTCGCGCCGGACGTGCTCGCGCACCGCCTCGTCATCAGCGGAGACGAAGTCGGCCACGCCTACGTCGCAGAGGCCCTGGAGAAGGTCTCCGTCCCCGGCTGACCCTCAGCTCTCGCGTTCCCGCACAGCACAGTGCAGCGGCGCGTGATGGTTTCTGCACGCATCTGTGGCCAACAACCTCCGCTCCCGGAAAACTGATCGTGTCAGGACCGGAGACGGAGGAGAGACCATGATGCGCTTTGTCCTCGTGATGCTGCTGCTGGGAGCATGCGACAAAGAAGAGACCGAGACCACGGCCGAAGCCGACACCGACACCGACACCGACACCGACACCGATTCAGATACGGACACGGACACGGACACGGATCCCACCCAGATCACCTTGTCGGTCACCGACGCGCGCTACGAGTGCGAGGGTCTGGACACTGCCGCCCCTGACTCGCTGACGGTCGAGGCGGGCTCGGCGTCGGGGACGGCTTCGGTGGAGCACCTCGGCGTGCAGACCGGCTGCTGCCCTTCGCTGGACATCTCTGCGGTCGCAGACGCCAAGACCAGCGAGGTGACCGTGTCGTACAACCTCGACAAGGACCCCTGCGACTGCATCTGCACGATCGACCTGTTCTACACGCTCAACGATCTCCCGTCGGGCGCCTGGACTGTCGACGCCAGCGGCAGCCAGGCGACGGTCACGATTCCGTAGCGTTGCCCGGTGTGGTGGGTTTGGGGTCTATACTGGCGCCATGAAGCCTCCTGAGACGGAGCGTGTGTGAGCACGCCTCACCCCGCAGTCAGCCTTGGTGGGATCGCACTCAACGGGTGCGGACTTTTTTTGATGCCGTTCGTCGTCGGGCTGACCGCGTCGATGTTCCTGGAGGTCTCTCAGGTCGCGGAGACGGGCACGGTGATGACCGCGATGGCGCTCATCTTCATCTTGCCGGCGCTGGCGCTCCAGCTCATCGGCGTGGCGGTCAAGGTCGGCCGGGAGCGGCGGTTTTTGGCGGAGGCAGGCCGCCTGAGCATGGAGGAGGTCCTCGCCAGCGCGCACCGTCACATTCGAATCGTCACCCCGCGGGGGTGGGCGTCTCTGGTCACGGGGCTGTTCTTCATCGTGCTGTCGCTGGCCTTCAAGTGGGCCAGCCTCGGCATCCTGGCGGTGCTCACGCTGCTGCTGTTTTACTCGGTGCTGGGGTTCTCGTCGTTCCTGTCGACCTTCCAGGTGCGGACATTTGAGCGGGGGCTGGGCCGTGGGGCCAGCGGCATCCGCCGCGAGATGTCTCCGGCGGTCGTGCTGAGCGGTGAGCCGGCCGAGGAGCGCTTCCACCTCACCCGCGTGCCGGTGCCGGCTGGCTTCCTTCTCCTCATCGAGGATTCGAACCCGCCAGAGCTGGGCACGATGACCCGCTACGCGGTCGGCGCCGGGGCGCGGCGGCAGCAGGTCAGCCTCTCGGGCCGGTTCCGCAAGACCCCGCGGGGCCTGCACCGGCTGGGGCCGGCGCAGATCTGGTACCAGGATGCCCTCGGCTTCACCCGCGTCAGCGTCGCCTCGCTGGCGACCGCGGAGCTGAAGGTGCTGCCCCGCTTCCGCAACCTGGAGATCGTCGAGCCGCCGCGCAGCCAGCTGGAGGCGCCCGACGTGCTCACGCGCCCGCACCGCTACGCGACCGAGGACTACTTCCGGTTCAAGGAGTATGCGCCGGGCATGGACACCCGCCGCATCCACTGGCGGCTGTCGATCAAGACCGGCCACCTCCAGGTCCGGCAGCCAGAGACGAAGGAGGTGACGACGCGGCGGGTCCTGCTGGCGCTGGACAGCTACCTGCCACAGGGCCGCATGCTCAAGGACGCGGTCGGCGTCGAGACGGTGCTCGACAAGCTGGTCGAGACGTGGCTGTCGATGGCCTCGGAGCTGGTGGAGCGGGGCGACCAGGTGACCCTGGTGAGCGCGGTCGACGACGGGGACGGCAACACCGTCGTCGAGTCGATGCCGTGCGCGGCAGGCAGCCAGCGGCGCTGGCAGGACCTGGGCGCGCGGGTGCGCTGGCAGGGCGAGCGGGACCTGCCGGAGGTGCTCGGCGCGGTGGGGAAGGGACTGGACGCGGTCGCCGTGAGCAGTCGCTTCTTCGCGCCGCCTCCGGAGCCGCTGGGTGGCCAGAGCTTCACCTGGGTCTACCGCGCGCCGCTGGAGGCGCTCGGCGGCGCGGAGCCGCCGTTCTGGCGGCAGCAGGTCGGAGACGGGCCGGACGCGCTGCTGCGGCTGGCGCGGGCGCTGGTCCAGCTTCCCGGCCCGGCAGGCAGCGACCGAAATGGTTCGGTCCGGCAGCTCCAGGACCTGTGGCGGTCCTGGGGATCCTACGAGGCGCGCCGCCGGCTGCGCTTCGTCGCGAAGCGGGAGGGTGACAAGACCATGTCCGCGCTCCTCGCCCGCGGAGAGACGGTCTACCGCCTGGAGCCTGGGGTGACCGGGCACCGGCTGGTCGGCCTCATCAGCGGGGGTGGCGCGTGAGCGCGGCGCGGGAACGAGCGGGGATGTGGGCGCGGATCCGGGAGGTCGCGCGGCCCATCGCGGTCTACTGGCTGTACCTGGCGATGATGTACGGCGCCTTCTGCCTCGCGATCCTCATCGACGAGCCGAGCCTTGAGGGGCTCCAGGCGCTCGTGCTGTTCGGCGTCGTGACGGCCTCCTCGGTGCTCATCGGGCAGGTGATGGCGCTGCTGCGGCTGCGCGACTGGCTGGTGTTTCTGTACTGGGGCCTGATGTGGACCGTCGGCTTTGCCTTCGGCATCTTCGCCGCCAACGTCTCTGGCCTGCTGGGGATGCTGGTCTTCATCTTTGTGTTCTTCAGCCCCATCTTTGCGCTGGGCGGGCTGTGGAGCCTGCGCGTCAACCGGGCCATCTACGCGACCTGGGTGCCGCTGATCTACGCGACCGGCACGGCCATCATCATGGCCGAGAGCAAGGGGAAGGTCTCGACGTGGGAGGCGGGGGCGAAGTGGGCGATCTGGGACGGCTTCACCTTCTCGGTGCTTGGCCTGTCCATCGCGATGCTGCTCATCTTCCTGGTGACCCGCGAGACCCATCGGCTGCACCACTGGCGGCACGACCCGGCAGCGCCGCTGCGGGGCTCGGTCAAGGAGTCGGGCGCCGCTCGCCCGCGCCTGTCTCTGTTGGGCTGGGTGATGCTGGGCTTCCTGGCGATGGGGCTTGCGGTCGGCACCGCGGCCCTGGGGCCGTACCTGTGGCGCACCGAGGCCGGCGACAGCGACGGGAGCGACAACAACCCGGGTGAGCCGCAGGACACCGGTGGCCCGCCGCAGGAGCCGCAGGACGGCCCGAGCGAGCCGGCTCCGGGCGATCAGTCCCGGCAGCAGGCGGACAGCGTGTCCGAGCAGGTCCAGCAGGACATGGCGCAGCGCATGGAGCGCTCGATCAGCCTGTTGAGCACCCTGCTGATGCTGCTGGTGCTGTTCTTGACGGCGCTGCTGGTCTTCTGGCGTCCGGCGCGGCGGCTGCTGCTGGTCCGGCACTGCCGGCGGCCGCTGTGGGCCACGCCGGCGACGGAGCGGATCGAGGCCGGCTGGCGGCTGGTCGAGCTGGCGGCGGCGGACGCGGGCGTCGAGCCGCGTCCCAACGAGCCCGCAGAGCGCTTGTACCTGCGGGCGCGGCCGGTGCTGGAGGCCATCTCGGGCAGCCCCCGCGAGGTCCACGGCCTGCTGGAGGCGGCGCGCATCCGGGATCGGGTCGCCTACGGCCTCGGGGTCCGGCCCGGAGAGGTCGTGCTGATGGAGCAGGTCGCGGCGTGGGCCTACGACACGGTCTGGGAGCGGCTCGGGGACAAGGGCCAGCTCAAGGCGCTGTACCGCCGCCTTTAGGTCGCGGTGCGGCGCCGGAGCTCGGAGAGCGCCGCCGAGAGCGCGCCGGGGGTCAGCGGCTTCGAGATGAAGCCGTCCATCCCGGCGGCGAAGCACTGCCGGCGGTCTTCCTCCATCGCGCTGGCGGTCAGGGCGAAGATGGGGGGGCCGCCGCCGGGGCTGCGGGCCCGGATCTGGCGCGTCGCCTCGAGGCCGTCCATCCCCGGCATGTGCACGTCCATCAAGATGACGTCGTAGTCCTCTTCCGCAGCCCGCGCGACGGCCAGGGCGCCGTCCGAGACGATGTCGGCGCGCTGGCCGATGTGGTTGAGGATGCGCTGGGCGACGAACTGGTTGATGGGGTTGTCGTCGGCGAGCAGGATCCGCAGCGCCCGCCCCGCGCGCCGGATCGGCGCCGGCTGGACGGGCGCTGGCTCGTGCTTGAGCAGCATCGACAGCAGCCGCCGGCTGCTGATGGGGGTGGCGGTCAGCCGGATGGCCTCGGTGGGGGACGGGTCATCGGCGTCGAGCACCCGGTGCGGCGCGCCGAGGCTGCTGGTGGGCACCATGCCCCAGCGGGTGACCATGTTTCGGAGCGCCGCAGCGCGCGGAGCGGAGCGGAGCTGGATGCAGATGTGCTGGCCCTGGAGCGCGGCGCTCTCTCGGGGGGGCGCGTGCTGGATGGTCGGGGCGCGGACGGTGAACCAGAAGGTCGCCCCGGCGCCCGCGGTGCTCTGGACGCCGATCTCGCCGCCCATCTTCTCTGAGAGCTGCTTGCTGATCGCCAGCCCGAGGCCGGTGCCTCCGAAGCGGCGGGTGCTGGTGTCGTCGGCCTGGCTGAAGCGCTGGAACAGGTGCGACTGCTGGGCCGCGGTCAGGCCGATGCCGCTGTCGGTGACGGCGAAGCGCAGCAGGTCTGGCTCGGCCACCTTCACCGAGATGGTCACGTGGCCGACGTCGGTGAACCGGATGGCGTTGCTGAGCAGGTTGGTCAGCACCTGGGTCAGCCGTGCCGGGTCGAGCGAGACGACCTCGGGCACCTCGGGGTCGATGTCGGCGATGAGCGCCAGGCCCTTCTCGGCGGCGCGGGGCGCGTACAGCTCCACCGCGTCCTCGACGCAGGCGCGGATGTCGGTCGGCTCTGGTATCAGCTCCAGCTTGCCGGCCTCGATCTTAGAGAAGTCGAGGAGGTCGTTGAGCAGGCTCATCAGCCGGTTGCTGGAGCTTCGGATCAGCTCCAGCATCTCGCGCTGCCGGGCGGCCAGCCCGCCCTGCTGGAGGATGACGTCCGCGATGCCGATGACACCGTTCATCGGTGTCCGCAGCTCGTGGCTCATGTTGGCGAGGAAGGCGGACTTGGCGCGGCTCGCGGCCTCCGCGGCCTCACGGAGCTGGGCGGCCTCTCTGAGCTGCGCCCGGATGATGGCGGTCTGCGAGAGGACCTGGCGCCGGAGCAGGACCAGCCAGCCACTGCCGAGCAGCAGCAGGCCCACCAGCCCCAGGCCCGCGAGCTGCGCGTTCTTGGAGTTTAGCAGCGGCGGCCCCTCGACGACGGTGATGTCCGATGCTGCGCGGAGCAGGAGCTCTGCGCGCTGGGGGTGGGTCACCCCATCCATCTGGAGCGCAGCGTGCACGCGCCCCTCGTCGGCGGCCTGCTGGACGACGCCGACCAGCCGGAGCGTGCTGCCGGGCCGGAGCGCCGGGGGCGCGTCGGCCTGCAGCAGCGCCTCGAAGAGCTCACCGCTGCGCGAGAGCTGCAGGCGCATCAGCGTCCCGCTGTGGCTGACCCCCGCCAGCAGCGCCTCGACCGAGACGAGCCGGCTGTTGCTGGCGGGGTCCATGAGGCTCCCGTCGAGCGGCCGCGGCGCCAGCACCTGCCGCGCGCCAGCCTGCTCGATGTGGGCATCTTCCAGGATGGCGCCGAGCCCCACCGGCTTCTCGTAGCCGGTGACCACGACGCGCTGCATCAGCGCGGGGGCCGCGCCAGCGCTGCGCGCCTGGATCATCACGCCGCCAGTCTCGTCCTCGACGACCAGCGAGCCGTCGGGATGCTGCCAGGTGACCGTGCCCGCGATGCGGGTGAGGTTGTCGCTGCGCTTGCCGGTGCTGAAGCGGAGCAGCTCCGAGATCGGGACCGTCGCGATCGAAGACGCATC
>Ga0316202_10002936_pt1 | contig 10692 bp, 11 predicted proteins | sample 3monrhotite_MG_FD_204934 | JGI IMG/M metagenome (GOLD analysis project Ga0316202, IMG submission 204934) | Microbial mat bacterial communities from mineral coupon in-situ incubated in ocean water Damariscotta River, Maine, United States -... | ecosystem: Environmental > Aquatic > Marine >...
CGCACGATCACCTTTTCTGAAACCATAGTAGTCATTAAAAGGCTTAAAGTCATTAAAATCATAATAGACTAAATGTTTTTTTACTTTGTTATTTGGAGAGAAACAGTTCTTTATAAATTTTTCAATATACACATTACCAGGTAATTTTGAGAGAGGATTTTGATTTTTGGCAACAAATAAATTTTTATTATATAGAATCTCTAGTAGTGTATTTAAGCTTATAAAACCATAGTAAGTATCATCTTTTGTAATAAAGATACCCTCTTTCTTCTCTTTTTTCTGAGCTGAACTATAGGTATCAAGTATCTTATCTATTCCCCAAGATAGCTCTACGGATGTTGCTGGTTTAATAAACTCTTTCAACTTTGAACTCACAAGAAGGTTTTGTGCAAGCGCCATCCCATATTGTGAATAGGAGATGTGCTTAACATCACTCTCATACACGATACCAACTAAATGATTTTTAGTATCAACAAGCGGAACAAATATATTTTCTCTATATTTTTTAAAATAGTTAAAAAGCTCTTTCATTGTCACATTTTCATTTAGTGTTTGTGGAGTTAAAATATATTTTTCTAACTCTTCTAAATTAGTATCTGAACGCTTCTCCTTCTTGTTTAGCTTAGATATAACAGAACTAACAGCCTCTATCTCTTCTATCTGTTGAGTTGGTTTTTGTATATAATAGCCTTGTATCATGTCGCAACCTATATCTTTGCATGTATAAAACTCTTTTTCAGTTTCAACACCCTCAGCAATAACTTTCATACCCATAACATGTGCCATATCGACTACGGAAGAACAAAAGTGCCTTTTCTTAAAGTCTTGCTCAATTTCATGAATAAAAAAGCGGTCAAGTTTAACAAAGGTTGGTTCTGAAAAATATAGCATCTTAAGTCCAGAAATTCCAGTTCCATAATCATCTATAGCGATGTTGAAACCCTCACCCTTGTACAGGTTTACAATATTACTAATTTCATGTGAATTATCAATTGATCCACGTTCACTTATCTCAAAACAGATATATTTTTGATCTATTTTTAACTCATCTAGAATTCTCGTTGTATTACCCATAGAGTAATCAGACATACGCATTAATCTATTATCTAAATTATAAAAAAGATGAATATCTGCAATATCTATATTTGCAAACTTTGTGATAGCTTTTTTTCGTAGTTCTAAATCTAGCTGATAGAGTATACCAGTGTTGTAGGCAGCGTCAAACAGGTCAAAAATAGACTCAAATTTTCCTGCTTTTTTTACATTTCTAAGAAGTGCTTCTACACCAAAAAGTTTTCCAGAATTTGTATAGATAATTGGCTGAAATGCAAAGTCAAGTTTATCTAAAACCTTTCTCCAATACGATGGCAACATACTCTAGCCTTTTACGAAAATTATCTAAAATAATAACTTTCATAAGTTGCATAATGATTACAGTTTCATGAATTTAGTTTCAGGTATAATTCAAACTATGAAAGATTACTCTTTAAAAATGATTTTAGCTGGATTGCTGGGGGCAGTGTTTGCGAGCCTTTTTATTGTATTATCTCTTATTGTTCCACTTGATAAACCAGAGTATGCAAAGTCAAAAGCCCACCCTAAAAATAAATTAGGGAAGATTTCAGAAAGTTTTGGAAAAAGGTAAATTACCCTTTTTTCAAAGTATAGTAAATTCCATAAATTCCCATCACTGTTATAATTGTTAAAACTGTATACATTGTAACTTCAACTGTCATATAATTCTCCTATTTAGTTTGTTCTCTTAATTGTCCACAAGCAGCACTTATATCAATGCCCTTAGATTGGCGAATGGTTGAGAGTATACCATGATTAATAAGATAATCAGAAAAATTTTGCATTTTCTGATGGCTTGGTCTACCGTAGCTACTACCCTCATATGGATTAAAATATATTAGATTTACTTTAGCATTAATTCCATGTAAAAGCTTTACAAGTTTTTTAGCACTTGCCATGTCATCATTTATTTTGTCTATTACCAAGTACTCAAACATTACACGTTTGCGCTTATCTATTGGAAAGTTTCTAACAGCATTTAAGATAGATGCTATGTTGTAAGCTTTGTTCATAGGTATTAGCACTTCTCTGAGTTTATCATCAACTGCGTGAAGTGATATTGCCAAATTTACTCCTAAGTCCATCTGACCTAGTTTATCTATTTTTGAGCTTAGTCCACTTGTAGATACAGTTTGACGACGAGGTGAAATAGCTAAACCATTCTCTTCAGAAAATATTTTAATAGCTGATGTAAGGGCGGTCAAATTATCCAGAGGCTCGCCCATACCCATATAAACAATATTTCCTCTCCTATTATGCTCAATTTCTCTGTCTCGTTTTATGTAGACGATTTGTGCAACAATCTCTCCCGCACTAAGATCACGAATGAAACCGCCCTTTGCTGTAAGGCAGAAACTGCACCCTACTTTGCAACCAACTTGCGTTGAGATACAGACTGTATATTTTGCATGATGAATTAGCTCACCATTTTCATTGTACTTCTCATCTTTCATCTTAAGGAGTACTGTCTCTATGGTATGTCCATCATGGAGTTCAAAAAGGTACTTAATGGTACCATCATCACTATTTTGAGTTTGAATTATTTTCAAAGGAGATATTTCAAAACGATCATTGAGTTCAGAACGAAGTGCCTTTGGTAAATTTTGCATCTCATCAAAGCTTTGTACATAGTTATGATAAAGCCATGAGTATATTTGCTTAGCTCTAAAAGCTGGTTTTACTAGGTTCTTTAATTCATCTAGTGGATAATCATATATTGTAGGTTTCACGCAAGACCTTTAGCTATTAACTCTTTGACGTATGTATCCAATTTTATCATTGCCTCTTTATGATTTTTTAAAAATGTTGAGTGCGCGTCTGTATCTGTATGGTTTGTAACAATGAAGATACCACCGCAAGGGATATTAAACTCTTGAGCTGTGCGCATTATGGAAAAGAATTCCATATTTTCAAGATCAATTTTAAGGGATGTCATTTTTTTAGAGAGTTCGCTATCTATTGTAATGTAATTACTCGAATTAATGATTACCTCAGATGCAATTGTACTCTCTTGGCTTACTATCAAGTTGTCAATTGGAGTATATGCTTTTTTCTCTAAAAATGAAAGTTCAATATTAGAGGCACTTTTACTTGTGACAATATCAAATATCTCATGTTTACCATAACTACCTGCCGTCCCTACAAAAAGCAGATAAGCGGGTGATTCCATTAGGCACAATCTTGTTGTATTAATGGCACTTTCAACTAGCCCTATTCCAACAGGCGTTGCAAAATCAAAACTCTCACTATTTCCTGCACAGACTATCATATTCGCACCGGTATATTGTTTTGTTTTAAATGTCTTTTTAAATCCATTATGTCAATTTCACGAAAATGAAATATAGATGCTGCGAGTGCTGCGTCTGCGCCATGTTCAAAAACATCTTGAATATGTTCCATACTACCAGCGCCTCCGCTTGCAATTACTGGTACATGTAAAAGACGTGAAATTTTTTCTGTAATATCAATATCAAATCCTGCTTTTGTACCATCTGCATCCATAGAAGTTAGTAAAATTTCTCCAGCTCCACGCTCAACTACCTCACTAGCCCACTCTATTGCATCAATGCCTGTATCAATTCTACCTCCATTGATGAATACATTGTATTTTCCATTTTCGGTACGTTTAACATCTATTGCAACAACAATACATTGGCTTCCAAATCTTTTAGATGCTTCATTTATAAAATTTGGATTTTTAATAGCTGCTGAGTTTATGCTTACTTTATCGCAACCAACATTTAAAAGGTTGTAGATATCATCTAATGAGCGAATTCCTCCACCTACAGTTAAAGGTATGAAAATCTCTTTTGCAACCTCTTCAACAATATGTACAATTGTGTCACGATCTTCATGGCTAGCTGTAATGTCTAGAAAGGTAATCTCATCTGCACCCTCTTCGTTATAACGACGAGCAACTTCTACGGGGTCGCCAGCATCTTTTAGACCAACGAAATTAACGCCTTTTACTACTCTTCCGTTCTTTACATCAAGACAAGGAATGATTCGTTTTGCAAAATAGTTCATTTTTACCTCTTTAAAATGAAATGTTATCGTAATTTTGTTTTCTATAAGAGTAATTTAGATATTATCCGTGAAATGATTATTGACGATGTAAAAGCTAAGAAGTTTTTTGGGCAAAATTTTTTGCACGATGAAACTATATTGAGAAAAATAATCGAAGCGATTCCCAAGACTACTGATACTAAAGTAGTTGAAATTGGGCCTGGCTTAGGTGATTTGACTTCACATTTATTGAAATTCAATAATGTCGAAGCTTTTGAGGTCGATACCGATTTATGCGAACGATTAAGTGTTCGTTTCAAAAATGAGTTAGAGAATTCTAAGTTTGTACTCGCTTGTGGCGATGTATTACAAGCTTGGAAAGAGCAGAATTTAGTTAGTTACCAATATAGTTTGGTTGCTAATTTGCCGTATTATATTGCTACAAACATTATCCTGCAAGCTCTTAATGATGAGCATTGTGAGGCTTTAACGGTTATGGTCCAAAAAGAGGTTGCGCTTAAGTTTGCAGCTTCTAGTAACACTAAACCGTTTAGCGCTCTATCAGTAATTGCACAAAGTGCAGGAGATGTTGATATAGCTTTAGAAGTACCACCAGAAGCGTTTAACCCGGCGCCAAAAGTTGATTCGGCAGTTCTGCGAATCGTAAAAAAGAGAAGTTGTTGCAGTGATAGGTTTAATGCGATGTTACGTATCGCATTTACGCATCCACGTAAAACTTTGCAAAAGAATCTCAGTTCTCATTACGAAAAGGCAAAGGTAATTGATGCCATTGCAACACTTAACCTTAGTCCAACGGTACGTCCTCATCAGATAGAAGTATCAGATTACCATCAACTCTATATGCTTTTTGAAGGGAGTACGGATGGAAAACAACGAAAATAGTAACAGTGCCAAAACAGAGAAGGTACAAGAAAATAGTGATGCTGGAGCTAGTGCAGCACAGAAGAAAGAACAACAAGAGAGCGAACGCTCAAATTATCATAAAAGTCAAAGCAAAAATAGACCTACTGGTAACCGTGATCAAAAAAATAGTAACTACCGTGGTAGCAATGACAATAAGAATTCAGCTAATAAAAGTGGTGGGCGTAATAACTCACCAAGAGATGCAAAGAAGAGTGGACGCTCTAAATTTGCTGCAGCAACAGATAAGACATTACAAGAGTGTGTAGCAAAAAATCAGAAAATACATGAGAGTAGATTAAACCCAAATAATAAAATAAATATTAACAATAATGCAAAAATTAGAATTACTCCACTTGGTGGTCTAGGCGAAATCGGTGGGAATATTACCGTTTTTGAAACAGAAAAAGAGGCAATTTTAGTTGATGTTGGTATGAGCTTCCCTGATGAAGAGATGCATGGTGTAGATATTCTAGTCCCAGATTTCACATATGTACGTCAGATAAAAGAGAAACTAGTTGCGATTATAATTACACACGGACACGAAGATCATATTGGGGCAGTGTCATATCTTTTTAAAGAGATGCAACTACCAATATACGCAACTGCCCTTCCATTAGCAATGATTGCTAATCGTTTTGAAGAGCATCATATGCAAGAGTATAAAAAATATTTTCGTCCAATTGAAAAACGTACCATTGTAAAAGTTGGAAATGACTTTGATATTGAGTGGATGCATATGACGCACTCAATTATAGATGCTTCTTCTCTTGCGATTACTACAGACGCTGGTACTATAATTCACACAGGTGATTTTAAAATTGACCATACTCCAGTTGATGGTTACACAGCAGACTTGCATAGATTTGCTCACTATGGAGAACGTGGTGTTTTATGTATGTTAAGCGATAGTACAAACTCACATAACCCCGGTGTGACACTTAGTGAACTTAGCGTTGCCCCTGCTATAGATAGACTATATGCAAAAGTTAAAGGTAGAGTCTTTGTTTCAACTTTTTCATCAAATGTTCACCGTGTCTACCAGGCAATTGATCATGGAATTAAGTATGGACGAAAAGTTTGTGTAATTGGTCGTTCAATGGAACGCAATTTAGAACTTGCTATGAATTACGATTATATTAAATTACCATCAAGCTCATTTATAGAACCTCATGAACTTGGTCGTTATAAAGATAGTGAAATATTAATTGTTACAACTGGATCTCAAGGTGAACCAAACAGTGCACTTTTTCGTATGTCAATTGGTGAACACCGTCATGTAAAGATTAAACCAACAGATACAGTAATTCTTTCTGCTCGTGCTATCCCTGGAAATGAGGGTTCAATCTCTAAAGTTGTGAACCACTTGCAGCGTGCTGGTGCTAATGTTATTCATAACGTACGTGATATACATGTTTCAGGGCATGGTGCTCAAGAGGAACAGAAACTTTTAATTCGTTTAGTTCAACCAAAATTCTTTCTACCAGTACATGGTGAGTTCAACCATATTATGAAGCATAAAAATACAGCAATTGAGTGTGCGGTTCCTGAGAGAAATATCTACTTAATGGAAGATGGTGACCAAATTGAGGTAAGTGCTAAAATTATGAGAAAAGTTCGTAGTGTTAAAACTGGTAAAACTTATATAGATAACCAAAATAACCATACGATAGAAAATGATATAGTCTTAGACCGTCAATCTTTAGCAACTGAGGGTATCGTAAACATTGTTGCTCAGGTTTCAAAATCTGATAGTCGTTTAATTGGACATCCTAGAGTCAGTACTTTTGGACTTATCGCTGATAAACAAGAACATGTTTTTGGAAATGAGATAGCTGGTGTTCTAGAGCAGTATATGTTAAATATAAAACCTGGTCTTATAGAAAATGCAAGAGCTATGGAGAATGATCTACGTGGTGTTGTTCGTAAGCATATTTATAGAAAAACTAAAAAATATCCAATGATTGTGCCAACTCTATTTGTTATGTAAAAAGAATATATATTTTTAATTTCCTGCAGAATCCTTTATATTTCTTTAATAAAGAGGAGTAAAATAATCCTATTACTTACTCCTTAAGAGATTTGTCATACAATCTTTTTGAGTCTTTAGTGGACTTAAAACATACTCCCCCCTAATAGAATGTTTTAGTGAGAATCTTCTTCCCCCTGAAGATTCCACCGCTACTCTCCTTATATAAACAGAAAGCTTATTGCTTTCTGTTTTTTAGGTATAATCTCTTTCATGAATAATAAAAACAACTATATAGAAATTGCACAACAGACTCTTAACATTGAGGCATCTACACTTAGCACAGCAGCGTCTAAATTAGATAGCACAATTGAAAAAGCAGTGGAGATGATAGCTGAAAGTAATGGTAAATTGGTTATTACTGGTGTTGGAAAATCAGGACTAATAGGGGCAAAGATGGCAGCAACTTTTGCTTCAACTGGAACTCCTAGTTTTTTTCTGCATCCAACAGAGGCTCTTCATGGAGATTTAGGAATGATAGATAGCGCAGATGTTGTACTTGCTATTAGCTATAGTGGCGAGAGTGAAGAACTTAGCAATATTTTGCCACATATAAGACGTTTTAAAACACCGATTATAGGGATGAGTCGTAATCAAGATTCTACTTTAGCTACACATTCAGATGTCCATATACTTTTAAATGTTGAACAAGAAGCATGTCCACTTGGAGTTGCTCCAACTAGTTCTACAACATTAACGTTAGCTCTTGGTGATGCACTTGCTGTCTGTTTAATGCATAAAAGAGAGTTTAAAAAGGATGACTTTGCATCTTTTCATCCAGGTGGCTCGCTTGGAAAACAGTTATATGTTCGTGTTCAAGATTTAATGAGAACAGATGACCTACCAATTGGTAGTGATGAATGTACAATGCGCTCAGCACTAGTGAAAATTACTGAAGGGCGCTTGGGTAATCTTCTCTTAGTAGATGAATTTGGTCGTTTAACTGGCATGGTAAGTGATGGTGATGTCCGTCGTGCACTTATGGGTGATGATTTCTCACTTGATGATAACGCAATAAAATATGCAAATAAAGAGCCTAAAGTTATAAGCGATGCTTCTATGCTTGCAAGTGAGGCTTTAACTATTATTGAAACATATAAGATTCAAATGCTAGCTGTTGTTGATACCTCAAAAAGGGTTCTTGGAGTCCTTCACATTCACGACTTAGTCGAAGCTGGGATTAAATAATGAGGTTAAATAAATTTATTGCTCATAACAGTAAGTATTCGCGTAGAGAGGCAGAGAAAGTAATTGCTGAGGGTGGTGTTAAAATTGAAAAAGAGGTTGTAACTGATCCTGCACGCGATGTAGATGAAGAGAGTAAGGTATTTTTACATGATAAGATGGTGAAAATTCGTGATGGTTTTACGGTAATTGTCTATAATAAACCAAAAGGCGAACTAGTTACAAAAAGTGATCCAAAGGGGCGACGAACTATTTATGATACCTTAGGTAAAAGATATGCCTCTTATATGCCAATTGGTCGCTTAGATTTTGCATCTGAGGGTCTACTTCTTTTGACAGATAGTTCAGAAATTGCAGATACGTTGATGACAAGTAAATTAGAGCGTGTTTATAATATTAAAGTTAGCGGTAATATTCCATCTGATTTACAAGAAGCTATGAAAACAGGTATTCATTTAGATGATGCAACGGCTGGAGCGCACCCAGATAGTAGAACTACATCAATGGATTTTGCCCCTTTTGTAGGGTTTAAAATCTTAAAAGACCATCCTAAATTTTCTCGTCTAAGAGTTGCTTTAAATGAGGGTAAGAATAGGGAACTACGAAGATTCTTCGCACATTTTAAGCGTGATGTCCTCGATCTTCGTCGTGTAGCCTTTGGTGGGATTGAATTAAATGCTTTACCTGAGGGAAAAACTAGATTTTTAGAAAAGAGTGAATATAATAGTTTACATAAATACTTGAAGGTTAAAAGGAGAGAGTCAAATGACACAAATAGTAGTAACTTCAAAACACAAAACTGAGATGATAGATATCACAGAAGAGGTTAAAGAAGAGATTATAAAGTCTGGTGTAACAGATGGAATATGTGTAGTAACTGCTCAACATACGACTGCCTCTATAATGCTTTTTGAAAAGATGGATCCAAATCTACAAAGAGATTTTTTAAGTGAGATTAAGCGAAAAATTCCAGATGATACTGCATACTCACATGTCGGTGGAAATGGGGCAGCACATATGAAAGCTTCATTTATAGGAAGTAGTATGACTCTACCTGTATCAAATGCTGCACCAGTTGTTGGTGAGTGGCAAGGAATATTTTTCTGCGATTTTGATGGACCAAGGGAGAGAACAGTTGTAATCAGCGTTGTAAATGGCTGATTTCACCTCACATTTGCGTCCAACTACTTTAGATGAGATTTCTGGGCAACAACATTTAGTAGCACGTAGTGCTCCACTTAGAGTACTTATAGAAAATGCATCATTAGGGCATAGTTTCTTTTTTGGACCAGCAGGCGTTGGTAAAACTACATTAGCACGAGTTATTGCAAAATCCTTGGAATTACCATTTTATGAACGAAATGCAACTGATTTAAAAGTTGAAGATTTACGTAAAATTTTTAAACAGTATCAAAATTCTTTTCAAAAACCTCTAATATTTATTGATGAAGTTCACAGGCTTGCTAAAAATCAGCAAGAAGTACTACTTCCTATTATGGAACAAAATAGCGCACTTATAATCGGTGCATCTACAGAAAATCCATTTTTCTCTTTGACATCTGCTATGCGTTCGCGTGCAATGTTATTTGAGCTTTTTTCACTAGAATCTAGTGACTTAGAGATACTCTTAGATAGAGCTTTATATGATAGCAATTTAGTTTTAGAAGAGGATGCTAGAGAGTATTTAATTCATTCTAGCGGAGGGGATGCCCGTGCTATGCTTAAGTTACTAGAATTTGCCTCAAATGTTAATACAAAAATAGATGAAAAACTACTGCGTAGCTTACGTCCAACATCTTTAAATGATGGTAGCTCTGAAAAAACGGTACATTATGATTTAGCTAGTGCTTTAATTAAAAGCATTAGAGGAAGTGACCCAGATGCCTCTATCTATTATTTAGCAAGACTAATTGAAGGTGGTGAGAATCCAGAATTTATTGCAAGAAGACTTGTAATTTTATCTAGTGAAGATATTGGAAATGCAAATCCACAAGCTCTCAGTTTGGCAACTTCAACAATGGTGGCTGTTAGTCGAATTGGTTATCCTGAGGCACGTATTATTCTTTCACAGTGTGTTATATACTTGGCTTCATCTCCAAAATCAAATAGTGCATACAGTGCTATAAATTCAGCACAAAGTGCTGTACAAAATGGAGTACTTTTAAGTGTTCCTGAACATATTTCTCAACATAATAAAGGAAAAGGTTATCTATACCCTCATGATTATGGTGGTTGGGTAGAACAAAACTATCTTCAAAAACCTTTGAAGTATGTTGAATTTAAACCCATAGGGTTTGAGCATAAATTATCAACTTGGTTAAAAAAAATTAAACAAGAAACAATGTAGGAACACATTTTGCTAATTCTTACGCAAACGCGTAGGAGAAGCAAGGATGCAGATACAAAACGCACTTTCAAATTCACAAAATTATGAACCCTCAACGTATGTCAATACTAGAATAAATAAAACTGGGGAA
>Ga0316202_10002937_pt1 | contig 10687 bp, 4 predicted proteins | sample 3monrhotite_MG_FD_204934 | JGI IMG/M metagenome (GOLD analysis project Ga0316202, IMG submission 204934) | Microbial mat bacterial communities from mineral coupon in-situ incubated in ocean water Damariscotta River, Maine, United States -... | ecosystem: Environmental > Aquatic > Marine >...
GCAAAGGTCGCATGCCCCGATTCGGTGGCGAAGGCATGGCCAGGGGCGGTCAAGACGCTGACGCCTAATCCGGTGCCGATGGAGACGATCGCCCGGTTGGCGCCCGTTTCCATCCGCCCCTCTTGTAGGCAGATCAGCTTCTCTGAGGAGATTCCGGGGATCCCGGCAGCAGACGCCTCCACATCATTAATTAGAGCGACACGCTCGGTACCCAACATCTTGACGACGAGGTTGCGATCGATCTGCCACGGAAGATTGGTGAGCGGAAAGACTCCGGTGGCATCGATCGGGGCGGGGAGCCCCAGACAGGCGGCATCCACCTCGCCACCGTCGCCAGCCAGGAAACGCTCCAGGACGTCGGTGAGCCCAACAAGCTGAGAGCTCGGGTAGCTCTCACGCCGCTCCATTTGCATTCGGCCTGAATCTAGGCTGCAGATCGCGAGCCTAGAGTGAGTCCCGCCAATGTCCCCGACGAGCAGCCGGGTTGGGCGCGAACGAGGCAGATTTAATCCGTAGGTCGACACGAAATCCCACCATCGAAAGGGCCGAAGATGAAACGACTAAGTCGTTTCGATACAATCAGTTAACTAGCCAAAAACTGGACGTCCAAGACAACTTTTCAGGGCTCAGATTCGGGCGAATAGTCGCAGAAAAAAGAGGACATGTCTAGTTTGTTGACAACGTTGTCATAAGTCCTTGACAGCGCTGTCAATATTTAAGTACGTTCAACTATGCGGGGGCGCAAGATCCGATTTTCAGGGTAACGGGGGATCAGACTCATGAGGGCTGTACAGGGACTCATTCTGCTGGGCTGTCTCGGGCTTTTTTCAGTCGGCGGGACCGTTTGGGCCCAGGCAGAAGAGGTTGAGAAAAAGACCCCGGTCAAGAAGTCCGACTCGACCGACCCGAAATCCAAAGAAGAGCAAAAGAAAGAAGAGCAGAAGAAGAAAGAGGAGGCGGACAAAAAAGAGCCGCTCGTCCTCCGCGGCCACACTGAGAGCGTCAAGGTCACCGCTCAGCACATCGAATCCGAGCTGATGAAAACGCCGGTCGCGGTGACCGTGTTTGAGCAGGACGAACTGAATCGCGAGGGCATTCAAAGTATCTCGGATATGGCCCAGATGGTTCCGAACATGGATATCGCGACGATCAATGGGCAGTCGACCCCAGTCATCTCCCTTCGCGGCGTTCGCTCGACCAACGAAACCGAACTCGGCGACTCTGCAGTCGGCGTTCATCTCGACGGCGTCTACTCTCCGCGCATGCAGGGCATCCTCGGCCTGATGTTCGACAACGAGAGGGTTGAGGTTTTGCGTGGCCCACAAGGCACCCTCTTCGGCCGCAACTCAACGGTCGGCAGCATCAACATCATCTCAGCGAAACCCAAACTTGACCGCTATGAATCAAACGGAACGGTTCGAACGGGTGTCTGGAACTCGAAAGAGTTCTCCAGCATGGTGAACGTACCGGTCTCGAAAAAATTCGCATTTCGTGTCGCCGCGCGCGCGCTGACAAGCGACTCCTACCTCGACGGCTATTGGGATCCGAACCAATATGACCAGCGTCGCATCGCCGACCTCGTAACCGAAGCGGATGTCATCGCACCGGGAAGCCTCGACTCGTCAACCGGGGAGACTCTCTGCACAAGTCCGCGCTGCTTCACCCGGACTCAAAAAGTTAACTGGTGGGCCAACACCGCCAACAACGGCGCTGGATACGAAATCAGAGAGCTGATCGAGGCCGACCCTGCAGATTTCTACATGAACGCAGACGAGTGGGCCTTCCGACTTAGCGCGCTATGGAAGCCCACAGAGAACGTTGAGGCGACCTTCAGCTGGCAACGGTTCAATACCGACAGCTCCGGCGGCATCGATCTCGTTAACTGTAAGAAACTTCGTGGCAGACCGACCTACGGTGCGGTATTCGACGAAGATCCGATGTCAGCAAACTTCGGCGACCAGATCGGGATCACACAGATCGGAACGAACGACTGTCGCGACATATTCCCGAAGGACAACCCCTACCAGGCGGTTGTCAGCACCCCAGGACGGTTCAAGCTGGGCATCGATTATCTGCGCACACGGGTGAGCTGGGATATTCGGAAAGATCTCCGTCTCGTCTACTTGGGCGGCACGGAAGACATGAGCCGCCAGTCGGCCCAAGATATGGATCAAAGTTTGAACGCCTGGGATCAGGCCTTCTTCTTTCTACCCGGAACGGGCTCGAATGCCTGGTCTCACGAGTTCCAACTCCAATCGTACGGAACCAAGCAGTTCAACTGGATTACGGGGATTAACTTCTTCCGCGAAAAGACTTCAACCCTCGGATACTTCGACAACACGATCGACAGCAAGGCACTCTTCGATCAACCTAATCGAGGCACTACCGCTGGGGCGATCTTCGGCCAAGGAACGTACTCCTACACACCCAAGTGGAACCTCACGGTCGGCTATCGCTACAGTGAAGAGACTAAAGAAGACCGAGGGGGACGGACCTACAACTGTACGGTCGCCAACGGATGCGCACCTCAAGTCGCTCGCGAGCAGATCATTCCGGGGCTAACCGCCTTTGAGCGCAACTCACTAAACAGTCTGCCCATCGGCTTCTTTGCCGACCCGGCAAACTACCCCGAGTTTCAAGAGAACGACAACAAGGGCTCCTGGTCCCACAACGATTTTCGCGTCGGAGTCGACTACGACATGAGCGAGAACACGTTGCTCTACAGCTACCTCGCGACCGGCTTCAAGGCGGGCGGCATTGGCGACGTCTTCAACGACATCAACCCGCGCACCGGGGAAGAGATTCGTGTAGAGACAGCGTATGGTCCGGAGACGGTCACCACACTTGAGCTTGGCTTTAAGAATTCGCTATTCGACGGCAAGCTCGATCTCCGTGGCGCTTACTTTTATTCTGACTACGACAACATGCAGTACGCATCGGTCGGCGCGATCGCCTTCACCGAGAGACTTGATTTCCTCCGGGACGACTTCGGAAACCTCATCCCGGACGGCAACGGCTTCTTCGAATTCGGCTGGGTCCCGACTCCGATCGTCGCTTACTTCACGCAGAACGTACCCGGCGCCCAAATTCAAGGATTCGAACTTGAGTACGACTGGCGCCCCTGGGCTGGCGGCCGCATCAAGGGGTACGCCTCCTGGCTAGACACGCAAATCACCGAAGATTGGTTCTCCATCTGGAGTTACGATCCGGTGTCGTACTTCGACCAATCCATCGATCCGCAGCAGCCGGAACTTCAAGTCAACCTCAAAGGCAATGACTTGGCCGTCTCCCCTCCCGTGAAGCTGCATATGACGATCGATCACGCCTTCTTGATGCCGCAGGGCAAAACGACGATCGTGCCGTGGCTCACGGCGCACTGGGAGGCAGACTCCTACCTCACGATCTGGAACGTCGACAAGCACACCGACGACCTCGACTTTGTTATCTTAGACGAGGACATCCGATACACAGACGATAGGCGCCAAGCATGGTCGATGCTGCACGCCGGCGTTCGCATCTACCATGGGAATTGGACGATGGAGTTCTACGGTTACAACCTGACCAATGAAGTCGTTCAATGGTGGGGCGGAGCGGCCGAGCAGGTTGCAAAGGGCAGCTTCAGCGTTCCGAAAAACTACGGGTTTCAAGTAAGCAAGAAGTTCTAACGCTGCGCCCGGAACCCGTTTCGCGCCGAAGCGGACGCTTCGGCCCAGTCGAGTGAGTTCGGTCGTGGACGACAAGCCATTTCAGCCGCCCATCTTTTTCGGTGACACCGCCGTTCACTCTCCACGCTCCAGTGAGGGCGGGCAGTGCACTGTTCGTCGCGGCGAGCGCGTCTACAAGATCGCCAACTACCACTCGATGCGGCCGTTCTTCATGTCCGTCGTCAGTGGATACGATCATTGGCTCTTCGTCTCCAGCACCGGAGGTCTGACCTGCGGCCGCCGAGATCCAGAGAACGCCCTATTCCCCTACTGTACAGATGACAAGCTTCACGACGCGCAGCATACAACCGGCCCCAAGACGGCTCTCTTGGTCAGCCGTGGTGATCGACGGTTTCTGTGGCAGCCGTTCGGGGACGCGCCGCTAACCTATGAGATCGAGCGCAACCTCTACAAGAGCGTTGCCGGCAACAAGCTCGAGTTCGAAGAGGTTAACCACAGCCTAGGCCTTACCTTCAGCTACTCATGGACGACAGGCAGCCGTTTCGGCTTCATACGAGAGTCTCGTCTGGCCAACAGCGGCGACTCCGACGTCGATGTCGAGCTCTTGGACGGCTTGCGCAATCTCCTCCCGAGCGGGGTTGATCGAGGCGCCCAGTCTGAGATGAGCACACTCGTCGATGGCTATAAACAGGTCGAGGCCGTACCGGAGCTCAGCGCTGCTCTTTGCACGCTGAGCTCAATCCTGACCGACCGCGCTGAACCAAGTGAGGCGCTCCGAGCGACGATCCTCTGGAGTTGCGGACTAGAAGCGGCCAAGCTCCTACTTTCGGAAGACCAACTCTCGTCACTGCAACTGGGCCGTACAATAACGCCTGAACCGTATTGCCGCGGCAAGCGCGCCGCATTCTTCGTTCACACATCGATGACGCTAGCCGCGAGCGCGGAGACCGGCTGGTACATTCTCGCCGATGTCGACCAGGGCCCCTCACAGTCAGCCAACCTGCTAAACAGCATTCGCTCGGGCATCGGCCCTGAAGAGATCGAAACGGATGCCGCAGAGGGCACGACACGCCTCAATCGGCTTGCAGGTAGTGCCGACGGGTTTCAGCATTCGGCGGACCCGCGTGTCGACGGCCGCCACTTCTCAAACACGCTCTTCAACATCATGCGTGGCGGCGTATTCCCTTACGCATACATGTTCCCGAAAGACGACTTCCTGGACTTTGTAAAGAGACGGAACCGGAAGCAGCTCAAGAAAGTCCAGCGGATCCTCGCTGGCTCTAGCGAGGAGCTGACGCTCAAGGGCGCCCTCCAGCTAGCGGGCGACTCCGGCAATGAGATCTTTCTCCGTCTCGTTCACGAGTACCTACCGCTGACGTTCAGTCGTCGACACGGTGACCCAAGCCGCCCATGGAATCACTTCTCGATTCTGCTTGAGAACGACGATGGATCCGAATCGCTTAACTACCAGGGAAACTGGCGCGACATTTTTCAGAACTGGGAGGCGCTCGCACTCTCATTCCCCGAATACATCGAGAGCTTCGTCGCCAAGTTTGTCAACGCTTCGACCCCGGACGGCCACAACCCCTACCGCATCTCTCGGGATGGGATCGATTGGGAGGCTCCAGAGCCCGACGTACCGTGGTCGAACATCGGCTACTGGGGCGATCACCAGATCATCTATCTACTGCGACTCCTTCAGCTATCCAGAAACTACCACCCAGGTCGACTCGTTGATGCGCTCGCCCAAGACAGCTTCGTCTACGCCGATGTCCCCTATCGCATCAAGCCCTATGACGCGCTACTGACCGACCCTCGAAACAGCGTCGACTATGACCAGCTGCATGACAAACGGATACGGCAGAGGGTGAGCAAGATTGGCGCTGACGGCAAGCTGGTCACGCTTAAGAACGGATCGATCTATAACGTCAATCTATTTGAAAAGTTACTCGTTCCAGCGCTCACCAAGTTTGGCAATCTAGTTCCAAGCGGCGGCATCTGGATGAACACGCAGCGCCCCGAGTGGAACGACGCCAACAACGCGCTAGTCGGATACGGGCTATCGATGGTCACGCTCTGCCATCTCCGAAGGTACCTCCAGACTTTGGATGAGATCTTGGATGAAGCGACGCAGGCGGAGTTCCAAGCCTCGAAAGAGGTTGCCCTCTACTTTCGAAGCATTCATTCCATCCTGCACGACAAACTTCCAACCCTAACGGGTACCGTGAGCGCCGCTTCTCGAAAGTCTTTTATGGATGAGATGGGGAGGGCAAACGAACACTACCGATCTTCTGTCTATTCAGGGTTCGTCGGGGACAAAGAGAGCTTGGACGGTCCGTCTGTGCGGGATTTCATCGCGCGAGCCCTCCAGGTTATTGAGCAGAGTATCGCGGACAGCCGCCGAGAGGATGGCCTTTTCCACTCCTACAACCTGATCCATTTCGGTAACGACGGTTACGATGTCGAGCCGCTTGACGTGATGCTCGAGGGACAGGTCGCCGTATTAAGCTCCGGCCACCTCAAGCCCGACGCAGCCGTCAAACTACTTGCTGCGCTGCGCGCCAGTCGTCTCTACCGCGAAGACCAAAACAGCTACATCCTCTACCCCGACCGTACGATGCCGTCGTTCCTCAAAAAGAACAGAATCCCAGACTCTACCGCCGAAGGCTTTGCATGGATCTCTCGGCAACTCGCGTCCGGACGCACAACCTACATTGAGCGGGACATCGAAGGCGGCATTCACTTCAACCCGACGTTCAAGAATGCCAGCGAGCTGCGGGCGGCGATGGAGCAGGACCGGTCAATCGAGTCGGCCGACATGCTGCGTCTCTGCGACATCTATGAACAGCTCTTTAGCCACCGCGAGTTCACGGGCCGCTCGGGCTCAATGTTCAAGTACGAAGGGCTCGGCTGCATTTACTGGCATATGGTCTCAAAGCTACTCCTCACGACCGGCGAGACGATGACGGCAGCCGCTGAGTCGGGTGAGAACCAGAAGTCACTAAAGGCGCTCGCCACATCGTTTGATGAGATCCGAGATGGGCTGGGGCTGCACAAGAGCCCTGAGGAGTACGGAGCGTTCCCTGTCGACGCTTACTCACACACGACTGGGTTCTCTGGCGTGCAGCAGCCTGGCCTGACGGGCCAAGTCAAAGAAGATGTCATCACGAGGTTCCTCCAGCTTGGAGTTCAGGCTCGCGACGGGGAGATAGTCTTCGAGCCGAGGCTGCTCGCTCGCGACGAGTTCATTCGAGATCCAACTAGCTGGAGCTTCACGACCGGAGAGACCGCACAGCATGTCGCTTTAGAAGCCCAGTCGCTCGGATTCACTCTGTTCGGCATCCCAATTATCTACCGCATCGCGGAGTCCGCCCAGATCGAAATCTTCGCAGACGAAGAATCGCACTCCATTATCCCCGGCTCTCGACTTGGGGCGGAGCTCAGCCGATCACTTTTCGAACGCGAGCGGAAGATCTCGAAATTGATCGTCGACATCCCCAGAGAGCGGCTTCGATGAGTTCACACGTGCACCGCGCCACGGCGATCGAAGACCGCATCCCGCTGCGTCAAAAGTCAGCCTACGCAGTCGGTATGTTCGTCAACAACCTGCAGGCTGCGGCGCTGCCGGCGATGATGGTGATCCTCAATCTAGGTCTCGGGATGGATCCATTCCTGGTCGGTTTGGTCGCGTCGATTCCACGTGTCTTTGATGCGATCTCAGACCCGATGGTCGGATACATTTCAGACCGTACGCGAACGCGCTGGGGACGCAGAAGACCTTTCATCTTCGTTGGGGCGCTGCTCGCCGGCCTTCTCTTTGCGCTGATGTGGCAGCTACCTCCAGGGCGTAGCGAGAGCTTCTACTTCTGGCTCTTTCTCGCCGCCTCGATCCTCTTTTTTTTCGCCTACACGTTATACGCAACGCCGTTCGTTGCCTTCGGCTACGAAATGACGGCGGACTATCACGAACGAACACGGCTGCAGATGTTCGCCAACTCGTCCGGTCAGCTCGTCTGGCTGGGTGTGCCCTGGTTTTACGCGATCATGGCGAACCAGAATCTCTTCAGGGACACCGTTCATGGCGCTCGCACGCTGGCGATCGCTGTGGGCATCGCCGTGGCGGCACTAGGGGTCATCCCGGCGATCGCTTGCCGAGAGAAGGAGCTACCCGCCCTCACGGACAAGCACCATCAGAGCTTTGCCGCCAACATGCTGGAGTTCTTTCGAGGTCTCGGGATCACGCTAAAGTGCCGTCCGTTTGTGAAGATCTGCGCGGCGACGTTTCTCGTCTTCAACGGCTATCAGCTGGGGATTTCATTCTCGATCTACGTCATGATTTTCTACGTATTCGGCGGCAACGATTCAAGTGCTGGCGAGCTCCTCGGCTGGTTCGGCACGGTCACAGCGGCCTCCACCATCCTGGTCATTTTCATCACAGGCTGGCTCGCAACTCGAATCGGCAAGCGTAGGACGTTTTTAATCACGATCTCAATATCATTGGTCGGCTACGCCGCCAAATGGATTGGGTACAGCCCGGACCATCCGTACTGGCTGCTCTACACCGCACCACTCGTCGCCTTCGGCGTGGGGTCGCTGTTCACCCTGATGGGCTCTATGATTGCCGACGTCTGCGACTACGATGAGCTCCAAACCCACCAGCGACGCGAAGGGGTCTTCGGCGCGATCTACTGGTGGATGGTCAAGATCGGTATGGCGCTAGCCGGACTGCTAACCGGCATTATGCTCAACATCTCCGGCTTCGGCGTCGAGTTGGCGATGCAGTCTGATCGAACGCTCTTCTTGCTGCGCCTATTCGATATCGGCGTCCCGCTGATCACCTCCGCGATCGCCATTCTCATTATGTTCCGCTATCCGATCAGTGAGAAACGTGCTTACGAGATTCGCGAGACACTTGAGGCGCGACGTAAAGAGCTGGGATCCGATGCGAACCCCGCTTAGGCCCCTCGTCACCCTGATCGCGCTGACGGCTCTCCTCGCGAGCGCCGCCTGCCGACCGCCCGATGAGCGCCGCAGCATCGACGCGATGACGGGAGCGGCGATCGCCTACTCGGGCTATCGCGACGGACAGAGCCCGGCCAGCGGACAGCGTCCGTCCCAGGCGCAGGTCGAAGAGGATCTTCGCATCCTTGCATCCCATTGGCAGCTCATCCGAGTCTACTCATCGGACCGACATGGCGAGGATGTGCTGGAGATCATTCGACGAGAGAAGATAGGGCTTAAGGTGATGCTCGGAATATGGCTCGGCCGAGAACCAGGTAAGGAGCAGGATAACGCTACTCAAATCGCGGAGGGCATCCGGCTCGCGAACGAGTATCAAGATGTCGTCGTAGCGGTAAACGTCGGCAACGAGATCTTGATCGAGTGGACGGAACACCCCGTTCAAGAAGAGCAGGTGATTCGCTACGTCCGCGAGGTTCGCGCCGCCGTGACTCAACCCGTCACCGTCGCAGACAACTACGTCTGGTGGCGTGACTACGGCGCGGAGCTTGCCGATGAAGTCGACTTCATCACGATTCACACCTACCCGATCTGGGAGCGCAAGGAGATTGATGAGGGGCTCTCGTACACGGTAGAGAACTACGAGGGGGTTCGCGCGGCGCACCCAGACGTTCCGATCGTCATCGGTGAGGCTGGTTGGGCGACCTATACCGAAGGCAACCTACACGTGCCACGAGCCGGTGACGAAAAGAAGCAGCAGCGCTACTTCGACGAGCTGTCCAATTGGGCACACACCAATAGAGTGACGACCTTTTACTTTGAAGCGTTCGACGAACCCTGGAAGAGTGAAGGCACGGAACAACATTGGGGGCTCTTTTCCGTCGATCGGAAGGCCAAGCCGGCGATACAAAGTCTCTACCCGGATCGAATCCCAAGCGGCCCGACCTCTCCCGCCTATCCGGATAAGATCCTAGCTAGCGGCCCCTCGCTCGATGTCGTGATGAACTCACGACTGGCTGAGGAGATTAGCGCCGGAAGTGTCAACCCGATGGGGCCGGGGATGTCGGCCTCAAGCATCCAGCTGTTGGATGGCGCAGAGGGTGGCAGTGGCCTCTCCCTCACCTTCACCGGCGACAGCTGGGCCGGCCTCTACCTGTTCTTGAATGAATACGATGCAGCTCTCGCCACCAGCCTCTCGATGCAGCTACAGCTACCCGCTGAAGTGACTCAACTCGAGCTTAAGCTTGAGGGGCCTGAGACGGTCGCTCGCTCCGTGAATCTGATGCAGTTCCAGATCGGTCGCGACGAGGTTGGCTGGAGCCGCTTTCGCGTCCCCCTTGCGGCACTGGAAGGTATCGACCTCAGCCGTGTGGCGGTCATCGGCCTCTGGAACCCATCCGATGAAAATGGAACCTTCATCGCCTGCTCGATCGTCGTCGACGACATTCGCTTCGAAGCGGAGGCGGAGTAGACGACTCGAGTGGCGACGACCCTATCGAGGTGATCGAATCGCCAGCCCGGTCGCAGAGCTCTTAGATCGCCCTCGATTCGAGCGATCGTTCGGCTCCGAGGCGGGCAGATCAGACTGCGCAGCGCAACGCACGACGGCCGCCTTCTGAGCGCCGTCAAGCAGTCGCCGTCGCTTAGCAACGTTCATCATCTGCGTGACCGCGCTGACGAAGCGCCCGTGATTGTCGGCGCCAGCGGCTGCTTCCGCGATCAGATCAGAAAAGCTACAGCCGTCGCCGTCGAGAAGGTTTGGCGTGCCTGAATCACACGCTTGGATGATGACGGTCGGCTCCGTGATCGACGAGACGCAGCGATCATCTCGATCGGCGACTCCGTCCATGTCTTGGTCCGGAGGGTCCATCACGGTGATCTTATTCAGGTTGAACGCTCCATCGTCGATCACGACGCGCACTGTCTGCAGACCAGGGTGAAGCGTCACACCCTCCACCATGACGGAACTCCAATCCTGCCAACCCCCGGTCGCTTGGAAGGTGATCGGTCCGGTAACGTCTACACCGTCAAATTCAAGATGCGCCGTTCCCCCAAGAGTGGGC
>Ga0316202_10002938_pt1 | contig 10685 bp, 5 predicted proteins | sample 3monrhotite_MG_FD_204934 | JGI IMG/M metagenome (GOLD analysis project Ga0316202, IMG submission 204934) | Microbial mat bacterial communities from mineral coupon in-situ incubated in ocean water Damariscotta River, Maine, United States -... | ecosystem: Environmental > Aquatic > Marine >...
CGATGAGTGCATCCAGCCCCAAACGTTGGGCGGCCAGTGCAACGCCCTGGGCGTGATTACCCGCCGAAGCGGCGATGACCCCTTTTTGTTGCTGGGCCTCACTGAGGCGAGTGATTTTGTTATAGGCACCCCGCAGCTTGAACGAAAACACAGGTTGCAGGTCTTCACGCTTGAGCAATATGCGATTGTTGAGGCGTGCCGACAAGCCCGGCGCGATTTCCAGTGGGGTTTTTTTAGCCACGTCATAAACACGGGCATTACGGATTTTTTCAGCGTAGTCTTTGAACATGAGTGTACGGTAGCAGCTTGCTGTTATTCTGTATAATGATGCAGAGATAAATTTATAGCCCTTTGGATAGCCAAGGATACATACAAAAATGAATCAAGACGAAATGAAAAAAGCAGTCGCCAAAGCCGCTCTCAAATATATCAAACCCGGCATGACCGTGGGCGTCGGCACCGGCAGCACGGCCAATTTTTTTATCGATGAGCTGGCGACCATCAAGGGGCAGCTCGAAACCACAGTGGCCAGTTCCGAGGCCTCCTCCGAACGACTCAAAGGACACGGCATTCCCGTAGAAGACCTCAACATGGTGAACGGCATCGACGTGTACGTAGACGGTGCCGACGAATCCAACAAATATCTGCACCTGGTGAAAGGAGGTGGTGGCGCGCTGACGCGCGAAAAAATTGTCGCCGCAGTGTCAAAGCAGTTTGTCTGCATTGCTGATGAATCCAAACTGGTGGATATCATGGGCGACTTCCCTCTCCCCATCGAAGTGATTCCCATGGCACGCTCTTATGTGGCGCGCGAGATTGTGAAACTGGGGGGGCAGCCCGCCTATCGTGAAGGTTTTGTCACGGACAACGGCAACGTGATCCTTGATATACACAATTTACAAATTATGAATCCGGTGGAACTGGAAAACCAGCTCAACAGCATTGTTGGTGTGGTCACCAACGGACTGTTTGCGGCGCGCCCGGCGGATGTGTTGCTGCTGGGTACACCTGAAGGCGTCAAAACACTCACGTAATGTCAAACCGATAACACCATCATGCCGCGACTGCTCATCACCTTCGGTATTCTCCTTGTAGTGGCCGGGCTGTTGTGGCCGTGGCTTTCCAAACTGGGTCTGGGGCGTTTGCCTGGGGATATTGTGGTGGAGCAGGAGAATGGCCGGTTTTATTTTCCGTTGATGACATCGCTGATTATCAGCCTGGTGTTGTCACTGCTGTTCTGGCTGTTTCGCCGGTAGTTCTTTCACTATGTCAGCGCACTATCTGTGAGTACTTTCAAGCAACTGCGCATTCTGTTTTTGCTGCTGATTCTGTTTCTGGTGGCGGCAGGCACTTGGTTGAGCCAATGGCGTAGCACCAGTTGGGAAAAACCGTTAACGGTTGCCATTTACCCCATTAATGGTGACAACAGTACGCAATCTGCAGCTTATATCGAAGACCTCTCCCTGGATGCTTTTGACGATATCAAAACCTTCTTTGTGGAAGAAGCCGAGGAATTCCAGCTGATGCTAAAGCAACCCGTAGACATTGTGTTGGGGCCAGTGTTGAACGAGCACCCTCCCGCACCGCCGGAAAATCGCAACCCGCTGGGGGTGATTTGGTGGAGCCTGAAAATGCGCTGGTGGGCCTGGCGAATAGGCCTGGATGTCGGACCACCGGCCGACATCCAGATGTTTGTGCTTTACCACGACCCACAAAGCAATCCACGACTGGCGCATTCCCTGGGCCTGCAAAAAGGACTGTTAGGCGTAGTGCATGCCTTTGCCAGCCAGCGTCAGGCAGCGGGCAACAATATTGTGATTGCCCATGAATTGCTACACACCGTCGGCGCGACGGATAAATATGACCCACAGACGAATCAACCGGTTTTTCCCGCAGGTTATGCAGAGCCGGATAAAGAACCGACTTTGCCGCAAGAGTTTGCGGAAATCATGGCGGGTCGGGTGCCGCTAAGTAATACGCAATTCCGACAGGCCCAAGGGCTGGGTGAAGTGATGATTGGCGAATACACCGCGCGGGAAATTCGCTGGATAAAGTGATGGTGAGACAAATCAGCGGGTATATATTGTCATGCCGGGCTTGTTCCGGCATCCAGTCAGTTGTTGTAACCACTGGATTCCGGTATACGCCGGAATGACAAAGTAAAAAGATTGGGATTGTTGATAGTTATGCCTCCAATGCCAGCACACGCCCTGCTTATCAAACTCCATACCAACCATGACAAAACAAAAATAAATTAGCGGGACCGCACGGTTTTTTATCGAAAACCCAGTGAAACTTATGTAAGCTGAAAGTTACGGGTGGTTTCATATTTTTTCGTGCTCGAAACACCAGATAATAAAAACCCAGGAGGGATGGTTGTTCCGCAGTTTGCCCAGTTCGACAGGACTGCCGGTATCTTTGCATAACGCTATTTCCAGTATTAAAAAAAGAATGGTATGGCTGATCACTATGGCATTCGTGCGTGTGTATTTTTAAGGGAGCTATGGATATGTTGTTTGTCAGAAAGTTTGTTGCGGTCGGTTTTGTTTTCTTTTTTGCGATATCAGCTCAAGCTGAAACTCTTTTTGAAGGAGTGACCAAAGGATCGTTTGCGGTGAGCCCAACAGGGGCAGCAACGTATACCATTCCCATCGAAGTGCCGCCAGGTATTGCCGGATTACAACCAGAGCTTGCACTGACATACAATAGCCAGGGTGGTAATGGACTTCTGGGCATGGGATGGTCTCTCTCTGGTCTTTCCGCAATTACCCGTTGCCCCAAAACTTATGCGCAGGATGGCGAGATAGTGGGCATTAAGCTGGATACGACTGATCGCTATTGCCTCAATGGCCAACGCCTGGTAGCCGTAAATGGAAAGCCTTATGGCGAAGATGGCACGGAATATCGCACCGAGATCGACTCCTTCACCAAAATCACTTCCTATGGCACGGGCGAAAATAACGATGGACCGGGCTACTTCATCGTACAAACCAAAACAGGGCGTATTATTGAGTTTGGTAATACACCAGACTCCAACGTTAATGTCACCCTTCAAAGCAGTGGACAGTTGCGTACTTTGTTGTGGGCGGCAAACAAGATCAGCGACACTGTTGAAAATGAATTAACGATTTCTTATATTGAAGAAGCGGATATTGGGCATTTTCGGGTGTCTCGGATTGATTATGGGAATGGCAATCTTTCGGCGCGTTTTGAATACCCGAGAGATCTGGATATCCTCTCGTTACGACCCGACTCGATTACAGGATATCTAGCTGGTGCAAAATACAGCACACCCACATTATTATCTAATATTCAAACATATAGCGAAGAAAATCTAATTCGTGATTATCGACTGAGCTATGAAATGGGTGGCTCGACTACAAGAAATCAGATTACAAAAATTGAAGAATGTGACTTAAATGCTAACTGTAAAAACTCACGAATAGTTGAATGGCTAGATGGTGCTAGTGAATTTGAGTCAGGAATATCATTAGGTTTTGATGCGAATCGTGACTATCGTAATTTGTTGGTGGCCGATGTAAATGGGGATGGCAAGTCAGACCTGATTTATCAGGCGGGCACCAATGGTGGCAGCTGTGGTGCTGGCAGGGCTGGCATGTATCTTTCTAATGGAAGTGGATTTGATCCGATTCAATGCCTGGGTTTTGATGCGAATCGTGACTATCGCAATTTGTTGGTAGCCGATGTAGATGGGGATGGCAAGTCAGACCTGATTTATCAGGCGGGTAGCAATGGTGGCAATTGTGGTGCTGGCAGAGTCGGCATGTATCTTTCTAATGGAAATGGGTTTGATCCGATTCAATGTCTGGGTTTTGATGCAAATCGTGACTATCGTAATTTGTTGGTATCCGATGTAAATGGGGATGGCAAGTCAGACCTGATTTATCAGGCGGGTAGCAATGGTGGCAATTGTGGTGCTGGCAAAGTCGGCATGTATCTTTCTAATGGAAATGGGTTTGATCCGATTCAATGCCTGGGTTTTGATGCGAATCGTGACTATCGCAATTTGTTGGTAGCCGATGTAGATGGGGATGGCAAGTCAGACCTGATTTATCAGGCGGGTAGCAATGGTGGCAATTGTGGTGCTGGCAGAGTCGGCATGTATCTTTCTAATGGAAATGGGTTTGATCCGATTCAATGTCTGGGTTTTGATGCAAATCGTGACTATCGTAATTTGTTGGTATCCGATGTAAATGGGGATGGCAAGTCAGACCTGATTTATCAGGCGGGTGCTAACGGTGGCAGCTGTGGTGCTGGCAGAGTCGGTATGTATCTTTCTAACGGGACTGGATTTAACCCGATTCAATGTTTGGGTTTTGATGCGAATCGTGACTATCGCAATTTGTTGATGGCAGATGTAGATGGGGATGGCAAGTCAGACCTGATTTATCAGGCGGGCGCTAACGGTGGCAGCTGTGGTGCTGGCAGAGTCGGTATGTATCTTTCTAACGGGACTGGATTTAGCCCGATTCAATGTTTGGGTTTTGATGCGAATCGTGACTATCGCAATTTGTTGGTGACCGATGTAAATGGGGATGGCAAGTCAGACCTGATTTATCAGGCGGGCACCAGTGGTGGAAATTTTGGTGCTGGACAGGCTGGATTGTATTCTGCTAGTAATCAATTTTCAGATTTGGTCAACGTGATTCGAGACGAAATGGGGAATAGTTATTCCGTATCATTCAAACCATTAACTGAGAATAATGTATATACAAAATACGATGCATTTCAATATCCGATCCGTGATATACAAAACTCCGTATATGTCACAGAGTCAGTTACAATCCCCAATGGTGTAGGCGGCCAAAAAACCAAAACCTATCACTATGAAGGTGCCAAGGTTCATTTGCTAGGCCGAGGTTTTCTCGGTTTTGCCAAACAAACAGTGACCACCGTTGTTGATGGTGCAATCACTAATATTGCGTCCACCAATTTCCGTCAGGATTTTCCCTATGTTGGCCGTATGTCGAATACCGAAGTGCATTTGGCCGATGGAGCTTTGGTAGGTCAATCGGATTATACGTATGATTATTTAGGCACTATCGTTGACGAGCGTGGCGTTGGCCCTATTTATCCCTATCAAACATCAAACACTAAAGAAAAGTATGAAATAGATGGTTCGCTAGTCAGCTCTACCACCACCACTACAACGCTCGAGTCCACCTTGTATGGTGATGTAGTTGATCGCGATACCATTCAAATTGATGTGAAAGACGCCTTTGGTGTTATCACTCATAGCACTACCTCGACAAATGATTTTGCACCGCCGAATCAATATTGCAATTGGTGCCTTGGACGTATCACCAAATTAAAAATTACGGCTAACAACTATGTTGATGCTCCTGTAGAAAGAGAAACCAATTTTGATTACTTCGACGTTAGTGGATTATTAAAAACTGAAATCCGCGAGCCGAGTGCTTTGGTAAATGATGCTGATAGTGTGTACCTCAAAACTGAGTACACCTATGACTCTTATGGTCACAAAAACAAGGTAACCGTCAGTGATGCTGCTTCTGCGAAAAATCCGATTGTCACGCGTTTCACAACCACTACGTATGATTACACGACTCCAGCATTCCCACGGGTAACGGTAACCAACCATCTGGATGAAACCGAAGAACGCATCTACGATGCCCGTTGGGGTAAAGTGATTTCCGTGGCCGGAGCTGATGATAAAGCTTATAACCGTGCTACAACATTCGGTTACAACACTTTTGGTCGCAAGAATCAGGAAAGCTATATCGATGGCACCCAAACCACGTGGGAGCGTTTCTGGTGTGATTCAGCGTCGTTGATCACCTGCGAAATAGGAGAGGTCTATTATCAGCGGGAAGAGTCCACAGGTGAAGCACCGTCCACTGTGTTTTACGACATGCTTGGCCGCGAAATACGCCGCGTTACCAAGGGTTTTAACAACATTACCATCGGCAAAGATACTGTCTACGATGCCCGCATGCGAGTGGAGCGAGTGTCCCGCAATTACCTCTTGGGTAATGCTACCCGCTATTGGGCAGTGCGCAGCTATGATGATCTGAATCGTGTCAAAACAATTACTGCACCTGATAATAGTGTCACCACGACAACCTATGCAGGGTTAACCACCTCCATTACCCGTCAGCGCATTGGCACCAATGGCTTTGTCGAACTCACCTCCAGTCAGACTAAAAATCCCCTGGGTCAGGTGGTAAAAGCGACTGACGCTCAGTTTAACGACACCACGTATCGCTACACGCCGTTTGGTAATCCCAAGGTCACAACTGATTCTGCAAACAACCCAATCACTATGGTGTACGACGTCCGAGGGCGGAAAAAGTCCATGGATGATCCTGATCTGGGTAACTGGCAATATAAATACGATGCCGTCGGTAACCTGCGTAAGCAGACGGATGCCAAGTTGCAAAGTTTTGTGATGGTCTACGATACACTTAACCGACTTGTCATACGTACCGATCAATCGCTTGGCGAAACGAGTCACTGGGCCTATTACAACATTACCGATGCGCTGGCTAATCGCAGCGTGGGACAAATCAAAAGCGTATCGCGTTCGGCAGACGGCTATAACGAAACCTATCGGTACGATACACTGGGCCGTGCCAAATCCATCACCACCACGCTGGATGGTTTGCCGTATGTGGTCGATACTGATTACTACCCCAACAGCAGCCGGGTACGTAACATCACTTATCCGCAGTCAGGTGGCCTGGGGCGCGCCAAGGTGCGCAACATCTACGACAGCTTGGGTAATCTGGCCAAAGTGGTGGACGGCAACGATGCCTCGGCAGAGCCGTTTGCCTATTGGTCAGCCATTATTGTCAATGCTGATGGCGACGTTACCTGGGAGGCATTGGGTAACGGCCTCTCCACCCTTAGAGGTTTTGAGCCATCGACAGGCCGCTTGAAAACCATCAGCACCGGTGTCAGCAATGATATTCAAGATCTGGAATACGGCTTTGACAGTTTGGGTAACTTGGAATACCGCACCGATAACAACCAGATGCTTGTCAGCACCGGTGTTACCGAAGCCTTTTATTACGATGACTTGAATCGACTGGAAACAGTGACCCGCAACGGTGGTGTCTACCAAACGATCAGTTACGATAGTCTGGGTAATATCCGTAGCAAGACCGGTGTGGGCACCTATGCCTATGACGGTAGCAACGGTGCAGGCCCACATGCTGTCAGTAGCATTGGTGGTGCAGCGCTGACTTACGATGCCAACGGCAATATGGTTACTGGCCGTGGCCGTACGGTGGATTACACCACCTTCAACAAGCCCGACTTCATCAATCAGGTCGGGGCAAGCATCCGCTTTACCTACAGCCCAGAGAATGCACGCTATAAGAAGGTCACCACCACGCCAGACGGAACTTCAACGCAATACAACATCGGCAAGCTGTTTGAACGTCTCGCTAAAACCAATGGTGTCGTGGAATATAAAAACTATATTTTTGTCGGTGGTGCCATGGTCGCTATCGATACACGTCGCAGTAACGGCACTCAGGAAACGGATTACATCCATACAGACCACATTGGTAGCACGGACGTCATCACCAACAGCAGCGGCGTTGTCAAAGAACGTCACAGTTATGACCCCTTTGGCAAATACCGCACGGCAAGCTGGGATGATGGTGCGATAGCGCAACTCGTTTCGAATACCACACCGCGTGGATTCACCGGCCATGAAATGCTGGCAGAAGTGGGGCTTATCCATATGAATGGTCGTGTCTACGACCCGGACCTGGGACGCTTTGTCAGTGCAGACCCGTTTATCCAATTCCCGTACTACAGTCAAAGCCTGAATCGTTATAGCTATGTGTTGAATAACCCGCTGTCGTACATTGATCCTACTGGATTCCGAACGGTTTTTGACAGGGCTGGTGATGGATTGCGTGGCGCAGTCAATAACGTAGGGGGTTTTATTCGTGAGAATAGTACCAAGATAATAGCAGCCGCAAAAATGTATGTCGGCGTACAATTGATGTCGATGGGAGCTGGGATGTGTGCGGGGTCGTCAGGAGCGGGATGCCCTACTGGCAGCGCGGTGTTTTTCGCCGGACTTTATCTTGCGGGTGATGGCTTGTGTGACGTGGACGTCACATGTGCGATTAGAGATGAGGCTGCGGAAAACGGGGTTCAGTACTCGACGGATTTCGGTGGATCGAGTGCATCTTACGATAGTGAGGATAGTCCGGAAGGGGATCCAAGAGGAAGGCATAGTTTGAGCCTTCCAGATTCGCCGGACAATTCGACTGTTGGCATTAAATATACTGATACTGATACTGATACTGATACTGAAGTAAATAATTATTGTACGGAAGTTGGGGTTTGTCTTAATGTTGAAGGCCTGGAGCAGGCGATAGATATTTCTTTAATGGTTGCACCGCTTGGTGTCATAATTAAAGGCGGCTCGTATGCGTGGGCTGCTATTGGTGCTACAAAGGGAGCAAAAGTAAAGCCTCAAGACTTAAAATTTGAAACTAAACGGCAAGCACTACGTCAGGCTAAAAGGGATGCAGGTATACCTACGAGTCAAACTCATAAGACACATATTAAAGGTGTGCGTACAGACCGTTTAGGAGGTAAGGGTGATGATTTAGTCTTTGAAAATGGAAAAACTATTCAACATCATAAGACTGGCCATAACTTCAAAGATAATCCAAAGCCACAGCATTTCAATAATCACCCGGGAACTAAAAATCATTATATTTATGATAGATAACTCATGGTAAATCGTACTCAAATAGCATCAGTAAGAAATTCCAACTATGAATTTTCTCACTGGGATAAGGCTGATGTTAGCTTTGAAACAGGAGTTTTGCGCTTGTTTAAGGAAGATGGGCTATCTAATAGCCCATGGAGCACTATTTTTGCTGCTTTTTTATCTAGTATATGGGTACGATTGCAAGGACCATATCAGCTATACCTATTTTTTTGCTCTCCTGTTTGGATGGCTAATACTAAGATAAATAGACACTACGGTTTATGGAAAAAACTGTCGAAGGAACACCCTACTATTTTAGAGTTAGACGTTGTCTCGGAGTCCAGTCATGAAAGTGGAGCTAAAATTCGGTTTTCGGGTATTGCTCGTATCCATCCGCAAGATATTGAAGGGTTGCTTTATTTATTATTTAGTCATCGAGTTGGGCTGATATTTGCCATCGAAAATGCAAATGATGAAATTATGACCAATATTGAAAGCCTGTTGTTTGATCAAGCTGTAGAACAACCAGATGCTAAGATGGAGCATATGATAAACGTTCCTACAGCGATTAATACGATTGTTGATAGTTCGGGGATTGTTATTTACCCAAATGGTAGTGAAGAGTTTGGGGGAGTTTATTTAGATCTTTTTGCTAAGATTGGAATGATAAAAAAATTGAGCTAACACTTATACTTTAATGCGACAAAGGGAGCAGTCAGCAACAGTTAGGGGAAAAAGGAGCTATGCTAATAAAGGGGTCAGAGCCCTTTAGGAACCCCTTATTTTCTGTTAATCTAGCTGGCAATCTACGGAAGAGCAGGGACTATGCCACGTAAGCCACGATTTTTTTTGCCGGACATTCCCGCTCACATTGTTCAGCGGGGCCACAGTCGAGAGCCTGTCTTCTTTGAGGACAGTGATTATCAGGCCTATCTTGGTTGGTTGACAGAGGCGGCGACCCGCTATGAGTGTGCAATACACGCCTATGTGCTGATGACAAATCATATCCATATACTTGCCACCCCAAAAAACAAACAAAGCATTAGCCGGATGATGCAATATGTTGGCAGGCGTTACGTCCCGTATATAAATCATACCTATGGAACTAGTGGAAGCATCTGGGAAGGGCGCTACAAAGCCTCCTTAATCCATGATGAAGAATACCTGCTAGCCTGTATGCGCTATATAGAATTAAACCCGGTTCGGGCCAAAATAAAGGGGTCAGAGCCCTTTAATGGGCCCTTATTTTCTGTTAATCTAGCTGGCAATCCACGTAAGAGCTGGGACTATGCCACGTAAGCCACGATTTTTTTTGCCGGACATTCCCGCTCACATTGTTCAGCGGGGCCACAGTCGAGAGCCTGTCTTCTTTGAGGACAGTGATTATCAGGCCTATCTTGGTTGGTTGACAGAGGCGGCGACCCGTTATGAGTGTGCAATACACGCCTATGTGCTGATGACAAATCATATCCATATACTTGCCACCCCAAAAGACAAACAAAGTATCAGCCGGATGATGCAATATGTTGGCAGGCGTTACGTCCCGTATATAAATCATACCTATGGAACTAGCGGAAGCATCTGGGAAGGGCGCTACAAAGCTTCCTTAATCCATGATGAAGAATACCTGCTAGCCTGTATGCGCTATATAGAATTAAACCCGGTTCGGGCCAGCATGGTAAAAACACCCGGCCAATATCGCTGGGGCAGTTATCGAGCCAATGGGCAAGGCAAGGAAAATAAATTGCTGACAGCACACCCCTTATACTTGAGCCTTGGAAAAACTATCGACAGCCGACTAAATGCGTACAAGGCACTGTTTAAGGCGCAAGTAGATGAAAGAGAGCTAAGCGACATACGGGCCGCTTGGCAGACAGGAACGCCATTGGGGAGTGATGCTTTTAAAGAAAAGATAGAACGCAAATTGAATAGTAAGGTGGGTCAAGCTAGGCGTGGGCGCCCA
>Ga0316202_10002940_pt1 | contig 10684 bp, 19 predicted proteins | sample 3monrhotite_MG_FD_204934 | JGI IMG/M metagenome (GOLD analysis project Ga0316202, IMG submission 204934) | Microbial mat bacterial communities from mineral coupon in-situ incubated in ocean water Damariscotta River, Maine, United States -... | ecosystem: Environmental > Aquatic > Marine >...
TAAGCCAGCAGGCTGCAACTATTGCCAGCCTAGAAGAGACTGTCGGTCAAATAGGCTCTCGCATGGCCATCGAAGACAACATCAATTTGAAGCGCGATGTCCAAGACAACGCGATGGAGCTGGAATACGCCTTTGATGAGATCGAGGAGATTTGGGATGAGCTGGCATCTATGACAATGGCCATTGGTGAGATCAACAAAATCAAGCAAAGGGTTGCTCTCATCGAGAACGATTTTAAATATATTAACCGTGACCACAACGGCATCATGGATATGAAGGGCGGCAAATAGTCATGTTCCTCGCGGCCCTCCTGATATGCTCAACATTGGAGGCGCAATCCTGTGTGGTCGTCGCAAATACGAACAATATATGGTACAACGAAGCTAAGTGTCAGGCAGACGCGATGAACTTGGCGCTTGAACTGGTTGACAAGGGCTTTGCCGTAAGGCCGTATTGTTTCAAAGTTGGAGAAAACACATGAGTAGAGCTACACCAGCGAAGGGCAAAGCCCGCGTCAAAGTTACATCAAGCGGGCGTAAAGTCAGCTACGGTCAAGCGGGCAAGGCGAAAGACGGCGGCCCACGGGTCAAGCCCGGCACATCCAAGGGCGATGCGTATTGCGCACGCTCTGCCGCGCAGAAGAAAAAGTTTCCCAAGGCTGCGGCTGATCCAAACAGCCCGCTAAATCTTTCACGCAAGCGCTGGAAATGCTCCGGCACTAAATCGAAGAGGACTTGATGAAATGGGACTGTATTCAAACATCGCAAAAAAGCGTGCGCGCATTAAAGCCGGAAGCGGAGAGAAAATGCGCAAGCCCGGCACTAAAGGAGCGCCAACGGCCAGTGCATTTAAAGCGGCCGCCAAGACAGCAAAGAAAAAGGCTAAAAAATGAGCAAGGCAATGGCAACGCTCCAAGCTAAAATCGGCGCAACAGCCGATGGCGAGTTTGGCCCAAATACAGCGCGAGCAATCGCAAAACACTTCAACCTATCCCCGGCGCGTGGCGCACACTTGATGGGGCAGGCATCGCATGAGAGTGGCGGCTTCAAGCGCACCCGTGAAAGCCTGTATTACAGCACGCCAGAGCGCATCCAAGCTGTCTGGCCATCACGCTTCCCAACTGTTGCCGATGCAGAGCCGTATGCCAAAAACCCAACCGGGCTTGCTGGCAAGGTTTACGCTGGCCGCATGGGGAACGAGAATGAGGCGCAGGCCAGCCTGTACATTGGGCGAGGCTTCTTGCAGCTCACCGGGCGGAATAATTATCGGGCGTTTGCGTCTGACATGGGCGCGCCGAAGGTTATGACAGACCCAGACTTGGTGGCTAACGAATATGCCTTTGAGACTGCGCTGTGGTTCTTCAATAAGAATGGGTTGTTTGCCATTGCCGACGAGGGTGTGACGGATGACGCTATCAAACGCATCACGCGCCGGGTGAACGGCGGCTATCACGGTCTTGAGGATCGCATCAACCAGACGCGCAAAATCCACACTTGGCTGATTACTTAGTTTAGCCAAGTTAGCTAAGTGGCCAAGCAAGATCAAAAAGCCAGCGCGGCGGTGGGTAGGGCCGGAGAGCATTTAGCCCTCGCCTACCTGTCGCTTGCTGGCTACATCTGCACGCTCTGCCAAATCAAAGATCACGATGCGTATATACAGACGGATACACAGACGCTCACGTTGCAAGTGAAGACGGCAAGCAAGACGCACAAGACCAGCAATAGATACGCATTCCACACGCCGAAAAAGAACGTAGATGTGTCAGACGTGTTTGCGTTTGTATCCATTGAATTAGGCGCTGTGATTTTCCGCCGGGGAGATGAGCTGACCTCTGTGACAACATACATTTCGCCAGAGGAATTTATGGATGAAAAGCAGTCAATGCAAAAAACATTCGACAGCTTTAAATAATCGCTTGTGGGTTGGTGTATGGTTGATTAGAAAGTTTGAGTGGGTGGCTATCATCACAAGTAAGATCGACTTGCCGCGGGACGGCGGTTGTTTAGCCTAGTGTGACGTTGCTACCAAATGTGCCAGCATTCACTTCAACGGCCACCCACACGATTACTAGAATATAATACCCACTAGCGCCATCAAGCCAGCGCCGCTTGCGAAGCCAAAGATGGCCCCGACAAGTCCGGCAATGTGAATTTTACGTTCTACCTCTTCGTCAATCATCTAAACTCTCCACCATTTGTATTCTCTCACCTATCCAGCGCATGACCGGGACGGCCATTGAGTTGCCCATAGCCTTGTACCGTGGCCCATCCGGGCAATCTTCTGCTAGCTTGTTGCGCCACGGTATTTGCGTGAAGTTGTCAGGGAAGCCTTGCAAACGCTCGCATTCAGTTGGGGTTAGGCGACGGACGGCTGACGATTGAGCCGCAAATAAACTTCCGTTAGTGGCGCTCGCGTTGCCATTCCATTTAGTTGCATAGGCCGCTGTCAGGCAATCCGCTGTGGGCTGGAATGCCACCGCAGGCGTCTTGCTCTTATCCAGCGTTGGAGTGACTTCCGTTGACACACTGTCGCCTTGGCTGGCGCTGTTTTGTGCGCCAAAGGCAATGGGTACATGATGGTAGTCTTGACCAGTATCAATAGTCTTTGACACCTCTCCAGTGACTTGGTTGTTGTAGGCGTCAAACCCCGTCACGGGCAATGTTTCTGTTGTCGGATCGTATGCGCCTCCTCCTGTGCGTGTGGTTAGACATTGAGCTACTGGCTCCCCGTTAAACCCGCTGTATTGATTAGCGCCGACTGTAAGGGTGTCGGCAGCCTCTTTCCCCGCTTCTCGGCTCGGCGCAGGATGCCCTGACAGGCTTTCGCGCTCAAATAGAACCGCTGCGGCACGTCGCCAGTCTCCAAGGTATCCGACAACGAACACACGGCGGCGTCGCTGGGCCACTCCGAAGTATTGAGCGTCAAGCACTCTGTAGGCGAACCCATACCCGAGCTGGCCCAGCGCCCCGAGGAAGGTTCCAAAATCCCGTCCTCGTTGGCTAGACAGGACGCCGGGGACGTTCTCCCAAACCAGCCACTTGGGCTGATATTGTGCAGCAATGGCAAGATAGGTGAGCATGAGATTTCCCCTTGGGTCATCAAGTCCTTTGCGAAGTCCTGCGACTGAAAAACTTTGGCAGGGGGTTCCTCCGACCAAAAGGTCAATTGATCTGTCAATGGGCCACTCCTTAAATTGTGTCATGTCGCCAAGGTTAGGGACATCTGGGTAATGATGCGCCAGCACGGCGCTTGGGAACTTTTCTATCTCGCTAAACCACTGCGGCTCCCATCCAAGTGGATGCCACGCGGCAGTGGCGGATTCAACGCCAGAGCAAACTGAGCCGTATTTCATCACACATCCTCCTCAAACTTATTAGACAGAGCCTTGATCGGCTGCTTGCTGAACACCCAGCGCCACTGCCGCTTGGTGTAACCCGGAACTTCAACGAAATCACGCACACGATAAACCTTGTTAGCTTGCCACATTTTCTTGAGATAGCTTGACGTGCGAGGGACGCTATCACCCAGCAGCTCAGCCGCCTCTGCTGCCGTCACGCGCTGGTCATACGGGATCAAAGAAAACAGGCGATTGCCTTGGTCAATGCTGTGCTGTCTGCTGGCCTCAGCTGCGCGCTGCATAGATGGGGCCACTGTGGTGGGCCTGCGTGGCCCGGTTGGCAGTGGATCGCGCTTGCGCTGGCGGTACATGAGCGTTTCAAATTCCCACAGGCAGTGGCCGTATGTGATCTCAAAGCGCTCGTGCTTATCGGTAACGCCCTCCAGCTTGGCTCTCAATCGCTCTGCTGCATCTTTTTCATATCGCGCTTTAGCAGATCGAGAAGCGCTTGCTGCTCTTCCAGCCGCTGCTTTAAGTTTGGCCGCATCGCCGTCTTCTGCTCCGTCAGCATTATGCTGTTGTTCCGCTCTAGCCTTTTTATAATAATCTGAGTTTGGTCCGTACTCACGTTTTTTCCTTTCAAGTTTTATGTTTGCTGCCGAACATATGCGGGCAATTGTTGACGGTGACACGCGCAGCAATTCTGCGGTTTCAATTTGTGACATGCCTTGCTGAGCGCAGTCAAGGACGTGGCGGGTTAGCGCATCTGGATCGTATTTCATTCGTCTTCCTCGCAAAATAAGCCACAGTCGGGCATAGTTTTCAGTGGGCGACCCTTCGCCTTAGGGTCAAGTTCATCAAGAAAGATGCGCTCATTCTTTACGCGCACAAGCCTTGCTCCAAGCCTGCGTGATTGCTCTGCACGCTGGTCAAAGACTTCTGGAAATTCGCGGCGTACCAAATTCCAATATGTCGGGCTGGTCGCCTTTACACATCCAATGCAGTTAGCGTTTGGAAACCCGCGCCCGTAAATCTCAGGCAACTTTATGCCAGCGGCACGGATCATGTCGGCGCAATCATTCTTTGTCATGTTGGCGTCAATCAGGATCGGCAATACATTGTCGCGCTCAGTCATAACAAACCTGTCATGCCTGTTGCGTTCATCAACAGTAAAGCCAAGGACATGCCAATCAACTGGATGGCTTTCCTCCCACTCTTGGCGAGCGCGCTTTTTAAGCTCAACAGTACATGGTGCGCCGTGTGGGAAAGCCATGCCCTTGCGGCGGTCAAATACGTCAACCACAGATGCCAATGGATATTTAGAATTGACTGCGTATTGAATATCAATGCCAACCCATTTGGCCACATCTTCAGCAAAACGCTTGTTATCGTGATGCTCCTCAATGACAGGATTGTTGACAGCGTACACATTGTCAGCGCCATACTTGTCAACGGTCAGCTTGAGTGCCGCCGCACTGGCCGCACCGCAGGAAAACCAGACTGCAATTTTCATTCGTCTTCCTCCAATGCTTCGATCTGGCCAACGCCACCACAGTTGTCGCAATCTTCCATGACGGACTCAAAGTCGCCGTGCCAAGTTGAGCTTTGGCGAACCCAAACATCGCGCTCAACCTCGCCTTCGCCATCGCACTCAGGGCATTCAATTATATTAGTCATAGCATTGCGCTCCTGATGAACAATGGCACTGCAAACAGAGCCAAGAGGAATGTGATTTCGGCGGCGATTTCTAGCTTATGTTTCATCACTTTGCCTCATGAGTTACGCGGTACTTACGCTTTGCGCCTTTATCGTCAGATGCGATATATTCCTCGCCAAACATAAACGCCATTACTTGCGCCTTGTGGTCAGCGCTGCATTTGCTGATCTGCTTGTTTTTTACAATATTCAATATTTGTGCTTGAGTAAGTTTAGTCATGTTTGTCTCCATCTGTTTATACAATCACTTTAATCCGCAAATCATCCTATGTAAATACTAAAGATGCACTTGCATAAACTTTTTTTAGGATGTAACGTCCTATCAAATTAACCTTGGAGGGTGACATGAAGAAAGAAAGTCGAGTGGTCTTAACTGAAGCCCAGCATGAGGCGCTGACGTTAGCCGCCGAGCGCACTGGCATGGCGCTGGCCACGTTTATCAGGTCGGCGGCACTAACCGTGGCGGCCAATGCAGGCATTCACGCTGAACAGCCGCGAGCTGACTGATGGTCAACGGGCGCAATAAGGGTGCAAGTTTCGAGCGGGAAGTTGCCAACATGCTCCGCGATGAGCTGGGCATAGGTTTCAAGCGCGACCTTGAGCAATACCGCGCTGGCGCTCACGCTGACCTGATCCCAGACGATCCGGCATTTCCGTTTACGTTGGAGCTAAAACGCTACAAGGACGGCCCAATCGGCGGTGCGCCTGCATGGTGGGAGCAAGTTAAAACCGCTGCCGAGCGTGAGCAAAAGATGCCGTGCTTGATTTACAAATACGACCGCAAGGCAATGCGATGCGTGATCCCGCTGGCTGCGTTAACCGATTGTGATCACGATTACACGGCAGAGGTCGATTTTGAGACTTTCTGCTTTATTGCTAGGGAGGCAATGCAATGACTAGGCCGACCTATGAAAGCTCAGGCGACCGCAGCGCCGAGACTGTTGCTGTTAAAAAGTTTATTGACAGCTTCGGCGGTGAAGTTGATTTCATTAAGCTGCCCCTGCAATATAAAATGGACTTCGCCCTCACACGCAACGGCGTCATCACGGCATTGGTTGAGGTTAAGTGCCGTAAAAATAAAAAGCACGCATATCCAACTTACATGATCTCTATGTCAAAACTGGTGGCCGCCGCTGGCTATCGCAACATCGGCATTAACTGCATCTTGCTGGTGCAGTGGGCTGATAGCATGGGCTGGGTGCAGATGAGCAATGAGGAGTGGAGCGTTAGGGTAGGCGGCAGAAAAGATCGCAACGACTGGCAAGACATTGAGCCAGTTACTCACATCCCAATCAGCGAGTTTAAAGACGTAATTAAAGTGGAGGATACAAAATGATGATCCCAGCCGACAGACTATCCAACACGGAATATCACGCCAAAAAGGACTACATATCGTCATCTGACGTTAAGATGGTACACAGCAAATCGCTGGCACATTGGAAGGCGAAGACATACAGCCCAAGCCCAGTGTTTGATATGGGAACCGCCGTACACGCAATGGTGCTAGAGGATGGCAAGGGTATCATCCGTGGGCCAGAAACCCGCCGGGGTAAGGCTTGGACGGAAGCACATGAAGAAGCGCAAGCAAACGATCAGACCTTGCTAACCGCCGGCGACTATGACCTTGCGCGGAATATTTCCGATAGCGTACTGTTTCATCCAGCGGGTCAACGCATGGCTGGGCCAACAACGGTCAACGAGGCCAGCTTCTTTGCCACTGACCCTGAGACTGGGCTGAAAATAAAGTGCCGCCCAGACAGCTATTGGGATGCCAAAGGTGTCCTATACGATCTCAAGACGTGTCAGGATGCTTCACCTAGAGGCGTGGCGAAGGACATGATTGCGTACAACTACGCAATTCAGCAAGCCTTCTATATGCACTGCTTAGAGCAGGCAGGATATGAGGCGTCACAATTTGTATTTGTTCACGTCGAGAAGTCTGGCGCGTTTGCAGTCTCGACAAATATAATACATGAGGAATATCTTGACTGGGCGAAAGGCGAAATGCACATGACCCTGCGCAAGATTGCTAAAGCCAACGAGGCCCAGAAGTGGGACACTGGTTGGTCAGATCAAACTAATGTGATTGATCTGCCACGATGGCTGCGCTTAGATGCAGTCGAACTTTAATAGCTTGGAGAAAAACAGATGGCTAAGACAGACTTTAAACCCGTAATGATCCGCAACGTGGAATTTAAATATCCACGGCTCAACGCCTGTTACCGTTACAATACTTCGGAAAAGAAGAGCGAGGAGTGTGCGCCAACGGCGTCAAACGCGGCTTACTCTATCGCTTGGGAGATGCAGGCCGATGACGCTAAAACGCTGCACGCCGAATTGAAGGCACACTATGAGACGTGCCAAACGAAAGCGCCTTTCGGTAAAATTTTCGGCATGAAGAAACTTGACAGCGGCAACTATGAATTCCGCGCCAAGCGCAACGGCACGAACAGCCAAGGCCAGCAGAACGAAAAGCCTCGCGTCATTGATGGCATGAAACAGCCGTTGGCCGACACAGCTTTCTGGGGTGGCTCAAAGGGCAGCATCAAGGTGACAGCGTATCCCGTGACCGATCCAGACGGCAATGGTGGCATTTCGCTGCTGATCGACACCGTGCAGGTTACGCACGCAGTGTACGGCGGCGGCGGCCTCGATGACTTTGATGAAGTGCCGACAACAATGGCAGGCGGCGTTGATGCTTCGCTGGATGACTTCGGACCGGCCACTGCACAGCAGGCGGCACCGGCGCAGGCTGAGCTAGAGGACGAAATTCCGTTTTGAGTATAAGAAAACCCCCGGCAGTTGGGACGCTGCCGGGGGTTAAAGTGAAAGCGAACCCACGATTGGATGGAGAAAGGTCCGAACATGCACAGACTAACAAAGACAAGCGACGTTGGCAAGAAAGAGCTGCTACTTGCAGCAGGTGCGCGCGACACTCGCATTAATCAAACCGGGTCAGAGTACGACGGCATCACAATCGGCAAAATAGCTAAGCTCGTCAGCGAGCCACAGGCAACCGAAAAGGCCGACGCATTATTTTTCATTCCGTCAACTTATCGCGAACACGATGGCAGAAATCACGCGACACAGCGCGAGCATGGCGAGTATTGGATGCTGGCCATTGACGTTGATGAGGGCGACCCATCGCTCACTGAGGTCAAATCAGCCGTTGAGCGTGTCACAGGCAACGCATCCTCACTGATCTATTCGTCATCCGGGGCAACAGAAGACAACCGCAAGTGGCGTGCGCTCATCCCGCTGTCAGAGCCGATCAGCGGTGAGGACTACGTTGACGCCCAGCTCGCACTGTTTGACCTTATGCAGCAGGAGGGCATCACTTGCGATGCAGCCCTCTCACGCACTGGTCAGCCGATCTATCTGCCCAACGTGCCGCCAGCTCGACGTGATAACTTCGGACAGCCAGAGTTTTATCACGGGCTGCGCAATCGCGGTGAGGGTTTGCTTATCCCAACCGAAAGCAAAATCTGGGCAAACTTGATTTTTAGGCGGAAGAATGAGGCCATCGCAGCTGAACGCGCCGCCGCCGAGCGCCAGCTGCGTGCGCAAAATCGTGCGCAACAGCGAAAAGATTTCGATGACGTTGATCCAGTTGCCGAGTTCAACCGTAATAATACAATAGCCGACATGATGCTGCGCCACGGTTACGAGAAACTTGGCCGATCAGACAGCTACCGCTCCCCAATGCAGACATCCGGCTCACACGCCACCAAAGATTTCGGCACGCACTGGGTCAGCCTGTCAGGCTCAGACCGGGCGGCTGGCATTGGCCAGACCAGCGCAGAGTTTTGCTGGGGTGATGCCTTCGATCTTTACTGCTATTTTGAACATGACAACGACATGCGAGCCGCCGTGCGAACTTACGCCGCCGAGCTGCGGCCCAGTAAGTTTGATGAGGTCAACCAACAGTTACCTGAGCCAGATGACGGGCTGGATGACTTTGACACTATACCTGACCCAGAGATTGAGCCTGAGAGCCAACCTGAGCCTGCACAGAAGCTCGAATGGCCAACGCCAGTCGGAACTATCGACGAGGCAAGTTTACCTCGCAGGCGGTGGATTTACGGGCATCACCACATTCGCGGCTTTGTCAGCGTCACGGCGTCAGCGGGTGGCATCGGAAAAACCTCGCTCACAATGGTTGAGGCGCTGGCTGTGGTCACTGGTCGGCCACTGCTGGGCGAGAAGGTGCATGAGCCAACAAATGTTTGGATCGTCAACCTAGAAGATGACATGGCCGAAATGCAAATCAGACTGGCCGCCGCCATGAAGCAACATAACGTCACGCACCCAGAGATAGCTGGCAAACTATTCATGGATGCGGAAGACACAATCGGCATCACGCTGGCTGCGGAAACCAGAGACGGCATTGAGACCAATGACGCCTTCCTCAGCCACATGCGAGACAAGATAAAAGCCAACGACATCGGCCTTGTGATAATTGATCCATTCATCTCGACGCACGAAGTCAACGAAAACTCAAACATGAGTGTGCAGAAGGTGGTCGCAATGCTGCGCCAGCTGGCCAGAGAGGCTGGCTGTGCCGTGCATGTGGTTCACCATGTGCGCAAAGGCAACGGAGAGGACGCTGATATTGACAGCGTGCGCGGCGCAGGCTCACTGATCGGCGCAGCTCGCGCAGCCAGAGTTATCAACAAAGTTAAGTTTGAGGACGCCGTGGCGCTCGGTGTGCCAGAGGCCAGCGCGACGGGCGTCTTCCGGGTAGATGACGGGAAAGCCAATCTCAGCGCACCTCTGCCAGCGGATAAGGCAATCTACCGGCGCATGGTCAGCACAAAGCTCGACAACGGCGAATACGTTGGCGTGGCCGTTGAGTTCAAGCTACCCGATCAGTGGGAGGGCATGACGACCCGTGTGGTCAACAACATGCTTGATCTGATCGACAAAGGCCCAGAGGACGGCGAGAAGTATTCTATCAGGCCGCAGGACAAGCAACGCTGGGTTGGCTCGGTCATCACAAACTACAGGTTCTCAGACATAGACCACACAAAGACAGCAGGGCAGGCAAAGGCAATCCTGCGCCAGTGGAACGACGAAGGTCTGCTGGAGGAAATTGTCTATCACAGCCCAAGCCAGCGCAGGGAGCGCAAAGGCGTCGTATCGACGGGCAGAGTTGGGGAGATGAACTAATGGAAATGAAAAGCACACGACGTGAGTGGGCGGGAGATTGGAGCGATTGCTTTTACCGAGATGACGATTACGAGCAATATGACAACGTGCAGATGTTCGCAAACATAGCCGACCATTTGTACGACCTATGTGGAGGCGAAACGCCGCTGTATTGGCCAAACTACGAGAAAGCGCCGTGGCACCTGCAATGCGCAATCACAGTAAATGGCAGGCCAACGGAGATGAACTTCTGGCCACACAAGGCAAAGGCACAGATCAGCTATCAAAAGGTGACTGAGGGGTGGATGGAAATCCATATGCTGATAAACTCAGTGTTCTTCGCCAACGACGATCAGGACGAGGATGATTTCGATGTTATCGAGTAGTGCGTCAGTGGAAAATTTCAGTGACGCATGTGTGACGCGCAGTGACGCATTGCTGAAATTCGGTCAATTTGTGGGTGATTCGGAAATCGAGCAAACC
>Ga0316202_10002941_pt1 | contig 10683 bp, 13 predicted proteins | sample 3monrhotite_MG_FD_204934 | JGI IMG/M metagenome (GOLD analysis project Ga0316202, IMG submission 204934) | Microbial mat bacterial communities from mineral coupon in-situ incubated in ocean water Damariscotta River, Maine, United States -... | ecosystem: Environmental > Aquatic > Marine >...
TGCCTTGAGTGTTGCATCGCTGTCATTTTGAACTCTTCCCATACTGCAACGTCCTATACTCTTAGTATAGTGAATGGGGATTGAATAGCATGGCAACAAGCGACTTCATAAACGAAACAACGATTCGACCACCCGCTGTGGCAGGCCTGTTTTATCCCGCCAATCCAGCACAGCTGCACGAAGATGTGCAGGCGTACCTGCACGCCAGCAATGCTCCCGATGCCGAGCCGGTTCCCAAAGCGATTATCGTACCGCACGCCGGTTATGTGTACTCCGGACCGGTGGCCGCCAGCGCCTATGCACGACTGTTACCCGCGAGGGATCGCATCCGGCGCGTGCTGCTGCTCGGCCCTTCGCACCGGGTGCCGTTTCACGGCCTGGCCACCAGCAGTGCCGAAGCCTTTGTCACACCACTGGGACAAATCCCGCTGGATCAACACGCCATCGCCAGCCTCGGCGACCTGTCACAGGTACAACTTTTTGATGCAGCACATGCTGAAGAGCACAGCCTGGAAGTGCATCTACCTTTTTTGCAGGAAACAATTAGCAATTTCCAGTTAGTGCCACTGGTAGTAGGCAGCGCCCATCCCACCGAAGTGGCCGAAGCGCTAGAGCATCTGTGGGATGACGAAGAAACACTTATCGTCATCAGTTCAGACCTCAGCCATTATCACGACTACGCCACAGCCCAACGCCTGGATCGTGACACCTCAGCCGCCATTGAGCATTTACAGGCAGAAGCCGTACATTCCGAAAACGCTTGCGGCTGTGTGCCTATCGCCGGCCTGTTGTATCTGGCGCGCGAACGCGGCCTGCACGCCCGCACTATCGATCTGCGGAATTCTGGAGATACCGCTGGTCCGCGAGACAGGGTGGTGGGATATGGTGCTTATGTCTTTCATTGATACCGACACACCCAATAGCCTCTGCAAAGAGGAACAAATCCTGCTACGTCAGGTAGCGAAAAATACTGTGGAATACGCACTACAACACGGCACACCATTAAGCGTTGACACAACACACTACCCTCACCCGTTGCGCGAGCCCGCTGCCAGCTTTGTCACCTTAAAAAAACACGGTGAACTACGTGGCTGTATCGGCTCACTGGAAGCACATCGGCCGCTGGTGGAAGACGTAGCACATAACGCCTATGCAGCAGCCTTTCGCGATCCGCGTTTTTTGCCCGTCACCGCACAAGAACTGCCCGAATTGGAATTTCATCTTTCCGTACTCACACCCGCCGAGCCCATGCAGTTTGAATCAGAGAAAAATCTGCTGGAACAGATACGCCCGGGAATCGACGGACTGGTGCTGGAAGACGGCGCATACCGAGGCACGTTCTTGCCCGCCGTATGGGAATCATTACCCGACGCAGTGCAATTTTTACAGCACTTAAAATTGAAGGCGGGACTGCCTAAAAATCATTGGTCCGACACATTAAAAATATCGCGTTACACCGCAGAATCACTTTAACCTAACGCATCAGTTAAACCGTAGCGAGAGCGACTAAGACACAGCCAATCACTGGCAAGTTCTCATTCCATCGATCATACCTGCTTCCGACGTTTCCATACATAAGCCCATTGCTTTGAATAATCGTTGATGGTCAAGGGGTTTGGCAAGGCAGGCTTCTGCACCTAACATCAAACTACGCTGGACTTGTTCAACATTCAGGTAATCAACCATCGTCACCAGACGCACATGCCGGGTCGCATGGTCACTCTTGATACGGCGGCACATTTCGATACCTTCCTGATTGGATAACAGTAAATCCATAAGCACAATATCCGAGCCACTCCGCTGCAAATACTGACCTGCTTCAAAGGCCGTATGTACAGCAGTAGCGACAACTGTTTCCGACAAGGTATCAAACAAATCCACAAGGAAACGAGTCAACCGAGGGTCACTGTCAACAATCAGAATACGTTGCCTGCCCTTATCGGGACGACTGATATTCAGACCACGCATTTGTGCGAAGAAACGCAGGTCTTCACGGGAAAACACGGTGTCCAATCCGTCCTCCAAATGTACATGCAACCTGCCTTGCTGCATCCATTCAAAAACGCGAAGTGGCGAAGTCATCAGTAATTCCGCGACTTCGTCCGCAGAGAGCTGTGTTTTTTCTGCCATGAGATACGACCATTTAGAGGGGTACGACGGTGATACCACTTAAAAAACCGTCCTCCTACATAACGTGTCGTAACAGTGAATCTTTAGCAGGTATTGACAGTTTTTTTGCATCGACCGGCGTCAACGCCTCACTTCAAAACGCTCGCCTTTAGCTTTGCGCAAATCCACACGAACGCGCTGCTTGTTCCAGCCATGTACTTTGTCGTGAGCCTCAACAAAAACGATGTGCGTATCCGCTGGAATACGCAAATCATTCAGATTGCGTGTGAATGGTTGTTCGTTCTCATGAGGGTGATACAAAGTGCGAGTGCCTAATACCTTGCCACGTTCATCCACAACCCGCCAAGCATCGGCGTAATGTTCCCAGCCAGTATCAGCATGACGCAGTGTGGTATTAACGTGCCAGCTATCACCACGCTGTTCAAAACGGACTTTCATTACTGCGACATCACCCGCAAATGCGGCATTGCTAAAAATACTGCAAAACAAAAGCCACACGGCAATGCCCATACTCTTATTATCTGCAAATATTGTCTTCATGTTCATGCTCCTGATATACCCAAGGCGTGCAACTTAGCACCTAAATCTCAAACATTATGAGTAATTACCCATAGTAATTGAAATCTAGGCATTCATTGCACACTCTCTTCATTCCATAGTTGCGTTAAAATCTCTCGCAATAGTCCGGCTATTACTCGACAACTGCTCCTGCGTCGCCTAAAGCGCCTACTGTTGGTGTTCTACCTCTGGCCCAGTCGTCATTTTGCCTTGCCATGAAATGAATATGAGGCACACTTACACCTAAATCTCAAACACTATGGGTATAGTATAAATGCCACACTTTGTAACACTGCCCAGGCCAATATCGCCGCCAGCACATCGTCCAGCATAATACCCAGACCGCCGTGTACACGGCGGTCAACCCAGCCAATAGGCCAGGGTTTTATAATGTCAAAAAAACGAAACAAGACAAAGCCCGCAACAATCCATTGCCAACCCGAAGGCGCAGCAATCATGGTAATGAGATAACCAACGATTTCATCCCATACAATACCTGCATGATCGTGCACACCGAGATCCCGACTGGTGACATGGCACAACCAGATACCTACCAGAGCCATCATCAGTACTACGACCAGATAGGCCCACAGACTCAGCGGTAACATCAACCAATAAATCGGCAACGCAGCCAGGGTGCCAAAGGTTCCTGGGGCAAACGGCATCGCACCGCTGCCAAAACCAAAGGCCAAAAAATGAATCGGGTTACGCCATACACTGCGCGGCGCGCTGTTTCTGCTCATTGCTGTTTCCTGGCGGTGAAGTGATCAAAACCCGTGTTGCTCAAAGTCAGTTGCTGATCATTGGCATCCCACCAACGCAATCCGGGACTTGCTGATATCTCACCAATGCGCGTGTAATCGCAATCCAACCCAGCCAATGCGGTAGCCTCCTGGCCTGCTGGCAGGGTAAAACATAACTCATAGTCGTCACCCGCGCTCACTGCCGCCTGCCAATCGTCTGCCGAAGCACGTGAGCGATACGCCGCTGACAGTGGCAATTGATCAATCTGGATATCGGCACCCACACCACTGGCCATCAACACATGAGCAAGGTCCGCTGCCAAACCATCGGACACATCAATAGCACTGCTGGCATACCCGCGCAGAGCAAGGCCGGTAGAAATACGTGGTGTGGGAAACTCCAATCGCTGAATAAGCTTTGCGGTAGCCTCATCACTCGCAGCAAGCTGTTGTTGATACAAACGCAGGCCCAATCCGGCATCACCGACTGTACCGGTAAAAAAAACACCATCACCCGGCTTCGCGCCACTGCGCAACAACGCCTGTCCCTGCGGCACAAAACCCATCACCTGTACAGTGATGCTCAACGGCCCGCGCGTGGTATCCCCTCCCACCAATTGCACACCATGTTCGCTGGCTAGATCAAAAAAACCCTGTGCAAAACCTGTCAGCCATGAGGTATCCGCTGTGGGTAAGGTCAGCGCCAAAGTAGCCCAGGCAGGCTCGGCTCCCATAGCTGCCAGATCACTGAGATTGACGGCTAATGATTTATAACCCACTGCCCGTGCGTCAGTGTCTAACGGGAAATGTACACCTGCAATCAGCGTGTCCATTGATACAGCCAGTACGTTGTCCGGAGGAGGCGCAAGCAACGCAGCATCATCGCCAATACCCAACGGCACATCCACACGCTGAGTCGATTGTTCGGTAAAAAAATGCCTAATTAAGTCAAATTCGGAACAGGTCATGGGAAAGCATTGTAGATGAGTAACGGAATTCGCATGAAATAACTCCCCTGTCTGACATCCGGGCTTAGTGCGTATTTATTTATCCCGATTGAACAAAAATGCAAAAATAGCCGTTTCTTTCTGGTTTTTTTGTAACTGGAAAACGGGAGAAAACGAACTGAACTCGATATGCAAAACAGGAAATTTATTAAGCACACGCTCTATATATGTAGTTTTTCTCGTTTGACACATATTCTTGATTACCAAAGGTTTGCTGTGCAGTCGTGCATTAACCAAGAACTTATTACGTACCTACTCTTGATACAGGGCATAAATTAACCATAATGCAAGAAACACATATCAAGATTTTTATCCCGTTTTCGCATTTGCTGCAACTCTGATTATTTTTTGGGAAAAGGATTAACCCGCTTAAATTTTGCTAACTGTTTCTCTGTTAACGGTTGTGCATCCGGGTCAGACAAAGCCCCCTGATGAATTTCTTCCGCTGTCATTTCATCAGACTCTTTAAAAACATCCTCTGTAACAGTAACAGAACTACCGTCCGTTTTCCGAAAAGTACCTAATACTTTATTACTCATATTTTGTTTATATAACCGCTCTTCGTTCAGCTCCTTATTCGTATTATAGACCGAGACTGCACAAATGCAGGAGGTAGAACGACCCAGGAGACAAAGCCAAACACCAAACAGGAAAATCATTACCTGCGCATTCCAAATGCGTAAAACTATTTGTCTGTCGGCTTTCCTCTGGGCTTGTTTTTGTATTTTCCAGCAGCATTGGTTTCCAGCATGCGTAATTTTTTCGCCACGCCATCCAGAATGCCATTGATGTATTTGTGGCTTTGATCTGCACCAAAGGTCTTGGCCAATTTGACAGATTCATTAATCACCACGCGATACGGTACATCCAACCGATGCACCAATTCATAACATCCCAGGCGTAAAATCGCACGTTCAACACCATCGACATCTTCAATAGCGCGATCCAATAAGGGCGTCAAATGCCCGTCCAGCTCATCAAGATGAGCCGGCACCTTGTGCAACAGTTCGTGAAAATAGTCGCCATCGATCTTTTTCATGTCGTGATCAAGACAATATTCCGTCTCGATATCCGCAAGGCTTTGCCCTGCCATTTGCCAAGTGTAAAGCGCCTGCGTAGCGAGACGTCGGGCCTTGTGTCGGGTTTGGCTCATTTCAATTCACTCATTTTCAACTTAAGGCCTTCAATAAATTGACCATTTCGATGGCGGACATCGCCGCTTCCACACCTTTGTTGCCCGCCTTGGTGCCAGCCCGTTCGATGGCTTGTTCAATGGTGTCCACTGTCAACACACCAAATGCCACCGGCACATCATATTGCGTCGAAACCGTTGCTAACCCTTTGGTACATTCACCTGCCACATATTCAAAGTGTGGCGTGCCACCACGAATCACCGCGCCCAGCGCAATGATCGCATCATATTCTTTTTTTGCCGCCATGCGCGCAGCCACCAACGGCATTTCAAAGGCGCCGGGAACTTTTACTAACTGCAAGTCGCTGTTATTGGCACCGTGGCGCTTCAGTGCATCGATAGCACCTTCCACCAGACTATCCACCACAAAGCTGTTAAAACGTCCGGCGATAATGCCGAAGCGTGCGCCATGCACAGTAAGGTTGCCTTCGATGGTTTTTATATGACTCATAATATTTTCCGTTCCCGCAAAAAAGTGGTTTGAATGTATGGCTAATCGTGATTAATGTATTCAACCACTTCCAACCCGAAACCGGAAAGCCCGTGCATACGCTTGGGTGCGCTGAGCACGCGCATTTTTCGCACTTCCAGATCCAACAATATTTGTGCGCCAACACCGTAGGTGCGTAAATCAGGGCTGGACTCACGCTTGACCTCAACCTCCCCCGCATCTTCGGCCTGATAATGCGCGACACGGTTCAATAGTTCATTTTCACCTTCCGTCTGCCCCAACAATACAATAACACCTTCACCGGCCTCATGAATGTAACGCATGGCATTTTCCAGAGGCCAGCTCACATCCGGACGCTGCATGCCCATCACATCGGCAAGATAATGGGGCATATGCACCCGTACCAGCGCGGGCTGGCCGCGCTTGATCTGCCCTTTCACCAACGCAAAATGCACACCACCATCAAGCCGGTCGCGATACGTCACTAAACGAAAACAGCCAATCTCATTTTTTAATTCACATTCGGAGACACGCTCGACACTGCGCTCGTTTTCCAGTCGATAACGGATCAAATCGGCAATGGTGCCAATTTTGAGATCAAACTCAGCCGCAAATTTTTCCAATTCCGGACGGCGCGCCATGCTGCCGTCCTCATTGAGGATTTCCACGATCACCGCTGCTGGCTCCAGCCCAGCAAGCCGCGCCAGATCACAACCGGCCTCGGTATGACCTGCGCGGGTCAGCACGCCACCAGCCTGCGCCTTGATAGGAAAAATATGCCCCGGCTGCACAATGTCTTCCGGCCTGGCATTTTCCGCCACCGCTGCCTGTATCGTTACCGCACGGTCTGCCGCCGAAATGCCCGTAGTCACACCCTCGGCGGCTTCGATGGAAACCGTGAAATTGGTAGCATAGGCAGCATTGTTATCACTGACCATCAACGGCAGACGCAGTTGTTCGCAACGCTTCTGGCTCAGGGTCAGGCAAATCAGCCCTCGCCCGTGACGCGCCATGAAATTGATATCCTCAGTCCGCACCTGACTAGCGCCCATAATCAGGTCGCCTTCATTTTCACGATCTTCGTCATCCATGAGGATGACCATCTTACCGTCACGCATATCGGCAACAATTTCTTCAATACTGTTCAGTGTTGTATCCATGTATTTCCAGTGCTCAAACTATCTTAAAAAAAGCCCCGCGATTGTAACAACTCACGAGTAATGCCTGGGTTTGCATCGTCCGCAGAAGCAGACAACAAACGTTCCAGATAACGCGCAATAATATCCACTTCCAGATTCACCTTCTGCCCGGCCTGGTAACTGCCCATGGTAGTGGCCGTCAAAGTATGCGGTACAATATTCAACTCAAACTCATTGTCATCCACAGCATTGACCGTAAGGCTGATGCCGTCCACACAAATCGACCCCTTTGCAGCAATATATTTTGCCAGCTCATCCGGCGCTTGAATACGGAAACGTTCAGAACGCGCATCACTCCAGCGACATGTGATTTCACCGACACCATCCACATGCCCGCTCACCAGATGCCCGCCCAAACGGGTGGTGGGCAACATAGCCATTTCCAGGTTCACCGGGCTACCCACAGTAAAATCCGTCACTGTGGTACAGGCCACGGTTTCGGAAGAAACATCTGCGGTAAAACTGTCCGTGGTAAACGCCACTGCCGTCAGACAAATACCGTTCACCGCAATGCTGTCGCCCAGAGCCACGGTATCCATATTAAGATCGCCACAATCAACCACCACACACAGGTCTCCATCACGCGGAGTCAAGTGACGAATTTTTCCGATAGTTTCTATGATGCCAGTAAACATATGAATTCAGTGTAAAGATAAAAAGGGAAAGATCAGGCTCAGACCAAAATGGCGGCTACAAAAAAATTTTGCATAATCCATTTTATTTTATCTCTTTTATCTGTAGCCTCCAGTCACATCCGACAGCACGAATATCCACTACTTCAAGTTTGACTGCTTGATCCATTTCTTTCACGCCAGGCAGATTCAACAACCCGCGAGCATTACTGCCCATAAGCAGGGGTGCCATATAAATAACCAGTTCGTCGAACAGTCCCGCTTGCAAAAAGGCTCCACTCAAAGTGGCTCCGGCCTCCACCAACACTTCGTTGATCTCGTGAAAAACCAGACAATCCAGCACGGCTGGCAAATCCGGACGGCCATCGCTTGATGGCACCACCGTAACTTCAGCGCCGACATTACGCAATGCTGAGGCTTTTTGTTCGTCGGTGTTTACCGTCAACACCAGTGTGCGGCCCGGCAGCGACAACATCTTTGCCATGAGCGGCATTTGCAACTGGCTGTCCAGTACCACGCGCAACGGCTGTTCCACGTCATCGTCCAATCGCACTGTCAAGGAAGGATCATCCGCTAACACAGTACCGATACCGGTAATAATCGCGGCACTGCGGGCACGCAACCGATGCACATCATGCCGTGCGTCTTTGCCAGTAATCCACTGACTTTCACCTGAGGCCATGGCCGTGCGCCCGTCCAGGCTCATGGCCATTTTGCCGCGGACAAAGGGTCGCCCCGTACGCATACGTTTGATAAAACCGGGGTTTAATGCTTCGGCCTGCATCTGCAACACACCACAGTGTATGTCCATACCGGCCTTTTGCAGTTGGGCCAGACCCTGCCCCGCCATTTGTGGATTGGGATCTTCCATGGCGACCACGACTCGTGACACACCGGCGGCAATCAGGGCATCACTACACGGCGGTGTACGACCATGATGACAGCAGGGTTCTAACGTAATATAGGCAGTTGCACCTTTTGCCCCATTTTTTGCCGAACGACCCGCTGCTCGCAGGGCATTGATTTCGGCATGTACTTCACCGGCACGTTGGTGCCAGCCTTCACCGATAACTTCGTTATTTTTTACTAACACACAACCGACACGCGGGTTGGGGTCAGTGGTAAACAGACCGTGTTCGGCCAACTTTAACGCCCTGGTCATGAAACGCCGGTCAGCAATTGACACGTCGTCAACCATCTTCTTCGTCCAACAGATTCATTTGATTGCGTCGCTGTTCTGCCGTTGGTGCTTTTTCCAGTCGTTCGATTTCTTCACGGAAGGCATTCACATCTTCGAAGCTGCGATACACAGAGGCAAAACGCACATAACCCACATGGTCCAGGTCACGTAACTCATCCATCACCCAATGCCCCACCTTTTGCGCTGACACTTCGCGATCGCCGGTACCACGCAGATTTTTTTTGATACGCTCCACAGCAGATTCAATATCTTCAGAACTCACTGGTCGTTTTTCCAGCGCACGCACGATACCAGCACGCAGTTTGTCTTCGTTGAAGGGTTCACGGCGAGCGTCATTTTTAACCAGTTTGGGCATGACCAGTTCGGCAGATTCAAAGGTGGTAAAACGTTCGCTGCACGTCAAACATTCGCGGCGGCGACGCACTTCAAAACCCTGGTTCGCCAAGCGCGAATCAATGACCTTGGTGTCTTCAGCGTCGCAGAAAGGACAGTGCATAACGGCAGAGTAAAGGGCAAAGATAAAAGCTTTTAGTCTTTACCTTTCCTCTTTCATCTTTCCCCTTTTATCTGCCATATACCGGCAAACGTTTGCAGATATCCAGCACCTGCTGTTTAACTCGTTCAATAGTGGCAGTGTTGCTCACATCATCAAGCACATCACAGATCCAACCTGCCAGTTTAGTGGCATCACCTTCCATAAAACCACGTGTGGTCAAAGCCGGGGTGCCTATGCGAATACCGCTGGTGACAAAGGGTGACTGCGGGTCATTGGGCACACTGTTTTTGTTCACGGTGATATTGGCAGCACCCAGTGCGGCATCGGCTTCTTTCCCTGTAATACCTTTATCGATGAGATCCACCAAAAATAGATGATTATCAGTGCCACCAGAAACAATTTTGTAACCACGACCTTGCAGCGTGCTGGCCATGGCGCGAGCATTTTTGATCACTTGCGCCTGATAGGTCTTGAATGCCGGTTCCAGCGCTTCTTTAAAGGCCACAGCCTTTCCGGCGATGACATGCATCAGCGGTCCGCCCTGAGAACCAGGGAACACGGCGGAGTTAAATTTTTTCTCAATTTCCGGGTTTGCTTTAGCCAGAATCAGGCCACCGCGTGGACCTCGTAAAGTTTTGTGAGTGGTGGTGGTGGTCACATCGGCAATAGCCACCGGGCTGGGGTATTCACCTGCAGCGATAAGACCGGCCACATGAGCCATGTCCACAAAAAACCAAGCCCCTACGCTGTCAGCAATATCACGAAAACGTTGCCAGTCCACCACGCGTGAATAAGCGGAAAATCCTGCAACAATCATTTTCGGCTGGTGTTCTTTGGCCAGCGCTTCCACCTGGGCGTAATCAATCTCACCCGTAGCTTCGTCCAAGCCATACTGGATGGCATTGTACAATTTACCAGAAGAACTGACCTTGGAACCGTGGGTAAGATGGCCGCCGTGGGCCAGACTCATACCGAGAATGGTGTCACCGGGCTGTAACAGGGCCAGATACACCGCAGCATTGGCTTGAGAACCAGAGTGGGGTTGCACATTGGCATAGTCGGCACCAAACAGTG
>Ga0316202_10002942_pt1 | contig 10674 bp, 5 predicted proteins | sample 3monrhotite_MG_FD_204934 | JGI IMG/M metagenome (GOLD analysis project Ga0316202, IMG submission 204934) | Microbial mat bacterial communities from mineral coupon in-situ incubated in ocean water Damariscotta River, Maine, United States -... | ecosystem: Environmental > Aquatic > Marine >...
AAACCGAATGGTGTCAGTGTTCTGTTGTAAGCACCGCTTCTTGCAATTCCAGCAGCAAATAAATCTGAATGAGAAAGCAAGTTTGCGACCATAAATGCACCGTAACTGTGTCCACCTACAGCCACTCGCTTGCGGTTAATTAGTCCTCTTGCATCCACTGCATCAATGGCAGCCTTAGCATTGGCTACCAACTGTGCACGGAAACTATCATTGGGTTGTTCGTCCCCTTCCCCTACAATTGGAAAGGCAGCATTATTGAGCACTACATAGCCCTTGGTTACCCAATAGAGTGGTGAACCATAACTTGGATAGGTAAATTTATTCGGGTTTGAAGTATTTTGCCCAGCACTGGACTTATCTTTATATTCTCTCGGATACGCCCAGAGAATCATTGGATACTTTTTACCTTTCTGGTAATCAAGTGGTAGGTACAGCGTGCCATTTAATTCAAGGCCATCATCTCTTTTATAGCGAACCACTTCCTTGGCAACATTTTGAATAGACTTAAACGGATTATCAAAGAATGTCAGCTGACTGGTACTATTTGAATCAAGATTTCTGAAGTAGTAATTAGGGTAATCAGATTTTGATTCAATGCGAACCAATAGACGCCCTGTTTTCTTATCAAAGTCCACTAGGTTTTCAACACTATTCGCTAACTCTGAGCGATAAATTCGATCCTTTTGTTTCGATTTAATATTTAGTTTGTCAAGAAAAGGAAATTGACCTTCTTTGGTGTACCCGTCACCTAATAGGTAAAGCTCATCATCTTCCAATGACAATACAGATTTTCCGTATTGATTAATTTCAGTGACCCAATCACCTGGATCTGCGTAACGGTCTTGATAATTTAAATCGTATAGGACGGTATTTTTGTCTGTAAATTGTTGTGGATTAAATAAATAGGTTTTTGAATTACGATTATTCCACCAATAGTCTACAGCGACTGCAGTATCTTTATTGCCCCATAAAACACTATATAAACGGTTATAAGATTTGAACAGAAGTTCTGGTTTGCTATTGAATGGTGCCTTCAATTGCAACAATTGATCGCGGTACTCGACCTTATTCGCAGGATCACCACCATCCAATGCTTCAAAATAGGTAATAGTTGCTGGTTTGTCATTTCTCCAGTTTATCCGTCGAGGCCCAGTACGTTCTGCCATGAATCCTTTGGGGAGATCTTCAATCAATGGCACCTTAACAATGGTTTTTATCAGCTTAGAATTATTGTCATAGACAGAGGTTTTATGGGGAAAGCGCGAGTAAGTAACTAGGTAAGAAAATGGTTTGCTATATTCTGTCACCAGCACATATCCACCAGCTGGGGCAACAGAGACGTTGCCATACATACCGGCATCTAACCATGGTGTACCTTCGCCTTTGATGTTTACCTTGACTAGTTCAGAACGAGCTAATTGTTCAAAATTAAATTCATCATTGGTATTTTTTAGTAGGTCTTGATAAGTTCTGTTCTGCGCCTTCTTGCCATCACTGACGGAAATCGTCGGCCCGGTTGGAACTGTTATCGCCGTATCAATAAGCTTGTTTCTATCCTTGGGTAACATCTTCACCAACATAGTCTCACTATCAGCGAACCAGTTGATTGCATCACCAGTATTTGCGTTGACCTTTGCATGGGTTAGCTTTGTTACTTCTGCTTTAGCAATATCAAGTACCCAAACTGCAACGCCTGTTTCTTCAGTATGCGTAAAAGCCATATATTTTTGGTCTGGAGACCAGCTAAAATTAGCAAGCTTCGGTTGTTTTGGCATTCCTTGAATAGAAATTTGCGCTTTAGAGCCGACTCGCTGAATCTTAATCTCATTATAGTATCTCGTTCTACTACTGATGTTGGTCTTTGGATCAATACGCAAACCAGCTAACCGCAATTCCTTTTGAGACAATTCAGAGATAGATTTAAAGGTATCACGAGATATAAGAATGATATTCTCTCTTTTGTTATCAATCATCGCTCTTGGTGCGAGCATAACATCAACCAAATCTAGGATTTCTTTGGTTGGTTTTTGATAGGTTTCTGCAGCAATATGCGCAATGGTTGAGAGGATAAATACAACTGCTAATAAAACTTTCATAGAACAATCCTTGCCTAAGTATTTTTCAGTTACGGACTAAGAGAAGCCAGCTTATGGGTTAAGTATAAAAACTCATTGTTAGGAAACTAATTCAATCAATTTTACGCTCCACGCTAAAGCTAATCCAGTGAAATAAGCCAAAGCAGATACAACTAATCACGTTCAACACAATTAGTACATTGTTCGATTCATTCATCTACTACACTCTACTGGCTATATAATGTACTCTTTCTGCTCATGTGGTTGGTTAAATACTCATCCGAATGAAGTAGATCCGAATTAAATTAATAAATTATTGAGCGTAATTATGAAAGAATATTTAGTAGTTATCTGTTTGTTATTCGTTGTAGCAAGTACGGATTCAGTCGTTGCCAAAGCAATAGCTGAAAACCCTGCAACCATTGTTGAGTTGGCCATTGATTCTGATGATAGCCGTATGCCAGGACACGCTTATCTAGCTGCAGGTAAAGAACCACACCCAACAATACTGTTACTACACGGCTATCCAGGTAATGAAAAAAACTTAGATGTTGCTCAAGCACTTCGTCGACAAGGTTGGAATGTCCTATTCTTTCATTACCGAGGTGCATGGGGTAGCGAAGGCGACTTTTCATTCCGTGGTGCAGAACAAGATGTCCAGGTTGTGCTCAATTATATGATGGAAAAAGATAATGCTGCAAAATTAAGAATCGACCGTTCTAAGATTTCGCTAGTAGGTCATAGTATGGGTGGGCATATGGCCATTGCTGGAATCCTTGGAAATCAAGCTGTGAAATGTTCTGTAGTCTATGATGGTGTCAATATAGGTAAAATTAAAGCGGCTTATAGTAATAATCCAAAAAGGAAAAAGGGCTGGTTAGATTATGCAGACCAATTATTTATGTTAAACAATTGGTCTGGTGAAAAGGCCGATAAAGAGCTTACTGAGTATTCCTCAGATTTAGATTTACTTAATCATGTTGATAAAATAAATGGCCGTCCTGTACAACTTATATCCGCCAACACACAGGTTATACCTGTTGAAACCCACATTATGCCATTGTATGAAGCTTTAAAAGCAACTAAGAACAGTAATGTTTCATATATTACCATTGAAGATGATCATAGCTTTTCATCTACTCGGTTGGAATTAATTGATGCGACTGCTAAATTTTTGAATAGTAACTGTCGAGATTAGGATTTTAATCTATTGATTGTCTCTCTAAACAAATAAGCATTATTCGAATGCTAGCCTTAATACAAAAAAACCCCGCAATGCGGGGTTTTTAAATAGAACATAGTAATTTCTATGGATTGTAGAATTCACCGTTTTTGCGCAAATAGAACCACCAGTTAACAAACACACAAACTGCATAAAATACTGCAAATCCAATTAATGCGACTTCAGGTGTTGTTGCCTTGATTTGCTCACCAAGCACTTTTGGAATATAGAATGCACCATAGGCTGCTACTGCAGATGTCCAGCCTAATACAGGACCTGCTTGCTCTTTAGGGAAGACCATTGCGATGGTACGGAATGTAGAACCATTACCAATACCTGTGGCAGCAAATAACAATAAGAACAATACAAAGAACTCTACAAAATACTGTTCTGGAGTTGCTGATGCATAGGCTGCTTGCATATAGTAAGCAACACCAAGCGCACTACCAACCATAACAAGCGCACAGATTTGTGTTACCAGAGCACCACCTACTTTATCTGAAATCCAACCACCCACTGGGCGAATTAGCGCGCCGATAAATGGTCCCATCCAAGCATACATCAAAGCACTTGGCCCATTAGGGTTCGCGACATTATGAGTCATTACACCGTCAACCATGAGGTGTTGATAACCAAATATCACTTTAATTGATAGCGGGAATGAAGCTGCAAATCCAATGAATGAACCAAAGGTCATAGTGTAAATAACACTCATCACCCAAGTATGTTTATTATTAAATATTTTATATTGACGCTCTAAACTTTTCTTAATCATTCCAGGTAATTGTTTCAATAAGAAAACCGTTGAAACAACAACTAAAACCAGCACGATTTCTTTTGGAATACCGAATCCTGAGCCATTTGCAGCTTCGGGTAATAGTAACCAAAGGCCAACACCAGCTGTTAAGAAACCGATTAATAACATCACTGTTATTAAGAACCATGAAGCAAGTGGGCTGCCTATATCAGGTGAAACATCATCGGTACGAATATTGTTTAACCCGAACCAACCAGCAAATGCCAAAGGAATTAAGAATATTAACCATAAATAACCAGCATTATGGATCCAAGTATCAGAACCAGCGGGGATTTTACCAATTAATGTACCACTGGAATTGACCAGTGCCATTGCATCGCCGCCAAATGCAGCAAAAGTCATGAATAAAGGCACAAGGATTTGCATTGTTGTAACACCAAAGTTACCTAAACCAGCATTCATGCCTAGGGCATAACCCTGTTGTTTCTTAGGGAAAAAGAAACTGATGTTAGACATCGATGAGGCGAAGTTACCACCACCTAAGCCAGATAAAAATGCCAATATTTGAAACACCCATAATGGGGTGTTTTGATCCTGCAGTGCAACACCTGCACCAAATGCCGGTATCATCAATAATGCAGTGGTGTAAAAGAGTGTATTTCTCCCGCCACACAAACGAATAAAGAAACTACTGGGTATCCTTAAGGTCGCCCCTGTCAGGCCAGCAATTGCCATTAGTGTAAATAATTCAGGCTTCGCAAAGGGAAAGCCTAGGTTCAACATTTGAACAGTAATAATGCCCCAATACAGCCATACTGCAAAACCACACAACAAGCTTGGAATAGATATCCATAAATTTCTTGTTGCAATCTTTTTACCCTCGGATTCCCAAAACTCTTCGTTTTCAGGATCCCACTTATGTAGATCAGCCATACACTTGTCCACCTTTGTTGTTAGTTTTTGACCGCATAACTATGTGTTAAACAATAATTAGAAACAATCAGCAACAAGTGGTAAGTAATTACGAGGTTTGGAAATGATTTAAGCGCTTCTCACAGCACATTATTTACCAAAATATCAGCAATCCTTTATAAACAAAGGCCTTCAAGAGATATCAATAAAGTAACAATCTACTCCCTAGTAGGTATTATTTAGTACTCCTAAATATGTGACACTAGAAAATACAAACTTCACTAAACATGATATAAATCAACTTAATAAATATATGGTAATTTTCAAACCATGTTTCAATTTATGGAGAGCACATGTCCAGCATAGAACCAGCAAAGATATTGATGGTTGATGACCACCCTCTTTTACGAAAAGGGCTTAAACAACTATTGGAATTTGAAGATGATATAGAAGTTGTTGGCGAGGCCAGCTCTGGAGCAGAAGCACTGATTCTAGCCGAACAAACCGATCCTGACTTGATTACCTTAGATTTGAATATGCAAGGCATGGATGGCCTAGAGACTTTACGCGCGTTAAGAGCACAGGGAATGACTTGTCGCATTGTCATGTTGACTGTTTCAGACTCTGACGAAGATGTTTTAGAAGCGATACGCTCAGGAGCTGATGGTTACTTACTTAAAGATATGGACCCGGAAGATTTATTAGAAAAGTTAAAAGATGCCACAGTAGGTAAGATGGTGATGAGTGAAAAACTCACCCAAGTTTTAGCCACAGCGTTAAGAAAGCCCAATAAAAAGGGACCGAATGTCATTTCTAACCTAACAAGCCGTGAATATGAAATCTTAAAATTGATATCAAAAGGCATGAGCAACAAATTGATAGCTCGTGAACTCGATATCTCAGATGGAACGGTCAAAGTTCATGTGAAACATCTATTAAAGAAGTTAAATTTACGTTCACGGGTCGAAGCCGCAGTTTGGATGGTCAATTATCAGTCCAAATAATTTGCTGTTCGATAATTATCGTTCCAAGAAGTTAATATCAATTGCATGCTGTACTCTCTCTCGATGCTTCTCGCGTTGATTTGCGACGTACATAAGTAACATACACAAAGCAAGAACCCCGTACAGCAACATGAAACAAGCACTATAGACCCCTACCCAATCAACAATCACACCAAACATTAATGGCAAGGTACAACCACCCAGTGCACCAACCATGGCAACTGTTCCGCCCACACTGCCCATATTATTGGGGTATATCTCATAGATTGCTTTATAGACACTGGCTCGACCGAAGCCTTGAGCTATACCTATAACAAATATTAATGCGGTAAATAACCACACGTTTACTCTAATACTAATGGTTACATCCCGCTCTACACCTTCAATAACCATTGAGGTCGGAGGATAACTTATGAAGAACAAGCAAACTAAGCAAACCCAAAATACCATCCAGTTTACGGCTTTGGCACCATATCTATCTGCTAGCCAGCCGCCCGCCGCACGAACCAAACTCGAACTAGCGACAAATAATAATGTTAATGCCATAGCCTGAGACATTGTCATTTTATAGGCAGTGACATAATAATGTGGAAGCCACAGGGTTAGCGCTAAAAAGCTACCAAACACAAAATAATAATATAGCCCAAAACGCCACACTCTTAATTCTTTTAATGGCTCAATTTGTAGCCGCCAATCCGATCTTCGTTTAAGTTCTATATGCTTTGGAGTACTTGGTGCTAGAAATCCAAATAATAAAATAACAAATAACATGCCCATGGCGTATAGCGGGCCTAGATACTGGCTCCCAAATTGATCGATAAGTATTGGTGCCAATATTAATGTAATTGCAGCACCCGCATTACCAGCACCAAATACGCCCATTGCAGTACCTTGATATTTCGACTCAAACCAATCCACTACGTAACGGATACCGATAGTAAAGGAAACACCAGAAATCCCAAGGAACAACCCTATCAGTAGGTAACCATTGTATGTTTCAGTATCTTTCAACAAGATCAATGGTGGCAACAAAAGTAGCATTTGCCAGATAAATAATTTCTTTGGTGAAAATGATTCGCACAAAAGCCCTACAGGCAACCTTAGTACTGCCCCAGAAAGCATCGGACTTGATAGTAGGAGACCTAATTCTGTGGCACTCAATTGAAGCGTTTGTTGTAACTCAATACCGAGAACAGCATAGAGTACCCAAACTGAAAAGTTTGCAGCAAACGCTAATGTTGAAACAAGCAATGCACGATAGGAAGTGGACTTTGGGATCTGCATGTCCATAATTAAAATTCACCTATATAATCAATAGTTATTTAATACTCTTATTTAAGTTATACCGCAATAACCACAAAAGTACATTAATTCTCGAACCATCAAATCATCTACTCACTTAGAGGTATTAAAGTCCTATTTTACTGGGCTGACAACTGTATATGCGACTACCACATAGGTCTAGAATCAATAATTTGAAGCCTTTACTACGTTAGATAACTTGATACTGATCAATTATTATTCTCTGAAATAGTAGATTATTCTACTAGAATTTTTTCAGTATTTACCCTCGGGGAGACAGAGAATGGTTACTGATGACGGAAAACTACGATTGCTAAATTTTGGCGATCCAAAGATAGGTGCTTTGCATGTTACTTGGTTTGCTTTTTTCTTAACCTTTGTTGTGTGGTTTAGCCATGCACCTATGCTGGCATTTATTAAAGAGGCTTTTGATTTATCAACAGCACAAATAAAGGCTTTGCTCATACTAAATGTTGCACTAACCATTCCGGCACGTATTGTTATTGGTATATTGGTTGATAAGTATGGTCCAAGGATCACTTACTCTGCATTACTTTTCATATCTGCCTTTACCTGTATTGGTTTTGCGACGGCTGACAGTTATGAACGTCTAGCCCTATTTCGCTTCTTACTAGGCTTTACCGGTGCCGGCTTCGTGATTGGTATTCGGATGGTAGGAGAATGGTTCCCTGCAAAACAGGTTGGTGTTGCTGAGGGTATCTATGGCGGCTGGGGTAATTTCGGTTCTGCAGCAGCGGCAATGACCTTACCAACACTTGCGGGTATCTATGGCGGAGAAGATGGCTGGCGCTGGGCTATTGGTACAACAGGCGTCATGATCGGTCTTTATAGTTTCGTTTATTATGCAAAGGCACGTAATACGCCTAAAGGTTCTACCTACTTCAAACCAAAGAAATCTGGTGGTTTAGAAGTAACGAGTATGCGAGATTTCTACTTCTACTTATTAATGAACATACCAATGTATTTGGCACTGGGCGTTCTAGCGTGGAAACTTTCCCCTGCTGGCGTTTCATTATTTACTGAAAACACCATGTATATTTCATGGGCTGTGTTAGCTGTTTTGATGGTCTTTCAAATTTATCAAATCTGGCAGGTTAACAAAGAACATTTAACCAAAGGTGTTTCAGAGATTGAAAAATACAACTTCAAAAACGTTGCTATTTTAGATGTCTCCTACTTTGTCACATTCGGTTCTGAATTAGCGGTTGTTTCGATGTTACCTCTTTTCTTCTTGGATACATTCGAAGGCTTGAATCCTGTAACAGCTGGATTATTAGCTTCAGGTTTCGCTTTTATGAACCTGGTTGCTCGTCCAACTGGTGGACACTTATCTGACAAGATTGGTCGTCGGAAGTCACTACTTGTATTAATTGGTGGTTTGGCCGTTGGTTACTTTGTGTTAAGCCAAATAACAGGCGCATGGGCACTACCACTAGCCGTAGCAGCTACCATGGCTTGTTCCTTCTTTGTACAGGCTGGTGAAGGTGCTGTGTTTGCCATAGTACCACTAGTCAAACGTAGAATGACGGGACAGATTGCAGGTATGGCAGGTGCTTATGGTAACGTTGGTGCAGTGACTTACCTTACTGTATTATCCTTTGTAAGCTACAGCACGTTCTTTATGGTGATTGGTTGTTCAGCATTGATTATATTCTTCTTTGCCATGATGCTAGATGAACCCAAAGGCCAAATAGCCGAAGTTATGGAAGACGGTACTGTGCACATGATCGACGTATCTTAATAACAGTAGATGGTTTCATAAATCGATGAAACCATCTTTTATATCGTTTGCCACGTTCATTGGAGTTCGATAATTTGCAATCAACAACACTAAAAGTAAATTTAGGATGTGTTTCAGATGCTGGTATCAAGCCCAGTAATGAAGATGCTGCAAATTTTAGGGTTCCTGAGCTGGACCATCAGCTCGAGCATAAAGGCGTCTGTTGTGTATTAGCAGATGGTGTGAGTACTGCTGAAGCAGGTCGTGAAGCAAGTGATATAGCAGTCACTCGATTTGTTGAAGATTATTATCTCGCGCCAGACACCTGGTCAGTCGCTCATTGCGGACAAAAGGTTTTATCTGCTACCAATCTCTCACTGTTTAAGAAAAGCCATAAATTTAGACAAGAAGAAAAAGGCTTTTTATGCACCTTTGTCGGTTTGATTTTCAAGTCACAAACGGCTCACTTCTTCCACGTCGGTGACAGCCGAATTTATTTATATCGAGATAATGAGTTTAAACAACTAACTCAAGACCACAGTACCTTTATAGGGGGTGGTAAAAGTTACTTAACTCGAGCACTCGGCATGGATAACAACCTTCATGTCGACTACGGTAAAATAGAATTAAAGGTCGGCGATCAATTCGTTCTATCCAGTGATGGAATGCATGATTTCGTCACCGAGCAAGACATCATTAACGTACTTAATAATGACAGTTCTGAAAAAGATAAAGCCCAACAATTACTAGAATTGGCTGTTAATAATGACAGTGATGATAATATTAGTTGTGTCGTAGCTAAAATAGAAGAATTATCTAATCAGAGTCTCGATGACTTAAACGCAAAGTTAACTCGTTTACCCTTTCCACCTGACCTACAACCGGGTATGAAATTAGACGGATATAAAGTTATAAGAGAAATGTTTGCCAGCCCAAGAAGTCAATTATATCTGGTTGAAGATGAAGACAGCGGCGAACAAATTGTCATGAAAACACCGTCAATTAACTACAGTCAGGATACTGCCTATATAGACCGTTTCATTCAAGAGGAATGGATAGGAAAAAGAATAAGCAGTGACAAGATTGTGAAAATTGTACAGCAGAGCAGACCGCGAACCTGTTTGTATTATCTAATGGAGCATGTCGAAGGCACGGGGCTAGATGATTGGATTGGACTAAACCCGCTCCCGGCTCCTAAAGATGCAATTAATATAGTTAAGCAGATAGCCAAAGGATTGGATGCTTTCCATAAAAATGACAGCATCCATCAGGATCTAAGGCCCGCAAATATTCTTATTAACGATGAGAACCAGATTAAGATTGTAGACTTCGGCTCAACATTTGTAGCTGGCACTGCCGAGTTGTTTAATCCCATTGAGCACGAAGGTGCATTAGGAACAGCAACCTACTCTGATCCTCAATATTTATTAGGCAAAAACCCTGGGATTCAAGGTGATCTGTATGCGCTTGCGACCATAGCTTATGAACTCTTTACTGGTCACTGGCCCTATGGCGAACAAGTAGAAAACTGTAAGACTGCATTTGATTATGATCATCTTCGCTACCAAAGTGCGAGTTACCATAATCCCATTATCCCTATCTGGTTTGATCGGGCTTTGGAAAAAGGCGTACAGTTAGATATAGAAAAACGTTATCCAACC
>Ga0316202_10002943_pt1 | contig 10666 bp, 23 predicted proteins | sample 3monrhotite_MG_FD_204934 | JGI IMG/M metagenome (GOLD analysis project Ga0316202, IMG submission 204934) | Microbial mat bacterial communities from mineral coupon in-situ incubated in ocean water Damariscotta River, Maine, United States -... | ecosystem: Environmental > Aquatic > Marine >...
ACTTCTTTGCTTTCTCAAGCATATCAAGTTCTATAGCTATTGGCAAGAGAATAAAATTATCGTTAGGGTCTAGCTCATAGCCATATGGTATTGTTCTTGATATACGTGGTATAGGAACCCACTCGTTGTCTTCTTTAATGTCGGTTGGTTGAGGGAGTTTCCATTGACCTACGGATTTAGTCATCATCGTCCTGTGCTTGTTTAGCTGGCATTAACATAACACCACCTTTTGCTTCTACTTGCATCTTCTCTGTTTTTACAAGACCTGTACGATCTAGTAGCTCTTTAGCTGCTGCCATCTTATCACGTATACCTAACTCAGTAGGATCGTTTAAAGCACTGACCATAGCCATAGCTGCCTTTGGTACATTACGTGCCAAGTAGTTATGTGTTACATCAATTATCTCTTCTTTTAAACTGCTAGTAAGTTCACGGTTAGGTGTATTAGGTGAGTACCCTGCAAGTTTTTTAGCTGTAGTAATATTACCACCAGCTTCATCCATAAGGACATCAAGAAACTTTTGTTGACGTTCTGTTAATTCTCTAGCCATTATTTAACTAAACCTTTTTTTCGGTTATCCTTAATAGATTTTGTACCAAACTGTGCGTAATTTTTACCTTTAGACTTACCTTTATCTAAATTTATTTGTGTATCTGCACCATCATATAATCCTGTTCGGGCATATCCAACTTTTGTACCACCCATACCAGGATTACCAATGCCTAATTTTGAACCCACTTTAATTCTTCCAGGGGTTGATATTTGACGTTCAAGACGAGTTGCAAAAATAGGAGTATCAGGGTCTTTTTTAATTTTAGGTGTAGTTGGTGTTTTTCTTTTTTTAGCTTTTTGATACTCTCTAGCAGCTTTTTCTTTTTTTCTTTTTGCTGCACGTTCTTTAAGAGTCAGTGGTTTTTTCTTTGGTTTTTCTGTTGATTTTGTCATTTTAATTTTCCTTACATCATCTCAAAATGTGGGGCATCAATAAATGGTCTACGCCCTTCTGACCTACGTAGGTCTATATAAGCATTCATAGAATCTTCTGCTGTACCTTGATACATTCTTATATCACCTTCAGACCAAGCTGCGCCCCACTTAATAGCAACAGTGTTACGTCTAGCTGCTTCTGCCATTGCATCACATATATCATCGTATACGTTTAGTTCCCAAGATATATCTGAACCAAAGTATGCAACAAGGTCTACAGCCCTACCATCTAGGTGCTTGCTCTTCATAGTCTGTGATCTACCTGAGTCATACAGTTTTTGCTGTTCCTCTAAGGTACGCATACCAAAGGTAACACCAAAGTCTACTTTAGTTAAGTTAATTGCTTCTAGTACTACATTTACAAGGTCTTTTTCTACACCTTCTAGTTTGCCAATACTTCTTGCGCTTAGTTTAAATGCCATGTTACTTCTTCTTTCTGTTGTCTACAGTCTTTAGTGTTAGGCCACCTTTACGATAATCACTTGCGCCTTTAGATTTTTTTATGTTTTGTTTTTCTAAACTATCAAAAATATTAGCTGTTGTATTTTTTTCTCCGTATTTTTCTCTAAAAATTCTAGCATTTTCAGCACTATCAATAGCCGATACTTTTCGATTAGCTGCTGTATATGACATGCCATGCTTTTCTTTAAAACCTTTTACTCCTAATTTATCAAGGTCTTTTTCTAAAAGGTTCCTTATTTTAGCTACTTGCCTAGAAATTTTTCTAAACTTATCTGGGTCTTTATTGTCTATACCTCGCATGTACTGTTGAGCACCTGCACCTGTTTTTTTTAATTTAATTTTTTCTTTTTTCTCTGCCATTGTTTTTTCCTTACACTGGTGTCTTTACATACTTAGATACTGCTCTGCCACCAAACCAAAAACTAATTATAGCTGCAAACAATCCACTTGTAGCATCATCCCATATAAGAGACAGTGACCTACCAAGATCATTACCTGCATCCATAAGAGATATAAGTGCTGTTACTTTAATGGCAACAAAAAGGCCAAAGAAAACATAAGTGATGACAGGACGGACACTGCCTCGTAGTGCGTTGATAAAACCTCCTGCATCCATACTATCATGTTTATACAGTCCTTCTGTTTCTTTTATCTCTGCTTGCTTATCTATTATGTTTAGCTTTAGCTCATTACGCTTTGCCATCATATCCATCTCAAGCGACATACGCTCAAGGTTATGTTTGTGATCTTGCCCTGCCTTAAAGTAATTTAATATCTCAGGTAGGAAAGAAGTACCAAATCCTAATAAACTGCCAAGTAATGTAATCATAATGTTACCTTTGATTTGTTTTCTTCAAAAGAAATCATTGTGCATTTAGAAAATGTAAATGAGTCTTTTGTTGGTTTACTGTCTTCTAGTCTTTGTGCTAGTAATATTCTACTTATTTCACATGCATCCATTGTTGGATATAATACTTGATCTGAGGCTACTTTGTGCTGCCCCATCTGTATTAGTATCATTACTATTACATACATTAATCCCAAAACTCCGTATTCTTAGGAACCATCTTAGGTAAACAGTATGCATCTATTCTGTTTGTCATGTACGTATACCTACCATAATGTAGGCGATTCCCTTTTTCTATTTGTTCAGCAAAATAATTACAACGATTTATGTCTCTAAAATACATGTTTTGTGTGTTGTATTCTTGACCTTGGAAAGTAACCAATAATAAAAATGCCATAACCATGACATTACTTAACACCGCCTCTGTCAGTCTTTGCTTCTTTATTCATCCAGATACCAAAGCAACCTGTTAATGCACCCATGCATACAGATACAAGTCCTGCTTGTCCATTAGAAGGATCAGGCAAAGCCATGTACCAATGTACAGATTGATATGTTAATATTGTAACTACTAACATCATTAGTCTTGGAAATATTTTATAATCATCAATAATACTATGGGCCATATTCTATCCTACCATGCCACCCCTAGCGGCTCTAAATCGTTTGGTTTTCTTTGCAATTGTTTTAGGTTGAGCCACAAACTGCTTACCTGCCGCCTTGCCTTTTCGTTTGGCTCTTGAAGTAGCTGCATACTCAGAAGCACTGAGAGACTTAATAGCAGCAGCAGGGAGATAACGTTCTCCTGTTTTGGCACTAGGTTTCCCACTTTTAGTACGCCACTTCTGCTTTGTCCAGTTACTTAGACTTTGTTGTGACTTAGCTTTTGCCACGTTAACAGCAATCGCAGTCTTCGTGACACTTCCTATTAGTAAGCGCACACCACAATCTTCTTAAATATCTTTTCACGATTTGTATCCCCCACCTGCGGCCTTATAAGCCTTAGCTAACATCTGGGCTTTACGTGCAGACCATTGACCTGCACCTCCACCTTTAGTTCCTGCTTTAATTCTGTTAAACAGTCGCTTGCGTAATTCGGGCTTTGTATAGTTCCCTGCTTTGTTGACGGTACTCTTCTTTTTCTTTTTCGCTTTGGAAGATGACCCTGTTGATATCGCCACGACTAATTCCTATATCCTGAAGTTCTTTATTAGACATATTAGTAAGTAACCAATAGTCTGCCCTACGTTGTTGAGCATCTTGTATGTTTTTTAATAATCTACGTAGGAATTGCATAATGTAGTTCATAACTTTCTCCTTGTTAATGATAACTTTTGTTATCCAAGGTAGTTATACCACAGTTAGTTATACCATACTATAGATATTAATGCAACCCCGATATGCAAGTATATCAGGGTTACACTTTTTTTTTATGATAGTACTACTTTAACAGTTACATTATCACTGGTTGCTGCTAATATATTCATTATAACAGCGTTACCAACAGCGTCAGGTATTGCAAGAGTGTAATTACCTGCCTCTAGTTCTAAATCATTAGCACCACAGTTTGCCTCTGCAGCACCAAAGTTAATTAGAAACTCTTGATCAGAGTGAAGATGTACAACTCTAAAGCCAGTGCAGGTAAAATGTGCAGTGTTACCTGCAGTATTATCTACCGTTACTTTTGTTTGTACACTCCATTGTAACGTATTAGGTTGGAATGTGCCTACTGAAGTTGACATTTATCATTCCCTCCCTTAATGTACTGAGTATTCTAGTTCAACAGTAAATCTACCTGCAGACGCATCACCGTTAAGAGTAGTAGTAGAGAATACGTACAAGTTTGTATTTGCAATAGGTGCTTGTACTAGTGGATCAAATACATGATACCCTGCCGCATCTAAATCAAGGTCTATTTCAGTTACTGAGTCAGTAGCAGAAATACGTGGATTAAATGATGCAACACCTGCACCTACAATCTCTGTACCTGAAGATACTACAGCAGCATTAGTAGCAATGCCAGAAGTAGGGTTAAGTGCTAGACCACCTACAAGTGTTGGTCCTGCGACAGTAGTAATAAATACTACAGCACGATGAATAAAGAACTTAGTAGGTGTTACAATACTTGATGGAGTATTAGTATCTAATGTACCTAGCTCTACAAGACAGTCACCATCTGCATAAGCAGAGGCAGTATCTGTATCTGCTAGTGATCCTACAAACGTTTGTATTTTACGTGTGCCGAATGAATGTAACAGACCTGTGCCTGTTATTCCTGTACCAAAGGTTACGTTATCTTCGTACTCTTCAATACCTTTTGTAAAAGTTGTTGTTGCCATGATTAAAATCCTCCTGTGGTGTTACCACGTTGCTTGGCATAGTGTGGGTTGACCACTTATAATTTTTTATTTCTTCATAACTCGTTTAGCAGCACCGCCTCTTGAGTAGCCTTTTTTCTTCATCATAGCTCCACCACGAGCCATAGTTTTCTTTTTCATCATGCCGCCTTTTTTAGCTGCCATTGTTTTAGCTTTAGGTTTTGCTTTTGGTTTAGCTGCTGGTTTCATGGAACGTGTAAGTAATTCACGAATTGGTATACCTAGTTTGTCTGCTTCTTTCTTCATAGACTTTAGCCATGCTGGATCACCTGTAGTTTTAGCCATTGTTACTTCTCCTGATATAAATTGTCAAACACTCGTTGCGTATCCCAGATGTACTCTACATCTTCCTTTGAGTGAAATATGTGCTGATTAGGTCTAAAGTCAGGAGCACCTTGTCCTGTCTCAAACCAAGCTGGGTGAGTTACTCTCACTCTGTTGTTGGGTAACGCAACCATGTTACCTGTGTATTCTCCTGCATCTAACAATTCTAATACGTGTGATTGTTTATGCTGGGCAGGATCATCTGCTACTTCACTATCTGTATAGTCAACTGTAAAGTAATACTTAGCTGGATAAAACTCTCCATCTACTTTAGCTATCCAAGGAGCAGGACTTGCACGTTCTAGTTTGTAAACACTGTGATAGTGTGACATACAATCCCAAGGCTGGGCTAAGTAAGGTGGCAGGGCTTCAGGCCATTGTTCATACGGTGTGTCAGCTACAAGGGCTGTCAGAGGCATCCTTGCCCACATCGCACCTCCGTGTATGTTGTGCTCTTCTTCCAACTCGTCTGCTTCGCATCCTGTAAAGATAACTTGGAAGCTCAGAGTTCTGTTCGGCATTGTCGTTACCGCTATTACCATGCAGTGCAGAAACTCTCCGTGATATTCTTCTAGATTCTTTGTATATTCTCTTCTTACCCATGCTTTAAAATGTGGTATGTTACTTTGTAGATACGGCATATAATATTCCTTTTATATATACCGTACTCTATCATATGAAAATATACCTGTCAACTATCTTACTTATAAAACATGCCGCCTTTACGCATGTCTGTGCTTCCTGACTTAGCTAAACCACCACGGTTCATATAACCCATCTTGTTACGTACCTTTGCTGGCAGTTTCTTTAAACCAGTTTGACCTTCTTTAGCTTGTACAAGACTACCTTTAGACATTTCAAAAGGTACTTTAGATAATGTAACCTTATCTTTCATCTTACGATCACGATTAGCTTGTGTTGAAGCCCTAGCTGCCCTATCTACATCAGCAGCCTGTCCACTTTCAAATTTAGTACGCTGTGCATCTAACATTCTTTGCATAGCTTTTCTCATTACACCTTCTGGCAAATCATCAATACGTCTTTGCATAGCATCTAGTGCATTAGCAGATTTAGCTTCTTTAATAGCTGTTTCACTAATAGGTTGACCTTTACCTTTGTTGCCTCGTTTAGGTGTTATTTTAGCTTCTGCTGCATTCTTTGCTTTTTCTCTAGCAATTTTTTTATCTGCTTCAGTTATTTCTTTTTTAGGTTTAGGTTTTAAAAATCTTAACTTACTCATTAGTATATCTCCATTACCATTTAACTTTGTGTGACCAATAACGAGCACTGAGCTTACTAGGCTTAGAGTCTTGTGCATTGTGTCTTGCATAATAGCTCTTCTTACGAGCTTTGTCTTTCGCAGTTGAAGGATTTTTACCAGCACCACTTACGCCTTGCTGTCCAAACCTTATAAATTTATAAGTGTCACCTTCTTTAGCCATTACGCAGTGTGACTTCTTAGGATGCTTAGGTGTACGTTTAGGTTTGTTTACACCAGACAGACCCTCTGCCTTCATTTTAGTCTTAACTCTTTCAGGAATTGCCATCAGTCCAACCTTCTTCACGCATAGCCCACTCTACATGTTCCAGAGTAAAGGGTTTACCATAGTGATTCTGCACTGCTTCACGTACATAGAATACATCACTGTGGGGAATATGTAAGTCTTCAAGATTACCACGCAATACGTGCTTATAGAACTCTTCAAGAACATTGTCTGTCCTTAGTTTTACTGATTTCTTTGTCATTGTCAATACTTTTTATTTATATATACAAATAATACTCGCCTAACAGCGATTATCTACGTATATAGCTACATGTATCTTCACTTAAAGTGTATCACTGTACGTGTATACTTATATGTATTTATAGATATATGTTATTTTAGTTATGTATGTGTGTATTTAAGTGTATCACTGTACGTGTATCACTTATAGTGACCCTACCCTAACTATCATACTTAGTTTTACACATTCTCATTATCATGTCAATAGTAAATCGTACTGTGATAGCATTATATTTATTAATGTTGCTGTGTTGCACATATACAACACTATATTTGTGATCACATAATACTGTAAACCACTATATATGTAATGTGGTTAACACCTCATTTTCCTGATCTGTGTAGGAGTTCATGCATATATAACGCTAGGGGGGCGCATGGCCCCTGCCCACCCCACCTTCAACGTGCAATTGCGCCCATTATGCAAGGCCATGACCTGCGTTGAAAGCAAATGTGATAGCATCATTCACCACCGTATCGAAGATACGTTTAGTTTCAACAGGTTACTTGTCTACGACAACTGTTATGCAATCAGTTGCCACTCTTTAGAGTGAAGAAACACAGGGGATTTTCACATCGAAGATGTGTAGTGATGCCGATGCACACTATCCACTACATCAGCTATGCTGATAGATAACCTTACAGCAAAGCTGTACAGAACCCTACCCCCTCTTACCAATACCATTGGTCAATCATGTGATCCTACAAGCCGCATTAGCTCTGCCAATGGAAATCGCTACCCCGATGTCGGGGCTAACACTATCTTTGATAGTGATATATTTGTCACAGTTATAGTGGTTGGATGGTGGTTGGCCTCACAAGTTTAGCGCACGAGTTTCGTAATTACTTGTAATTACTGCAACAGCATGGGAAACGGCAAGCGCAGAGGATCGCAGGAGGCCAATCTCAAACTTATACTATCTTCTTACATTTTTAATGATAGAACTATATCTCACTTCTTGTGAGAGATATAGATTCTCTCATATAAAAATAGAAGATAGATAAAGGAGCCAACCATGCTAAACGAACTCAACAAGTTTCTCTGGAAAGTAAATTTTGTTTTAGCAATTTGTTTTGTTGCTTACTTCGTAAACATTTATCTTTAAACCATCACACAAAGGAACGAAAAATGTTTGCTGAATGGCCCGATAAAAAACTTTTAGCATTTTATGATGCTTTTCCAGAAACTACGTTAGGTGATCTTTGCAGACTCTCTAATAGAGGCTTCTCCGACCTTATCAAACTTCTATCTACTCATCGTTAATCGAAACTTCTTCTTGAAAGGAAGATCAAAATGGCAAATCTCCAAATTCAAAACATCACTACTCTTGAGGATCAAGGCAAAGCCTTAGCGGAAAGGTTCGACACTTTCAACAAAGTTGATATGAGAAACTTCAATAGATCACTTGATCGTAAAGCACCAAAAGAAAGTGCTTCTGTTTTCGTCAAAGCGATCTCTGGTTTCACTCTTGCCCTTGGCAATCTGATGGTTGAACTCAAAGCCGAAGGCGGTGAGCGTATCAAATCTTCCAGATTGGCTGATTGCCATATCAAAGATATTCCAGATCAACGCCGTTCAGAAGCTCTCTGGTTCGTTCTTAATGAAGAAGAAGCAAGAGAGTTCATGCAAACCTCAAAGAAAGGTTTCACAAACTTATCTGCTTTGCAGAAAGCAATGGCGAAAGCTGCTAAAGCAAACACTCCTTCATCAGAAGGAGACACACCTGAAGAGACAGTACAAGAAGATACTGTCGCTGAAACTAACCCCGATGTCGGGGCTAACAAAGCACCACCAACAAAAGAGGAAATCGTTCAAAGCATAGTCAAAGCCGCCGCATATGCTAACGTCGATCTTCTTGACATAGCAGAGGCTCTTATGGAGATTGATACTGTCTCTGAAAAAGAAGAACTCAAGGTAGCAGCTTAGGCTGTTACCGAATAGCTACTTAATGTAGTTATTTATATTTATACTTGAATTTGTGAAAGTATAAATATATATAACATACATAAGAAAGGTAAAATGTTATGAGAATTGAACGTATGGCAGAAAATTTAGTTAACGTCACAAGAGTATCTCAATTTACTGGTAAGGTAAACTCTATGCAATTGCCAGTTTGTCATAGCCAGATAGTAAACTGGCTTGATGGATTAGGTTTAATACAGGATGTAATGCCTGATTTGTCACCCGATCAAAGAGAGTTCCTGATGACAGGCATGACTCCTTTGGAGTGGACAAATATGTTTGGAGATGATGATGAAGAATAAACATGCATTTAGAACTAGCGTAAGGTATTTGATTTCAAATACTAAACGTGTTCTTGAGCATAATAAACGGCGTGTAGAGCTACAAGAAAAGCTCTTACGTGCGAAGATTGCCAAAACTAACCCCGATGTCGGGGCTAACAAAACAGAGCTTGGCATGATGGATGGCAAGCCTACATTAATGACAGACACAGGATGGTACACACCATGACATTACGTGAAGCAAGAAGAATTAATCGCAATAGAACTATCGGTTGGGTTTGCCTTGCTGTTAGTTGGGTATCTTTTGTATTCCTATTGGCAATGATGCCGATGATACATGCAACTTTATTCTGAAGGAATAAACAAATGACTGTACTAGAAAAAATTGAAGCAACGCAAAAATCTACTCAAGATGCATGGCAAATAATGCAAGAAATAAATGACTTGCATATTGCCTTGGGGCGTATTGAAGGTTGGGCAATGAGCCTTGTGGAAGATGAGCATTTGCCTGTCAACATGAAAGAAAAATTCGTGACTATAGCTAATGCCGCTTCAATACTTAACCAAGCTAATAATAGTATATAGTTATATTAACACTTGATACTTTAGTGAAAGTGTTATATAACATATATACATTACATACCAGAAACTAACCCCGATGTCGGGGCTAACAGAAAGAGACATACAATGGCTTATCGTGGTAAATTAATCGCTAGTGGTGCAGATGCTAAAACAATCAAGGGCAATGGTGACAAGTACGAAACTGCAATCATGTATATGATGCCTTGGAAATCATCTGGCATAAATGTTTGTGCCAATGCTGAAATAGCAGGATGTATAGACGGTTGCCTATTCACCGCTGGTCGTGGTGCATTTAACACAGTACAGCAATCACGTGCTAGGAAAACAGAATGGTTTGCCAAAGATCGTGCTGGCTTCATGGCGGCAATGGTTGTAGACTGTAGCAAGTTCGCCAAGTATTGTGCAAAGCAATCTGTCAAGCCTGTCATACGATTGAATGGCACTAGTGACATACGTTGGGAACGTATAGCAGTGGTCAAGGATGATGTGACATATGAGAATATATTCGCAGCTTATCCTGACATTCAGTTCTACGACTACACAAAGATTGCCAACCGTAAGGTTGATAGCATAGACAACTACTATCTTATCTTTAGCTACAGCGAAGCTGATGTACGCTACAAGCCACAAGTTGACATTGCTTTAGCAAAAGGTATGAACATGGCAGTAGTATGGCGTGACATTGAGTGTATGCCAGATACATTCCTTGACCGTCCAGTAATATCTGGTGACGCTGACGATCTTAGGTTCCTTGATCCTAGCAATGTGATCGTCAGCTTGTATGCCAAAGGACGTGCCAAGAAAGATGAAAGCGGATTCGTACTTGACTAGTCAAAAGGAACATGTCAATGAAACCTAAAATAGGAATAGTTAATCCTGTGGCAAAGGCAATGCTACAGGATCGTAAATCACCACAGGTTGTGTTGCCTAAGAAGGGCAACAAAGCCAAACGTAACCGTAAGAAGGAGTTCAGAGATGCGCTACGAGATGCAGAACTACGTTAAGTTCACCAAGAAAACTAACCCCGATGTCGGGGCTAATAAAAAGCACAATGACG
>Ga0316202_10002945_pt1 | contig 10662 bp, 11 predicted proteins | sample 3monrhotite_MG_FD_204934 | JGI IMG/M metagenome (GOLD analysis project Ga0316202, IMG submission 204934) | Microbial mat bacterial communities from mineral coupon in-situ incubated in ocean water Damariscotta River, Maine, United States -... | ecosystem: Environmental > Aquatic > Marine >...
ATATCGAACAACAAACAATTCCGGTCGCGATAAGCCTAGCCAGTTTCATGCCTTTAACTCTCACCTGCGGATTTACCAGATTCTATCGGAGGCAATCCTTTATATTTTCGATACTCGTTCCAAAGTCGGGCTCTGGTTTCCGGGTCCTGCTCGTTGATAGCGGCTCGCCTGATTTGCGCTTCCAGTACGCTGTCATTATCGGCAGCCGGTATATCTTCCGGAATTTTCCCATTGCCATGCTTGACGCGACTGGCTTCTGTGCCTTCGGCTTCTTGCGCTTTTTCAGCGTCGCTGTCATCTAGAAAATCGGGATTAAGCGGCTCCTTTTCACTATCGGGGTTCGACCACTTAGCCTCCTGCTCGTCGTCGTTAACCGGCTTAGCAGCTGAAATCTCGCCCACGCCATCTTGTTCTGTTGCTACCTCCCCGGACATATCTGTGGATGCCACGGATTGACCGCTTTCGCCCTCACCAGCGCCGGCACTACTTGCCGTACCACCTGCCGCTGCCGCGGCGGCGCGCTCCGCCTGACAGGCATCAAACAGGCCAAGTGACTGGAACAACGCCTGGTCCATTAGCCGGATTCGTTCCTCGCGAGTTAAGTGGGGATCATTTTGATAATCAAGAGTAACCTTTGTGCATTCATATGAATGCGACGTGCTGGCGTTCGATGTGTCAGCCTGATCCGACTGCGCAGCCACGCCACCAGCCACGACCAGCAAACAGGATGAGAGAAAAAGTCCCAGACTTCGGCTCTTTTTCAGACTAAATCTGGCGTTCATCACGCAATCGTCCCAACAATCTAATCATATCTGTCACAAATATAGCATGTTAAGCAGACATTTCACGTCCCGGTAGCGCAGATACACCGTTTTTTGATAAGTCGTTACAGGACTGAGACTGACCTAGATATTGGCGATTTGTATGACAATAGAACCATTAAAAAAAACGATCGTCGCTTTGAACCTTCGTGCCATCAGGCGCAATACTGTCAACAATAGCAGTGAAAGATACCTGACCCAGGATCACAATCAGGGGCTTCGCTCGGCCCAGCCCGCAAAGGTCCTTTCCAGCAGAACAACGATATAATAGAGCATTATGCCGAGAAATGCCAAAGCGATCAGAACAGCAAACATCAGTGGGTAGTCGGCACTGATTTTGCCGCTATCGAATAGGAACCCCAATCCCTTGCCGTGGGGTTGAATAATCTCCACCAGATTAGTGCCAATGAAGGCAAGCGTAACTGCGACTTTAAGCGCCCCAAAAAACTCCGGCAGAGTTTTAGGCAAAGCGATTTTTCTAAAGATCGTGAACTGACTGGCCCCCAGAGAGCGAAGAATATCGCGATATTCCGGCTCAAGTGTCGATAAACCAAGGGATACGGATACGGCGATCGGGAAAAAGGAAATCATAAAGGCCATCAAGACCGTGTTGAAGTTGTCCTGTCCAACAAACATCAGTGCGATAACCGGAACGACCGTTGCCTTTGGAATGGCATTGAAGCCAACCAGCAGCGGATAAAGCCCCTCACGCATGGTCCGCGAGAAGCCCATAATCATACCGATCAGAACGCCAAAAAACACAGCAAGCATGAGACCGGCAATTGTCCGCCAAAGCGTTTGCCAGCCGTATTCAAGAAACAACCAACGGAACTTCCAAAAGGCCGGCACAAGATCCGACGGGGACGCCATCTTGTAATTTGGCCAGTTGTTGAACCAGACAATCCATTCCCAAAACAGTAAAAAAATCAAAATAGCCATAATTGGGATACCGATTTGGCGCAAAAGATTTTTGTCCATTATGCGACCTCCCGACCCTGAGCAATTTGTATCTGATGGCGCAGTTGCGCCAGAAGTTTGGTGGGTTCCGGCGTGTAAAGATCATCGACGACACGGTCCGGCCCCAGGGGCGAGACAACAATGTGTTGTGCAGTCGCCGGTCGGTCAGACAAAACCACGATCTGGTCGGCGAGAAATACGCTTTCCCGCAAATCATGCGTAATCAAAACGGTGGTGATTTTTTCTTTGGTGCGCAGGGCGTGCATGATCTGCCATAGGTCTTCTCGCGTAAATGCATCGAGCGCACCGAAGGGTTCATCCAAGATCAGGACTTCCGGGCGATGAACAATCGCCCGGCATAGAGACGCCCGTTGACGCATGCCACCCGATAGCTCGGATGGTTTTTTATCTTCAAAACCGGACAAACCAACCATAGCCAAAAGTTCACCAGCTCGTTCCTCGCGCGCACTCCGGTTTAGATCGTTGGGCACGATTTCCAAAGGTAAAAGTACGTTATCAAGAATGCTCCGCCATTCTAGAAGCACCGGATTTTGGAACGCCATGCCTACCGTGGAACGAGGAGAAGTCACCCGCTCGCCATGCAAACGCACCTCTCCATGATCAGGTATTAAGAGACCTGCAATCAGGCGCGTGAGCGTCGATTTTCCGCAGCCAGACGGCCCGACAACTGCTGTAAATGACGCTGGAGCCATCTGCAGTGAAAGTTCGTTGACCACAGGCAGAGGGCCAGCCGCCGTCTTGTAGGCGTGGGTGACGTTGATAAGCTCAATCTGTGAGTTAGAAATAATCAATCCCCTTAAGGTCTAATCTACCCATTGAGAGCGCTTAATCGACCCATGGTCGTATACTAGCGGATCGAATTCCACGCCAATCTATCGATGGTATATAAAAAATCCCGCCGCTCCGCAGGGCGGCGGGATTTAATAATTACTGCAACATTAGGCTGCCGTCAGTCGGGAGATACTGCGAATCAAAATAGAGTTTCGCGTCCACCTTGTTTTCAATTTTCATATTTGCCTTTACCTGCGTCAACGCAGCTCCGAAGCGAGCTTCATCAATATTACCCATGCCATTGGCTTTTACATAATCCGTTAAGACATTGGCATCAATTGACAATTGCAAACGCCGCGTCTCCAACGCCACATCGGCAGCTGGGTTGCGGGTAACCATCATCGTCACAGCAGCTTTTGGGTCGGCAATTGAAGCCTTCCAACCCTTAGCAACGGCGCGGATAAACCCGGTAACGATTGCCGGATTGGCCTTAGCGAAATCGGTGTTCACAATTACTGCATTGCCATACAACTTCAAGCCGTGGTCAGCCATCAGTAGTGTTGAAATATCGTCTTCGGGTACTCCAAGGCGTACCAGATTCAAATAACTTGAGAATGAGAAGCCAGTAACAGCCGCGACTTTTCCCTCAGCCAGCATTGGCTCTCGTGTTGGGAATCCGACCGGTTCGACCTTGATTTTGCTCACATCCAGGTTATTGGCGGCGGCAAATGCCGGAAATTGCGCCCAGGCACCATCTGGCGGTGGCGCACCAAGTACCCGCCCTTCAAGGTCTTTTGGAGCGCTAATGCCCAGTGACTTGCGACCGACAATGGCAAAAGGTGGTTTGTCATAGACGATCATAACCGCCGTCACCGGCGCACCAGGATTTTGGTCGAGAAATTTAACCAACGAATTAATGTCAGCGAATCCCAATGGGAATGCGCCAGTCGCGACCTTGGGAATGGCATTCAGAGAACCTTGACCTGCGGTAATTTCGACATCAAGGCCTTCTGCTTTGAAATAGCCCTTGTCAATCGCGACGAAATACGGCGCACTCGGCCCTTCAAATTTCCAGTCCAGTGTAAAGGGGACTTTTGTCTCTGCAGCTGCTGTGTTTGGTATTAGATTGCCGACAAGCGCGAGCGCGAATGCCGAACCAAGCATAAGTCTTTTTAACATTTATACCTCCCTATCGCCATTATTGGCGTTAATTCAATTGAACGTATGTTCGCAATTTAAGCAAGTGGATCACTTTCAGGTTTTGTTTGAAACTATTTCTGGTTTTTTTCACCACTCAAAGGCGGAAGAGAAACCTTCCCGGAACACGTTTTTACACGCAATGCGGTTCGCAATGTGCCCTTTTTACAGTTAAGTGTCCATACAGTTACGCGTCTCATGCAGCTAACAGCTCGAACTCGTCCAAGATAACTGTGAAGCACAATAGATAGGCCAATTTAAAAAACAGGCTCAAAAATCTGGAAAGTTGTTTTCATTCTTTGTAGACGAGGGCCTTACGGCCCAATTGAAGTATTAGGTGTAAACGTTTTCGGTCTTATATATGCATTCATGAGGAGTATCCATTTCGAGACCATTCGCCGAGACCGGGTCCTCTGGTTTGGTGCCGCACAGGGTTACTCATATCGCTAATATGTGGACAAGCTAATCAGCAAATATGCGCCTAACATCCATCGATCTCCCCTGGACGCGCTGGGGACGACCCGCATGCTGCTAGCCAAAAACCGCACCAACGGACAACAAGATCGTTGCCAGAGGATTAAGAGCCGTTCCCCCCGGCAATAGGAAGTATCTCATGTGCTCGCAGAAAGTCCCTGACAGCCTTTTAGATCGGTTCAACGCAGCACTTGCCGAGGTTTTGAATTCGCCTTAGTCGAGTGCAAGGCATCCCCTTTCGTGAGATCAGTGTCCGTTCCACGACGGGAAGAAACGGCAGGAACGCGCAGGAGGCCTAAACTTAAAGCATAAACGGAGCAAACCGGTTCATTCATCTTGCTCCCAGTCATCCTGGAAGATATCAACGGCCTCGGCGGCGGCTTCCGGGTCATCAACTCGAGCGATGTTAAAAACGCCATCACCCTGATTGACGTTAGGCAAATTGTTACGTCCGATAACAATACCGTCGGCCGGGCATTCAATTTGAAACTCACTGTCGCCAAAGGGGCTGGCGATGATACCGAGGCGACTTCCTTTTGTAACCTTCGCTCCCAACTTGGCCCGCGCGCGAAAAATACCGCCTTCCGGTGCCCGGACCCATACACTGCTGCGCGATATGACAGGTTCGGTTGGGGCTTCATCGCGGCGACGTTGACGGATCATACCAAGATCACCCATCACCCGGATAATGCCATGCACCCCGGCTCGGATTGAGACTTCATCAAAGCGTAAGGCCTCGCCCGCTTCATAGACCAAGAACGGGACGTTTTGTTCAATACCGGCTTTGCGCAATGAGCCATCGCGTAGTGCAGCGTTTAGAATAACCGGCACGCCAAAACTCTTAGCCATTTTACGCACTTCGGGATTGGAAAGATCACATCGAATTTGAGGAAAGTTCGATCTATGGACGGCTGCTGTATGCAGATCAATCCCATGGCTCGCCTTGGCAACGATCTCTGTCATGAACAGATGCGCCAGTCGGGACGCCAACGACCCGGTCGCTGATCCGGGAAAGCTGCGATTGAGATCTCGCCGATCAGGCAAATACCGGATATTGGTCAAGAACCCATAAACGTTGACAATGGGAACGGCTATCAGGGTTCCCGCCATGTTTTTTATTGCTGAATGTCTGAGAACACGACGGATGATTTCAACGCCATTGACTTCATCACCATGAATGGCACCGTTCACCAAAAGAACGGGACCTGGTCTTTTTCCGTGGATAACCTTGACCGTCAATTCGATGGGTGTGTGATCGGATAACAAGCTAAGTGGCAAGTCGACCGTAGCAATTTCGCCCGGGGCAATTGAAATGCCGCCGAGCGTAAAGGGGTCGCGGCCAGCCTTAACCACGTCCCCGCGTCCTCGTTTTTTCAGGTTTAGCGTTGCGTTCAATAAACTCTATGATTTTCCGCGCGACATCGATGCCGGTGGCTTTTTCGACCCCTTCGATGCCGGGCGATGAGTTCACTTCCATGACGACCGGACCATGATTGGCACGCAACAGGTCCACACCACAGACATTAAGCCCCATGATCTTTGCAGCCGAAACCGCGGTCTGGCGTTCTAGCGGCGTGATCTTGATGGCCGTCGCCGAGCCCCCGCGGTGAAGGTTAGACCGGAAGTCGCCTTCTTTGCCTTTGCGCAACATGGATGCCACAACCTTGTCGCCGACGACCAGACAACGGATGTCCTCGCCTCCGGCTTCTTTTACAAATTCTTGAATGAGAATGTTTGTTTTCACTCCGCCAAACGCCTGGATGATACTGGCCGCAGCCGTGTGGGTCTCACCAAGCACGACGCCAATACCCTGGGTCCCTTCCAGTAACTTGATAACCACGGGGGCACCGCCGATAATATCAAGCAGTTCATCGGCGTTACTTGTCCGGTGGGCAAACACGGTTACAGGCAATCCAATCCCCTTGCGTGATAACAACTGCAGGCTTCTCAGCTTGTCCCTGGATCGGGTAATCGCGACAGATTCGTTAACAGGGTAAACCCCCATCATCTCGAACTGTCGCAATACGGCCGTACCAAAAAGCGTCACTGATGCACCGATACGCGGAATGACAGCATCGTACTTGGGTAGTATCCGTTCCTGATAGTGGATTTGCGGACGATGCGATGTGATGTTCACATAGCAGCGCAGATGATTAATCACTTCGATTTCATGGCCACGTTCTATTGCCGTTTCGACAATCCGCTTATGTGAATAAAGATTTTCGTTCCGACACATGAGAGCAAGTTGCATTTTGGTTTTCTCCTAAAGTAATTTTTTTAGCGGCCAAGTAGATACGAGGTCCCAGGATCGACCAAACACAGTCCACGGATGGCGGTGCGCCCGACGAGGACGCGGAACCCCATGGAATCCCGATTTGAGAGTGTCAATTCAATTGGCCAGACATGGTTGCCCAATTGCAGCGGCGTAATGATCGCGTAGCGGGTTTCCATTTCCCCATTCGAGCTTTTCACCTGACGTTCATCGACAATTCTGGCGACACAACGAAGCTCTGGAGTTCGTCGATGTTGTCTTGGGTGCAAATAAAATTCCACACGAGGTTCGTCCTCGTCATCGAGCTTGCACACCCGAAAGGCATGAATAGCCGACGTACGAGCGCCCGTATCGATCTTCGCCTTAATGCGATCAACGCCCAATTCAGGAAAGCCAACCCATTCTCGCCAACCGATGCGGGTCTTCTGTGTCAATTTTGATCTTCGGTTCATGGAGTCATTCGCCAAACTCTACTCGGTTTCCAAAACCATCGTGTCGGAGACGCGGCGATAGTTGGTGTAAGTCCGGGTGCTGGTCACCGCATAAAAGGTGCCCAAATCGACAAAGACATAGCCGAGTTCGAACATTTCTTCAGCCAGCAATCGCAAAAATTCATCCGATATGCGACGCCGTTGGGTCAGCCCCCGAAGATTTTTCGGCGATATCCGATAGCGCCCCGCTGGTTTGCCGGCAAACGGTTGATCGTAGAACTGCGCAAGCTTACGCGCGATCTCCTCGTGTGTGGGACGGTTTTCCATAGATAAAAACTTATTTTTTTGTACTTTTAGTTAATATTTTTAATCTATAGGTGACTTTTATTTATAAACAAGCAAAACTTGAAAGTTCAGATCATCGCCCATACGCGCGTCGTCCGGGCTTACACGATCATAGCCACAAGCCACTCGTCGAAGAAAATCTGGGCATCGAGAAAGGAAAGAAGGCTTATGGAAGGTTTACAACATCGCCTAAAGCACTTTGCCGCGCGCCGCTACTGGCTCGGCACCAATCACTTCGTCACCACGCAGCTCCCAAACAGTGTCAGCGGTGTTGGAAACAACGCAGCAGTGGTTTGGGATGATCCGCACCCGGTCGCCAACAGCCGGACGCCAGTTGCTGGCCGACAGGTCCAGGGTGCCGTGTTCTTCACTGAGTTCACTAATCTGTGCATCGGGAGCTTCATAAACGTAACCGTAGCCTTGCAATCCCAGCAAATCGGAAGTCAGAACTTTCGATCCAGCATCAATGATCGCGCGGCTATCGGTTGGGCAACTGATAATCGTCGCCAGCACAGTCAAGGCGCAGTCGCTGGCATCGCAGACACCTTTTTCCATGAGCGAGCGGTCATTATAGACGTAGGTCCCGGCCCGGTGCTCGGTGACCACCGGACTTTCATGGGCCCGCCACATATTGGGGCTGCCACCGCTGGAAACCCGCGTACAGGCAAGGCCTTCCGCTTCGATCATATCTTTCGCCCGGCGCAGCCAGTCATTCACCACGTGCTGGTCTTCAAGCGTCCCAGACGCCGGGTAAGTCATTAGACCTTCGAAGCGAATGCCTGGAAAACCGTTGATCATGCGAGCTAGGCTTGCTGCCCGCTCCGGCGTTTGCACCCCACAGCGACCGGCCCCCGTGTCACATTCAACAAGCACGGGCAGTGGCACGGCGCGGTCCGCAAATCCTTCTGACAAGCCCTTGATGACAACATCATTGTCCGCAACGACGCTTAATGTGCAGCGGTCCGCCAGCGCCCGTAATTTAGCCACTTTGGGTTTTCCGACAATGTTGTAGGTGATCAGAATGTCGTCGATCCCGGCGTCGACCATCACCTCTGCTTCGCTGATTTTCTGACACGTGATGCCTACACCACCGGCAGCAGCCTGCCGCGCTGCCAATTTTGGAATCTTGTGTGTTTTGATGTGCGGGCGTGATTTTAGATCGACCTCGTCACAATAGCTTTGAAACCGATCAATATTCGCTTCGGCAATATCGAAGTCTACCAAAACGCAGGGTGTTTCGAGCTCATCAATTGTCTTCGTCATCGGAGCCTCATCAACGAATTGAAGTATGAAAAATTATTACATTGTGTAGCTGATATTTATAGAAAAATTTGAGTGTTTCTATTTATTCAATTACAATTCAATATCTTATAGGATATCTTTTTTTTACATTTTTCGACACAACACAAGAGGAGTTTCACATGATGATCGAGTACATTGGCGGCGAAGGTATCAATGCCAGCGGCAACGTCCCCTATTCACGGGCAGTGCGTGCCGGCGACTTCCTCTATCTTTCCGGGCAAGTTGCATTCGATGAAAATAAAGAGATTGTCAGCGGTGGCGTTGGCGCGGAAACCCGTCGAGCACTGACCATAATCGGCGAAACCCTTGCACTAGCAGGATGCACTTTTGACGATGTTGTCAAAACCACAATTTGGTTGGAGGACGCACGTGATTTTGGCATCTTCAACAAAGCTTATGCCGAATTTTTCCCGAATGGAAAACCAGCGCGCTCTACGGTGGAATCACGGTTAATGATTGGCGCCAAGGTTGAAATTGAGGCTGTAGCCTATAAACCGCGGAATTAATGAGTTAGTCTCGGCAAAATCGGCTAAAGCAGGGTTTTTCTTATGGTGCCAGCCATTGACGTTATTTCAGAATTACAAAAGATGAGCAGCCAACTCCCGGCCAGTGAAAAGCGGGTCGCCGATTACATTCTGAACAATTTGAACACGGCCGTCCATTCGACCCTGTCGGAAATAGCCAAGGCGTCTGGCGTTAGTGTGGCGACCGTCAATCGACTGTGTCACTCGTTGAAATGCGACGGGTTTAAAGAGTTCAAAATCAAACTGGCGCAGAACGTTGCCGTCAGCATTCGTTATCTGGAGGACTCAGACCGGCAATTGACGACGACCAATGCCCTGGTTGGTCGGGTTTTTGACCTGCTCATTGACCGGTTGAATACGGCGCGCAGCCAACTTGCCTCAGAAGACCTGGAGCAGGCTATTGAAGTTATATCGAACGCCAACCGGATTGCATTTTTGGGTGTCGGCGGTGGCTCTGCCAACGTCGCGGCGGAAGGGGCGAACCGATTTTTCCGTCTGGGTATTGTTGCTGAATCGGAATCCGATGGCTACCGACAGCGGATGCTGGTCTCCACCTTTGGACCAGGCGATGTGATTTTTGCGATTTCGTCGACCGGCCTGCCGCAATCGCTGATCGACTGTGCGGCAATTGCAAATCAGTACGGGGCGACCTCCATTTGCTTGACCCGCCCCGCGTCCCCCCTGGTTGAGGCGTGCGATATCTCGCTGGTTATCGATGTTCCAGAAGACGGCGACATGTATAAACCGACGGCGTCGCGACTTGTTTTTACAGCGGTTCTTGATGTCCTCGCGACAGGCGTTGCGATCTCGAAACCCGATGAGACGCGCGAAATGCTTCGTCGCATCCGTTCCTCTCTGGTTGCCGTTCACAACAGCACAGACCCGCAACCCGTTGGCGACTAGGTTTACTGCCAGTAGGCACCGTTGACCACCAGTCCATCGCAAACCAGTTTTTTGTCAGAGACAATGCGTTCGCCTATGACATCGAAGAACTCGAACGATCCGGTTTCCTCGTGCAGGATTGTCACGTCTCCCAAGGCACCGACGCCCAGATGACCTATATCCGTCTGGTCGATAGCCCGTGCCGCGGCAATGGTGGATTTTTCCACGACTTTTTCGAAGCTCATGCCAAGTGCCATAAATTTAGACATCACATGCAGCAGGTCGTGGGCCGGACCGACAACACTTTCCGCATGCACGTCACTGCTGATCACGTCGGGTTCGAATCCGTGCTCCAGCATCTTAGTTGCTGATTCAAATCCGAACGATCCTTTACCATGTCCAGTGTCGAAAACCACACCACGGCTGCGGGCATCAAGAACTTCCTTTTTGACTTCTCCAGATACATCCACTGGATCATTGGGGAAAGGCCGGAAACAGTGTGTCAGGATATCGCCTTCACCCAAGCAGGCCAAAACTTCTTCAATCGAAGGCGGTGGCCTGTCGATATGTGACATCACCGGTTTTTCGAGTTTACCCGCAGCTTTTTTTGCCAGCATTAAGGGCTCGATATTGTTGCCACCACTGGTAAATTCGCCAACCCGGAC
>Ga0316202_10002946_pt1 | contig 10660 bp, 6 predicted proteins | sample 3monrhotite_MG_FD_204934 | JGI IMG/M metagenome (GOLD analysis project Ga0316202, IMG submission 204934) | Microbial mat bacterial communities from mineral coupon in-situ incubated in ocean water Damariscotta River, Maine, United States -... | ecosystem: Environmental > Aquatic > Marine >...
ACACTGTCACCATTGGGACCCGAGGCGCGGAGGTTGCGCGATGATGGTGGCGACTGGGCTGATGGGTGCGCTGGCGCTGGTGTTGTGCTTCGTGCCGCTGTTCAACCTGCTCGGCTTCGAGTCGGCGGCGACCGCTGGTGCCCTGCTGGGCTTCATCGCTGCGATCCGGACAGCGCGGCTGATCGAGCGGGGCGACATCGCCCCGCCGCTCGACCCGGCGCGCCGGGTGGGGCCGACCGGCGACTTCCGGCGGCTGCTGCTGGAGCACCTGCTGCTCATCCCGCTGCCGATGGCGATCATGACGCTCAACGCGGTGCGGGTGCAGAACTGCGACCTCGCGCTCGGGGCGATGTTCTGGCTGATCATCCCCACCGGCAGCGCGCTGGTCGGGCAGTCGGTCGCCTGGGCGGCCAGCGCGCTGCCGCGCCTCCGGCTGGTGGCGACGCTGGGCATCCTCTCCGCCGAGGTGGGCCTGTTCGCCTGGCGGCTCATCTGGCAGCCCCCGATCACCGGCCACCAGTGGTTCATCGGCTACTTCCCCGGCTCGATCTACAACGAGGCGCTGGACCTGCCGCCGTCGCTGCTGTGGTACCGCCTCTCGAACATCTGCCTCGCGGTGGTCATCGTGCTGGGCATCGAGGTCGCCTGGCGCCGCCGGACGGGCCGCGGCTACGGCCACCGGCTCTCGGGGGCGCTGCTGGCGGCGACGGTGCTTTTGGGGCTGTGGGCCAACCGCTTCGAGCTGGGCATGTCGTCGGACCGGGATGACTCGATTCGGGTCCTCGGCGGGCACGTCCAGACCGAGCACTTCGACATCTACTATGACCCGTCCAGCCTGCCCTCTCGCAGCCTGTGGCTGCTCGCCGAGGACCACGAGTACAATTATGCCCGCCACCAGGAGTGGATGGACGTCGACGTGGTCGCCTGGCGCGGACGCCGCATCAAGAGCTTCGTGTACCCCAACAGCGACGCCCAGCAGCGCCTCCTGGGCTCGCACAACACGATGATCGCCCGGCCGTGGACCCACGAGTTCCACATCCGCTGGAGCGAGTACGCTGAGGGCGCGCTGTCTCACGAGATGGCGCACATCGTCTCGGCGTCGTTCGGCGGCGCGCTGCTCCAGCTCCCGACCCAGGGTCCGGTCGTGCCGAGCATCGGCATGCTGGAGGGCCTCGCCGGTGCGGCCGAGAGCACCGCGAGCGAGCTGGACCACCACACCGCCAGCGCGGCGATGCGCCGGCTAAACAAGGCTCCGGACCTCCGCAGCCTGTTCAACCCCGCCGGTTTCTGGAGCCAGCCTAGCCGCCGGGTCTACACCCTGATGGGCTCGTTCGTGAAGTACCTCGTCGAGGCCCACGGCATCGACAAGCTCAAGGCCGCGTACACCAACGGAGACTTCCAGGCCGCATACGGCCGCTCGATCGACGACCTCGTCACCGAGTGGGAAGGCTTCATCGACGAGCACGAGCTGAGCGACGAAGACGTGGCGCTGGCCAGGTACCTGTACGCGCGCGGGAGCATCTTCGACCGGGTCTGCGCGCGCACGATGGGCGAGCTGAAGCGGCGGGCCCACAGCGCGGGCTCGCGGCGGGACACGGCGCGCGCGCTGGCGCTGTGGGAGCAGATCGTCTCGCTGGAGCCAGACAACCCCAGCCACCGGATCAACCTCGCCGACGCGCAGGGCGACGACCTGGACTACGCGGCAGCGGCCGAGACCCTCGCCGCGCTGGCGCAGCGCGAGCTGAGTCCGTCCCGCCGGGCGACCGTCCGCGAGATGCAGGGCGACCTCGCCTGGCGCACCGGTGACCTCCGGGCGGCGACCGCGGCGTACGACGAGGCGATGTCGGTGGTCCTCCCCGCGAGCCGCCAGCGGCGGCTGGCGGCAAAGCGGAGCGGCGTGTCGTCCTCGGCGTCGGCCCGCGAGCAGGCCTTCCGCTACTTCCTCGGCAGCCTCGGGCGCACCCGCGCGCTCTACGCTGCCCAGCGCTGGGCAGAGCTGGCCCCGACCGATCCGCTGCCGCGCTACCTCGTCGGGCTCCAGCTGTACCGGGTCGAGGAGTTCAGCGAGGCCGCCCGCTGGCTGTCCCAGGCCAGCGGCATCCGGGAGCAGGCCCTCCGAGAGCAGCGGACCCTGCTGCTGGGCCGCGCCCGCTACCTCTCAGGCGAGCTGGACGCTGCCGATCTGGTCTTCCGCACGCTGCTCGGCTCTCCGTCCGACCGCATCCGGTTGTCCGCGCAAGACGGCCGGGACCGGGTCGCCTGGAAGCGCAGCCAGGGCGGCTGACTACTCCTCTTCCCACGGAGCCGGCCGGAAGACGCGGCGGGTGAACCCACTGGGGAGGGCGCGCTGCGGTCTGTCGTCGGCTGCGCGCAGCGGCGGCAGGGTGGGGTCGGTCTGCGCGGCGGCCAGGTAGGTCTGCCGGTCGACCAGCACACCGTCGACAAAGAGTTGAGGGTAGCCCTCGTCGAGCTGGTCGTCGGTCCACTGGCGGGCGGGGCCGTGGCGCTTCCCGACCACCCAGTGGGTCTCGCCGAAGAGGCGTGCTTCGTCGGCCCACCACTGCTCCCAGCCGTGCGGGAGCCCGTCGCGAGAGGGGTGGGCCTCGGCCAGCCGGCCGGTCACGCGGCAGCAGAACAGGTCGGTGCCGGTGCCCCGCTCGAAGCGGCATGTGGACAGCAGCGTGCCATCCTCTGCCCACTGGGCGGTCCAGCCGTGAACCCGGCCGTCCACGATGGGCTCGACGAAGGAGAGGGCGCCGCTTTCGTCGTACTCCATCCGCCACCCGCGCGGCGGGTCGCCGCGGAGGCTGTTGCCGATCGCGGGCTGGAGGCCGTCGTCGTCCCAGGTGATGGTGCCGACGACCTCGCCGCCGCGGCGGTAGGTGGTCCTTGCGCGCACGCCGCTGTCCGAGAGGGTGTCCTCGGCGTCGGTGCTGTCGGCGGGGAAGAGGCGGTCGGGGGCGAAGTCTTCGCGGCGGGGCAGTGTCACTCGGTCTCGTCCTCGGCGGTCCGGTAGCGGACGATGCGGAGGCCGCGGTCGTCGGCGGCGTCGCTGGGGTGGGCGCCGCGGCGCGCCGAGAGGGTCGCGTCGGCGGCCTTGCTGCGGAAGCTGCCGCCGCGGCTGACGCGGGTGGTCCCGCGATCCGGGCCCGTGGGGTCGATGAGGTCTCCGGCGGGGAAGGGGGCGCCGTGGTCCCAGACCCACTCCCAGGCGTTGCCGGAGAGGTCGTACAGCCCCCAGCCGTTGGCGGCGCGGCGGCTCATCGGCTGGAGGTTGCTGGTGTTGCGGCTGGCGCTGCTGCGGCGGCGGGTGCCGCCGACGGAGGGCATGGCCGGGCGGACGGTGTTCTCCGCGAACCAGCCCACCTCGGTGAAGTCGTCGTTGCCGGCGTAGCGGGTCTGCTGGCCGGAGCGGGCGACATACTCCCACTCGGCCTCGGTCAGCAGGCGGAAGCCCGTCGAGGACCGGCCCCAGCGGACCACCGGCGTGCGGCCCTCTCCGATGGCGTACGCCGGCGGCAGCCCGGCCCGCTCCGAGAGCGCATTGCAGAAGCGCACGCAGTCGAACCAGCTCACCTCGGTGACCGGGTGCATGCGGCTCATCTCCTGGCCGGGCAGGGTGCCCATCACCGCCTCCCACAGCCCCTGGCTCACCGCGGTCCGATGGACCAGCAGCGGCCGGGTCAGCTCGATCTGCTGCGGGGGAGACGAGCCGTCTTCGCCGCGGATGAAGGAGCCGGCCTCGATCTGGACCAGCTCGATGCGCTCCTGGTCCACCATGTCGATGACCGGACGCAGGGTCCGGCGGTGCGACGCGCGGCGCGGGGCCGGTCGGCTGGGCCTGGCGGGCGCAGCGGCCGGCGCGGCGGCGGGCGCGGGCGCGGGCGCAGGGGCCGGGCGGTCGACGCGCGCGAGGGCCGCGAGGAGCTGCTCGGCGGTGCGGGGCCGCTTCTCGCGGTCGCGGGTGATCGTCTTGGCGAGGATGTTGTCGATGACCTCGGGGAGCGCTGGCCGGATGGTGCGCAGCGGCTCGTACTTGCCCTGGGCGATGTTCATCTGGGTGTCGAAGTCGCTGTCACCCTGGAACGGAGAGCGCCCGGCGAGCATCTCGTACAGCAGCATGCCGACCACGAACAGGTCCGAGCGCTTGTCGACGTCCTTGGCGTCGCGGAGCTGCTCGGGCGACATGTAGGCCATCGAGCCCATGGTGCCGTAGCCGCTGCGGGTCGCGCTCTGGGTGCGGTCTTCGACCTTGGCGATGCCGAAGTCGAGCAGTCGCAGCTCGTCGTCGCCGTCCGGCAGCCGCTCCAGGAACAGGTTCGCGGGCTTGAGGTCGCGGTGGACGACGTTGTGGCTGTGGATCCACGCCAGCGCGCGGAGGAGCTGCCGGGTCCACGCCAGGGCGACCGCCAGCGTCTGGGGGCCGTCCCGGCTCAGGCGGACCTCCAGGTCCTCGCCCTTCATCAGCGGCATCACCAGCCCGGCGACGCCCTCGGCGACGACCACGTCGGTGACCGGCGTGATGTTGGGGTGGCGCAGGCGGGCCATGATGCGCCCCTCGTCGAGGAAGCGCTTTCGGATGTCGGCGTGCTGGGCGAGCTGCGTGCGGAGGACCTTGATGGCGTGCAGGCTCCCGAGCACGCTGTGGCGGGCCTTGAAGACCAGGGCCATGCCGCCCTCGGCCAGCAGGCCGTCGACTGTGTAGTTTCCGATCTGCGTCCCGGCGGTGAGCATGGGGCTCCTTATCTATTCGCAGGTATCGACGATGTAGCTGATGTTGTTCGTCTTCAGGCTGACCAGCGACGTGGCGCTGCCGTCCGAGAAGTCGAGCGCGTAGACGCCGCTGTCGGTGGTGGCGTAGTAGACCCCCTCGGTCGGCGCATACTGGAGGCCGGCGCTGCCCCAGCTTACCGAGGTGTCCAGCTCGACCTCCTCGGTCGCCGAGCCGTCGTCGACGTCGATGCTGAACAGGTAGCCGGTGTTGTCGGACGGATCGACCTGCATCCCGATCAGCGTGTCGGTCGCACAGTCGTAGGTCAGCGCGCAGTTCTTGAGGTCGAAGCCGAGCTCTCCGACCTCGGTCGCCTCGCCGGTGCTGGTGTCGTAGAGCACCAGCGCGTCGTTGTTGGCGTCGATCCCGTACAGCTCCCCGTCCGGCCCGATCGCGATCCCGCAGGTGTTGCCGACGTTGGTGTCGCCGATCTCGGTCAGCGTCTCGTCGCAGACGTCCAGCGCGAGCAGGCGGCTGTTGTTGCTGTCGTGGACGTAGATGTCCCCGCCGTCGAGGCTGCTGGCGATGCCGTTGGAGCTGTAGCTGCCGGTCGAGGAGGTCGACGGGGTGAAGACGGTCGACGAGGTGCCGTCGTCGACATCGATCTCGTAGAAGACGCCGCCGTACAGGGCGCCGAGGTAGGCGCCGTCCACCGCGTCCTCGTCGACGTCTTCGTCGCAGTCGTTGTCCTCACCGTCGCAGCGGTCCTCCTCGCCGGGGTTGATCTCGGCGTCGGTGTCGTCGCAGTCGGTGTCATCCTCGCCGTAGCCGCTCGGCTCGTCGCAGGCGACGCTGCTGTCGTCGGCGTCGCCGTAGCCATCGCCGTCGCTGTCGGCGTACCAGGTGCTCGCGTCGGTGGCGTCGTCCTCGTCGATGGTGCCGTCGCAGTCGTCGTCGACCTCGTTGCACAGCTCCTCGCCGTCGGGGCTGACCGCAGCGTCGGTGTCGTCGCAGTCGGAGTCGTCTGAGACGGTGCCAGAGGGCTGGTCGCAGGCCGTGCTGCTGTCGTCGGCGTCACCGAAGCCGTCGCCGTCGTCGTCGGCGTACCAGGTGTCGGCGTCGGTGGCGTCATCTTCATCGACGGTGCCGTCGCAGTCGTTGTCGATCTCGTCGCAGACCTCGGGCTCGTCCGGGTTGGCGTCGGCGGTCGAGTCGTCGCAGTCGGTGCTGTCTGAGACGTAGCCAGAGGGCTGGCTGCACGCCTCGGCCGAGGTGCCGCTGTCCCCGAACCCGTCGCTGTCTGCATCGGCGTAGTACGTCGTGGTGACGCCCTCGTCGACGCTGCCGTCGCAGTCGTTGTCGATGCTGTCGCAGACCTCAGCCTCGCCGGGGTTCGCGAGCGCCTCGCTGTCGTCGCAGTCGGTGTCGTCGGAGACGTGGCCGCTCGGCGCGCTGCACGCCTCGGTGGAGGCGCTGCTGTCGCCGTAGCCGTCGCTGTCGGTGTCGGCGTAGTACGTCGTGGTGACGCCCTCGTCGACGCTGCCGTCGCAGTTGTCGTCGATCTCGTTGCAGACCTCGACCTCTCCGGGATTGACCGCGGCGGCGGTGTCGTCGCAGTCTCCGGGCACCTCGGCGTGGCCGGCGGGGAGGTCGCAGGCCTCGGTGGTGTCGTCCGCGAGGCCGTAGAGGTCGCCGTCTGCGTCGACGTAGTACGTGGTGGTGACGCCCTCGTCGGTGAGGCCGTTGCAGTCGTTGTCGACCTCGTCACAGACCTCTACCTCGCCGGGGTTGGCGTCGGCGTTGCTGTCGTCACAGTCGGTGCTGTCGGCGACGTAGCCGGTGGCAGGGTCGCAGTCTTCGACCGCGGTGTCGGGATCACCGAAGCCATCGCCGTCGGTGTCGGCGTAGAAGGTCGTGGTGACGTCCTCGTCGATGCTGCCGTCGCAGTCGTTGTCGACGCCGTCGCAGCGCTCGGGCGCGGAGGGGTAGTTCTCGTCGGAGGTGTCGTCGCAGTCGTTGCCGTTGGGCACGTAGCCTTCCGGTGCCTCGCAGGCCTCGATCGCGCTGTCGGGATCACCGAAGCCGTCGCCGTCGGTGTCGGCGTAGAAGGTCGTGGTGACCTCTTCGTCGGTGAGGCCGTCGCAGTCGTTGTCGATGCCGTCGCAGACCTCGACGGCGCCGGGGTGGACGACGGAGTTGTTGTCGTCGCAGTCCTCGTCGTCGGTGTAGCCGTCGGCGTCGGCGTCAGCGGCGGACGGGGCAGCCGTGTCGAGCACACCATCGGCGCTGGTTGGCTTCGTGTTGTTGCATGCAACCAAACCTGCTGCGCAGAGCAGGAGCAATCTCAACATGGCTGAACCTCCATGTCGATGGTATCACGGTCGCTCTGCGGCGATGACCTCGGTGAGCTGGCGGGTCATGCGATCGTGGCTGAAGTGGGCCAGGGCCCGCTCTCGGGCGGCGCTGCCGAGCGCTGCCTTCTCCGCCGGGTCGTCTGCGAGGCCGGCCACCGCCTGCGCCAGCGCGGCGGCGTCGCCGACCGGGACCACCCGGCTGCACGCGGGGGTGAGGAGCTGGTCTGCGCCCTCTGTGCGGGTCGACACGATCGGCAGCGCCGAGGCCATTGCCTCGATCGCGGCGAGGGGCATGCCCTCCCAGTCCGAGGTCGACAGGTAGATGTCCGCGGCGCCCAGCAGCTCCGGCACGTCCGAGCGGAGGCCCATCAGGACGAGGCGATCGCCCACGCCGGCCTCGGCGATGAGGCCGCGCAGCTCCTCCTCGCGCTCGCCAGAGCCGACGATGGCGAAGCGAATGTTGGGGTGGCTGTCTTCGAGCAGCTTGGCGATGGTGACGATGTGCTGCTGGGCCTTCTGGTCCGACAGGCGGCCGACGGCGATGACCAGTGTGTCCGCGTCGCTGGCGCCCATCTCTGCGCGCGCGGCGGCGCGGGCGGCGCCGGTGCGGGGGCGCAGCGGCCGGCAGTCGACGCCGTTGTAGATCACGGTGCAGCGGTCCGGGGGCAGCCCGCCGCCGACCAGGCGCGCCTTGACGTCCGGCGAGACCGCCACGACCCGGTCGGCCGCGCGCATCAGCGGCCCGACGGTGCTGTAGCGGTCGGCCGGCCAGCCGTGGGCGACGTTGATGATGGGGATGTCCATGCCGGCCTGGGCCAGCCGCGCCACCCAGGTCACCGCCAGCGAGTTGGCCACGATCGCGGCCGGCCGGCGCTGCATGATGAGGGTGCGGATCTGCGCGGCGACCTGCGGCAGCCGCGCCCGGACCCGCTCGATCTCCATCGGCACGTACTCGACGGCGGGGTCGATGCTCGGGACCTGCTCGCCGGGGGTCGCCACGAGGGTGACCGAAGCGCCCTGCCGGGCCATCCAGTTCGAGATGGTGATCGCGTAGCGCTCGGCGCCGCCGGTCGAGAGGGTGTCGATGAGGACCATCACCGGCGACGGCGGCGTGGCCCGAGGCGGCTCCCAGGCCAGGAGCCGATCCTGGAGGCCGCTGCACAGCGCGAGGATGTCGGGGTGAGCGTCCGGTGCCGGGCGGCGACCGACCGAGGAGGCGCGGACCTCCTCGACGAAGCGCTGCTCGAAGGGCACGCCGATGTGCTCGAACGCGTCGCGAAACCGGTGGCTGGGGTCTTCGACCAGCGCGCCGTAGCGGACCAGCCGGACCCGCGGATCCCGGTCGAGGCCCAGCGAGAAGAAGAAGGCGTTGCGCACGTACCAGAACAGCAGCGCGCCCTCTTCAGGGGTCAGGTCGTCGCGGTAGACCCGGCGGATGTCGGCGACGACCTCATCGGGCAGGCGCGCGGTGCGCCAGCCCCAACGGTCGAGGTCGCCCCCGGCGATGGCAGCGATGAGCTCGCGCTGGTGGTCGCCCCACTTCTGGACCGAGGAGTTGGCCACGTCCGCGGCGTCGCGGAAGATCCACAGGGCCCGCGCGCCGGGGTGCTGGCCGAGGACCTCGTCCGCGCGGTGGCTGTCGCAGATGGGCTTGAAGACCTGGAACGGGGCTGGGCTGGTGCGGACCAGGGCACGCACGACCGGCTCGCTCCGGAGCTGGAAGTCCGAGAACGCCGAGGCGTGGTTCTCGTGGTAGATGCGCGTGGCCGGGCTCTTGTCGAGCACCCACATCACCATCTTGGTGCCCGACCGCTGGCAGCCGAAGACGAAGCTGACCTGGCGGGGGTGGTCCCAGCCGTACCGGATCTGACGGAGGTGCTTCGCCTGCCGCTGGGCAAAACCGGGCATCGCGGCCCGCCACTCTTGAAGCTGCTGGCGATCAATCATTGCCACCTCTCTATCGCAGCGGGCACCGATCCCGCAGCCCGGCCTCTGTGACGAGCTTGTCTCGATGGCGTGGGGACGCTCTCGGCCATCGTGTCGCGGAGGCGGCCGCAGATGTTGCTGTTGTGTAAGAACGGTGCTGCTCGGGTTTACCGGTGAAGACGGTGTGACCCCTTGATCGCAGGCGTGCTTGAGTCGATATAGTCAGCCGGCAAGAGGTGCGCGTTGCAGAGATTGACTGACCGACTGCGGGTGATCCTCTTCATCACCCGCGGCGAGCCGGGGGGGGCGCAGATCCACGTCCTCAGCCTCATCCGGGGACTGCGCGCGTCAGTGGACCTCGCTGTGGGTGTCGGGGACGACGACGACTACCTCGCCGGCGAGCTGCGGGCAGACGGCGTGCCGGTCTACGTGCTCCCGGACCTCCAGCGCAGCATCGCGCCCCGCACCGACCGCCGGGCTGTCGCCGCGATGCGGTCCGCGATCCAGGACTTCCGGCCGCACATCGTTCACACCCACTCGACCAAGGCGGGCCTGCTGGGCCGGCTGGCCGCCTGGCTGGAGGGGCTGCCGGCGATCCACACCGCGCACGCCTGGTCCTTCTCGGACGGTCTCGCGAAGCGCCGCAAGGCCTTCGCCATCCCCACCGAGGCCCTCGCCGGCCGGATCACCCGCCGCTTCATCGTCGTCTCTGGCGCTGACCGCGAGATCGCCCTGCGCTACGGGGTCGCCCGAGACGCCCAGGTCCGCATCGTGCACAACGGCGTGCCCGACACCGACGCGCGGGCGCAGCCCGCGTCCGGCGACCCTCCGATCATCGCGATGGTCGCCCGGATGGCGGCCCCCAAGGATCATGATCTGCTGCTGCGCGCCCTCGCGGGGGTCTCGGCGCCGTTTGTGCTCTGGCTCATCGGAGACGGCCCCGACCGCGCTGCCGTCGAGGCCCAGATCACGTCCCTCGGCCTCGGGGAGCGCGTCCGCCTGCTCGGGGTGCGGCGGGACGTGCCGGCGCTGCTCGCGCAGGTCCAGCTCTTTGCCCTCATCTCCCGCCAGGAGGGCTTCCCGCTGGCGACCCTGGAGGCGATGCGGGCCGGCTTGCCGGTGATCGCCTCGGACGTCGGCGGCGCGCGCGAGGCGGTCAGCCACGCCCAGACCGGCCTGCTGATCGCGCGCGGCGACGAGGCGTCTCTGCGGTCGGCCTTCGAGCGGCTGCTGGTCGATCCAGAGCTGCGGTCGGCCTTCGGCGCGGCCGGGCGCGCGGCCTTCGAGGCCCGCTTCACCGCCACCGGCATGATCCGCCGGACCCGCGACGTGTACGCCGAGATCGCCCGCGAAGACGGGCTCCCCCTCCCGAACGATGGAGCGCTGTGATGATGTTCCTCGGCCTCCAGACCGAGCGGCGCGCGCTGCTGTATTTTGTCGGTGACCTGCTCGTCCTGCTGGCGGCGCTGTACCTGGGGCACGCCCTGCGGTTCGGCCTGGAGCACTCCCTGTGGGGCGTGCTCTCGATCCGAACCGGCGCCTCGGCCATCTTCGCCGCGACGGTGCTGCTGTTCCTGTACGTCGCCGAGGCGTACGACGCCCGGCACGATTTTCGCGCCCGGCACCTGTCTTTTCGGCTGCTCGGCGCGATCTCCGTGGCGATGGTCGT
>Ga0316202_10002947_pt1 | contig 10660 bp, 10 predicted proteins | sample 3monrhotite_MG_FD_204934 | JGI IMG/M metagenome (GOLD analysis project Ga0316202, IMG submission 204934) | Microbial mat bacterial communities from mineral coupon in-situ incubated in ocean water Damariscotta River, Maine, United States -... | ecosystem: Environmental > Aquatic > Marine >...
TCGTACTACACCTGCAACGACTGCGGTGACCAGGAGTTCGAGCTCGACGGCACCGGCACCACGGACGCGGACGGGGACTGGGTCGCCTACTCGTGGGCCATCACCGCTGGCAACTCTTACGCCTCCATCGTCGACGATGACACCGCCACGCCGGTCGTCACCGTCTCGGGCGTCGGGACCACCTACGGCAACTCCAACACCGTCGCGGTCGAGGTCACCCTGACCACCACCGACTGCATGGGCGCCACGAGCGAGGACATCGTCAACCTGTCCTACACCTGCGACGGCACCTGAGCCGAGCACGCACCAACAAGCACCCTCGGCCTCGGCCGGGGGTGCTCTGCGTTGGGGCTCAGGCGAGCAGGCCGCGGTTGATGCGGTGGATGAGGCCCGGTCCCTCGAAGATGAGGCCGCTGTAGAGCTGCACGGCGACGCAGCCGTCATCAAGCAGCGCGCGCGCCTGCGCGGCAGACCGCACACCGCCGACGCCGACGATGGGAATGCGTCCGCTGGCGGTGTCGAGGGCGCGGCGGATGCGGCGGCGGGCCAGCGGCCACAGCGGCGCGCCGCTCATGCCGCCGCCTTCGGCGAGGCGGCCGGTGGAGCCGGGGCGGGTGCTGGTCGTGTTGGTCGCGATCAGCGCCAGGCAGCCGGACTGGTAGGCCACCTCGACCGCCGTGTCCAGGTCCTCCTCTGCGAGGTCCGGCGAGATCTTGACCATCACGGGCGCCTCGGCGGCGGGCACGACCGCACCGAGCAGCTCCTTGAGGCGCTCTTCAGACTGGAGCTGCCGCAGGCCTGGCGTGTTCGGAGAGGAGACGTTGACGGTGAAGTAGTCGACGAGCCCATTGAGGCGCCGGACGCTGGTGAGGTAGTCCTCCGTCGCGTCGTCGAGGGGCGTGATCTTGGACTTGCCGATGTTGGCCCCGACCGGGATCGTCGGCCAGCCGCCGATCTCGCGGACGGCGCGGATGGTGTCGGCGAGGGCCTGCGAGCCGTGGTTGTTGAAGCCCATGCGGTTGATGAGCGCGCGCTCGGCCTTGAGGCGGAACAGCCGGGGCTGGGGGTTTCCGTCCTGGGCGTGGGCGGTGACCGTGCCGACCTCGATGAAGCCGAAGCCGAGGGACGGCCAGATCTCGATCGCCTCACCGTCCTTGTCGAGCCCGGCGGCGAGCCCCACCGGAGAGGCGAGCGTGAGCGGCCCCAGCTTGACCGCGAGGGACGGGGCGACCGGCGCAGAGAAGGACTCCAGCAGCGCCCGCGCAGCCATCGGCCGTCGGTGGAGAGACTCCAGGGTGAAGCGGTGGGCGCGCTCGGCGTCCATGGTGAACAGGGCAGGGCGGGCGGCGGCCCAGAGCAGATCCAGCATCATGGCACCCTCCTAACCAGCCTGCCGCAGAGGTTAGGTGGCGTGCATGCGAATCCTGCTGCTGCTGATCCTGCTCTCTGCTTGCTGGTCGTCTCCGCCGGCTCGTCCCGTGGTCGGCGCCCCCGCGCCGTCGATATCGAGCGTGCAGCTCGGCGGCGCGCCGTTCGAGCTGCGGGAGCAGCGTGGCAAGCCGGTGGTCCTGGTCTTCTGGGCGAGCTGGTGCGGCCCGTGCCGCCAGGAGGTCCCAGAGCTGGCGTCCCTGGTCGAGCGTTTCGGTGAGCAGGCGGCTTTCTTCAGCGTCAACGCTGGAGAGACCCCGCCGGTGGCCGCCCGTGCCGCCAAGAGCTGGGGGATCACGTGGCCGGTGGTCTTTGACCCGGACGCAAAGATCCAGGCCGACTACCACGTCGACGCCATCCCGCTGCTCATCATTGTCGACGCCGAGGGTATGATACGCTTCCGGGGCCTCGGTCTCCCCCCCGATGCCGTCGCCATCCTGGAGGGCTTGCTGCCATGATCTGGACGCTCCTGCCGGCGGCGCTCGCAGCGCCCCTGGCGATCACCAACGCGACCGTGCTGCCGGTCGCCGGACCGCCCATCGAGGCCGGCACCGTGCTCGTCGAGGGTGGCCTCATCACAGCCGTCGGCGCCGACGTTCCGGTGCCGGACGGCGCCGAGGTCTTCGACGCCGGGGGGCGCTACCTGACACCGGGCCTCATCGACGTGCACTCCCACATGGGCGTGTACCCCTGGCCAGGCGCCGAGGCGCACGGCGACGGAAACGAGATGACCGACCCCTTCACCCCGCGGGTCTGGGCCGGTGACTCGGTGCGGGTCGAGGACCCCGCGATGAAGCGCGCCCGCGCCGGCGGCATCACCACGATCCAGGTCCTGCCGGGCTCGGCGAACCTCGTGGGCGGCCAGTCGGTGGTCCTCAAGCTGCGCGACAGCCGCACCCTCGCCGGGCTGGTCTTCGAGCAGGCCCCCCGCGGCATCAAGATGGCCTGCGGCGAGAACCCCAAGCGCGTCTACGAAGAGGACGACAACGGCCCCTCGACCCGGATGGGCAACATCTCGGCGATGCGCGCAAAATTTCAGGAGGCCGAGGACTACCGGGCCGCCCGCCGACGCCGCGAGCCGCCGCCGACAGACCCGGATCTTGAGGTGCTGCTCGACGTGCTCGACGGCGAGGTCCGCGTGCACGTGCACTGCTACCGCCACGACGACATCGAGGGCATCTACCGGGTCATGGACGACTTCGGCGTGCAGGTCGCCAGCTTCCAGCACGCCCTGGAGGCCTACAAGGTCCGCGACATGATCATCGCGCACGAGACCGCGATCGCGACCTGGCCGGACTGGTGGGGGTTTAAGATGGAGGCCTTCGACGCCATCCCCCACAACGCCGCGCTGGTGAAGGCCGACGGCGGCGTGGTCGCGCTGCACTCCGACTCGGCGAACACCATCCAGCGGATGTACACCGAGGCCGCCAAGATGCTCCGCTACGGCGCCACCGAGGCGCAGGCCATGGAGATGATCACCATCGACCCGGCCCGCTCGCTGGGCATCGACAGCCTCGTCGGCACGATCGAGGTCGGCAAGCACGCTGACCTCGCGCTGTTCTCAGCGCACCCCCTCGACGTGTACACCCGCGTCGACAACACCTGGATCGACGGCACAATGGTCTTCGACCGCGAGACAGAGGGGACCCCTGATGCTCGGCCCTGACCTGACCCGACGGCGCACGCTCGCGCTGCTCGCTGCCGCTGCTGCGGTCACGCCCGCCGCCCGCGCGGCCGCGCCCGGCGACAAGCTCGACGGCTGGGCACCCGATGGTGCCCCGCTCCAGGGAACATTTACCCTCTCCAACGCCACGATCCTGTCCCACACCGGCCAGACCGTGGCCGGCGGCGTGCGCGTCGAGGGTGGCACCATCGTCGAGGTCGGCGCAGGCGTGACCGGCGGCGAGGACCTCGGCGGCGCCTGGATCGCGCCCGGCTTCACCAACGCCGGCTGCCAGATCGGGCTCGTCGAGGTCGGCGCGGTCAACAGCTCCCGCGACGACCGCGTCAGCGGCGACGCGGTCACCGCCGATGCACACGTCATCGACGGCTACAACCCGCTCTCGGATGTCATCCCGACCACCCGCGCCAACGGCTTCACCCACGCCCTCGTGGTGCCTTCTGAGTCTCACCTGGTCACCGGGCAGGCCGCGGTGGTCCAGCTCGCCGGGCTCACCCGCGACGAGGCAACCACGCTCGCGCCCGCGGGGCTGTGCATCAACCTCGGCGGGAGCGGCCGGGGCGAGGGACTCAGCTCGCGGATCGCTGTCGCCCGACGGCTCCGGCAGCTCCTCGACGAGGCGCCCGAGCCCCCGCCGCCCGACGACGGCAAGAAGCGCCGCAGGAAGAAGAAGGACGGCGAGGGAGGCGGTGACGACGACCTCTCTGCCGCCGAGCGCACCTGGAAGGCTGTGCGCGCCGGCAAGATGAAGGCGCTCATCAAGGCCGAGCGGCTCGACGACATCCACACTGCGCTCGACTTCATCCGAGACTACGAGCTGGATGGCGTGCTGGTCGGCTGCGCAGAGGGCTACCTGGCCGCCGAGCGCATCGCCGGCGCAGGCGTTCCCATCCTGCTCGGCCCGCTGGAGGTGCAGCCCAGCAGCTTCGAGCACCCCCACGCGATCTATGAGAACGCCGCGCGCCTGCACGCTGCCGGGGTCCGCTTCGCGGTCCGCTCCAGCGGTGTGCACTTCGCCCGCATGCTGCCCTCCTACGTCGGCATGGCGGTCGCGCACGGCCTGCCGTTCGAGGCAGGCATCCAGGCGATCACAGCCAACCCCGGTGAGATCCTCGGGCTCGGCAGCCAGCACGGCAGGCTTGAGGTCGGCGCGCCCGCGACGTTCTTCCAGGTCGACGGAGATCCCCTCCAGCCCCGCTACCCGGTGCGCCGGGTCTGGATGGCTGGCCGGCAGGCCTCGCTGGAGACCCGGCAGACCCGCCTGCTGGAGCGCTTCCGCACGCTGCGGTAGCCCGGCCGTGCCTACACCACGGGGTAGATCAGGCGGATGGCGCCAGTGTTGACCGTGATGTGGGTCGCCTGGCCCGCTTGGAGCAGCCCAGAGAGCTGCTCGCGCAGCGCCCGGCTGGGGGTGGTGCCGCCGCGCAGGGTGATGACCACCTGGTGGGTGTGATCCTCGATGGTGACTGCGATGCCCTCGCTGAAGCCGGTCTCGTAGAGCTGGGTCGCCAGCACGACTGCCGCCGCAGCCAGATCGACCGTCGCCTTCTGGCGATCGGCGCGGATGGCGAGCGACGCAGAGACCGGCGGCCACCACACTCCGCCGACGAGGCGGGTGATGTGGCTGGCGAGCAGGTCGGCCTGCTGGGTCAGGTCAGAGACCATCGTGACCGGGGCGTCGGCCGTGGTCGCGGCCTCTAGAGCCTGGAGCGTGGTCTGGACCTGATCGAGCCCGGTGGTCATGCTCGTGACGATGTGGCGCAGATCGCTCGTGGCCTCGGCCGCGCGGGAGAGGACCGAGAGCGTCTGCATGAGCTCGGGGCGCTCGTTGAGCTGTCCGAGGATCTGGGCGAGCGGGGTGAGCTCGGCCAGCGCTGTGCGCGCGAGCATGACGTCGGCGTACAGCGGCGACAGCGCGTTGCGCAGCTCGGCGAAGGCCGGCTGGGTCGCGAGCTTGAGCGACGTGGTAGGCTTGTTCTCCATCGCCCGGAGCCGGCGCTCGGCGCGGACCGCGAGCATCGACAGCGCCTCGCGCTGGGCTCCGGTGAAGGGCCGCACGACTGTGTCGAGCACGCACAGCGTGCCGACGACGTTGCCGTCGAGCCGGAGAGGGAGACCCAGGTAGGCACGCAGCCCGTAGCGATCGACGAGCGCCTGCGGGAGCCGCTTCTCCAGGGGGGCGTTGCTGGTCTCGAAGGGCTCGCCGGTCTGCACGACGAGCTGGCAGAACGACGCGTCTCGATCGGTCGCGCAGGCGAGCGCGAGGTCGGGGGGGAGGCCGCGGTGGGCGCGGAAGAACTGGATGCGATCCAGGACCAGAGAGACGAGCGCGACGGGGGTGTCGCAGGCCTCCGAGTCGGCCTCGACGATGGCCTGTAGCTCGTCGTCAGGCTCTCGATCGAGTGTTGCGCCGTGGAAGAGCAGTCCGCGCTGGGTGGGGCCGGGATGGTCGATACGCTGCATAAATGCGTGGATATCGCAAAACAGAACTGCTTCTCTTTCATTACTGCAGTTTGTTTCTCCTCCACCCAAAGAACCAGCACCCACCGTGTTGTTCTCTGGAGAGCTTGCACCGTAGGGGAGGCTGGGAGCCCTTTCACTTTCGGCAAGTCGAAGCTGGCCCGCTCAAGATGCCGAGAGGCCCTCATAAAAATCCTGAAGGACCGCAGTCACTGCCGCTGGCTGCTCGATGGTGCTCAGGTGACCCGCGCGGGCAATCACCGACAGAGACGCGCCAGGAATCGCCTCGACCAGCAGCTTTGCCTTCGACAGCGGCGTGGCCTTGTCCTGCTCACCCACCACAACCCGCGTCGGCAGAGAGACGTCGCGGAGCGACCGCAGGATGTTGCCGCGCGCAAAGATGGCATTGCCGAACCGGATGATCGCCTCCGGCTCCAGCGCCTCGATGCGCTCCTGCCACAGCGAGCGGGACGCGGCCTGGGCAGGATCCCGCAAGAACTCCGGGCCAAACAGCGACGCCATCGCGGGAGCGATCACCGGGCTGAAGCCAGCGCGCCGGAGCACAGCGAACAGCCCCTGGTACTTGAGCCGGTTGAGGCGCGGCTCCTCCGCACCAGAGGTGTCCATCAGCACCAGCGAGCGCAGCAGCTCCGGACGGCGGAGCGCGATGCGCATGCCCACGAAGCCGCCGGTAGACAGCCCGATCCAGTGGACCGGTGGCAGGCCGAGCGCCTCCAGCAGCGCGATGCCGTCTGTGGTGATGTCGTCGAGCGTGTACCGCCCAGGCACCCGCCCCGAGCGGCCGTGGTCTCGGTGATCGTACGCGATGACCCGGAAGCGCTGGGACAGCGCCGCGATCTGGTGGTCAAACTGGCGGTGGTCGACGAGGTAGCTGTGCGACAGCACGACCACCGACGGGCCGCTGCCAGCCTCGGTGTAGTGCAGGCGGACACCGTTGGCGTTGATCTCGGGCATGCCCGGAGTCTACTCCGTGACGTCAAGCATCAGCGGAGAGTGGCTGTCCGTCACGATGATCTTGGTGTTGTCCGACGCCGACAGCTCGCGGAACGCCTCGAGCGTCTGCCAGCGGATGATCTCGGGGCTGATGCCCTCCGAGATGATGTTGTTGGCGTCTCGGATGCCCTCCGCCTCGATGCGGCGCCGGGCGGCCTCCAGCGTCTCCTGCTCCAGGATAAACTCCATGCGCTGCGCGGCCTGCTCGGCCTCCAGCTTGGCCTCGATGGCGCGGAACAGGTTGGGCGGGAGCGCGATGCTCTTGAGGAGGACCGCTTCGATCTCGAAGCCCCGCTCGTCGAGGATGTCGCGCATCGTGTCCGCGATCTCGTGCTCGATCTCGAGCCGGCCGTTTGTGTACATGTCGCGGGCGAGGTAGCGCGAGGAGACGTCCGCGGCGGCAGAGCGGAAGACGCTCATGATGGCGACCTGCTCGTAGTCGAGCCCGATGTTCTCGACGACGTGGGCCGCCATGTCCGGCTGGACCCGGTACAGGATCGAGATCTCGGCGCTGATGTTGAGCCCCTCCTTGGACGGCAGCGAGAGCTTGATCTCCATGTTGCGGGTCTGGGTGGGGATCTTGATGATGCGGGTCACGAGAGGGTTGTAGGCCTGCGGGCCGGCAGGGATGATGACCTCGTCGAGGCGGCCGAGGGTGCTCTTGACGCCGACCTCGCCCTGTCGAACAACCGTGCAGCCAGCGGCGAGGAGCGCGACGGACAGAAGAGAGCGGGCGCGCCGGCTCATTGCAGGGCCTCTGCGGAGGCATCACCGAGCGCTGCGACGAGATCCGCGTGGGTCAGCACGCCGAGGAGGGTGTTGTCGCTGTCGACGACCAGCAGGTGCTCCTGTCCCCCGCGCAGCATCGCCTGCAGCGCGTCGCTGAAGGAGAGCTCTGGGCTGCAGGTTGGGGGAGGGGACATCATGGTCGCGGCGGTCGCGTTCGAGAACAGCATCGGGGCGTGGGGCTGCTGTGGATCCCCGAGGACCGTCAGGCGGAGGGCGCGCCGGGTGAGCAGTCCGATGACCTGGTGAGCATCGTTGAGCACGGGGAGGCAGGGGACCGACTCCTGCTCCATGGCACGGTACGCCGCCGAGAGCTGAAGATGCGGCAGCGCTGCGACCCGTGGTGGTCGCATGACGTGTGTGATGGGGCGGGTAGTTTGGAGTGCGTGCACGCTCACCTCCCAGGGGGTCTGTTGTTCGGGTCACCTGCTGTCTTGCTGATGATTACATGAAAATAATATCAGGCAAAATGTAGCAAGCAACTCGAATCGTCTCCATTGATTAATCGGTCACCAAATGTCCGCTTGATGACGTTTGGCGCGGTTACGTGTGCCTCCCCCCATCCACCTGAGGACACCATCTGTGGGTTTCTTTGACTCTATTCTGGGAATGTTCGGCATCGGACAGCCCAAGCTCACCGCCTCCGCCTCTGAGACCTCCCTCAAGCGCGGCGCCATCGTCACTGTCAACATCCGCCTGGAAGGGGGCAAGCGCGACATCCCACTCACCGCCCTCGTCGCCGCCTTCAAGGTCGAGAGCAAGCTCAAGGACGGACAGTCCACCTGGGACACCCTCGTCGAAGAGAAGATCTACTTCGGCAAGCAGATCGTCCAGACCGGTGACGTCGTCGAGGGCACCGTCTCCCTCCAGATCCCTGCTGACTGCGACACCACGGGCGGGCTCCGACACTTCATCGAGGCTAGCGCCGACGTGCCCGGCTGGGACCCCGAGCAGGAGATCGACGTCAAGATTCTCGCCCAGAACGACCCGATGGCCGCCGAAGACGCGAGCCGCTACCACGTCCTGCCCGCCGAGCGCAGCTTCCGGAACTCCTCCGTGCGCGGCGACTTCCGTGTCTTCCCCCTCGCCGACGGCGGCGCTGCCCTCGGCTGGAAGACCTCCCTCATCTGCCGCAACGCCGATGGCTCCGAGCGCTGGCGCACCGGCTTCGGCCGCACGGCCACCGTCAGCCCCAACGGCGACAAGATCGCCGCCGCCAACCAGAGCAAGCAGGTCGGCATCATCGACGTCAAGACCGGCAGCATCGACACGGTCATCGACATCAATGACTACGTCAACAACATCGTCTGGACCTCTGAGGGCCTCGCCTGCAACGTCACCGAGAAGATCATCGTCGTCTCGCTACAGGGCGACGTCGTCCGCGAGATCACCTCGCTCGGCGGCGACGGCGAGCCCTTCATCGGCGGCCTCGCCGGCAAGGGCGACACCCTGTACGCCATCGACGCCAATGATCGGCTGCTCGTCGAGGTGGACTCCTGCAGTGGCGAGATCTCTGCGAGCAAGTCGCTGTCCTTCTACCCCTCGGACGTCTACCAGCACGGCGACACCACGGTGCTCGACTGCAACGAGACCATCGTGATGGGCCAGGGGACCTCACTGGGCAAGGGCTTCGACGTGCCCGGCCGTGAGGGCATCCGCTTCCTCGGGCAGACCGAGCACAGCTACACCCATTTTAAGCCCAACGGGCGCCTGTCCCCGGACCAACAGCACTTCCTGCTCAACGACCAGTCTGGCCTGCTGTGGCTGCTCGACGCCAAGGGGCGTCCGCAGCGGACCTGGTCGCGCGAGACCCTCGACTTCGTCGAGGACACCGGCTGGCTGGACAACGAGACCTTCGTGGCGATCACAAACGACGGCCGCTCCCACATGGTCAACGCCGTGACCGGCGCGATCTCCTGGAGCCAGCAGGACCTCTGAGCAAGAGTCGGGGTTGGCGGGGTACACTCTCTGGTATGAGACTCCTCCCGCTGCTGCTTGTGATCCTGGGGTGCAAGAAGACCCCGCCAGCCCCTCCTGTGGCCGCCACCGGGGACTGTGACCGGCCCGAGGGCATGTTCGGTCCGGTCGTCATCGCGGACAGAAGCCAGCGCTACGGCGCGAACATCACCGCCCTCGCGTCGGCCCAGACGAGCAAGGCCCAGCCGATCGAGGTCTGTGGCGTGCCCGAGCAGCTCCAGTGGCTCACGTCGGCACGCTGCGCGGACGGCAGCGTGCCCTTCAGCAGTCCAGGAGACGCGCACGCCGCTCGCTCGGGCTCGGTGGGGGAGGGGGGGCGCTGTGGCTCGATCATCGACCTGTACCTGGTGCCGTGCCCTGAGGAGACGTACAACGTCTTCATGGACCTGTACGTCTGCGCCCCTGGCCAGTCGCTGTATTAGCCCCAGCGCACGCCGACAGCGCCCCAGGCGTAGCTGACGCCCGCGCTCGCGAGCACGACCCGGTGCCCCGGACGCAGCCGACCCGAGTCGGCGCCCAGCTCCAGGCAGAAGATGGGGTCGAGCTGCCCCATGTGGCCGTATTCTTCCAGGTACACGGCGTTGTCTTCGGTGAGGCCGACCTCAGCGAGCACCGCGCGGTGCGCGGAGCGCTTCATGTGCAGCAGCCCGAGGTAGTCGATGGCTGCGAAGCCGGACCGCTCGGCTGCGGTCTGGATGACGCGCATAAAATTGGCGTGAGAGCGCTCCCGCAGCCGCGCCCGCATCGCATCAGAGTCGGTCACGTCGAGCATCATCGCGCCGGTTCCGAGGTGCTCGGCGCTCACCGGCGCGACGGTTCCGCCGGCGTGCACGCGCACGTCGTCGGCGAAGTCGCCATCTGAGATGAGCGTGGCCTCGCAGACGAGGTTGTGGGGGTGATCGCGGCGCAGGAGCAGGGCACCGCCCGCGGCGGCGAGGGAGTACATGAAGCTGACGCGCGGGTTGCTGTAGTCGATGAGGTCGCCGTTTCGGTATCCCCCGGCGAGGAGTATGGTTCGGATGGTGGGGTCCGAGGCCATGAGACCGCGGGCGAGCTTGAGCGCGGCGATGGTGGTGCAGCAGCGCTGCGCGATGTCGACGGCCCACGCGTTGCGGGCACCGATGAGGTCCTGGATCTTGATGCCCGAGACCATCAGGGGGTGCTCCTTGTATTCCTCGCTGATGGAGAGGATGACGTCGATCTCCAGGGGATCGACGCGGGCACGCTGGAGCGCGCTGCGCGCGGCGTGTGCGCCCATGGCGCAGGGGTGGTCGTCGGGGCCGGGTGTGGGCTTGGCGTGGATGCCGAAGCGGG
>Ga0316202_10002948_pt1 | contig 10655 bp, 16 predicted proteins | sample 3monrhotite_MG_FD_204934 | JGI IMG/M metagenome (GOLD analysis project Ga0316202, IMG submission 204934) | Microbial mat bacterial communities from mineral coupon in-situ incubated in ocean water Damariscotta River, Maine, United States -... | ecosystem: Environmental > Aquatic > Marine >...
TGCGTATGGTGCAACAAGACTTTTCGCTTCAGCGATCCAGATTGGATCGTGGATGGCGCAAAACAAATTCTGCATCTTGGATGCTTTCGGGAAAGATTGGATATTTTAAATGCAAATAGAAAAGAACGTGCCAGTGCCACCAGCCGGTCGCAGCAAGATTGAAATTATCAAAGATATGGAAATCGGTGACAGCGTGCTTTGTGATACATACGAAAAAGCAATGTCGTTGCGTGACGCGCTGCGGTATCGTGGCCTAAAATATACCACCCGCAAAATGGATGACGGGTGGCGGGTATGGCGGCTGGAATAGCCGCCTTACTTTTTGCCGAAAAACTTGCTTGCTGAACGCATACCAAAGCTGGCTGCAACGATAGTGCCAAGCGTATATTGATAATATTGCGGCATCGCCTCAAGTGCAGTAAATCCATCAGCAACAACAGCCCTGCCCCAATCACCGCAAAATGCCAAGATCAACGGTATGCTGAACAGAATGGTCAGCCACTCATCTTTCCAGCTTGTTGATGTGGCATCAGCCATCTTTAAATCCCAATCAATCTCGCCTGTGGCTTGTTTTTGGGCGATAGTGGCCGCAGCTTTGGCTTGTGCGACCTTTGTTTCTGCCGCTGCTTTGCTGGTTTCAACTTTGCCTTCAAGCCACGTTGATGCCAGATTTGCCAGCGGTGATATCAATAAATTAAGCATCTGATAAAGCCCTCATCCTATCAATTAACCGGCCAGCGCGGTTTGGCACTTGCCTTGCCCATTTGCTGTCGGCCATCTGCGTTGCGGCTTCATCATAGTCATAATTAGCTATGGCTGCACGACACTTGACAAAACGACCCAGCCGACTGCGACCTAGGTTGAACGCCATATTCGCCAAGATTAGCTGACATTCCTCTGGCAGATCATCCCAGTTTTCAAACAACGACCGGCAATCTTCGACAGTGACAGCAATATCAAGCGCAAATAGCTGCCGACAGCGTTCCGGCGTGATCTGCGTGCCGACAGGTCTGCCGTGTTCTGCATCAGCTTCGCGGATCAAATGCCCTATGCCAACAGTGGGCAAGCCCAAATGATCCAAATAAACATCTAGTCGCACGCCCTCATCGCTGGCAATTTCTTCGCGCAGTTGATCCATATTCATTTTCTCATCTCCAGAATAACAGCCAGCGTTTTATCCCAGCTATCACGTTCCGCATCTTTTGTGAAACGCGTTTCCGGCAAGCGCATACTGTATTGCCGTACTGACGTAACCGGCAAGAACAAGCACCGTCTGGCATCGGGTGAAACAAGGCACAAAACATCATAATCTTCTTTCTTTGGCAAATGTTTCGTTTTGCAGCCGTGACCAAGCTGGAAATGGTGACGCGCAGATCGACCATCTTTATTACCCAATAGACTAGCAGTCTTGACTTGTATGCGTAAAAAAGTCTGGTCAAGGAATGCCAGCGCATCAATTTTATCCATTGGGCAATGCGTTGCTTTCCAGCCCATAGACAATATCGCAGACAAAGCAATGTGTTCCCCCATCAATCCCGTTGCGGTTGCACTATTTAACAATGACACCAGCCGTTGCTGTTAATACGCCGATAAACAGCCCAATGATAACCACAACCAGCCCGACAGCAATAGCCCCTATTTTGAAATTTTCAAACATCTCTTGCTGGCGTTCGCGTTCCACCTTGCGCTGTGCTGCACGCGCTTCTTTGGCTTGCTGGATACGCTTTTGCCGTTCTGCCAGTATTGCAGCCCAAGTGCCGTGACCAAAACGAAAGTCAACCATCCGCGCAACTTCGGCAACCTGTTCCGCTGCCAGCTTTGCGTCAATCATTTCCTTTGCGACCGACTGCACGCCAAACTGGTCAGCCAGACCCATACCGGTCTTTTTGTTGCTGGCCTCTTGCACTTGCTTTTGGCCAGTAAACATTGCATCAATCTGACCGGCGATTTGCCCGATATCTTGTGCGGTAGATATGTTGCTTTTTATAAAGTCAACGCTGGCTTTAACCAGCGAGATACCCGCCAACGCGGTTGAAATCGGTTCCATTGGCAAGCTGCCCCTCTTTCAAAGGCTGACACCGCCACTTCACCGGCATCAAGTTAGCAATGCTCCCAATGTCTTTTGACATAATCATAGCGCGACGGCGACATTCTTCCCGCGTTTCGCTGTAAATGAACGAATGAAATTCTGTGCAATCAGTCGGTGCGCCAATAACGCAAGCCAAAACGATTGCTTTAAACATCGTCTTTTCGACCGGTCAAAAACTTGACGGTTTCCGTTTCCCAAAGCCTAACACAGACCCAAGCCAAACTTAGCAAGGCGGTGGCTTCCGGCACAATATCCATCATAGCCGTGACGGTGACGCTGCCAGCGGCAACATCAACAACGACTTTTGTTTCCTCGTTCATCAGTCAGCATCCGCTATGGTCAACTCGTCAGTTTCCACTTGGCGCATAATTTCTGCGAAGTGGCGGTTGGCTGGGTCAAGGGGAACGTGCATAGTGACACCATCAACAACAATTACAATGCAACTGTTTTTACCTTCGTATTCCATATATTGTGCGCTTGTAATATTCATCTATAACTCCGCATCGCTAACAACATAAAGCATCAAACCAGCGTATGCCCCATTAGATGAACCACCACCAACCATACTGGTAGATGTAACACTTAATCCAAGGTTTCTTTCTGTAAGGGTGCCACCCGCATCCGCAGTGCTTATCTTGCCACTGTTTCCAAGATGACCATAATAAGTGTTTGTTGGCCTTGCACGTTTTTCTGTTCTTAATCTAAAAACCATATATCTTTGACCACTAGCTAAATCAAAACCATTCATACGCATACCCATATTTGTGGGATAGGATTCAGGAGTACCGGCAACCGTACCGTATTCATATGTTTTTTCATAGTATCTTTCACATTGCTTCAACTCATCGCCAAAGTTGCGGTGTTCAAACGGCGTGGCCTGTTCGCCAACCTCAAGCTGGACTTGGGCAAGGTCAATTTGACCAGTAAAAGTGTCTGTTACCCTTAGAAGTTCAATCTCAAGATAGCTTGATGTGCCTATTGTTTTTCCAGAAATAGAAGGTATTGCTGTAGTGATGACAAACTTTTGCCAAGAGGTTGTAATGCTTGCTGTGTCTGTTGTTGTAACAACATCAGAACTGCCGCCGCTGCCAAAATCTTGAATGAATCTAGGGCGGGTAGTAATGTCCGTGTCAGATTTAGCGTAAAAAGATAGAGTCGCAGACTGCCCTGCCAGAGTTCTAACATCTTCAATTTTCTGGAAAAAGTTATCGCCAGAACTATACGAAGTTACATTCCAACGGACGTAGTGTGTTGGTTCGTTAGGAACAGCAGTTTGCCCTGCCGTAAAAGTTTCTTGTGTAGTTGTAATTTGCCCATTTGCAAATGTACCCCACCTATCTACCGTATAGTCGATAGCGTTGTTGCTATTAAAACTCGTACCCCGCTGTGCCACCTGCATCGCACCATTGATGATAAGATTTGACCCTTGCGCTGACGCACCAGACGCAGTTGCAGTGTCGGCAACTTGATCAATCGTGAATAAATCAACCCACGCATCATCATTTGCGTTTCGCATTTTTAAAATATCTGTGGTCGTATCATACCAAAGCTGATAGGCATAAGTCGTGCTTGGCGCAGTTGCACCGCTGTTCTGACTGACAATGGCCGCAAAAACATTATTTAAGTCTGTGCGCGTTGCCGGAAACGTCTGATTTGCAATTGTGTAATCGTGCTGTGCCATTTAAAACCCCGTTGCAACGTAATCAAACAACCGATCCACTGGCGACCCACCACTGTTATAGAATGTGATCGTGAAACCCGTTGCTGATTTACTTGTTATACCATAATAATCGCCAGATTGCATATCCCCAACCGAAATTGACACCGCCAACAGCGTTTTAAACGGCGTTGCAAACGTGATGACTTTTGCGCCAGCACCGCTTTGAACATCGCTATCGCTTTCGCTGCGGGTTGGCAAATTGATTTCCGCAACCAATTCGTCAATAGCTGGCGTTTCTTGACTGTCAGTCGATGTTAGTTCTGCGCGGAAACGAAAAGCGCGTGCTGTATATGATCCAACCACAAATGGCCGATAAGCCGTCCAAGTTGGCGACCCAGCCGGATCGTCTTGCGTGCTGCTAACGTATAAATCAACGTCAGTGGTGGCCGATGCCGGTGTGCCGGTATGATGAGAAATTTGCGACAATTTTATGTTTGACCCAGCTTGCCCCGTATAAACTGCGCCAAGGTCAATGATATTAGCAAAATCATATGTGCCAATCGTTGCAATGTTGCCAAGACCGCCATCAAATAATCCTGTCGCATCATCAAAGTTGCCAGAAACGCTGTCGAATAGGTTTGTGGTATCCAGTTGCAGCTTGCTATCAACAACGATCACATCTGTTTTTGATCCGGCAAATGTTGGATGCTCTGTTGCACTGTCGGCGAAGTTAAAACCTTGAATACTATCAACCAGTGCAATGCTGCTATTTTCGTTCTGCGATACCTTGCCAAACTTATCAACAGCCTTGATCGAATATGTGCCGGTTAATGCTGGCACTGTGATTGTATTCGCTGGGCGTGCAATCTTTTTGACCAATGTGCGGCTGTTGTTGAATGTTGCGCCAGTGGTCAGCGGTGAATGCCGAACAATATAATGCGACAGATCGCCATCTGGAATTGCCGTCCATTTTAGATCGGCTTGCTGCCCAACGATGTTGACTGTGAAGCCGGTAACGTCTGACGGGTCAACCGCAGTGCCTTGCACTGTATATTGCTCATTAGTAAATGCCGACTTGATGCCCAGCGCGTTGATAGCCCTTGCGCGAATATCATAGGTGCTGTTTGGCTGCACATTTACCATTGTGTATTTGCTGCCGCTGCCAATGCCCAAAGATGTGTAATCGGTATCAGTTGACAGCTTTGCTTCAACCTCAAACTGCCGCGCATAAATAGATGTCGATGAAACAGTACCGATCAGCACGTTGATTGATTGCTGATTATAGGTTTGCAAATCTTCAGATGGAACAAGTGTCGGTGCCGGAATATTGAACGGGTCTGGCAAAGTCGTGTTGTCTTGCTGGAAATCGCTTTCTTCAGCACTCCAGTCATAAACTGCGCTGTTTGTTTCGACCAGTTCGCAATCGACTGTGGCTTGATCTTTATCAAAATTCAGCCGCCACGATATTACTTCAAAGACCTTTTGCGAAAAGCCAAGCCGCGAATTTGTAATCATTACAGTGTCGCCAACTTGGAACTGAAACGCAGTCATCTTGAATTGTGCTTTGATAGAAATCTCTTGCCGGTTCTTGTATAGTATTTGCTTTGCAATTCGTTGTGCGGCAGATGCGCTGCTAGTAAACGGCAGATCAAGATTTAGAAAACGCTGTTCGCTGTTATCTTCTGTTTCAAATGTTGCGCTAGTCACCGCAGGATAGTCTGTCGATTGATAGTCGCTTGTCGGGCTGATAAACTGCCCCTTGATAGCGTTGAAGCTGTCACGCGCCGAATTTGACGTTGTGATGGTCATCCCAGACGCAAAATCATCTTCATCAAGCGTCACCGTTGGCGTCACATATGCGCCAGCTTTCAACGACCACTTGCCGTTTGAATAGTAAAGCGCACCATTCAACGCTGTCAGCATCTGTTCAAGATTGCCGCGCGGCGTGTTGGCGGTATCAACAACGCCATCAAACCGATACCGAACTTCAGTGCCGCCGCCAGACAAAGCAACAGTTTCATCGCATATGTTCGCCGCTGCATTAAAGCTGGCATCATCAATTTCGCTGCTTACCGCGCCAAGGCCATATGTCGCATCTGTCAAATAGTCGCGGATAATCATAGCCGGATTGCGCGAATAACCTGTTGTGCTGGTGCGCGTATCATAAACCTTGCGACCCTGCACAAGCGCACTAACATTCGGCAAACCTTGCGGAAATGCGTCTTGATCGAATTTCAGGCGCATATATATATACGCTTGATCTGTTAATTTGTGATTTGTTGAATAACTAGGTGGGGCAGCTTCGGCAGGCACTCCAAGATAACCAAAAATCATCGGTGCTGGTATATTTGCAGATGATCCGACAGTCACAGGATAAACGTCAATCAAGCCATTATATTTTGACGGCGCGGTTACTACATTGTTGGTAATGGTCAATGCTTCATCATCTAAATATACTGTCGTGAACGCATTGATTTCGTGCGCCGCCATAACGATAACGATATGCAAATATTTATCGTCATCAGTGCTTTCAATGAATGTAAATGTGCCACCAATACGGGCTTCACCATAAACCAGCTTGCGCGTGGCGTTTGATTGTCGAGCCGTGACGGTCTTTGACTGATCGACCCCGCCATTGCCGCCACCGCCAATATTCGGCAATTTCGGTTTTGGCGCAAGTGCGCTTGCTGCGGCAGATAAAACCAATGATGACACGAATGCGCTGGTGCTAAAACCAAGCGTCAAGCCAGCCGCTAACGTGAAGGTCGATCCGGCGGTTACACCGGCCACCAATGCAGGAACAATTACCTGTGGCATATTACACCTTCCACGCTTGCTTTGCCGCACTTAACGGCAGAAAAACCAAACCATCTTTGCCCATTGCGGCGACTTTATCACCGACCACCAATGATAACGCATCACCTAGCGGCGTGTCTATTAGTGCCACATCGCCCCGCTGCGCTTTAGATGGCTCTATTTCGGCCAACCTAGCCCCGACACTGGCCGCAAGATCACCGCCGCCTATCTTTAGCAACGCCTTAACAGAACCCGCTGCGGAGCGATATTTGCCGATGAAATCATCAAAGCGTGACGATCCGCAAATGGCTTTTTCCGCATATAAACAAAATAAGGCGCAATCGGCCTTGCCCCATTCAAACTTTTTGTGCCGCCATTCTTCGATATGATCGTTCAAGCGTAACGGCCAATCTACTAGCCGCCCCATTTGATAGCCGCCTCTTGCAATGAATTGATAAACTCAAAACCTTTATCGCTGCTATCAATCTGCTTTTGATCTTCACTTGTCCAACGCCGAACACGCGACCGTTCCAGATCAATCAGCCGGTTTTCAGCCGTTAGATTGATTGTGCAAGTTTCGCCTTCTTCTTGGATCGTCATCACATCCATACGCCCAGAAAACGCTTTATAGCTGCTAACAGTGCCGCTTGCGATTGTGCCGATATAGATGTTGGCAATTCGATATTGATAGTTTTCTGTCAACGCGATTGCCAAGATGCTGCTTGATACGCCGGTCAACGTCATCGACACGCCTTTTGCACCGATGTCTGCACCTTCTTCAATTGATGATATGCTAATCAGCGAACCGCCGCCGGTATAGGTATTGCTGTCGATGATCAGATCGCCGTAACCATTCCATAACCGCAAAGCACCGCTATCAAGTAGCAATTCAGCCGCTAGAAAGCCAGTAAAGCTGGCATCAGAAAAGCCGGATGGAACACCACTGCGCGTCATAGTGCTTCGACCGCTGCAAAGCTGATTGAATAAAAACCAGCGTTGTTGATTGTCCAAACCGCTTCGTTGCTAGTCAGCCGGAAAACACCTTTTGCATTGCTGACCACAACAGTCGCCCCGTCTGCCGGTGATGACCGCAGATCAGGCCACAAGTTCAACGTGGCTTCGCCGCTGCCGTTGCTGTTTACATCTTCAAGCACCTTATAAAGCCGCGCCGTTGCGCCAGTGCCAAGCTGGATATAATCACCGGCCTTCAAATAACCTGTTGCCGATGCTGGCAAACCATCAATAGCCAATTCGTTGCCGGTCTGGCTTGCACCATTAACAACCGGCGTGCCAGCCGCAGATGCCGCTGATCCGCGTGGCGTTGCACCGTTTGGATCGCCCACCAAGAACGTGCCAAATTGACCGCGCAACCGCAAAAGAAAGCTATTCCAATATTCGCTATCTTCACGTTTAACCGGCGGGATGCGGATCATTGTTGACCATCTTGCCCCAGCGTGACGAACCGTTTGCTGTGACAGCGTGAACGGGCTTTCGGAAACAGAAACAACGTCAGTCGCAGTAAATTCAACGCTTGCAATGCCGGTCTGTGTCGGAAATGTAAGTGGATACGTTTCAGCCATAACTATCCCCCAAATGCGCTTGCGAATGAACCGCCGCGCCGTCTTGCTTCAAACACCGCAGATTTTGATGCTTCTTGTATCTGCGGCAACATACCCATCACTTCAGCGCGTACCGTCTGCGATACACCAGCCGACAAGTTGATGGTCTGGTGAACAGTAACACCGCCGCCAGCACCGCTTGGAACAATAGTGCCGGAAACGCCGTCTGGAACAAATAATTCCGCGCCTCTTTCGCCCACGACCGAAACCTTGTTGCGTGGTGGTCTGCCGCCATCTGCAAAGAACCCACCAAAGAATCTGCCAATGCTGCCAAAAATACCACCGCCCAAACCGCCACCCATTCCTGCGGCAATGTTGCCGGTGATGTTTTTCTGGATTTGGATGCGGATCAGATCGCTGATAATAGACCGCGCCATTGCCTTGAACGCATCTTTCGCGCTGGCGGTTCCCATCGTCACATCAACAAGTGCATCTTCTAGCGACTTGATCCCACGCACCGCTGCGCTTTCCATATTCCTTTGAAGGTCTCTTGCGCTGTCAGCCAAATCCATCAATTGCTTGCGATAGGTCGGGCTGGTTTCGTTGCCTTGTTCCATATTTCCATTCAAAGAATCAACGGCATCAGATGTGCCTTTAACAGCTTGACGCAAATCTTCAAACAAACTGACGTTTAATGTTTTAGGCAACCTTTCAAATTGGGCTGAAAAATTTGCAATACTATCAGCAAAATCCGTAGCAAACACCGATGACAAAACAGCCGCAGCATCAACCATTCCAAAAATGACGCGCTGTGATCTTTCGCCAAAGCGATAAATGGCTTTTGCTATGCTTTCAACTAGATTGATAACGCCAATAGCTAATTCTTTTGCAAACTTTTTTATGCCGCCAGCTTTTTCAATTGCTGCAACAAGTTTGTTTCGCATCAAATCAACAATTACACGCAATGCCGGTGCTAACGCTGCAACCAATTGATCGCGCACGCCGCCAAACATTGTTCCCAGCTTCATCATTGCATCGTTGGCTTCTTCAACGCCCTTGACTGCGCTTGACGACAATATGAAGCCCAGCCCTTCGGCATCTTGGAACATCTGTTGCAGGGCTGCGCTGCCGCCTTCTAGCGTGTTTACAAACGCCACGCCTTCACTATCGAAAAGCTTAAACGCCAGACGCACTTTATCGCCGCTGCTTTGCACGTTATCAAACGCATCAGCCAGCTTTAGCATCTGCTTATCAAGTGGTTGTTTGGCTAGTTCTTTGGCGTTCAGCCCAAGTTCTTTCAGCGCATCTTTAGCTTCGCCGGTATTGTTAGCCGCCTCAGACAGCCGCCGCGTAAACCGCTGAACGGCCATATCGACTGTGCGCGTTTCAACGCCAGCCAGATTAGACGCATATCGCAGTTTTTGCAGTGCTTGACTGGTGACGCCCAGCTTTGTGGCAGTTTTGCCTAGCGTGTCGATGCTTTGCAGTGATGACTTGACCAGCAAGCCAATACCAGCCGCACCAGCAACGGCAGTCAGACCGACCTTGAAGTTGAACAGTGCTTTGCGAACAAGCCCTAGTGATTGGTTTAGTTTGCGGAACGTGCCGCGAGTTAGGTCTTTCGCGGTGATGGTAAAATTAAGATTTTGATTTGCCATCTTCGATCACCTTGAAATATGCGAACCATTCATTCAGTTCTGTCAGCGTCAATTCTTCAATTTCGGCTTGTGTCTTATGAAGGCGATCCGCTAAGGCCAGCATATTCAGCCTCAACGGGTCGCCCTTCAGTTTTTTTCCGCATCCCCAACGCTTTCAACATCGCCAAACATCTGCCCAGCAATATCAGCAATTAAGGCCACGCTATCACCCATCAGGTGCATCTTGTCTTCTAACGTAAACATACGCTTGCCATCGGCATCTTCAGCTTTGGTAATAATCAGATCAACCATTCCGCTGATCGTCATATTGTTCAGAAAGTCCTTGTGCTTTCTTTGCAGCTTGTCAATGTCTCCGGCGGTAATTGAGCCAGAATAAATAACCAACGGCTGACCATCTTCGCCCCACTCATCAACTTTAATGACCTTGCGGTCGCGGTTACGCCTTGCGGCGATCTGTTCTCCCAAACCCATAATTTACCCCTTATACGGTTGTTTCAGTTAGTCCACCAGTGCCTTGGAAGCTATAGGTGGCGGTGTTGATGCCATCAGATGTTACACCAAGTGAAAAGCTGGTGACAATCGCTGAACCGGTCAGCTTATGATCGCCAGATGTGTTGCCTTCCATTTGCAAGTTCAAAGTGATGCTGTCACCAGCGCGGCAGTTTGTTTGCGCTGTGTCAGTATCATCGAAATAGGTTTCAACGGTACCTGTGAAATCCTTGAATGATGCCACATATGTTTTAGCTGTGTCGCCCATAACTGTATCTTCAATAGTGTCGGCAGTTTCATCCAGTGAAAAGCTGATCACTTCAGCCATTACGTCAGTGCCGATTAGGACTGACCCATCGTTTCCTTTAAAAGTCGCCATTGGTTAATCTCCTAAACGGCAGTTT
>Ga0316202_10002949_pt1 | contig 10650 bp, 10 predicted proteins | sample 3monrhotite_MG_FD_204934 | JGI IMG/M metagenome (GOLD analysis project Ga0316202, IMG submission 204934) | Microbial mat bacterial communities from mineral coupon in-situ incubated in ocean water Damariscotta River, Maine, United States -... | ecosystem: Environmental > Aquatic > Marine >...
AGTAGTTTTAACACAAATGAAATTTGTTTTAAAATTGTATCGAGAACCTGTTTAATTTCGTGCTAGAACAATTACGCTTCCTGAAACCACTTGTTCTCGATAACGTCACCTCGAGTGCGCAGCGTATTGAGAGGTTTTGTTCCACTACGCTACTCAAAAAACACTTGTTCTCGATACATTTTTTGATTCATTTCATTGCTCAAAAAACACTCGAACTGACGTTCAGTTGTTTCAAATTTTCAATCAGCGTCAGTTCGAGTGATTCCTTTTTTCAAGGAATTGTATCGAGAACCAATTCTATAAACACTTCTCGATACAATTTTGGCTATTATATTTCAACTTCTTTATGTTATTTTTTAAAGCCAAAATCACTCGAAGAGACGTTCATTCGGTTGTTTTCTTGTTGCCCTGCGTCAGTTCGAGTAGTTTTAACACAAATGAAATTTGTTTTAAAATTGTATCGAGAACCTGTTTAATTTCGTGCTAGAACAATTACGCTTCCTGAAACCACTTGTTCTCGATAACGTCACCTCGAGTGCGCAGCGTATCGAGAGGTTTTGTTCCGCTGCGCTACTCAAAAAACACTCGAACTGACGTTCAGTTGTTTACTTGTTTCTATCATCAGTTCAAGAACTTCTCTTTATACACTTCCTTTATCCCTTCTTCTAATTCAATAGTATGTTTCCAACCCAAGCTATGAATTAAAGAAACATCTAATAATTTACGAGGTGTGCCATCTGGTTTTGTAGTATTCCAAACAATTTCACCTGTATAACCAACTATATCTTTAATAAGTTCTGCTAATTCTTTAATGGAAAGATCTTTGCCTGTTCCTACATTTACACTTACATTCCCTTGGTACGTTTTCATTAGATGAAAACAAGCAGTGGCTAAATCATCTACATGTAAAAATTCTCGTTTGGGCGTGCCTGTTCCCCATACTTCAACCGAAGCGGCATTATTTATGTTGGCTTCATAAAACTTCCGCAATAATGCTGGTAGCACATGTGAATTATTCAATTCGTACGTGTCATTTGGACCGTATAAATTGGTTGGCATTACTGATATAAAATTACACCCATATTGCTTACTGTAGCTTTCACATAATTTAATGCCTGCTATTTTAGCAATGGCATACGGTTCGTTGGTAGGTTCTAACTCCCCCGTTAGTAAATAGCTTTCCTTAATGGGCTGCGGTGCTAATTTTGGATAGATACAAGAAGATGCTAAAAATAATAATTTTTTTACGTTGTGAACATAACTTTGGTGAATTACATTATTTTGTATTTGTAAATTTTCATATAAAAACTGTGCTCTATACGTGTTATTTGCTTCTATACCTCCTACTTTAGCTGCTGCTAAAAAAACATAGTCTGGCTGTTCCAATTTAAAAAAATTGATGACCGATTGCTGATGTGTTAAGTCTAATTCTTTTGAAGTTCTAGTGACCAGATTGGTAAAACCTTCTTCTTGTAACTTTCTTACAAGAGCACTCCCAACCATTCCTGTATGTCCTGCGATGTATATTTTTGACTCTTTTTGCATGTTACATATTTATTCTTTCTTAAATCTGTTCTCGATACCGTCACCTCGAGTGCGCAGCGTATCGAGAGGTTTTGTTCCACTACGCTACTCAAAAATCACTCGAACTGACATTCTGTTGTTTCAAATTTTCAATCAGCGTCAGTTCGAGTGATTCTAATACGAATGGAATTCGTATTAGAATTGTATCGAAAACCCGTTTTAAAATTGTACGTCACCTCGAGTGCGTAGCGTATCGAGAGGGAGAACACATAATAAAATACTTCTCGATACTATTTTGGCTAATATAATTCAATTTCATCAATTACTTTTTTCTTTACCAAAATCACTCGAAGTGACGATTCGAAACACTCAAAACAAACTAACTACCGTCAGTTCGAGTGATTCCTTTTTTAAGGAATCGTATCGAGAACCAATTACTTAGGCAACCTAAAACTTCTTCTTGGCTAAATTAATTAAACTATCATATTCTCCATTAATTAAAGCCTCTTTTTTTGCTCTAGACCATTTTTTTAGTTGTTTTTCTGTTTCAAAGGCCATACTTATATCTGTAAACTCACAGTAAAATACCAATTTTAATGGTTTTCTAGACGCTGTATAACTGTTTGGGTGAAATCCTGAATTGTGCTTAAGCATTCTACTCTCTAAATTACTCGTTACTCCTGTGTAATAAGTATTATCTGCACATTTTAATATGTATACATAACTCTTTTTCATAGCGTTGAATTAGTTATAAAGCTTTAATTTCATGCAATTCGGTTATCTAAACTGTTCTCGATACCGTCACCTCGAGTGCGCAGCGTATCGAGAGGTTTTGTTCCGCTGCGCTACTCAAAAAACACTCGAACTGACGTTTATCCATTTGTTTGTTATCCACCGTCAGTACGAGTGATTCCTTTTTTAAGGAATTGTATCGAGAACCATAACGTTCTAAAAGCACTTCTCGATACAATTTTGGCTATTATATTTCAACTCCCTTTTGTAATCTTTTAAAGCCAAAATCACTCGAAGAGACGTTCATTCGTTTGTTTCGTTGACCTACGTCAGTTCGAGTGATTCCTTTTTTTAAAGGAATTGTATCGAGAACCCGTTTAATTTCGTGCCTAGAACAATTACGCTTCCTGAAACCACTTGTTCTCGATACCGTCACCTCGAGTGCGCAGCGTATCGAGAGGTTTTGTTCCGCTGCGCTCCTAAAAAACACTCGAACTGACGTTTCGTTAAAACGCAAGACTGGCCGACTCTATTTCTTATCTAGTCAGTTCGAGTGGTTTTAATACAAATGAAATTTGTTTTAAAATTGTATCGAGAACCGTTTCATTACTCAAAAAACACTCGTTCTCGATACACCTTCACTGCGTTACGGCACTCGAACTGACGTTTACCAAGCCTCGTCAGTTCGAGTGATTCTAATACGAATGGAATTCGTATTAGAATTGTATCGAGAACCAGAATTACTCAAAAGAATTTAAGGTATCAAAGCCTCCATTCTTTAAATACTCATCTTTCTTAAATAAGTTTACATCGTATTCCATCATTTCATGTACCAAGCCTTGTAAATTGTAGTTGGGTTTCCAACCCAATTTTTGTTTGCATTTGGTGGCATCCCCAATTAATAAATCTACTTCTGTTGGGCGATAATATCGTGGATCTATTTTAACCACTACCTTTCCTAGTGCTACTTGATAATTTTTATTGCTACACTTGGCTACTTTTCCAATTTCTTGTTCATCTTTTCCTTCAAAAGCTAGTTCAATACCTACTTCAGCAAAAGCTAGCTTCACAAAATCGCGTACTGAAGTGGTAACACCTGTAGCAATTACAAAATCTTCTGGTTGTTCTTGTTGCAGCATCAGCCACATAGCTTCTACATAATCTTTTGCATGTCCCCAATCACGTTTCGAATTTAGGTTTCCTAAAAAAACGGTGTCTTGCAAGCCCAATGCAATTCTACTGGCGGCTCGGGTAATTTTACGTGTTACAAAAGTTTCGCCACGTAAAGGAGATTCATGATTAAACAAAATACCATTACAAGCAAACATCTTATAAGCTTCTCGGTAATTTACAGTAATCCAATACGCATACATTTTAGCCACTGCATACGGTGAACGTGGGTAAAAAGGTGTTTTCTCGGTTTGTGGCATTTCTTGTATCATTCCATACAATTCTGAAGTTGAAGCCTGGTATACTTTTGTTTTTTTTGTAAGCCCCAATAAACGAACCGACTCTAAAATGCGTAACGTTCCCAAACCATCAACATTGGCCGTATATTCTGGCGTATCAAAACTTACTTTTACGTGCGACATAGCACCTAAATTGTAAATTTCGTCAGGTTGTACTTCTTGTATAATACGTGTTAAGTTCATGGCATCAGTTAAATCTCCGAAATGCAATTTAAACTTTACCTCTTTTTCGTGTGGGTCTTTGTATAAATGATCTATACGCTCGGTATTAAATAACGAGCTTCGTCTTTTTATACCGTGTACTTCATAGCCTTTTTTTAGCAAAAACTCTGCTAAATAGGCGCCATCTTGTCCTGTAATTCCTGTAATCAATGCTTTTTTCATATTGTTTTAAGCTACTAAAGAATACTATTTAAAAAGTACTCTTTTAATTTTTTTTAGTGGTTTTAATATAAGTGAACCAAACCTATATTCTTTAGACTTTATAATTTTTTTAAAGTTCTCTTTTAACTTTTTATTTTCTGAGTATAAATCTACAATATTATATTTTTGTGATAAATTAAATGCTGTTAATTCTGTATGAAAACCATCGGCATTAGATTTTGTGCCGCTTAAACCGGTTTCATTAAAAATAGCCACAATAGTATTTATGTATTTTATTTTAAGCTCCTTGTTTTGGAAACATCGAATATTAAAATCGTAATCGGCATGGATAAAATACTTTAAATTGTAATTTCCAATAATTTTAAAGGTTTGTTTACTGTAAAAAATTGCCTGATGACAAATACTTATTTGGTCGTTTACCAATTTTTGTAAATTAGATTCTCCAGAATGAATACGCTTGCAGTTTTTAAATTGTACATCTCCATAAATTACATCAAGGCTCAAATTTTCCTTTGTAAAAACCTTTTCCAAAGTATCATTTGCATAAAATACATCATCACTTCCCATAAAATATAAATAATCTCCTTTTGAAAGCGTAATACCCTTATTCATAGCATCATATACACCTTTGTCTTTCTCTGACACTAATGTAATAAATGAGTACTTTACTGAAAACCCATTTACAATTTCACAAGTAGCGTCATTTGAAACAGCATCCAACACCAATACTTCAATGTTTTTATAGGTTTGAGCTAAAATGCTTTGCAATGTTTCAGCAATGCTTAGGGCCGAATTACGAGTGGGTATTATTATTGATAGTAGTTGATTTCCTTTTGTTTTGTACATATACTTATTCCATATTTTGATTTTAGCTTTATTTAAGTAAAACTATCTAAAAAATCTATTTTATTCTATAGTATGACACCTAGATTATTATTAACAAATTATACAAATCTTGCCCTGTAATTCCTGTAATGAGTGCTGTTTTCATGTGCTGTTACTATAAAATTTCCTAAGTAAGCTTTTACGTAATATTCCATAAAAGCGATTTAGAATCTAAAATTACTGTTTTATTAAGATTCTTTTATGATACGCTCAAATAATTTAATATAATTTATCGCTTGTACTTTTTGATCATATTTTTTTATTGCATTTTCTCTGATTTTGTTTCTATCGAATAATTCGGAAGAATTTAAAAATTTAGTCAAGGTTTCCAGTAAAGAAGAAACACTAATATCTTGAGTTAACAATCCATTTTCGCCGTATTGAATCATATCTGGAATACCTCCTACCGGAAAACCAATAACAGGTGTACCACACATTAAAGATTCTATAACAGTGTTTGGCAGGTTATCCATTAAAGATGGAATCACAAAGACATCGGCGGCAGAATAGGCTATACTCATTACTCTTTCATCATAAATGGGACCTAATTCAATGATATTATTAAGTGATTCAAGATTCCTGTTTTTACTACCAATGGCGCACAAAACAAGATTTGCATCTGCCAATTGTTCAAAAGCTCTTTTTAAAAAAATAAATCCCTTTCTATTGTTACTGATGGAATCAGCCACAAACAAAATTACTTTTTTATCCTTTGGAATATTTAATAAATCTCTTGAGTAATTTTTATTTCTTGGTTTATATATTTCAGTATCTAAACCATTAGGAATACAAAGAACTGGGTAGCCTTTGAATATTTCACTTTTCCTTGCTTCCTCTGCAAGCCATTCGGAAGGCGCTATAATTGTCAAATTATTCACCTTTGATAGTGCTTGTTTTTTTATTTCAGTATTTTCTTTTGCAACTCTTTTTTCTTCTTCTGAAACTTTTCTCGATATTGGGAAACCAAATTCATCAATTCCTAAATATTTTTCTTCATAATGTACACCACCACTGAAAGGATTCATATCATGTAATGTCCAAACAACTGGTTTCTTATTTTTTTCAAAGAAAGTTTTATAATCTAGAAAATTAGCCACCCAATGCAAATTGATAATGTCTGCTTCTTTATAAATATCAGATTGTGTTATATCCAATCCTGTATTTGGAAAGCTAAACATTTCAAGTCCTGCAAGTCTGTTATTTAAAAATTCTAGTTCTACGTTTTTTTCAACTTGCTTTGGATAATAAAGTTTGAACTCTTTTAAAATTCGTTTTACTTTATTCTTAAGTTTAACAAATTTAGAAAGTGTTTTTGGTGGTTGTTTAAAACAAAAAGAATTTGGCCAATTATTTTGCTTTATTTTAAGAAGTACTTTTGAAGCTACTCCTTCTAAAAGTAATCCTAAGTATAACCGTTTACAGGCATTTGCTGCACCACCCCTATCATAAGTATTTACGATTAATATTTTCATAACTTCTTTGCTTCAATAAAAAGAGAATCAGGTTTTCTATCCTCTCCATTAATTACATCTAATTGGTATGTTTCCCAGTTTTGAATTTCACTTTTAAATGCAGTACAAACTTTTATTTCTGTAAAACCAACTTTATCTAAAAGCTCCGTTAATGAATAACGGTCATACATCCACTGATGTATTTCACCACCAAGTCTAAATTGACCAATTTGTAAGGCTTCAAACTGCTGCGTTGTTAAAGTACTTTTTCTTTCCCTCTTCATTAGTTTAATAATAATCCTTTTCATTTTTTTTAATACCAACTCTAAATTAGATGTTTTCGCTTGTGTCTTTTTTATTTTATTATGAATCGGGTTTTGATTTCTCAAAAATGATTCTCTTATTATTTTTCCTTCCGATCCAATTCGGTTAAAAACATAGTTTTCATTAATCATAACAGGTTGACACAAATACCTCTTCATTTCACCTCCACTTTCATTTCGTACCATTTGATCAAATAATTCTAACTTAATCCATTCATAATTATACTTCGCCTCAATGTTTCCATTAGTTGCCAATTGAAGATTTCGTAAATATTCTTTTGCTATAGTTTCTAAATCTGGAACAGCTATTCTAATAATCCCATTTCTATTTAAAACACGATAACATTCTTCCATAAAATGAAAACCATCTTCCTTTGAAAAATGTTCAAGTATGTGAGAATGATAAACCACTTCTATGCTATCGTCATTTATTGGAATACCGTTTAATAAATTATGTGCTTTAACATATTCATTATTGGAAACAAAATCAATATTTATCCAATCTTTATGGTAATGGCTACCACAGCCAAGGTTAAGAAGTGCCATTAATTTAATTTTTCATAAACAGTCTGAATAGTGAAAGCCTTAATTCGCTTAGGAAAAAATGAGATTGTTTTTGGAAGTATCCATTTAGCAATTTTCCTATAAATTGGTGCATTTAAATTAAACTTTTCCAAATAATGACTAATCATAACGTTTTCAAAATAAGATTTATGATAGGTTTGCAAAGGTTCGAAATAAATTTCCTTCAATTTAATATTAAAAAGACTAGTAAGACTTTTTAAAGATTGCTCATTCCATAACCCCATATGATGTGGTGGCATATTTAAATAATTGCCTGTATCATAACCGAGAAAGGAATCATTATTAGGCACACTTATTATTAATTTACCACCTTTCTTTAAGGAATCAATAGAAGCTTGTAAGACATCTTTTATCGATGCAATATGTTCCATTACTTGAAATGAACAAACAACGTCATATTTTTCATGATTAGATTTAGCATGTTCTTGAACAGTTTCATTAAATATTTTAATTTTTCTTTGTTCACCTTCCTTAACAGCATCTTGATTAAGTTCTAGTCCCACGCAGTTAATTCCAGATTTTGTAAGTTTTTCAATAAAATCTCCTTTTGCACAACCAACTTCTAAAACAATCTCATTAGGTTTAATAAGATGAAAAGTTTGTTCATGTTCCCATTTCCAAGGCATATAATACCAATCGAATTGCTGTAAATGCTCATAAAATTTTCCATCCCCATCAATATTTAAAGGATAGAAAAAACGGTAACCTGTTTCTAAACATCTATAAATTTGTATACTTTCCATACCTTGAAAAAATCTTGATACATCAATATTAAACGTTTTGGAATAGTTATCAATAATACCTCTGCAAAGAATATTTTTTTCACAGATGGTGTTACTATTTTTAGTTAAAGGGCTTTTTACAATCATATAATTTTAATAAATATATCTTCTATAACAATAATTAAATCAAGTTAATCATTATTCATTCTTAAAATAATCAAAATATTCTAATTCAGCTTTTGATTCTGTTTCAAAAATTTTAATTAAATCTTCTGGAATCTCCTTTTTATATGAACCAATTTTTCCTGTTCTAATAAAATCTTGGTTTGGGTGCCAATCTTTATTATTCCAACCATATTCCTTCTCTTTCCTTTTCATCTCACTAAATGAATTTCCATAAATACTTCTTTCAATAACTTCATCTGAACGTTCTAATTTGGCAAATACAATAATCCTTTTCATTTGATTAAAAGTATCCTGAATTAAATCTTCATATTTAACAATTAATATATCTGCATTATACGGATTGGATATCCATTTCCTTGTATGTTCCATCCATTTTGAAGGATAAATATCTTTTCCTGAGATTATCATCTCTTTAAGTGTCGTCTTTTTACCCAATGCTAAATTCATCGCATAATAAGACGCCATTGAATCACGTCCATCTCTTACCAAATGAATTACCCTTTTCATATGTTCATTTGGTAATTCATGTGTTTTAAAAAACACAATATCACTAAATCTTTTATAATATGCTTTAGCAAGAACGTCTGGGACTAATTCCTGAGTTAATTTATCTGGTAATAGAGACGTATCAATACCAAATTGAATTCCTGCAATTAAATTTTGCATCCAGGTGTTTCCTGATTTTGGAAAACCTGCGATAAAAATATCTTGATCAAACGTTTCTCTAATTGGTATAAACCCATTGGATAAAAACGGGTTTTCATCCTTTAGTTTAGCCAGTTCATTTGCAGAAAGCAATAGGTTTATTACTATATTTTTTAGTTTTTGTTTCATTTGAAAATTCAACTTCTACTCAATTAACATTTATTTTTTACTTTTCTTTAAACTATCCATAAATTAATTGCTTCAAACATTTTGAAATTTTGATGTCAATAAAAAGGGCGGGAAAATCTCGCTACAATGTAATATCTGAAAAGCTAATATTCCATTCATCCTCATATAATGTCCTTGAGTTTCACTTTTACTAACTACAATATCTACAGTATAAATTCCCTTTGATAGCTGTATTTTATTGTGTGTAACAACAAACTCAATAATACCATTTTTAATTTTTAAATTGGAACTCTCATTATTATAATTCAAATAAGCTGCAGGTCGCTGTTCCTTATCAAATATTACAATTGTGAATATTGGAATATCTTCTAAAACTTTTATTAAATTAAATTTAAAATACAATTTTAAATCATCCAGCCAATTTAATTGCTGCAGACCATCTATAGTATTACATCCGTCTATCAATTTAACCTCTTCTAATTCTATTGTGTTATCTGAATAAACTAAATTAACCTCATTATTACTAAATCTAGAATAATATGAATCTATCCCTTTTGCAACATCAGAGCCTTGAAAATTTGTAATTCCATTCTCTAATAAAAGAATGTTATTACAAATTCTTGATACCATTGGCATACTATGGCTAACAAAAACAATGGCGGTATTTGGCAAAATTTGGTCTATGGTTTTAAAACATTTTAACACAAAACCTAAATCGCCCACCGCTAGCACTTCATCAATAATTAATACATCGGGCTCCATCTGTGCAGCTACGGCAAAACCCAAGCGTACTTTCATACCAGAGCTATAATTTTGTACTGGCATATCAATAAACTCTCGTATCTCTGCAAAGTCAATTATTTCTTCTACTTTACTTTCTATTTCTTTTTTAGTAAAGCCTAGTATAGCGCCATTGTTGTAAATGTTTTCTCTACCGCTAAGTATAGGGTTAAAACCCGCGCCTAACTCTATTAATGCACCTACTTTTCCTTTTATGGTTACTTTACCTTCGTCTGGGTTTATGAGTCCATTTAGTATTTTTAATAAGGTACTTTTTCCTGCACCGTTATGGCCTATTAAGCCCAAGCACTCGCCACGGCGTAGCTCAAAATTAATGTCTTTTACTGCCCAAAATTCTTGTGGCCTTAGCGTACGTTGTTGGGTATTGCCAAGCACATTGCTGTATAGGTCTTTTACCCCATACCACAAGCTGGTCTTTAAGTCTTTGCAAAACTTTTTAGACAAGTGCTCTACTTTTACCAATACTTCGTTTTCTTTCATTTTTACTTTTATACTTCTTACCTGTTCTCGATACACCTTCACTTCGTTACGGCACTCGAACTGACGTTTTAAAACTTTATTTATAATACCTATTTCTATATTATATTTCATTTACCGTCACTTCGAGTATTTCAATGAAGCCCTGCGGAATTGAAATGTATCGAGAAGCTCTTTCCTTCTTACCTGTTCTCGATACACCTTCACTTCGTTACGGCACTCGAACTGACGTTTTAAAACTTTATTTATAATACCTATTTCTATATTATATTTAATT
>Ga0316202_10002951_pt1 | contig 10645 bp, 18 predicted proteins | sample 3monrhotite_MG_FD_204934 | JGI IMG/M metagenome (GOLD analysis project Ga0316202, IMG submission 204934) | Microbial mat bacterial communities from mineral coupon in-situ incubated in ocean water Damariscotta River, Maine, United States -... | ecosystem: Environmental > Aquatic > Marine >...
ACCCGGTAGGAGAGACAGCAAGTAACTTCGGTGATGCTTGGGTTGCTACCCGGATATATGCCGCTAACGCTGTCGTACTGGGCTCTGATAACGTCTACTATCGATCTCTTGTTAACGCTAACCAGAACAACAATCCTACATCTACTTCAGGATTCTGGACTTTATTGTACTCAGTAGAGTGGAGCGCAGGTATTACCTATAGCATAGGCAGTGTAGTGACCTATGACACTCTGCAATATCAGTCTTTGCAAAATAACAACACTAATCAAAATCCATCGACTCAGACAGCTTATTGGGCATCTTTGGCGTTTGCATGGTTATCTACTCGGACCTACGCTATCCATGAGAATGTCGTGGGTACAGACGGTATACTTTATACCTCTTTGCAGAACTCCAATACAGGCAATGTACCTGCAAGTTCAGGTAGTTACTGGGTCGGAACGTCAGCGGCTGCGGCTGCATCGGCTAGTGCTGCGGCTACCTCTGCCACGGCCTCTGCTACCTCAGCCACTGCTGCTGGAACCTCAGCCACCGCTGCGGCCACTTCAGCTACGGCCTCTGCAACATCGGCTACAGCCTCTGGAAACAGTGCTACCGCCGCTGCTGGATCGGCTACTACGGCCACAACGAAGGCATCAGAGGCGGCTACTAGTGCGACGGCTGCTGAGACTGCAAAAACTGCTGCTGAGACTGCAAAAACTGCCGCTGAAACTGCCGAAACCAACGCTGAGACTGCTGAGACAAACGCTGAGACCGCAGAAACTAATGCTGCGTCCTCGGCTACTGCTGCCGCCTCTTCTGCCTCTGGGGCATCAGGGTCGGCTACTGCCGCTGCTTCTTCAGCCACCGCTGCTGCCTCATCTGCCACTGCTGCCGCATCTAGCCAGACTGCCGCCGCCTCTAGCGCAACTGGTGCCGCTGGCTCTGCCACCACAGCTACAACCAAGGCCGGAGAAGCTGCAACGTCGGCCACAAACGCAGCTACATCTGCCACTGCCTCAGCCTCATCAGCCACGGCAGCAGCAGGGTCGGCTACAAGTGCTGCTAGTACCTTAGATACCTTTACCGATCAATATCAGGGAGCTCAATCTAGCGATCCAGCTACTGATCCAGACGGGGACGCGCAGGTTGCAGGCAACCTTGTATTTAACACAACATCTAACCAGATGAGGGTGTATACAGGTTCAGCATGGACTGCCGTTGCTCCCTCAGCGACTTCGGTTACTTTAAGCCAAATAAGTGACTTAAATGCAAACTTAGATGCTTTCCTCGCTACACCATCCTCTGCTAATTTAATTACGGCAGTCACAGATGAAACAGGCACAGGCACATTAGTTTTTAACACAAGTCCTTCGCTCACAACGCCTAAAATCACAACAGCTTTACAAGATAGTTCTGGTAACGCAGTGATTCCTTTTGATTCTAATCAGTTTTTTAGTGGAACATTTTCTGATAAAGTTACTGCATTGGGTAACACAGGGTCCGCTAAAACCATAGACTTAAATGATGGAAATTTATTCACTGCCACGCTTAACGATAATGCCACACTTACTTTAGCTACTCCTAACGCAGTAAGCAATAGGGGCAGTTCTTTTACGCTAGTATTAACAAATGATTCAACTGCTGGTAGAACATTGGCTTTAGCTGGAGGTGCATTTAGATACGCTGGTGGGTCAATAAGCAGAACGACCGCTGCAAATGCAACAGATATATGGTTCTTTTTTACACCAGATGGTGGGACAACTTACTATGTAAGTATACCTATGAAAAATCTTTCTTAAATAGGAGAAAAACAAATGGCTCTTTCAGCAGAAATGCAAGCAGTGGTTGATCAACAAAACGCGATTGAAAATAACCGCTCTGTTAATCAAGCTTCACAAGAAGCAAAACGAGCAAAACTAGATACTTTGCGTATGGCTAAAGAAATATTAGTTGAGAATCGTCGGACTCAAGCAGCGTCTGATGCTACCGATATTACTTCATCCGCAGTAACTACTTTAGCTGGGGAACTAAATACATTTGTAAATAGTTAATGGAAGCATACGCCTATTTTTCATCGCCCATATATCGTGAAGAGCGATTACAGTGGGTAGACGAAACGCTAAAGCATACCCATAAATACTATGAGCAAATGGAATCTTCGGTAGTTAAGCAAACCGGACACATGGGGAATGACCCTGACCTTGGATATTTGACCTCTTACTTCCGGGATAAAGGGGTAAGTATATTAAAGGATCAAGGTTATTTAACAGATGAGTATGAGTTTTATGTCTCTGGAATGTGGGGTCAGGAGTTTGCGTGTACAGGCAGTAATATTATGCACGTTCACAGTGATAGCCAGATTTCTGGGTTTTATTTTTTAGAAGTTTCTGAAGGAGGTTCCTATCCTATATTTGATGATCCTCGCTCTGGTAAGAAAATGTCAGAATTATTTTCGGAACAGAAAGAGGAAGTAAACATGGCAACTCAGCAGATACATTTTAACAATGTACAGTCTGGCACCATGATGTTGTTTAACTCTTGGCTACCACACATGATTACAGCTAATCAATCTGAAACCCCGACAAAGTTTATTCATTTTATTTTGTCGCAACGGAAAAGGTTTATTTAATGCAACATTTGCTAACGCCTTATTCGACAAAACTAGAAACTCATGCGTGGTGGGAAGGTGCGTTTACTGAACAAGAATTAAATATTCTACAAGAGATGGCTAAAGACGCTACTACAGAAGCACAAGTAGGTGGGGCCGAAGTAAATAGTAACATAAGAAAATCTGAAGTCACTTGGCTTAGTAATAAAAAGAAGACACGATGGGTTTTTGAAAAATTAAGTCATGTTATTTCTTCCTTAAATGCTCATTATTATCAATTTGATTTAACTGGATTCGGAGAAAAAATACAATTAACAAATTATAAAGAATCAAATGAAGGATTCTATGGATGGCATCAAGACTTTGGTAGAGAAGGAGGGGCGCGTAAATTAAGTGTTGCTTTACAACTGACCGATCCTTCAGAGTACGAAGGAGGAAACTTACAGATACTAACTGGACCTGATCCTTTAACAATGAAAAAACAACGAGGCTTAATTGTTGTTTTTCCTTCTTGGACAGTGCATCAAGTCACACCAGTAACAAAAGGATCAAGACAATCTTTAGTAACTTGGATAACAGGGCCATCATTTAAATGAATTTTACTGAAAAAGATTTTATAGGTATTTTTGAAAATGCGCTTCCAGACGGATATTGCAAACATTTAATTAAAGAGTTTGAAATAAATCAAAAATTAGGTTTGTCTGAAACTAGAATTGAAAGCGAAGATGCAGTAGCACACAAAAAAAATGATAATCAAATGTATTGCAATGGAAGAAATTTACGTTTTAACGATTTTGAAAATAAAGATACCTACAGTATGTTTTTTGATGGGTTGCAAGAATGTTTTAACCTGTATGCAGATAAATTTTCAATTATAAGAAACACTAGAATGAGTGCTAGAGATTTAAAACTTCAAAAAACAGAAAGTGGAGGCGGTTATCATGTTTGGCACAACGAACAAGGAAACGGGGTCCATAGCAGTCGGTCATTAGTTTTTATGCTTTATTTAAATACTTTGCCTGATGATGCTTGTGGAGAGACTGAATTTTTATATCAACAGCGCAGAATTAAACCTGTAGAAAATACTATGGTAATTTGGCCTGCTGCATTTACTCATGCACATAGAGGCAATGTAGTGTATGGAGATAACATAAAATATATAGCAACTGGATGGTTTTACAACGAGTAAAATATTATGCCGATAGGAACTAGCAAAATAGGAGTTATGGGTGGCGGTCTTGCTCCCGGAGGAACAGAAACATTCAACTCTTCAGGGACTTTTACAGCCCCTGCCGGTATTACAAGCGTGAACGTAACTGGAAACGGTGCTGCCGGTAATGCAGGTAATACCAGTGCTGGAGGACAGGGGTTTGGTGCTGGCGGTAATGGTGGTAATGGAGCAAATATAACAGGAATTCCGGGACCATCACAACCGGCAGGGAATGGTGGTGCTGGCGTACCTGCAAACAGTGGATTAAATCCCGGAAATTCAGGTAATGCTGGTGCTGCCTCTACAGGTTTTGGTTTAACTTTTCCGGGAGGCTCTGGAGGGCCCGGTGGTACGGCTGGTACTAACGGCACTGCTGGGAATAACGGAAGCACAGCCCCTGATACAAGTATGGATTCCGGGCCTCAACCTGCGAATCCAAACAGTGCTGGCACTGGAAGATTCGATGGTGGAATAGGTTTCCGAGGTAGTGCCTCCTCAAATTTTTGTAAGTGCATAGGTATGCTTATATATGCAGAAGCTGGAGCAGGTGGTGGTGGTGGAGGTACAAATGCTGACGGAGGTGACGCAAACGGTAGCACTCAATCGGCTGCTGGTGCTGGTGGTTCTGCTGATGGTGGTCCGGGAGGTCAAGGAGCGCAAATTCAAAGACACGCTGGCGTAGTTGTTTCTTTTAGAGGTGGTTCACCGGGATCAGCTGCTGGTGGAAATTCTGGCGGTGGCGGTGGCGGCGGCGGTGGTGGTGTTACAATTTGTGTTGGTCAGGGAGGTGCTGGTGGTGCTGGTGGTGGTGGCGGTCAAGGATGTTTTGGAAACCCTTGTAGTGCTGGTAGTCCCGGTGCAGCATCAAATCCCACAACTCAAAATTGTGTCTCAGTAGTTGCTGGTACTGGTTATCCTCTAGGTGTTAATGGTCAAGTTGTTGTTTCATGGTGTCCTCAATGAATAAAAAAGAATACGAAAAAAAACTTGAAGAAAAAAACAGAAAAGAACAACTTGAATCAATGGATGCGAATGCAACAAGAGCGCAAGCAATTAGCATTGGAAGTTCGGGAAGTGGTACAACAGAGATAACTATGCGTGGAAGAAATGGGGTTTTTTTGTGGAACGTGTTTCAACCAGTTCAGGTCATAGAACTTATCCATCAAATGTCAGCAAGTATTGGATGTCATATTCATATTCAGCCAAGAGAAGATTTTGCAAGCTGGAGAGATTGGCCCAAGTTAGGAGAAGCAGACAAGTTACATTTGAATGGACATCCACCTTTTGCTAGTTATCTTCCTACTGCACCCGATACTGGTCAAATGAAAAAAGAACCTGTTGGTATTGATCCTAGACTTACAGAGGAAAAATCATGTGGCAGTTAAGAAAATTATCAACAAATGAGCCACTAAACGAAGCAGGTGATTTGCCTAAAAACTGGCACTCTATTTTTGGGTTGCATGGATTTATTGATAAAATTGGTGACTTGTCTTGGTTGGGTGCAGACTATAAAGACATGGGCTGGATTGAGCTTTCAGCGGAAGAAGAAAAACAAGTTAATGTTAGTAAAAATTTAAATAGAATTAATGAAGAAAAAAACAGAGCTTTACTGGTCATGGAAAAAAAAGGCTTAACAGTAAATGATTTATTTCTTTGGCAAGATTATGTTTTGGCTTTAGATGAAGCAAAACTTCAACCTGACCTTGACACAAATTTAAAAATGCCTATATGCCCAAATACAGAATAAGATTTAATAAATCAAAAGGTCACGTAGGTAGAGGTTCTACTGAACATGCATGGAGAGTTTTACAAGGAAACACTGAATGGTTAGCAAGACACGTTGTTATTCAAGTTCCTTCTAGGACAGAACAAGAAGGTCCAGATTGGAATATAGTTTGTGAAGGCAAACTTTTATTTTTTACTGACACAGATACAGTGGTAATTAAATGATAATTTCATACTCAAACAATTTTGTATTTATCCGAACTCCTAGAGCAGCCGGTACTTCTATGGCGTTTTATTTGTTTAAGTCTGGGCTAATAGACCCAAAAACGGATATTTATAAGGTTGAAGGCTCGTTCTCTACTTGGGAAAACTTCGATCAATTTATATCAACTGACGGACTAAAGTTTGCAAATCTACCGAAAGAGTTAAAAAGTTTAGAAAGCATGGCTGCTGTTCGTAGGACGTTTGACGATCTAAGGGCAAAGAGTGCTATTCAAGCCGATATGCCCTGTATAGCTACAATAAGAAATCCTATTGAGAGAATGGCATCTGGCTATGCTTATATCTGTAAGGACGTTGAAACGCATATTGCAAATAATAACGGAGTAGCAACTTCTGCGGTGCAATGGATATTAGATAATGTTACTCCTAATGTAAATATGTACTGGGACACTGCGGTGAAGCACTATAACGGCGCGGAACCTGTTCATAAATGGTACTTGCAGTCTCATTACTTCCCTGAACATACGGAAGTATTTAACACTGAAAACTTGCATCAACACGCAAGCAAATTTATTAGTGAGAAAGGTGGTGTGGTATCTGAGCCAATAGAGCTTCGTAGAAACACAGATATATTTACTCCCGATCAAACTGAAGCAGTCTTTGCAGATTTAACAGCGGATAGACGGCAAGCAATGACTGATCTTTTTTCTAAAGATTTTGAGCTTTGGGAAAAGGCGTATGCGGTATATAACTAATGATAGCAGAGATAACTATACTTCTCGCTTCGGCTGAGAAAGCTTTTGGATTGGTTGAGAAGGCTCTCAAACACAAGAAAACAATATCAAGTGCAATGTCTGAGCTCGATGCGTTTTACAGTGTTAAAGACAAAATCGATAAACAGACTGATGAAGTAAAGCTAAAAGGCGGTGACAAGTATAGCGATTTATCCCTAGACTCCTACGCAATGAAGGTGTACAGGGCTCAAGAAGCTACGGCAGAATATGAAAAGCGTATTAAGAAGATGTTTTCTGATGCCGGAAAAACTTCTGCTTACTACAAGATGATCAATATCCGGGAATCTGAAAAGCAGCGTAGATTAGATAAAGCTAAACGCGAAAGAGCCGAAAGGATAAGAAAAGAGAAGAAAGCGAAAGAGATTAGAGAAATATCTTTTGCTTTGATTCTGCTTGCTCTAGTTCTTGGTGCCGGTGGATGGTTCATCGGCTTGGTTATGTCAATTCTATAGGATCACCTAATGAAGCTATCTGATTACGCTAAAACAGAGCGTCAGCGTGAGGTTGTGGAAGCATGGGAGAGGCATAACAGAAATGCAACTCAAGCTGCTTCAACACTTCAGATCACGCCAGCGACTGTACGCAACTTCATTCATGCGGTTAAGGCATTTGCAGCATCTCAAGGTTATTCAGAGGCGTGGGATGCTACTGGTTTGGTCCCGGAGGGAGAGATAGTAATTGGCAGGTCTGTCTACAGCACTGACGATCTTGGTAATAAGACATGGCTAAAGACCAAGAGGCCGTGGAGCAAAGAAGATCAAAAGGAAGCGTTAGAGGGTTTTGTAGAGGGTCTGGCTAAGTCAATTCCGGTTGTTACACCAACAAAGCCAAAGAAGGGCTCAAAATGGGATCAAAATTTGCTGCCTACGATAGTAATAGGAGATGCTCACTTTGGCATGAGGGCTGATGCTAGGGAAACTAAAGGTCGTGATTATGACACCAAAATAGCCAAAAACGAGATGCTAGTGGCTATTGATCATTTAGTTGATCTAGCCCCTGCCAGCGAAAAAGCGTTGCTGGTCAATGTAGGAGATTTTGTACACGCTAACTCCTCAGCCGGGACCACGTTTAAAGGCACCAAGCTAGATGTAGACACACGTATTGAGGTGGTCTTAGAGACTGCGGCACAAGCATTTAAGTTTGCTATATCCCGGATGCTCGAAAAGCATAAAAATGTTATTGTAATTATGGCCCGTGGAAACCATGACAATGACACGGCAATAGCCCTAGCTTTAATACTCAAATTCTATTACGAAAAGGAAAAAAGGGTTACAATAATGGAACCTCATGGGTTTTTTCATACCCTAACATTTGGAAAGAATTTACTGGCAGTTCATCATGGCGATAAGGTTCGATCTCAGAAACTAGCGTCAATCATGCCAAGAATGCTCCCGGAGCAATGGTCGAGCACAGTTTATAGGAAGTGGATATTGGGACACGTACATCATCAGAGCGTCATAGAGACCGATAACGGGGTTATATGTGAGACCTTCTCTACCTTAGCTCCTCCGGACTCATGGCACGCAGGAGCCGGATATGGGGCCGCTAGTGTGATGCACCAGATAGTTTTCCACCGGGAGGGAGGCGAGGCTATACGCCATGTCTATCAGATCCGGGATGACGAAAAACAGCCAGATTTAGCCATATAGGTGTAGTTATGGAAGATCGTTTAACTAGAGTTGAGAAAAAGATAGATACATTGCAGGAGGCTGTTGTTAGTTTAGCTAGAGTAGAGGAAAGGCTTGTAACTGTGTTTAACCGACAGCAGTCGATCGAGCAAAAGGTTAACGCGATGGACTTAAAGTTGCAGCAAATTAGCCCATCAGTTAATTTCGGAGAAAGAGTTTTTTGGATTATAATCGTTGCCGGGGCAACAGTGATCGGGAGGATGCTATGAGTATTGTAAAGAAGATCGGAAAGTTTGCTAGAGGCCGTGTACAGGACCTTAGCGAGTCACAGGCTGGTATAGGGGTAATAGCCCTAGTCATGCTTATAATCGCTCTAGGAGCCGTATAATGCTTGGTATGGTTGCTTCTTTAATAGATCCTGTAAGTAATATCCTTGATAAGTTTATTCAGGATAAGGATTTAAAAGAAAAGCTATCGCATGATATTGCTACGATGGCTGAGAAGCACACGCAGCAACAGGTCATGGCACAGCTTGAGGTTAACAAGGCTGAAGCAGCGCATCGTAATATGTTTGTTGCTGGCTGGAGACCTGCCGTGGGCTGGGTTACTGTTGTAGGAATGGCAAGTAACTATATACTGATACCTATGGGTAACTTTGGCCTTGCGGTTGCTGAAAGTGACATAACTATACCGCTGCTACAGATGTCTGAAATGATGCCTGTATTACTCGGTATGCTTGGTCTAGGCGGTATGCGTACCGTTGAGAAGGTCAAGAGCGTGAGTCGTGAGCGATAATGTCGTAGAGCTACCTGTCATGTCGGTCGATAAGCTTGAGGAATTAGCTTATGAGGCCGACGGAGAGCTTGCAGATTGGCTTACCGGGCAGATGGAGCTCGGTATATCGCCCTATACACTTCTTGGAATTTTAACCCTCAACGCCAGTTGGCTGGCCTCAGTAGTGACAGAAGATGACGAGTCTAGCTGATCTTTTAAAAATACATGAAGGCTTTGAGAGCCACGCATATAAATGTAGTGCCAATAAGACAACCGTCGGTATAGGCCGTAATATCGATCCTGCCGGGGGTATAGGTATCACAGAGGCTGAGGCTTTATACCTGCTTAACAATGACATAGACAGGTGCCGCCTAGAGCTCGAAATTGCGTTTGATTTCTTCAAGGATCTGGACCCGGTAAGGTCTGATGCCTGTATAAATATGGTCTTTAATCTAGGGCTCCCAGTTTTTAAGACGTTTACGAATACTCTCAAATATCTCTCAGAAGGCAAGTGGGACAAGGCTGCTGATGCTGCTCTTGATTCTAAATGGGCTCAACAAGTAGGTCTCAGGGCTTTCCAAGTGAGTGAGATGATACGCACCGGCAAATATCCCTCTTAAATAAAAACGGCCTCCGAAGAGGCCGCGAATCAAAACAAACTATGTACGAATGTACTAGACTGTGTACAAGGCCTGAATTGACCCTAGAAATTAAATCATAGTCCCTTCCAAGCTTTTAGTCAACATAGTAAAAAAGATTTATCTAACTTTATTTGCAGTAAATATTCAGATGTGCTACAGTTGCTCCTCACTTAAAAAAAGGGGAAGTAATATGGAAATACAAACTGACTGCGAAGTAATGAAATTAAATTTTAATCCTGCTAAGTACAAAACGCAGGCAGGTGCAGCTAAGGCTTTTCACAAAGCTTTGTGTAAATTTGCTAAAGAAGTTTACGGTCAAGTTCCTGATGTGGAAATTCATCTTCACAGTCCAGAGCAAAGTAAAGAACGTGGTTACGGTCCTTCTTGGAGAGTTTCGTGGGAAGCTGGTCCTTTTGAGTGGGGTATATATGCCTCACAACAGGTTCTTAATTACGAGGCAGGTTGGTATACAGAGCCTTATTATTCTTTTGATGTGTGTTTTGCAAAATAGGAGGTAATTATGAAGCTAGGTCAGTTAAACGCACGCAAAGGGGAGCCCATGTTAGATAAGATACCTGCGGCTCAAGCCTTTAAGGATTATAAAGGAGGTCTAGGTCTGGAGGACAATCCTTATGAGCCCGGATCTGAAGATTACGACAAATACATGATAGCTATGGCTCATCATTGGAATAACGAATTCAAAGGGGGAATATAAATGTCAGTTAAAATACATGGTAAAGAATACAAACTGGTTGCTGAGAGGGTTCAAGAGTTCTTAGCACTCGGCAAGGAAGGGGGCCTTAATCAGTCTATTGAAACAGAAATTGTTATGTTCGAGGGCAATGATTGTATTATTAAGGCCACAATTAAGGTCATGGGAGAGGTTGTTGCTACCGGAATAGCGCATGAGGTTAGGGGGTCTACAAATATAAATCAAACTTCTCATGTCGAAAACTGCGAGACTTCAGCAATTGGCAGAGCTCTGGCGGCTTACGGACTAGCTGGTACTGAGTATGCAAGTGCTGATGAGGTTGTTAATGCTATAAATCAACAGTCTGAGC
>Ga0316202_10002954_pt1 | contig 10635 bp, 8 predicted proteins | sample 3monrhotite_MG_FD_204934 | JGI IMG/M metagenome (GOLD analysis project Ga0316202, IMG submission 204934) | Microbial mat bacterial communities from mineral coupon in-situ incubated in ocean water Damariscotta River, Maine, United States -... | ecosystem: Environmental > Aquatic > Marine >...
ATGGCGGCGGCGTGCAGGGGCTCCTTCATCAGGGCCGAGCCGCCGGAGTTGGAGCAGACCTTCTTCGAGGGGCAGCCCATGTTGATGTCGCAGATCGTGGCGCCGAGGTCGGCGACCATCCGCGCGGCGTCGGCCATGACGGCCGGATCGCGGCCGTAGAGCTGGATGGCGATGGGGCGCTCGTCGTCGTCGAAGCGGACCATCTCGGCGAGCTTGCCGCTGGCGCCGCGGTGCAGGCCGCTCGACGGGACAAACTCGGTGTAGGTCAGCCCCGGCCCCCCGATCTCACGGATGAGGCGGCGGAAGGTGAGGTTGGTGACGCCCTCCATCGGCGCGAGCACCACTGCGGGGGCGATCTCCAGGTCACGCACGCGGTAGCTGACCGGCAGCCCGCGCGGCCCGGTTGTCGTCTGGGCGTGCATGTTCCTCTCCTGACGCGCATCCTGCACGCTGTCAACCCACGCCCGCTGGCTTGCGGTTAGACCCCCGGCCATGAACGTGCCACCCAAAGCCATCTCCGTGACCAAAGAGGGCCAGCCCGACGGCTTCGTACCGCCGATGGCCTACAAGCTCCAGATCCTCGACGGCGGCTACACGCGCCTGTGCATCTCGACGCCCCCGAACCGGCTGCGGCTGGTCCACCGGGCGCTGGTGATGTCGCTGCAGGCGCCGCTAAAATTCCTGTACGTCCGCCTGACCGACCGGCAGCGCGGCCAGCTCCCCAAGCCCGAGCAGTACGTCGCCGTCGAGCTCAGTCAGGAGCGCGTGCTCGATGCCCTCGACAAGTATGCGCCGCTCATCTACAGCGACGGCCGCAGCCAGGTCTGGGTCCGCTCCATGCTCAACGAGCAGATCGTGCTCGAAGAGATCGGCGCGCTGTACGCGTACCCGGACGATCCGCTGTTCCGGGACACCGTCGAGAAGTTTGGCATGGTCGAGGCCAACCATGACTCGATGGACAGCCGCGACTACATCAAGGTCAACTTCCTCGCCGAGGCCGACGAGATGGAGAAGGCGCTGATGCACGACCTCGGCCTGGTGCGCTGGCAGGCCTGAGCGGCCTTAGAGTCTGCTCTGCAGGGCCTCCTCGAGCGCCGCGCGGCACATCTCCCGGCGATCTCGCTCCTCGTAGCCGACGAGGCCGCGGGGCTCCAGCGTGGAGAGCTGCCGGACAAGCGCCCGCATGTGTGCGTGGGTGTCGCCGGCGCCTTCGAGCAGGTCCGCGAGCACCTCGAGCAGGCGGACCGCCGAGTACCGGGACGGATCGGTCGACGACATCGTGTGCTGCCGTCCCCGCGCCCGCAGCCGGGAGACCTCGGCGCGGCACATCAAGACGGCCTCGTCGCGCGCCTCGGTGGCGGCGTGCTGGCCGAGCACTGGGAGGATCCGGGTGAAGGTCGGGGAGGGGAGCCGCGCGGCCTGCGCCTCCCGGTCGGCGAGGCGCCGCAGGCAGCCGGCCGCGTAGCGGCGCTCCAGCGCGCGGCGCTCCTCGCTGGCGTCGGTCATCACCGCCAGTGACCTGTGCGGCCGGTCGCAGAGGAGGCGCGCGAGGAGGAAGCGGTCGTGGGGACCCCAGCCGCCGCAGCGGAGCATCTCCAGGCCCTGCTGGAAGACGTCTTCGTCGTCTGCCCGGAGCAGCTCAACCAGCCGGGCTTCGAGCTGTGTGCGCATCTCCGCCTCCGCGTGATCTCAGGGTAGCGCCCGACAGGCCCGCGCGCTGGCCGCCCACAGCACCAGCACCCCGGCCAGCCGAGGGTATCCGAGGATGCTCCGCCACCCGCCGATCAGCGCTGGCTGATCGTAGGCCCAGGCCGGCCACAGCAGCAGCCCGGCCAGCAGCACCGGCGCCCGCGCGCCCTGGCGCCAGAGGATGGCCATCGGGATCGCGGTGAGCAGCATGTGGTGGTCCTCGGCGACGGGCGCGAGGAGGAGGCTGAGGGCGACCCACAGCCCGAACGCGGCCTCGCGAGCGCCGGCGCGGCGCGCGGCCCACAGGCTCACGGCGCCGAGCAGCAGGCTGCCGCCCAGCCACATCGCGGTGCCCAGGCCTGGCAGCGGTGGGTCTGGGGAGAAGGTCGGGTGGTGGGTGCCCAGGTGCAGGCTGAAGCTGCGCCAGGTCTGGTAGGCAAGCACCATCGCCGCGTCTCCGCCCGCGGAGGGGACCTGCACGGTGAGGAAGTGCCACCACGAGGCCACGCCGAGCACCGGCATCGTCGCGGCGATGATGACCAGCGTGCCGGCGACGGCGGCCAGCAGCCCGGCGGGCCGGCCGCGGAGCACCCAGCCAGCGGCCGGCAGCAGGCCGTACCACCCCCGCAGGGCGAGCATCGGGGACAGGCCCACAGCGCTCCAGCCCGCGTGGCCGCGCCGCCATCCGGAGAGGGCCATGCAGTGCAGGGCGAGCATCAGCGGGTACGTCTGGCCCACGGCCATGTTGGCCGCCACCGGCTGGCTCATCGCGATCGCGGCCCCCAGCAGCAGCCCGCCGGCTCTCAGCGGCCACAGCAGCCACGCGAGGCTGGCCATCAGCAGCGGCCAGAGCACCCCGATGAGCCACGCCTCCCGGGCAGTGTCGTGCGGCAGCCACGCCAGCGGCGCCAGCGTCAGCGCCAGGGTCGGTGGCCCGAACATCCGGTCGCCGGGGAAGCCGTGCGCCTCGAAGCGCGGCAGCAGGTACGCCGGGTCATACAGCGATATCGCCGGCGTGCCCGACAGCAGCTCGCGCGCAACCAGCCAGTAGCCAGGGAACGAGACGCTGACGGTGTCGGTGTGGGGGAGGACCTGCCACCACAGCACGGCGCCGGCCAGCGCAGCCCAGCCGAGGCCCAGCCAGCGGGTGCTGAGGTGCGCGCGCATGCCTGTCCTCGTGGAGCGGGGCATCCTGGGAATAACCGCGGCGGCTCGGTCAGGTATCGGGAGGCGCTAACGTGCAGTATGCTCGTGCTGTCCGCTTCGCGTGGGGCGTTGCGGGAATGTCACGGTCCTGGGGCCTGGGAGCTTGCTAATGCCGGAACGCAAGGAGCCACAGATGCCCGCTGCGACCCCGCATGTCCCGCGCGTCGACCCGCTCGTCGGGGTCGTCCTGGGCGGCAAGTACCGGCTGGAGGGGCTCATCGCTCGTGGCGGCACCGGCGCGGTCTACCGCGCCATCCAGCACCCCATCGACCGCGCCGTCGCCGTCAAGCTCATGCGCCCTGACCTCGACGAGGCCGGGCGCGCCTCCTTCGAGGAGCGGTTCTTGCGCGAGGCCGCGCAGCTCGGCCGGCTCCAGCATCCCAACATTGTCACGGTCCACGACTTCGGACGCACCCCCGTCGGGGAGTGCTACATCGTCATGGAGATGCTGGAGGGGAGCACCCTCAAAGAAGCCCTCTCGGGCGGGGCGATGAACGTCGCCTGGGGACTCGACATCGCCATCCAGATCGCACGCGGGCTGCGGGCCGCACACCGCAAGGGCCTCACCCACCGCGACATCAAGGCCGGCAACATCATCCTCGTCCCCGACGAGGACGGCAAGCCCCGCGCGAAGCTGCTCGATTTTGGGCTCGTCAAGGCCCTCGACGAGCACACCCTGACCTCGGCCGGGGTCTTCATCGGCACCCCGCACTACGTCTCGCCGGAGCAGGCCCAGGGCCTCGTCGCCGACCCGCGCAGCGACATCTACTCGCTGGGGGTGCTGATGTATCGCATCTTCACCGGGAAGCTGCCCTTCTACAGCCGCAACGCGATGGCGATCGCGATGGCCCACGTCCAGGACCCGCTCCCCCTGATCGCCGAGCGCGCACCGGAGGTCGACGTCCCCGCCGAGATCGAGGGCATCATCCGCCGCTGCATGATGAAGGACCCCGCTGCGCGGTTCAGCGACGCCCAGCCGCTGTACGAGGCCCTCCTTGCCGTCCGCCAGCAGCGCTTCCCGGAGCTCGGCGTCCACACCGAGAGCATCGAGCGGGCGCCCCCGCTGCCGCCGTCCGTCCAGTCGATCGTTCCGACGACGACCCACTCACGGACCTCGGTCGTGCTCACGCAGCGCCGGAGTCGGTGGCTGTGGGCCGTGCCGCTCGTCGCGATCATGGCGCTGATGGTCGGTGTGCCGCTCGCCATCTGGTACAGCGGCGTGCTCACCCCCGTCGCAGAGCCTCTCGCCGTCGTGCCTCCCGCCCCGATCGTCGAGCCCGCACCCGAGCCCGCGCCCCGCGAGGTCGCGATCCTCATCAGCAGCGAGCCCAGCGGTGCCGCGGTTGTCCTCGACGACAGCGTGCTGGGCCAGACGCCATACGCTGGCTCCCTGAGCGTCGACACCGAGGAGCCGGTCCTGCGGCTGGTCACGCTCCGCCTCGATGGTCACAAGGACACCGAGGTCGCCCTCGACCTCAGCCGCGACCAGGTCGCTGCGCACGGCAACCTCGCGGCCCTGCCCCGCCCGAAGCCGCGCGCCCGCCCGAAGCCCGCGGCAGAGCCCGCGGCGAAGCCAGCACCCCCAGCGCCAGCGCCAGCGCCAGCCGGGGGCAGTGTTGTCGTTGACTCCGTCGCCTTCAGCACAGCAGAGGCCGCCGCGACCGTGCGCTTCCTCAACAGCGCCTCAGAAGATGCGCTGCGCAGCGCGGGCATCGCGGGCAGGCAGGTCAACATCATCCTGGGCGAGCGTCCGTTCGCGAGCGTCGAGGCATTCGCGGCGACCCACTACATCGGCCCCAAGACTGTCGCGGCCGTCCGGCGCGCCGCGAACTGAGCGTCAGGGCGCGAGGGTGATCGTCCCGTCGCCGCTGTCGCAGGTGACTGTCTGCTGCTCGCCGGGGACGCAGGTGAGGCTGATGTCGACGTCTGTGAGCTCGATGGTGCCGGTGGCCTTGGGGCGCGCGACGACCTTGGCGGTCAGGGTGTAGGTGCCCGGCGCGAGCGCTGCGCTGTTCGAGGGGTCAGCCTTGAACAGGGTGTCCCCGTCCGCGCTGGCGAGCTTGATCCACTGGATGGACTCGTCGCCGGCAGTGATCGTGATGGTTGCGCTCGCGGCATCGGCTGGCCCTGCTGACGTGACCACGGGCTCAAGGGGCTCGAAGGTGATGTCTGGTGTGGGCTCGGGCGCGTCTTTGTGGAGGAGGTAGTAGTAGCCAAAGCCGAGGATCGCGGCGAGGCCGAAGGCAAACATCACGCCGATGGCGGCTGCGGCTGCGCCGATCAGCATCAGGTTTCGCTGCGGCTCGGGCTCTGGATCGGGAGCAGAGGCGCTGCTGGCGTTTCCGTAGCCGATGGAGACGGGCTCCGGGGCGGGGTCACCGAAGCTGGGACCGCTCGCGGGGAAGTCGTGGCCACCGGTGAAGGAGGGGCCGCTGTCGTGGGCGGCCTCCTGCTGGACCGTTGCCTCGAACTGCTCGGCGTACACCGGATCGGTGACGGTCGCGGTGTCTTCCATCACCGGCTGCTGCGCGGGCTCGGGAGCTGGCGCGGGGACAGGCTCTGGCTGTGGGGTGGGCGCTTGTGTTTTGGGGGTCGAGCCAGAGGAGGTGAGGGAGACCGAGAGGCGCTGACCTGAGAAGTCGCCCTTGGGCTTGTTGGCAAAGATCTCGCGCGAGAGCTGGTCGACGGTGTCGGCGGCGTAGCTGTCGAGAGAGTGCCCGGTGGCCTGGTCAGCGAACGCGCGCATGAGCTGGACGACCTGCTGGGCGTCGAGGCGATGGCTTGCGTGGTAGGCGCACATCCGGAGCATGGTCTGCCGCAGGGAGGTCTCCCACTCGGCGTTGGGCAGGCCGAGGTCGTGGACCCGGCCCACCAGCTCGTCGAGTGCTTCGTCGTGCTCCTGCTGGTCGAGGGGCATGACCGGCAGCAGCTCGCCGAGGAGGAGCTCCAACAGCAGGACGCCGAGAGAGTAGACGTCGCTGGCGTGCTCGCCGCGGTCGCCTGCGCGCCGCTCCGGCGACATGTACTTGAGCGAGCCGAACCGCAGCGCGCCGGTCTGGGCGAGGCGGATCTCGTTCTGGTAGCGGGCGGTGCCGAAGTCGAGGACCTTCACGTCGCCCTCGACCGAGACCATCACGTTGCTGGGCTTGATGTCGCGGTGGATGACCCGGAGGGGCTCGTCGCGTCCGTATGGCGCGCGGAAGTAGGCGGCCTCGAGGGCAGCAGCGGTGTCGCGGATGATGCGGTAGGCCGCGCGCGGCGGGATGGGGGCCTGGGTCCGCTCGATGATCTGCTTGAGGTCGACGCCGTCGACGAACTCCATGATGATGGCTGGCTGGCCAGAGAGCTCTGCGAGGGCTTCGACGCGGAGGATGTTCCGGTGGTGGAGCCGCGCGAGCAGCCGCGCCTCGTCGTGGGTGCGGTTGAGCAGCTCGGGATCGGAGGACCACTGGGTCTTGAGGATCTTGACCGCGACGATCCGGGAGATGCCGTCCTGGGAGTTTGCCTCTGCGAGGTAGACGCGCGCGAAGGTGCCTGCGCTGCGTTCCTGGAGCAGGGTGATCTCTTGACGACGCTGGGGACCGGCCGCTGCTTCCATATGTCTGCTGTATGCTCCGCTCGAATCGGGCCAACTCGCACTGGTTGACAGTGTATCATGTCGCCCTCCCAGCGCGCTGGCGCGCTGACGGCAACACTTGCACCCTCCGCTGACGGTATGGTTTAACCCTGCCCGTCGGGTCGAAACCCAGAAGGTCTACCGGATGCTGCCCTCCACACTGCTGCTACTCACCCTCACCGGGTGCGAGATGATCACCGACCTGCTCGACAGCGAGCCGGATCTGACCACCGCAGAGGCGCAGCTCGCGAGCGGTGACCTGCCCGCAGCAGCAGACGCCTACACCGAGGCTGCCGCCGCCGCGCCCACGCACGTCGAGGCGGCGACTGGCGCTGCCTACGCCGCGCTGCTCCAGGGCAACCACGCCGCCGCGGACAAGTACCTCGCCGCTGCGCAGGCCAGCCTGGAGGCGCCCAGCCCCGAGCTGACCCTCCGCCGCGCCCTGGTCGCCCTGGAGGCAGGGAAGCTCGAAGAGATGAGCGCCTTCGGCAAGGCGTCAGGCCTCGACGCCGGCCTCCTGCTCGCCGCCGAGTACGCCCTTGCGGAGGGCGAGCTGGAGGACGCAGCGGAGCTGCTCAAGGGCATCAAGAGCAGCGGTCCCGTGAGCGACGCTGCCAGGCAGTACCTCGCGCTCATCGAGGACGAAGACCCACTCGTCAGCGGACTGAGCGAGACCTACGCGCTGTGGGCGCTGGGCGAGAAGAAGGTCGCGGTGCGCTCGGTCGACGACATCTTCAAGGCCCTGCCCGAAGACCAGGAAGGGCGCGACGAGATGCTCCTGATGTGGGCCTCGCGGGCCGCGAGCGTCGGCGAGACAGACATCGCACGCTCGATGTTGGACTCGGTGCTGTTTCTCCCGCAGGGCCAGAGCTGGCGAAAGACCGCGACCAGCGCGATCATCTCCTGCGCTGAGGGCGACGCCGCAGGCTGCCTGGCCGCGTTCGAAAAGCTGGAAGGGGCACCGTCTGATGGCGTGGCAGACGCGAAGGCCACGGCAGCAGTGCTCATCGCCGGCCAGGACAGGGACGCCGCGGCGCAGCTCGCGGGTTCAGTGCGCTCGGATGCAGCCGCGCGTGCGCTGCTGGAGGCCGGGGATCGCTCCGCGGCCCAGCAAGCCGCAAGCTCGGGTGCGCTAAAGAGCTACCTGGAGTCTGGAGGCTGATCACCATGAAGCGTTCCCTCACGATGTGGGCCGTCGCCGGCCTCGCCTGGATCGGCGTCTCGACCGCCGAGGCGGGCAAGAACGATGAAGGCGTGCCCGTGACCATCAAGGTCCTCGACCTCACCGGCGAGCCGATCTCGACTGCCGTGGTCCGACACCCCGAAGAGGCCGACCGCCACCGTGTGAACTCGATCACCGGTGAGTGGACGGCCCCGATCCTGTACCTGCCCGATGGCGGGGAGCTGATCTTCACGCCAGGCATGACCATCCGCCTGGAGGTCTCGGCGCCCGGCTTTATGACCCAGATTATCCAGTACGACATCCGAAAACGTCGCAACAAGGTCGAGGTTACCCTCGCCGAGCTGGCGATGGACGACGAAGATGTCGAAGAGCCGCTGATCCAGTTCGGCCGGGACAAGCCCCGCGAGGTCGGCGGCACCGGTCCGGCGAACTGAACTGAACTGCTTGTAGTGAGGAAGAGCACCGTGCGCGTCTCCCCCCTGATGCCCCTCAGCGTCCTGTTGCTGACGACGAGCCTTGCTCTCGCCGGCTCCTGGTCAAGCTTCAAGGGCGCCTTCGAGCCGCTGCCCTGCGCAGACGGCTGGGCCGGCTGCGTGACCGACGGCGCCGCCGTCCAGCCCGGCACCGTCAGCGACAGCGCCGGACGCTTCCACCCCGCAGACATGCGCGTCGGATTCTTCGACCTCAAGCCCCTGCCTGCGTTCTCTCCCTTCCCCGAGCTGTCGTCGTACTCTGGACCGCCCCACAGCAACACCGTCGCCGTGGCCGAGCCCGCCCCAGAGCCCGAGCCCCCACGCCCTCCTGTCGCCACTCCCGAGCCTGAGCCCGAGCCCGAAGTCCTCGCCGTCAACACGACCCCCGAGCCCGAGCCCGAGCCGATCAACCCAATCATCACTCCGCCACCCGAGCCCGAGCCCGAGCCCGAGCCCGAGCCAGAACCCGAGCCAGAACCCGAGCCCGAGCCTGAGCCTGAGCCAGAACCCGAGCCCGAGCCCGAGCCTGAGCCTGAGCCTGAGCCAGAACCCGAGCCCGAGCCGGAACCTGAGCCGGAAGTGATTGTGGCGGAAGCGCCACCGGAGCCTCAGACGCCGACACCTCCGCCGGTGGTTGACAACGGTTGTGATGACCTGGTCGCGCTTGAGGCGCCTGCGATGATGGGATCGTTGTCTGTTGGACAGCGAAAGTGTCTTGAGGGGCGTCTGGCGAGCGGTTCGTCGCAGACGAACAAGAACAAGATCAGCCGTGTGCTCATCCAGGACGCGGAGTCGCGGGGGGATCAGGCCGACTGGGAGCGGCTGATGAAGCGGCATCTCCAGAACATCGACCGCTCTGACCCGAACCTCTGCTTCAAGTATGCCATCCACCTCTCACGGGGTGGGCGGTCGACGTCGGTCATCAAGTGGGCTGACTATGCGCTTGAGAACAAGCAGCAGTGGTCTGGTGCAACGTACAAGAAGAACGTCTACGCGCTCTACAAGCTGCGGGCACAGTCGGCGAACAAGCTCTGGCAGTCTGCCGAGTCAAAGTACGTCGAGGATCGTACGCCGGACAACGAGAAGAACGCCAACCGCTACCGGGACATGACCAAGAACTACGCGCGTGAGTGGCTTGACTACGCCCGCGCGAGCTCACAGTCGACCAAGGGACCGCTGGCGCTGTGCGTGTCGGCGGCTGGCGGTGCGGAGTTTTGCCAGGGATGATGGCCTCTCTTGCTGGGATCCTGCTGCTTGGCGCGTGCACCGGAGAGCCCTCTGGTGCGGGTGAGGGGACTGCTGCCTCGGGCGAGGGTGCGTTTTCAACGGCGCTCATCGAAGAGAGCTGGCAAGTGCGCATGGTCGACGCAGGTGTGCGGCAGCGGTTTGAGGGCAGTCCTGCCTGGATTGCGCTCTTTCAGCGAGACTACCCGCAGTCGCTGGCGAGCGTTGGGGACGACAACATCGCGATGGCGCGGCTGCATGCAGAGTATGCCGCCTTCTACCGTCAGGCGCTGTTGATGTACGCCCACGCCACCGACAACGTGTATGGCGAGCGGTTTCGTGAGACGGATCCGGCGGCGGTGTCCTACTTCCTGGGGGCCTCGCGCTGGTTTTTGGGGGAGCCGGAGGCTGCTGCCGCCGACTTCGCTGCGTTGAGCGCGGACGGAGAGCTTGGCACGCGCGCTGCGGCGTGGACCGACATGGTCACGGCTGACTGGCCGCTGTCGTTGGAAGCGGGTGTGTTTCCGGGGAGCCTCCCGGCGGTCTCTCCGGGAAGCGCTCCGGTGATCGAGGGGCTCCCACACTACCGACTCGCAGAGCGGTCTGACGAGGCGCTCAAGGTCGAGACCTCTGATCCTGTCGCGCTGTATGCGCTGTCGCGCTGGCACGAGGCGGCGGCCCGGCAGGCGGCGGGCGACGCGTCGGCGATGGTCGATGTGACCATCGCGCCTTGGCGCCTTCCGGTCGAGCCGGCGCCGCAGTCGGCGGCGTTGGGTGCCAGCGTGGACGATGGCTGGCTGTTCGCGGGCTTCTATCCCTCGGCGGCGGACGCTTCGTTCGTGGCGGCGGGTTCTGTTGACGGCGTCGCGGCGGTCGCGGCGTGGAAGGACAGGAGCTTGCTCGCTGCAGCCGTCGACAAGGCTGTCGTAGACGGTAACGTTGTGCCGGATCTGATGCTTGATCAGGCCAGCGCGCTGGAGTCGCAGCTTCTGGCTTCGATGAAGGCTCAGGCTGGGCTGACGGAGAGCTTCCACCAGGACTTCGCGTCGCTGGCGGAGCTGGGCGCGCTGCGCGCGGCGATGGTCGTGGCGGATGCCAACGACCAGTACCGCGACGCTGGAGTGCTGCGGCTGAACGCGCTTGATCTTTCAGGTGGGCCAGGGTGGGATCCGGTCTTCGTGCTCTCTGTCGCCGCGTGGAGCGCGGGAAACGAGAACACGGTCCGGGCCGAAGAGCTGGTTCAC
>Ga0316202_10002955_pt1 | contig 10633 bp, 14 predicted proteins | sample 3monrhotite_MG_FD_204934 | JGI IMG/M metagenome (GOLD analysis project Ga0316202, IMG submission 204934) | Microbial mat bacterial communities from mineral coupon in-situ incubated in ocean water Damariscotta River, Maine, United States -... | ecosystem: Environmental > Aquatic > Marine >...
GTTATAGTCTTAGCCGTCTGTCCTGTTTTAGAGGTCACAACGAAGACCTCAGCCAAAGAAGGAAGAATAGATAGGGGTAGTAAGGTTACGGATAAACCCGCTCTAATCGCATTCTGAGCCGTTCTAAGGGCAGTCCCGTTAGATGTATCTAAGTTACGCTTAGGAATACGCTGAGATAAATTCATTGAATCAGCCATCTCATTTAACGCAAGCTTGGCATCAAACTTCTTGCCTTGCTTCTTAGCATCTTCAATAACATCGTAAAGCTCTGCGTAGAATAGTTCGTTCTCTGATCCAAAAGTCTTAGCGTGTCCTAGTCTTTCTCCCATCATATCATAATAAGAAAAGATAGACTCTTGAACACTAGTCTTAGGATCAAGCCAGTTGTTCCAGAAGTCTTGAGGTAACTCAGCCAACATACGATGTGTTTCAACAGCGTTCTGCTTGTTTACCTTCGCTCCTGACGTAAGGCCTCCCCTGCCTACTGCACCTTCCTTGCCTCTAGCAACAATCTTCATTGCTTTTGCGTATGCTTTCTTTTCAGATAGTCCTTCTTTCTTTTGTATTTCTTTAGACTTAGCCTCTACCGCTGTCTTAAAAGTATTAGCTACGTTAACGTCAGTTTCATTACCAAAGTGCTCGTAACCTTGCTCTTCAATCCTACCAACATAAGCTTCGATCTTGTCTCTAGACAGGTCTAACCCATTAGCTTCGGCTTCAGCAACAGCCTGCTGAATAAACTCAGACCTATTAGACTTAATCTTCTTGTAGTCTAGTCTTCCTAGTAGGGGGAAATAAGTACCTCCCTCATACAGAGTAGTATCAATACCTACAGTCTTAAGGTCGTTCTTAATTGTCAAGTCTAAGAACGTAGCTAACTGGTTGGATGCTTTCTTCTGCGCTTCATTAAGTTTAGAATAGGCTTCATTCTTTAATTCTTTGTTATCTTTACTGTCTTCAGGCATAACACGATGGTCATGTACAGCTTGAGCCTCTTCCTTACTAAGCTCCATAAAGTCTCTAATGCCTTTATTGTAGGATGCTTTGTACTGCATAGCATTAAAGTGAACAGGAGTTACACCTATTCTACGCCCGTAGTCACCAGTAGTTTGTTGAAACTTAGCCGCTAACGCTCTAGCTTTAGGTGTGTTAACTCTACCTACAAACTGTGCAGGTTTATCACCTAAGATAGGAGCTAGTAATCTATTATATAAATGAGCCGCTTTAGTTTCAGTTACTGGAATCTTTTCGTAATTCTTAACCCACTTAACATCCGAGTCAGGTTTGTATTCTAAGATACCTTCTTCAAGTTGCTTTGCTACAGATAAGTCAGCGTTGTTCTGTGCCTTAGTCATAATGCTTCCACCTACCCCAAAAGGTAAGCCTAAGATACCACCGACAATACCTTCAATAGCAGACTCTTTCATAGCTTCTTGGATATCAAGCTCATCCCAATAACTAGTAGCATTACTAGCGGCTAGTGTTGTACTGAAATCCTGCACAGCTTCAGTAGCACCAGACGTTAACATAGCAGTACCTACACTACGCCCAAGACCTGCTCCTCTACCTGCACCTTCTCTAAGATACTTAACTGCTAAGTCTGTTTTACCTGCTTCAAGTGATTTAAGAACTTCAGGAGACATTTGCTTAATAGCAGGTGTCATGGCTTTAACAAACTTAGCCGCCGCCAAAGGTTCTAACGCACCTAACGCAAGACCAGTACCGATGTCTGCCATTGATGCTGTGTAAGACTCATCCATGTCTTCTGCTTTAAGACCAATGTCACCTACGTTCATGAGCCCAGAGGTAACACCTCCCGCAACCAAAGCACCTACTGAACCTTTAGCTCCAATTACTGTTGCCGCAGGTGCGGCTAACAACGAAGGTAAGGCTACGCCAACTGTACCTGCACCGCGAGCTACTTGATCTGCTAGACCTCTAAAAGAAAACTCACCTTCTTCGTCATACAGAGGATGCGCTGTAACTTTCTGTACATCACGCATGTTCTCTTCTTTACCTTCAACCATTGCCTGACCAAACGCACTGTCAGCAAAGCCAAAGGCTTCTGCTAAGGATTGACCTCCACGGTACAATAGAGCCTGTCCTAAATCGACACCTGCTCCCACTTGATCGCCTATTCCGTCAGGCTTGCGGGCTATGTTCTCATCGTATTGAGCATCAGCCGTGTCCCATAGAGAGTTGAAATCAACATCTTCTATAGATTGAGTCATTATAGTTTTCCTGCTTGTAGTAACCTTACAGCGTCTATGTACCCTTCCCTAGCTTTTGTAATATCTACCTCTCCACCAGAGCTAAACCAATTATCACCTAAAGTCCTAGACATTTCTCTAAATATCTTAGTTCTAGATGCTTCAGGTGCGCTAACAATATTAGGGTCTACTCTATACAGTAAAGTAGCTAAAGAATCTAACTCTGACTTTTCGCCTTCAATACCTGCACCTTGTAACTCAGCAGACAAACCTGCAACCTTAGCCCCTTGATTCTTAAACCTGTTGTCTGTACCTCTAGCCTTAAGCAACTCAATAGCCAATAAAGCATCTGATCTTTTCTTAGCTTCGTCTTGTAGCTGTTCTTTCTTTCTAGAAGCAAGACCTGCCTGTAATCCTTGACCTATATTAGCCGCAGTACCTTTACCACTGCTAGAACCTGCAAGCATAGCCGCACCCATAGCCATCAAGTCTACCTTTTCATTTAGACTATCAAACCAGTTAGTGTTGTCTTCAGCGTCTCCACCTGTAACACCTGCTTGCTCGTTTACTTTAGCAACTTCTTCTCTTTTCTCTTTAAGGTCTGGGATAGTTTCTTCAGGAGCTTCTGTATCTGCTCCCTCTGTTACCATTCCTCTAGACTCTTTCATTAAACGTAATTGATTTTCTACACCTGCGTTAGGGATACCTGATTGGTTTATTCTAGCTAAACTTTCTTCAGTAGCTTCTATAGCTCTGTCAGTAGGCTTTAAAAGATCAGGGGATGGTCTGTTTTCTGTTTCAGAAGCAATATCACCCACCACAAAAGGACTACCTGATCTGTTTTTAATTAATTCTTTAAATAGTTCCAATAATTGAGGTGGAGTATTAGGGCTATTTGCAAGGCTATTGTTCATAGGCGTTCCAGTTATTTCTGCTCTTATACTGTTAGCACTTCTCAATCTTCTAGGGTCTACCAAAGCCTGTCCCATAGTCCCGCTTTGAGAAGTACCTGCTAATTCGCTTTGAACCTGACGATACGCTTGATCTATTAACTCTTTTCTTGTCATTGCATTAAACCTCTCTGCTGTTGTTGAGGCTGAATAAGCGATTGCAATAAGTCAGCTTCTCTATTTCTTCTCGGATGTAACTCAACATTCTTCCACTCATCAGGATTACGTAGCTTAGTTATAGCTGTTTCAAGATCACCATTTATAACAGCTTTCATTGTCTTGTATCTCAGAGCGGCAGTGCCGTAGTTATGTAGTAAAGATAAAGCCACTGCTTGTTGTTGAACAGGTAAGCTATCAAACTTAGGAAAAGCTTTCGATAGTTTCTGCTTTGACTTACCTACATACCTTCTAGATATATCCATAGCTACATCAGTAGGTAAAGTGAAGTGTCCTAGCTCTCTCTCAACTGCTGTTGCCTCTTCTCCTTTCTTACCTACGTAAGGAAGCATAGCCTCTTCAAAGCTTTTAGGAAGACCTAATCTTAAGAACTCCTTAACACTCATTTGACCAATGTCAATACCAATGCCAAATGTTAAACCAGACTTGCCAATAGCTTTGCCGTCTTTCTTGGGTATGTAAGTTCTAGCTTTAAAGCCTTCTTCTTGTATTAAGAATTGTAATACTGCGTCATCTTTTGTCATTAGAAAGTGTACCTTCTTTGAAATATAGGTATTAGTTCTTCTGTGTCAGCGTTATAAGTTAACGTGTTAGGTTCTTGCATTGAGTCAGGTAAACGCATCATTTCAGACGGATCAATTTGCCGAGGCTGTCTAGGAAAAGTCTGAGGTTGATTCATTATCTCTTGTTTCTTCGGTTGCTGTAGTGCTAGAAAATGTTCTAGATACTGTTGCAACGGTAACTCAGAATAGTTGTCCTGACTTTGCTGTGGTTGAGAAACCTGCTCTAGGCTACTAGCTCCTGATAAGACTTCTATAATAGTTGCTGGATCCATTTTAGTCTAGCCCTATGGTTTATTATCATCTGATTTATTATCAGAGAATAATTTAGCAAACAAATCACCACCAAGACTGCTATCACCTGCTGTAGGTATTCCTAAAACAGACAGACCTGCCCCTAGTAGAGCACTAAACGGATCATCCGCTGTCTCTTGAGTTTCTGTACTAATCTGACTAGCCTCTGCCACAAGAGGACTGCCTTGTAACATTTGATAAAACTGAGATAGATTCTGTAGCTGTGCATTTCTATTTGCTTCTGCCATTTGAATCTCATCTAACAACTCAGCTTGACTTCGTAGGCTTCTTTGCTTTCCGATACCTTCAGCAACATCCGCACCCATCATACTTGTACGGAGTACTTGAGGCAGTAGCTGTTGTGCCTGTAAGCCTAACTGCTGTTGTCCTAGTGCTGACTGAACCAAAGCCGCTTGAGTATTTCGATCTATCTCACCACCGAGTAAGCCCAGACCTTCCATACCTTCACTGCCGCCATACTGACCTGCCGCAGAAGCTTGTTGCATAATAGGAACAGCACCTCTAGAGAATTGAGTACTAGCTTCTCCTAATATGTTTTCCATTTGCTGTTGGAACACAGGATTATTAGCTAAGTCACCTGCACCCAAATAGTTTTGAAAGCTACTCAGACCAGAGCCAAGAACCCCTGCCAAGTCTCCGCCCTCTGCAAATCTAGAAAGTCTTTCCTCTTGAGCCTGCGCAAGTAAGGGGTCTTCTTCAGCAAGACGAGTACCTTGATATATACCCTCAGTGCCTAAGTTATATAAATTCTCCGCATCCCTTAAAGCACCGACAGCCGATCCTCTTAGCTCTTCACTAAGCCTAGTATCGCTTTCTGTAGTTGTACTTGCTCCACCTTTACTCATTTAAAACTCCTTTACCATATATACAATGTCAGAAGAATAAGAAGGTATTAACTTAGTCCATCCTTTTCTTCCGTATATTTCAACACCGTCTAGCTTCTTTTCTTTTGCAAACTTTTCTATATTACTTATAGCCGAGTCTACCCATTCTTCAATATCTTTACCGCCACATAGATGTATTAACAATCTAAACCTTGCAGGATACTTAACACCTTTAGTAACTACTGCTCCTAATACTTCCTCATCTCTATAAGATAACCAAAGCTGACTATTGCCCTTCTCTATATCTTGCATTACGTGCTTTAAATTAACTTCAGGAGTCTTATTAAGTACTTTAAGTAAGTGCTCAATGATTATGTCTTGGTTTTTATGTATCTCAGCTACGTCTGTTACTCTATTAAATCTATACATCTATTGCTTTACCTTCGATGTCTACGTCTAGGATGTTAAATGTTACTGTTGAAGTTCCGCTGTCCATAGCCATCTTTATTTCTACCACATCACCTGCCTGTGCTATACCTTTAGTTGCAAATGAAATAGGAAGGTAATGAGAACCGTTAAAGTTTAATGTATGTTCCGTACCTGCTTGTAGCACATCGTTTATATACACACCAATCGTAGTATCTGTTTGACCTCCTGATTGATGGCTCATGTTTGCGCTAAAGTTTAAACGATATCTACTATCAGATAAGAAAGTAAAAGTACCTGCGTCTTTATCAGCTATCAAACCTTCTTCATCTTCTCTTATAGTGTCATACGCAGTGATAGTAGAAGGCGTAGCTGTAAGAGCCATTGTAGCTCCTTCAGTTGATAGGAACATACCTGAGTCATGTATCTCACTAAGGCCACCTAAGAACCTAGCAATACGCTGTAGTTCATTCTGAAGATAGGGGGATATACCTTCTATGTCCTGTGGTGGAGGCATTGGAACATATTCTATTCTCACTGTCTTCCCTCAAAACTATAGTCAATCGAGTAACCTGTTAAGCCCCATAAAGTATTACCTGTTCCTTCAAACTTTACTGCAATGTATCTACCACTTTGCCTGAAGTTTACTTTATAGTCCTCACCTATAACAAAAGTCTGAGGGTCTGACCAACTAACACCTTTCCCTTGATTCTCCTCAGTGCCGACATAGATATTAACACTACCTTCACCTATTAAATGAGGATAGATAGCGTGTATATATTTATATCCTTTATCATCCCCAAAGTCTATGCCTTGTCTCTCTACAAAAGGAACATAAGAATCCCCTTCTAATGAAACTCCAGTGTTTCCTAAACAAAGATTAGAGGACAGTGCTAAGTTACCCTGCTTGACAAATACTAAAGACTCGACAGCGGGGTTATATGTTTGACTATCCCAAACTCCAGTAGAACCTTCCCAAGTAAGGGTATCAGTATCAGCTCCCCATACTCTACCGTCTGTATCTTCTACTACCAGACCTGTAGTGATGTGTGCTACGTTTCCAATCTCCCGCTTACTCCAAGAGTCTGACTCCCAGTTCCAAGTAATAGCAGAGTTAGCTATTCCGTCTTCACTGCTTGAGTTAGGATAGTAAACTATCATTTGCTTAGTAGAGTAATCAGCAACACATCTTACTTTAGAAGTATGGTTTTGATTGATGTCATTGTAGAAGAAATTGTGCATCTTGTTTGAGATAACAGACTTCTTTGACGTACCATCATGAACATAAATATCATCAACACCAACAACAAAGTGTTTATTATCATACTCTGCAACACAGTCTTTAGATAAGATACCCGCATCGCTAAATACTTTTCTAAATGAGAATACAAAGTTACCTCCAATAAACTGCATAGCCCATACAGCATCGTTCTTGTATATAAAGAAAGTATCATTTAAAGCTTTACCGTCAACTACTTGACCTTGAGTATCTGGAAGAATGTTGTAGCCTGCTTGCGATGCAGGGTCTACTGCGTCCCACGATGCAGGGACACCACCTAAAGGAGCGGCATCACTCCACTTAACCATTGTAGGTCTTCTAGTGCTACTCTCTGTTACATCTAAAGCTATTAGATAGTTCTTAAAAGGACGTAATACTCCACACCTATCATTAGTATCCCAAGCAGTCAAGTCTATCATCTTGCTTGTAGTAGTATCATATACTTGAGGAAGGTCATATCCGTTGTTTAAAAGCAAAGCACCATTAAACACATTAGATGTCCAACCATTATGTACTCTCACACCACTGCCATTAAATTCAGCAGTATAGTTTGAAGAAGTACGTGTTACATTTGTATGGTTAGTGCCGTCTGTTCTATACACGTAAAGATCACCTGCATAGAACCAGTTATCTGTTGAACCATCTTTAAAGGCAACAGCATGTTTAGGTATGATAACCATAGGAGAGTTAGCAAGCACCCTTCTATATCCAAGAGCTACGTTAACTCTAGCTCCTTTGAAATCAACATTGCTTCCTTCACTCCACAATTCGTTTGGCATTTCATAAGGAGATAGGTCTGTGTTAATTCCTCTTGGTCGAGTTATTTCTATCTTCTTGAAAGCCATAATTACATTTTCCAAACTTTAATAATAGACTGCAAACCTTGAGCTCCTGAGTCACCGTATCTTACATTTCCTCCAGATTCCGCAAAAGCTCTCAACCTAACGTCATCACCGCCTTCGCCTACAATAAACATACCAGTACAAGGGAAGCTATAGGTATCATGCTCACCTAAGTATGAAGTCGCGGCATATCCAATAGGAGATCCGTTTGCTCTATATAGCTGTACTCTAACGTCCTGATTAGTATCACTATAACTAGCATTATATATCTTAGCCGTTGCTTCAAAGTAATAAGTACCTTCAGGTAAAGTTAAAGTGTTACCACCTGTATTAATACTTACACCTGTAGGAACGCTAGGAGAACCTGATACATTAGCGTCAGGGTAAACCATTTCATTAACAGGAAGGTTAATCCATTGATTAGCTGTTACCGATGTACCGTTACCTGTAGTAGATCTCTCATCAGCTACAACAACAAAAGGAGTTCCCGAAGCTGAAATAGTATTATTACTAATAGAAACATTAGAGCCTGCTGTTAACGTATCTTGCTTACCATCTACCTGAGACTGAATAGAAGAGGTAACACCATCAACATAGTTTAGCTCAGTGGTAGTAGCTGTAACACCATCAAGAACATTCAGTTCGTTGGATGTTAAAGTTGAAGACACGCCATCAAGGACATTCAGTTCAGCTGTAGTAGCCGTAACGCCGTCAAGAATGTTTAACTCATCTGTAGTAGCTGTAACACCATCGAGAATGTTTAGTTCTCCGCTAGTAGCAGTTACAGGTACAGAGCTTGAGCCCTCACCGTCTATTCCAGAAAAGGTAGTTTTAATTACTTGCTTAACATTACGTATGTGGTCATCGCCTCTATTAACAGCATCGCCACTCGTAGGGTTACTACTATTTAATTCACTTATTCGTCCGTTAGGTACGTTCTCAAGTCCCATTGCTAACCTCTTCTATATCTAGCTGTTTTCTTAGCTATCTTCTTTGGTTGTTTACTATGCTGTTTACCTTTCTTGGTGTCTGCTCGTTTCTTCCGAGAGGTAGCCGCATATTCCTTTTTGGATAAAGCCTTTCTAGCTTTCTTAGGTAAGTATCGCTCGCCTGTAGCTTTCTTACCTTGAGTACTAGGCTTACCTGACTTAGTACCCCACTTTTCTTTTGTCCACTTCTTTAAGCTTTTCTGCGATTTCTTTAAAGGCATTAGCGATAACCTCCACCCTTAGCTTTATATTCTTTAGCAAGCATCTGAGCTTTACGTGCTGACCACTGCCCTGCCTTACCACCCTTAGTACCTGCCTTAATCTTATTAAACAGATTCTTACGCATGGTTGGCTTAGTGTAGTTACCTGCTGAGTTTACTGTAGACTTCTTCTTAGCAGGTTTTCTTTTAGTAGGCACGTTTCTTTCCTTTTCTTTTAACAGTTACTTTCTTCTTCTTAGTTTTCTTTGGCTTGCTGTATCTGTTCATATCGACCTCCTACCACTTGGATTTATTTGCCCAATATGCCGCAGACATTTTACCCTTTGCTATGTTCTTAGCGTGACGCGCTTTGAATGATTTACGTCTTGCTTTCTCAGCCGCAGTCTTTGGGCTTTTACCTGCACCTTTAACACCTTGTTGACCGTATCGAATAGTCTTTACTTTATCACCTTCCTTAGCTACCACAACATGTGACTTCTTAGGGTGGTTAGGTGTACGTTTAGGTTTGTTATAACCCGACACACCTGCTCTGGCTAATCGTGGGTCTTTCTTCTTAGGCATTTTAAATTACTCCTGTTGTTTGCTTAGTACGTCAAGGGTTTCTTTTATATACCTAATGTTCTCATCTATTCTTGCAAGAGATACTTGTTGCCCTTGAACATTTACCTCTAAGGCGGCTACTTTGGCATCTGACTTCATAATGTCTCTTTCGTTTTCTAAAGTTCTAAGCTCAACCGCAGTGATGCTTTGCGTTGCGCTAAAGAACGTAGTACCAACTAAAAGCAATAAAGTTACGGGTACACTTTTATTAAGATGCCAGTTTTCCATTATCCTTCCTCGCTTCCTATTTCTTTAATAGTATTAACATAAGCATTAATCAGCACGTTAAGCTCTTGAGCCTGCATGTCCAACTGTATTAGCTGTCCTTGTAACTGCTTAACACGTTGTACTTGCACTAGCTGTGCTTCGTTTAGATCATCTTCTGTATATGTTTTATCATCAATAGTAATCATGCTTACTCCTAAGAAATAGTACCACAGGCTATCTTATTAGCTACGCCTAGCGCAACCTCATCAATACGACTCAGTGTTGCATCTGAATCATAGCTACCTTCAGAATCAAGACAAACATTCACTGTACGTTCGTGTGATAAGTCTGTATCTGAACAAGTAAATAGAACCTTCACATCTCTGCACTCTACTTCTTCTGATATAGTCTCACCTTCATTTTCTGGATCAGGCATTGTGTTTATACGAGTTCCAGTAAACTCTTCTAACAGTTCGTATGTTACTGACATTTCATAAACCTCTAGTTGTTTTCTAAGTTTTCGATACGTTGTTCTAACTCTTCTATCTTGGCTAATGCTTCTTGCAAAGCCGCAGTAAGTAGAGGAGTTAGTTTGGATTGGTCAACAGCTTGATACTCAGGATTGCCATCTTCATCAATCCCATCTTTCTCACCGACTACTGCTTCTGGAATATGCTTTTGTAATTCATGAGCAAGGAAACCATCAACAGTCCTGCTTGGGTCTTCTATAAAGTTAAAGCTCTTAACAGGTATTAACTTTAGTTTCTCTGATGCGCCCTCTAAAGGCACTACGTTTTCTTTTAAACGGTAATCAGATGATGTGCCATAGACCATGCTACTACCTGAATGATAAATCAATCCGTAGCTAGAAGTGTCTGTGTTGTTTCTGAATGTCATAAAGGTGTGACCATACTGACCACTTGCTAACAACTTAGCATCTGTACCTGCTGTCAATAGTAGTTGCTTGTTAACAGTTACATTACTATTGTTAACCTCAAACCTTTCTGTACCACCTGTAACAACTCTCCACTGA
>Ga0316202_10002956_pt1 | contig 10632 bp, 7 predicted proteins | sample 3monrhotite_MG_FD_204934 | JGI IMG/M metagenome (GOLD analysis project Ga0316202, IMG submission 204934) | Microbial mat bacterial communities from mineral coupon in-situ incubated in ocean water Damariscotta River, Maine, United States -... | ecosystem: Environmental > Aquatic > Marine >...
TCAATTGGTTGCATAAAACAATGTCTCAATGGAGCGGGAGACGAGGATCGAACTCGCGACCCCGACCTTGGCAAGGTCGTGCTCTACCGCTGAGCTACTCCCGCATTGAGGGCGCAATTATAGCAAACAAATTTTAAAATGTAAAGGATAAAAGTAAATAAATGTAAAAGTATAGATACTTTGGTATAATCTCTTACTTTTTTTCAAGGAATTTCAATGCGTAGTGATACTATTAAGCGTGGATGGGAACGTACCCCTCACCGTTCGCTTCTTCGAGCGACAGGTTTAAAAGACGAAGATTTCAAAAAACCATTTATTGGGATAGCAAATAGTCATATTGACATTATCCCTGGACACTTCTTTTTACAAGAATATGGTCGTATCATCAAAGAGGAGATTATCAAAGCTGGTGGTGTTCCTTTTGAGTTTAACACTATTGGTGTTGATGATGGTATTGCAATGGGTCACGATGGAATGCTTTATAGTCTTCCTAGTCGTGAAATTATCGCTGATAGCATAGAAACTGTTATGGAAGCGCACAAACTTGATGCACTTATTTGTGTACCAAACTGTGACAAAATTGTCCCTGGAATGCTTATGGGTGCACTACGTGTGAACGTTCCAACTATTTTCATTAGCGGTGGTCCTATGAAAGCTGGTCATCTTAAAGATGGTTCAGCTGTAGACTTAGCAACGGCTTTTGAAGCTGTTGGTAAAAAGTCTCGTAATGAAATAAGTGATGAAGATCTTTATGAGATAGAGTGTGAAGCATGTCCAAGTGGTGGTAGCTGTAGTGGAATGTTTACTGCAAATTCTATGAATAGTCTTTGTGAAGCAATGGGTGTTGCATTACCTGGAAATGGTACGGTTCTAGCTCAAACTCCTGAACGTTATGAAATGGTTCGTACTGCTGCGAAAAGAATTGTTGAAATTGCCGATGACCAACGTTTTAATATGCGTAATGTTTTAAATGAAAAAGCTGTTAATAATGCATTTGTTGTAGATATGGCAATGGGGGGAAGTTCAAACACTGTTCTTCACATGCTAGCAATTGCAAACGAAGCAGAAGTTGACTTTAAGTTAAAAGATATAAACAGAATAAGTGAAAATGTTTCACATATTGCAAAAATTTCACCTGCAATTTCTACTGTGCATATGGAAGATATTCAGCGTGCTGGTGGTGTAAGTGCTGTTATGAAAGAAGTTGCTAATCGTGGTAATAATGTCTTACAAACTGACGCACTTACTGTTACTGGTGAAACTTTAGGTGAGCGCATTAAAGATGCTGTAATTAAAGATACTTCAGTTATTCATACTTATGATGATCCTTACTCTAAAGTTGGAGGTCTTAGCATTTTATACGGTAACCTAGCAACTGATGGTGCTGTAGTAAAAACTGCTGCGATTGATCCAAAAATGCGTCAATTTAGTGGTAAAGCTGTTGTATTTGATTCACAACAACAAGCAATTACCGGAATAATGGGTGGGAAAGTAGCTGCTGGTGACGTAGTTGTTATTCGCTATGAGGGTCCTCGTGGTGGTCCTGGTATGCAAGAGATGCTTAGTCCGACTAGTTTAATTATGGGAATGGGACTTGGTGATAAAGTTGCGCTAATTACTGATGGTAGATTTAGTGGAGCAACACGTGGTGCATCTATTGGCCATGTTAGTCCTGAAGCTGCTGAGGGTGGTACAATTGGATTACTTAAAGATGGAGATATTATTGACATTGATGTTGATAAACATATTTTAAGCGTACAGCTAAGTGATGATGAATTAGCTAAGCGTCGCGATAATTTTGTTGAGTATAAAAAAGATATTAAATCTAAATGGCTAAAACGTTACCGTATTTTAGTTAGTAACGCTTCAACTGGGGCAGTTTTAAAAACTGAACTATAATTTACGGCTTATGATTAAACTCAGGAACAATCGTCTGCAATGCAGCGATTGAATCCTCTGCTTCTATTAATATATTAATATCCTGACTCAATTTATCTATATCATAAGATGCAAGATTAGCTATAAAAATAGAATCATAAATAGTTTTATGCTCGCTATCACTAATTAATAACTCCTCATACAACTTTTCACCTGGGCGCAGTCCTGTATATTCAATATTAACACTATCTTCTTTACCATAAAGTGCAATCATCTTCTGTGCTAATTCAGCAATACGAATAGGTTTTCCCATATCTAATATGAAAAGCTCCCCACCTTTTGCGATAGATGCAGCTTGTAGAACTAACTGACACGCTTCTGGAATCATCATAAAATAGCGAGTTATCTCTTGATGAGTTACAGTAACTGGCCCGCCACTCTCAATCTGTGTTTTAAACTTTGGAATCACACTACCACTACTTCCTAAAACATTCCCAAACCTAACTGCTACAATTTCTGTACTGAAAGATGGAACATTTTGAGCATATAACTCTACTACACGCTTAGTAGCACCCATTATATTTGTAGGTCGTACTGCTTTATCAGTTGAAATAATAACAACTTTTGAAACCTTATGCTCTATCGAGCAATCAATTACATTTTTTGAGCCTATAATGTTATTCACTAAAGCACTTTTATGATTAGCCTCACAAATAGGTACATGCTTATAAGCAGCAGCATGAATAACAACTTCTGGTTTATATGTTGAAAAAACTGCATCAAGCGCTATTTTATCTGTTACTGAAAGAAGCTTAAGTGCAATATTGTTTAATGAGAGTTGCTCAGCAACTTGATAAAGATTATATTCACTGTGCTCAACTAAAATTAGCTCTTTAACTCCAAATTTGACACACTGGTTGCATATTTCGCTACCAATGCTCCCACCGGCCCCTGTTACCATTACTACTTTGTCATTCAAAAATTCACCAATGACTTTAGTATCTAAATCTTTTGGTTTCCTTGCTAATAAATCTTCAATTGCAATATCTTTAATACTCTCTTCTACACTATCACCCAAAAACTTTACAAGCTTAATTTCATGAATATCTAAAGAATTTAACTGTTCAAAAACTATATTAAGTTCTTCACGTGGCATTTCTGAGGCAATTATCGCAGCTTCAATTCGCCCCTCTTTTACAACTTTTTCTAAATCTAAAAATGAGTGTACTCTTAAATTCCCCATGTATGAGCCAATAACCTCATCACCTTGATTGTGATTTGCAACTATTCCTGCAGCATAAAAAGGCAAAGAACCTGATGTTATACCTCTTAGTATTTGATCTGTCTGACGTTCGACTCCAATTATTACCGCTGTTTTTTGCTCGTCTGCTAAAGCACTTTCAACAATCAAACGTTTAGAAATTCGTAAAAGACCAACAAACATAAGTGACAAACCAAAATCAATTAAAAGTACACTACGTGGGAATGGATTAATAATATCCGATGCTACTGAATATAAAGCAAACATCACAACATATGCTGAAATATGAGCTTTTATTATATTTTTACTCTCATTTAAACCAAAAAAGCGCCAAACTATATGATAAAGTCTCCATCTATACATAAATACTATTTTTAAAGATGCTACTAGAATATAGATAATAGGAAACGTTTTCCAAATATATGGTTCAACATCAAAATTAAAACGTAATTGGTATGCTAAAAATAAAGAAAATAGAAATATAAGTCCATCTGATAAGATAAAAAAGAACATTCTTCTTTTAGGTGTTGGACGAAGCATTAAAAAAGACTCTTTTTTACAATATTAACAACTCTTTTTACATCATCTTCACTCATAGATGAACCACTAGGCAAACAAATTCCTTTTTTAAATAGAGCATCGCTAACTCCATTTATACAACTTTTTGTATATTTAAAAAGTGGTTGAGCATGCATTGGCTTCCATAATGGACGACTCTCTATCTGCTCATCCGCTAATGCTTTCATTACAATTTTTGGAGAACTTTTCTCAAATGTTAATGTGGTAAGCCATCTATTACCATTAGAATTCTCAATTTCAGGCATAAAACTAATCTCTTCAATATCAGATAACTCTTTTTTATACCACTCAAATATTTGTCTACGCTTAGAAACTCGTTCACTCAAAACTTCCATCTGTGCAACTCCAATAGCAGCTAAAACATTACTCATGCGGTAGTTATAACCTAACTCAACGTGTTCATAATGTGGAGTGTCCTCTTTTGCTTGTGTTGCAAGAAATAGAGCTTTTTTAATATATTCTGGATTCTTAGATACAAGCGCGCCACCACCTGAAGTTGTTAAAATCTTATTACCATTAAATGAATATACTCCAAAATGACCAAATGTACCACTTTGCTGTCCATTTAAAGTTGCCCCTAAACTCTCTGCTGAATCTTCAATAACGTAAAAACCATATTCATATGAAAGCTTCATAATTTCTACCATATCTGCCATTTGACCATACAAGTGTGTAACAATTAAGGCTTTTGGTAAAACTAAGCCACTGTTTTTACGAGATTCTAACTCCACTTTTAAAAGTAATGAATCTAAATTCCAACTTTTATAATCACTATCTATAAAAATAGGAGTAGCACCTTGATATTTAATTGCAGATACTGAACCAATAAAGGTAAAAGATGATGCCAAAACAACATCTCCCTCACCAATTTCTAGTACACGAAGAGCTAAATGAATTGCCGCTGTACCACTACTAAGAGCTACTACAGATTGTGCCTTTGTATATTCACCAATGATTTTTTCAAATCTATTTACATACTCCCCAAGTGGGGCAATATAATTGCTTTCAAAAACTTTGTGAATATATTCAAGTTCTTTGCCACTCATGTGAGGAGGTGATAGTAAAATTTTACTCACTACTTTTACTCTCTATTTGTTTAGCTGGTACTCCAGCTAATATAAGACCATTCTCTATGTTATTTATTACAACAGATCCAGCTCCAACTACTACCTCTTTTCCAATTGTAATACCTTGAATCACACTAGTACCTATTCCTATCCAACTAAGTTCTTCTACGTGAACATTTCCAGCTAGCGCAACATTTGGAGAAATGTGAGAAAATGCACCTATTTTATTATCATGCTCTACTATTGCTCCAGAGTTTATAATTGCTCCATCTGATATTTTACTATTCGCATTAATAATTACCCCTGGCATAACTACGACACCTTCCCCTATTTGTACATTACTACCAATTATTGCTTTGTTATGTACTAAAGAGACTATTTCTATACCTTCAGCCTTTAAGCGGTTAAACACTTTTCTTCGGCTAAAATTATCTCCGATACCAATAGCAACTTTTATTTTTGTACCATATTCATTTAAAAATAATTGAAACGTCTTTGCGTCACTATTATTATCATCTATATAACCCATTATCTCGTATCCGCAGCTTATTGCAATATCTGCTACAACTTTTCCATGTCCACTAAAACCAAAAATATAAACTTTATTCATTGCCTCTAAATTTTTCCATTGTTACGTGTCCCTGTTGAGATACATCTTTTCGACGAACTACTTTTAAAAATGTCATCCATAATATTTTAAAATCTAACATAAATGATACATTCTCTACATAATAAAGATCAAGCTCAAATTTCTCTGACCAACTTATTGTATTTCGTCCATTTACTTGCGCCCATCCAGTGATTCCTGGAAGTACGTTATGCCTGAGTGCCTGTTCTTCGCTATATAACTTTAAATATTCAACAAGCAAAGGTCTTGGCCCTACAAAACTCATCTCACCTTTCAATACATTAAAAAGCTGTGGTAGTTCATCTAAAGATAGTGAACGTACAACCGCTCCAATTCCACTTAATCGCTCAGCATCACTTAATAGCTCACCTTTTGCATCACGTTCATCACTCATTGTACGAAATTTATAAATAGTAAATATCTTACCTTGAATTCCAGGACGTTCTTGCCTAAAAATGACTGGTTTTCCGATTTTACTTAATAAGAGTAAATAAACCACCAACAATAAAGGTGACAATAGCAGTAATATTAAGAACGCAAGAATGCGCTCTAGCAATGGTTTAAATAGATTTATATACACACTAAATCTCTTTCAGTAATCTATAATAAACAGTTGAATATTTTTTAACAACTAAGTTAACATCAAACTCATTTACTGCTTTTTGCCTTGAGGCTTCTCCAAACTGTTCACGTAATGCTTCATCTCCTAGTAGCCTTTGAAACGCATCTGCTAATAAAACAGAATTTTTAATAGGAACAAGTAAACCATTTTTTTCATGTTCAACAACCTCGGTACATCCAGGTGTATCTGTTGATATTAATGCTTTACGCATAGATGCAGCTTCCAAAAGTGTCCTAGGTACGCCTTCACGATAACTTGGCAGCACAACAATAGAGCTAATGGCAATCAACTCTTTAATATCATTACGCTCACCAAGCCAGATAATGCTTTTTTGTGCCATAAGCCACTCTTTTGAAGCAGAAGATGGATTTCCATCATCAACTCCACCAACTAAAATAAAATGTGCGTCTAACTCTTTAGAAAGAGATGCTGCTGCAACATATTCAGCAATACCTTTATGCCAAATAGCTCGTGCAATCATCAGAACAACCTGTTTTCCATCCAAAGACAACTCATCTCTCAAAATATCTAACTTTTTTTCATCTATCGTTGCTATATCAAAAAAAGTTGTATCTACTCCTGAGCTTCGTACTAAAAAACTTTTTTTTGACTGGATTAAAGATTTATCCTCAAAATATTTTTGATCATCACTATTTTGAAAAATAACACCATTGGAAATAGAAAAAATAATTCTGTATAAATTTTTTATAAAAAAACTAATTAATCTAGACTTTATACTTTCGTCTATAAAATAGCTGCCTAATCCAGTTACAGTATTCACAATGACAGGAATATGAACTAACCTTCCTGCTAATGTCCCATAAATATTTGGTTTTGCCATAAAAGTATGCAAAACATCTAAGTTAAGCCCGCTAATAGCTCTATAAATTGATATTAAGGCTTTTAGCTCTTTTATAGGATTTAAACTTCCACGCTCAATTGAATAACCAACAACAATAATCCCCTCTTTTTCTAACTCTTTCGAATATTTACCTAATGGTGTGATAGCGTATACTGTATGTCCTTGTCCTATTAGCATCTTCATAACTGGTAATCTAAAGAGGTATAAATTCATATCAAGATGACTTATAAAACCTATCTTCATACTTTTTTACCAATTATAAAATGTGAATACCAAACTTCCAGAGAATAGAGATTATAAAGAATCTTCGCACGTTTTTCATCAGAAATTAAAATCTTCCTATCGATTAAATTTACTACAAAATTTGTATCCAAAAATTCTCTCCAGTAACTATCTGAACTTTTTAATTTATCAAAAATTACCTCTTTTAGCTCATTGTCAATCCAACCTTTAAGTGGGATTTCAAAACCACGTTTAGGTTGATTAATTAAAGTTTCTGGCAAATAACGCGTAGCTAATTTTCGTAAAAGATACTTTGTTGTTGTCCCTCTTACTTTAAAATTAGATGGCAGCGTTGGAGCAAATTCTAACAACTCCTTTGATAAAAAGACTGTTCTGCTTTCTAATGAATGAGACATTGTCGCGATATCCATTTTTACCAATAAGTCACCACTTAATATTGTATCAAAATCCATCTGCATCATGGAACTAAGTGTATCTGGACTATTTTCGATAATAGATTCTAAAATTTTTTCTGTCTTATTTAAAGAAATTTCTTCCGTAAATATATGTTCATATCCTTCTGTAATATCCATCGTCGCTCGTAAGTACGAATCTAAACCATCATGTGCCAACATACCATTTAAACGATGAAAATAGTTATACAAAGATTTCTTTTGATGTGCAGATGGCAAATAATTATCTAAAAAATTTGCAACTGATCCAATGAGTGGCTTTTTAGCAAAAAGTGGCAAATATTTTGCTGGTACATAACGTCTATAACCACCGAACAGTTCATCTGCACCATCACCATTGAGTATGACTGTTAAATGCTCTTTGGCAGCTTGTGAGACATAATAACTAGGGATTGCTGAAGAATCAAAAAATGGCTCACCATAGTTTAAAATAATAGTTTCAATATCATCGCGCAATTTATCAAAAGAGATAGAAATTTCTGTATGTTCGGTATTATAACTCTTCGAAACTAACTTGGCTAAAGGAGCTTCATCATATGTACCTTCAAAACTAACTGTAAATGTCTTTAACTTATCTACATATTTAGAAGCTATTGCTGTAACTAATCCACTATCAATTCCACCACTTAAAAATGTACCGACTTCCAAATCAGAGCTTTCAATCCGTCTTTTAACTGATTTATGCAATAGTTCATCTGTTTTGTTTAATGCATTTTCAAAAGACAAAGATGAAGGTTTTTTGTAAAATGTGCTAACGCTCCACCAAGCTATTTGATTGACATTGATATTTTTCACATCAACAATTACAAAATGTCCAGCTCTAAGCTCTTGAACATTCTCATATGGTGTATTTTCACCTTGAAACAATCCTATTCGAATATACTGCTGAATATTTTGCTTATTAGAACTTAAATCTCTTACTGAAACAATTGCACCTAATTCGCTTGCAAAAAGCAGACAACCATTTTCCTCATAAATATAAAGTGGTTTTTCGCCAGCGCGGTCTCTAGCTAAAAAAAGATTTTCTGTTTTTCTGTTATAAACCGCAAATGCAAACATGCCATCAAGCTTGTTTAGCATTTGCTCGCCAAATTTAATATACAGATATAACAATGTTTCAGTATCAGAGTGAGTTAAAAATGTAAACTCTGCCAATTCTTTACGAAGTTCAATATGATTATATATCTCACCATTAAAGATAAGTACATAATCACTATATTCAAGTGGTTGCATTCCATGTTCTATATCTTGAATTGCAAGCCTAGTATGAACAAAAGTTACTACATCATCACTGTATAAAGTTTGTGCATCAGGTCCCCTATGCTCTAACGCATCACTTATAATACTATAATCAATACTATTACAATTAATAGAACCAGCTATTCCACACATATACTAAATTTTAAGCTTATACACTTTAGCAAGAGGTGTAAGAATAACTGGCTCAAATAAATCCTTATCATATTGTTCAAACACAAAAAGCTGTATAAAAGTTGAGTTTAACATACGTTGGTCAAGAACTAAAAACGTATTGTAATTTTTCATAAATATAACAGATAAGTTTGCACTGTTATTAACAGGTTGTTTTTGAACATTCAACTTTCCATTATTGTCATAAAAAGTAGTGTAAAAATCTCTCATGACCACCTTATTTGAACCTACCTGAAGGTGACCATCTTTTGTTAATGATATTCCATTATTTAAATTAATTCCGTCTTTTGTTTCATTGAAACGCTGTGAAGAATAAAAAAATGGTCTTGCAAATTTTTTACCTGTCATAAGATCCATATTACTAAACAAATCAACTGTAGGAAAAATTTGCAACATACGATTAGGAAGATAATAATAAATATCTCTTGTCTTTTCTGGTAACTTAAAAGACTTATCATTCAAAGTTTTCGTAAAATTATTAGAGTCTTTAAACTTGTAATCTTTCATTATCATCTGTATTGGACTATCTACTTGACTATTTTTGCGTCGTTTTTCTGAGTACTCTACATTTAGTCTAGCCATATTAGCTGAAGAAACTTGATCATTCGTTAATGAAAAACTAACTGGAAAATTTTGAGAACCTTCATGAGCACCACCATCTATTAATGTATTAATATCTGAAAAATAGCGGATTGGATACCCATAGTCCCACCAACTTAACGCATAATCATCATGAGTAGACATTTTACCTAACTTGTCTAAGACTGTTACTTCATCTTTATTAAAAACAGTTGGAACTTTATAACCAATTATATGTACAACATTTGGATATATAATGACCGAAAGCATTGATATCAATAGTCCAATTTGTAAATACCGTTGTCTCTCTTTAGAAAAAATATTTTTCATGTAATATGATATTAAAAAAATCAAATTAGCTATCCCTAGTGCCATAAAAGGAATTGCAAAAATAGTAAAACGAAGTCCTCCAACTAGAGCAAAAAAACCTAACCCCACCATAGGAAGTGATAAAAGAATTATTTTATTTCTTCCTATTAAAAGTACATATCCAATCACAGAAAGCCAAAAAGTAATTACATTTCCACTAATTCGATTTGCAAATGTTTCAAAGGGAATACGCCCAGCTTCACGTACAGTATTAACAACATTAAAATAATTTAAACTTGCAACCGTATCGTCAGCATGTAACACTCTAAGGATATATGAATGCCCTAAAACAGAGGAAATCCAATTGTATCCTCCATTGAAAAGATAAAAAACAACTAAAATACTTATAATTATATAAAAAGTTTTTTCGTTTATCTTTTTCCCAACATAAGTGAAAAGAACATTTACAGCTAATATAAGTCCCACAACATACAATATAGGTAATGTTGTTAAAGAAATTACATAAATACCTAATAGTTTAAAACTATAAATATTTTTACGTTCAAAAATCATTGCATACATTAAAAAAGCATACATTAAAGCATTAGATATTTGTGTCCCACTTGGGTGCCAATTAATACTTATAGCAACAAAGAGTGGCCCAACAAAAAGATATTTATCTTTTTTTGTTAATATAGCAAGTATAAGTCCATATAAAATA
>Ga0316202_10002957_pt1 | contig 10628 bp, 6 predicted proteins | sample 3monrhotite_MG_FD_204934 | JGI IMG/M metagenome (GOLD analysis project Ga0316202, IMG submission 204934) | Microbial mat bacterial communities from mineral coupon in-situ incubated in ocean water Damariscotta River, Maine, United States -... | ecosystem: Environmental > Aquatic > Marine >...
AATGCAAATTGATGACTTAGGATTACAAATAGGTAGCCCGCTTCAAATACAAATGCTTGATGATGAAAGTAAACGTTATACGGTACACCTGATTGGCTATTTGCCAGCTCAAAGCCTAATTCTATCTGCATCAACAACCTCAGGTAATGACTTGGCAATGGCATTAAAAGAAGATCAACCTTTGATTGTTCGATTTAAAACACCTAAGGCGGCGGGTGCTTTCAGAACTCAAATTATCGATAAGCGACTCAGACCATACCCTCATTTTCATCTCGCAGTGCCTAAGGAAGTGGAAAGTGTCGCTGTGCAGCAGAATCAATTGGTTGCATTGAAGCAGCCAATTACATTTCTTAATGATGATGAAGGCAGTCATCCCAAAAGTGTTACATTAACAGCTATTAGTGTAGAGGAGGGTGTTATCACGGCTCAGGAGCGACTTGCTGATGAAGGGCAGAGTGCAACAGTTACCATGAGCTTTAATTTTGCAGGAGTGGACAATGTTATGGTCTTGGATGGCCAAATTACCAAGGTTAAGACTACTCCTGAAGAGCCAGAGCACATCTTAACCATGAGATTTGAAGATTTGGATGAGTCCGATCGTATTTTGCTACACGCATATTCCTATAAACAAATCTTAGTGAATATGAAAGTAATTGAGGGTAATTAGCTTTCTACTAGATCATCAATATACTTTTCAGCATCAAGGGCTGCCATACAACCCATGCCTGCAGAAGTAACAGCCTGACGATAGACCTGATCACACACATCACCAGCAGCGAATACGCCCTCAGCTGAAGTCGCTGTAGCATTACCGGCTAAACCAGACGTCACTTTAATATAGCCATTATGCATATCAAGTTGATTCTCAAATATACCGGTATTAGGTTTATGGCCAATAGCAATGAATACGCCCATTAGGTCAACTTGTTCAATACTTTCATCCTTAGTTGACTTAATTCGAATGCCAGTAACCCCCATTTCATCACCGACCACTTCATCTAATGTACGATCCCAGTGCAATACAACATTACCATTTTTAGCACGTTCTAAGAGTTTGTCTCTAAGGATTTTTTCACTTCTCAGTTCATCGCGTCGATGTACTACGTGAACCTCTGAAGCTATATTTGATAAATACAGCGCCTCTTCAACGGCGGTGTTTCCACCACCAATGACCGCAACTTTTTGATTACGATAGAAAAAACCATCGCAGGTTGCACAGGCAGAAACCCCTTTACCCATAAACGCAGTTTCAGACTCAAGACCTAGATACATCGCAGAAGCGCCAGTAGCAATAATAAGGGCATCACAACTATAGGTGCCGCTATCTCCAGTTAAGGTATAGGGTTTGTCTTTTAGTTGAGTGGTATGGATATGGTCAAATATAATCTCAGTACCAAATCGTTCAGCGTGTTTCTGCATACGATCCATTAATTCTGGGCCCTGAACGCCCTCATGATCACCAGGCCAGTTATCAACATCAGTCGTCGTAGTTAGTTGGCCACCTTGTTGCATACCAGTGATAATCACTGGGTCAAGATTGGCTCGAGCAGCATAGACAGCGGCACTGTAACCTGCAGGTCCAGAACCTAAAATTAATAGTTTGCAATGGCGGACTTCTGACATTTTGATTTTTTTCCTTTTACATCAGGAACTGAGCCTAATGAACAATAATAATTAATGATTTGTTGTTTATTTTTAAACAAATTTGAATTCTTTCACAGAAGGATATAATACAGATAAATCTAATATAACTAAACTGCTAATTAGTTAGATTGCTCTTGTGAATAGTATCTATTGATGTTCATTTAGACTGATGATGTGGCTAATTACTATTGGTTTATTTCTACTGCGATTTTATATATTAAAGAATCGAGTTGAACGACATCAATAGGTTTGGTTAAGAAATCATTCATTCCAGCTTCTAAACAGTCAGTTCTATCTTCATCCGTCGCATTGGCAGTAATAGCAATAATTGGCACAGTACTCTTACTGTTGTTGATTTCTCGTATCGCACGAGTTGCTGTCAAACCGTCCATTTCAGGCATTTGAAGATCCATAAAAACAACATCGTAAGTGTGAGCATTAACTGCTTCTATCGCCTCATAACCATTTTCTACAACATCAACAACATGTCCCGATCGCTCAATTAAGCTCTTAATAATCAACTGATTAGTAACGATGTCTTCAGCTACGAGTATCCTTAAGGTTGAGAGGTTTGTAGTTTGTAATGTATCTAGGAACTCATTCTGATTTTTTGTAATATCTTCATGCTGATTCTTTACTAAAGGAAGTGGAATTTCAAACCAAAAGCTGCTTCCTTTACCAAATTCGCTTTCTGCACCTATTGTGCCGTTCATAACAGTTACCAGGCCCTTGCAGATAGCAAGTCCAAGGCCTGAACCGCCATATTTTCTACTGATGGATGAGTCTGCCTGAACGAAACTTTCAAATAACCCATCGAGTTTATCTTTCTCAATTCCAATGCCATTATCTTCTACTTCAAATCGAATCATCTGCTTATCATCATCAATTGCAGTTACTGATAATGTCGTTTTTATCACGCCTTCCGCTGTGAATTTAAGTGCATTACCAATAAAATTAGTCATCAATTGTTGAATGCGTCCCATATCTCCATTGAAATACTGATTTACCCCTTCGGAGTAGTTCTCAATGATTTTAATCTGATTAGTTTCAGCTTGATGATAAAAAATACTGATTAAATCATGGGTTTCTTTTTGCAGGTTGAAGGGGCGCTTTTCTAATGATATTTGATGAACTTCTAATTTTGAAAAATCCAGAATATCATTGATAACGTGTAGCATTAGCTCGCCAGATTTCTGAATGACATTGAGATAATCTTTTTGCTGTTTTGTTAGGTCTGTTTCAGATAACAGGTAGGTCATCCCTAAAACACCACTCATAGGGGTTCTTATTTCATGACTCATTGTGGCCAAAAAGTCTGATTTGGCTTTGCTTGCTTGTTCAGCATTCTTTGTAGCTGTAGCAAGCTCGTTGGTGAAAAATGTAACAGATGATGCTATATCGGTAATTTCATCGTAGCCTGTGACTGTTATATTTACGTGTTCATTCTGAGTTTTATCTCGAACTTGGGAGGTTAAATTAATTAACCGCTTTATGATTGTTTTACTTAAAAAATAGAATGTAGCGACAGCAACTAATACGGAGAACAAAAATGTCGCAATAGTGATATTAGAGCGTGTTTTAACGTCCTTGGTTAATTGATTGGCTCTTAAGTCTGTTTCATCGCTTAATAATTGATATTTATTCGCTAAAAATGCCTCAAGATCCTTGGTTATATTAATGGCAAAATTCTTTTTACCCGCAGCCGTTGCATTAAGGCGTCTATGCTTTTTTGCAAGTGCGATTAGCCCATCTGGCTTAGCCAAAAGATAACTTTGTATTTTATCGGTAAGATCGCTCATGATGGATTGATGTTGCTGATCAACAAAATCAATACTTGCTCTGAGTTTTACAAGTCGCCTTTTTATAGCTTTTTCTTTTTGACTTATTTCATACAGCCTTTGCGAGGTTATTATTATATTGGCATCATTAATAAGCGCAAAATAAATGATAAACCAATTATCCTGCTGCTCGGATGTGATTGAAAGTCTTTGCCAATTCGTTGCAGAGATAACATCGGGTATAATATTGTTAATCTTCTGATAAACAGCCTTTGAGCTATTGTCTGTATTTATTATGTCGATGACTACTTCATTTAAGTCATCTTTTAACTTATTGAGTACTAATAGCTGATTTTGTATATGGGATAGAATTTCAGGATCATTAACTGACTCAATATTGCCTAAAATTTTATCAATGTCATTTTGTAGTGTGTCGTAGAATAACCGCCTCTGTGCTTGACTATCTGTACGCGAAATTCGCTCAAGCTGACTCCAGATAGAGTTCATTTGATTATTAATTTCAGAGATAGAGATAACACGAGGAATGGTTTTCTTCGATAAACTTAGAATATCGTCTTGAAAATTTACAAAGCTAAGAATAGCAACTAGGATAACAAACAATTGTGCAATAACCAGAAGTACTAAACTACCCCCCAGTTTAATCGATATGCTTTGCCATTTAATGCTCATTATTCAAATACTACACTCATTTTGAATCGTTCAACTCCCGTATTCTTCCTTCAATTTTAGGCGATACAAGCTGTTGTTTCGTTATGTAATCGGTGACGATATCAGCTATCGTTTGCGCACTAACATTTTTTTGCAGTCTCTTGGCATTTTTGAACACCTCGTAGCCACTGCCACCTTTTACGAGAAATTCAGTGGTTGCTAACCGATATGATTTGTCTTTTATAAGTGGGCTACCATTAATATAAACAGAAACTACTCGTTTACCCACTTCAGCACTGGAAGAATAAAGCACCTGCATTCCAGAGACTTGGGGATATTGTCCCCCAACTTCTGAAATGAGACTAAAACCATTTTCTAATGCCTGTATTAGTTGCGAACCTGTAATTTCAATAACCGTGCCTTTATTTCTAAAGGGCAGTTCTTGTTTAATTATCTTTAGAGTGATTTTTTGTCCCTTTGGATAGGTGCGATCGCCTCTAATAGAGCCTGAATTAATAATAGCAATATCAGTATTTAGTGACGCTTTCAGAGCATCGGTAACTAAATTACCAAACGCATTCTCCTTTGAACGCACTAATGTTTTCAGAGTATGAACTTCTGTTCCAAAGGTACCAATTTCTTTACTTAACAGAGTCGAAAGAATACTAAGATGTTGAGTGATTTTACGCTCAATGAAATTATCAGCAGGAAAATTAGATAAATCAACAGCTCGTCCATCAGTTGTATAATCTAGCTTTCCATTCGAATTGTTTTGCAGAACAATATCAAGTTCTAAGGCCTTGCCATACTCTATACCTTTACTCGTAACGGTGCGATGATCTACATTGTATAAATACTTGTTATCATTCCTTGAACTTATAATAGCCAAATCTATGATTTCATTATTAATCCATGATTTAGTTTGTTCTGTTTCATAATCAGACAACAACAAGATAAAATCTGCTCCCTGTTCTCGTAATGAATGTGCCGCCTTTTTTACTGAGGTTTCTGAATCGAGAAGAGAAATTCGTTTCGGTAAATAGGATACAATTAATTGTTCAGAAACAATGGAGGTGACACCGATAGTATATCCATCTCTTTCTATCAAAATTCCTGGCAATAATCCGCTAAGATTACCATTGGTTAGTGGGTCAAAAACATTTGCACTGATAATAGGAAATTCGGCTTCTGAGGTTCGTAGTGTTAGTTCATCTTCGTAATAACTAAATTCTCTTTTAGCAACAGCCATAGCGTCTACTTGAAGCGAATTAAGCAAGTCAATCATATGTGCACCACGATCAAACGAAGACAATAGACTAGGTCCTAACGAATCACCGCCATGAATAAATATGGTGTCAGGATTCTCCCTTCGTGAAATTTCTAGTAATGTCGCAAGTTGTGGTAATCCGCCGGTATTATTTACTTGCTCAATTTCAGGCATATTACTGACATAGATAATTTTTAATTTATGCTCAAATGCTAAGACTGAATGATTACAAAGAAATAATATAAAACAAAGTCTAACAAGAATTGATTTCCCCTCCCTCACATAAGCCTCCAAATATTCAAATTTTATGGCAAAATTATAGCGCTATATATACAGTTTGTCAGAAGTTTCTATTGCGCAGAGATCTATAGGCTGATTAGCTACTTTTCTCCGGTGGATTAAAAGAATAAATGCACAATACTACCAGTTGAATAAACAAACCGATGACATCACATCATATGTAGGAATGATGTACGCTACTCTTGATTATTGATAGGTGCATAGGTCGCTGGTGGCAATATAGGTAGAAATTTAAACAAAAAAAGGGCCAGAGAATAAGCTCTAGCCCTTTTAAAGTTTAGGTCACCCTTGAAGAGTGGCATTACGAATGAGTGATAGCGACGGCCTAAAGGCCGACCTACAACTACAGTCCTAAAGCTTCTTTTGCGCTGACGTAATCAAAACCTAGATTCTCTGCTACGTGCTCACAAGTCACCTTGCCTTGGTAAACATTTAACCCTTCCAACAGATGTTTATCATCGGCTAATGCTTGACGATAACCTTTATTAGCTAGTTGCAAGATATAGGGTAGGGTGACGTTATTTAATGCGAAGGTAGACGTTCTTGGAACGGCGCCGGGCATATTGGCCACACAGTAATGAACAACCTCATCGATAATATACGTTGGTTCTGCGTGTGTTGTTGGTTTTGAAGTTTCAAAACAGCCACCCTGATCAATAGCAACATCTACTAATGCAGCGCCGGGTTTCATTTTAGAAATCATCTCACGAGTAACAAGCTTAGGTGCTTCAGCACCAGGTATAAGAACGCCGCCTATGACTAGGTCTGCATTCAATACATGTTGATCTAACGCTTCTTTAGTTGAGAAAATAGTTTTAACTGATGATCCAAACTGAACATTTAGTTTGCGCAAGACATCAACATTACGATCAAGAATAGCTACATCTGCACCCATACCTACAGCCATCTGTGCTGCACTTGACCCAACTACACCACCACCAATGATAGTTACTTTGGCTGGGGCAACGCCAGGTACACCACCAAGTAGCATGCCACGACCTGCGTGAGAACGCTCTAAGCACTGAGCACCGGCTTGGATAGACATTCTGCCCGCGACTTCTGACATTGGCGCTAATAGCGGTAAGCCACCAAATGGAGAGGTTACTGTTTCATAGGCGATACAAACCGCTTTTGATTTAACCAAATCTTCTGTTTGAGGCATATCAGGTGCTAAGTGAAGGTAAGTAAATAGGATTTGATCTTCACGGAGCATGGCACGTTCATTTGCCTGAGGCTCTTTGACCTTGACGATCATTTCAGCTTCAGCAAATATTTCTTCAGCCGTATTGCGAATGCTCGCGCCAACTGCTTCATAATCAGCATCAGTATATCCGATACCACTGCCTGCCAATGTTTCAACGATTACTTCATGACCACTATGAACTACTTCCTGCACACTTGCAGGGACCATTCCTACTCGAAACTCGTTATTTTTAATTTCCTTTGGAACACCGACTTTCATAACAAACCTCATTCTAATTGATTATTTATAATTGACTAGTATAATGCTTGTTTAATAGAATGTTTCACTATAAATGTATCTGTTAGTAGATAAATATATAAAATAAATGTTTTAAATAGAGGAAAACTCTTTGCCAGAACTAAAATATAAGCCCGATCGTACTGACTTAAAGATACTTGAGTATTTACAGCATAATGCCAAAATTAGTAATGTTGAATTGGCCAGAAGAGTACATCTAAGTCCGACACCCTGCTTAGAGCGGGTAAAGCGTTTAGAGAAGTACGGCTATATCATGGGCTATCATAGCCGATTGAATCCTCAAAAATTGTCGGCCAGTCTCTTAGCATTCGTAGAAATCAAATTAAATCATACCTCTAAGGATGTCTTTCGTGAGTTTAAGGATGCAGTTAAAGAGCGTCGCGAAATACTTGAGTGTCACCTGGTATCAGGAGACTTCGATTATTTACTGAAAACTCGAGTAGCGGATATGGCCGAGTATCGAGAATTATTAGGCGAAACACTTCTAACCTTGCCCGGAGTGAGTAGTTCGCGTTCCTATATGGTTATGGAAGAAGTCAAAGAATCATCGCAAATTCAACTACCTACGTTAAATAAGGTAAGTTGATTCTAGTTCTTTGCTAGTGATTGGCAAGGGCTTAGGTTATTATGTAACAACTAAAAGAGAAGGACAGTTAGGTTTTGAGACAGGCATCTGTAAAAAAGACCAACAGCAAGGTCAAAGCAAATAAAAATTCGCCAAAGGGTACGCAAGAGTTACTGCCTAACCCTATGGCCAAACGCATGCGTGAAGGTCTGATGATTTTCTTGGCAGCGATATCTACTTTTTTAATGCTCTCAATGTTGACCTATAGCCCTGATGACCCAGGCTGGACCTTTAGTGGTGGCAACGGCAGCATCGCTAATGCGGGCGGTAGAGCAGGCGCTTGGTTTTCTGACGTTTTTTTACACTCCTTTGGATATATCGGCTACATTTTCCCATTGATGGTCGGCTATGTTGCTTATTTAAGTTATCAGTCTGATCGTGTGTTGCACGAAAACCATCGGTTATTTATAACCTTCAGAAGCGTTGGTTTCTTTTTAACCCTTTTGGCAGGCTCGGGTCTTGCACACATTCATTTTCTTGACCCTAATATCCAACCCAGTTATACAGCGGGTGGTATTTTAGGCAAGATAATGGCTGACTCGCTAATTCCATATTTTGGATTTACTGGTGGCACCTTATTACTATTGGCCTTGTTTCTTACTGGTTTTACTTGGTTTACTGGACTGTCATGGTTATGGTTAATGGATCAGGTCGGTCATTATACGTTTGAGTTTTACGAGTACTCAAAATATAAGTATTCAGAATTAAGAGAAAAAATAGCAGCGAAAAGAGCGACTCAAGAACGGGTAAAAACGGTTAAAGAAGAGCGTAAGAAAGTCTCTAAACGAAAACCGATTAAGATTGAACCGGTACTCAACCGTGTTGAGCCTGGTAAAAGAAAAGAAAAAGAGCGTCAGACGAAACTATTTGATGATCCTGTCGAAGGTGAAATGCCTGCGCTTAGTTTACTCGATGAGTCTCAAGGTCCACAACATAGCGTTTCACAAGATTCATTAGAAGCCATGTCACGATTGGTTGAGATGAAGCTGAAAGATTTTGCAATAGATGCTCAGGTTGTTGCTGTGCATCCAGGACCAGTGATTACCCGTTATGAGCTCGACCTAGCGCCTGGTATGAAGGTGAGTAAGATTTCAAATCTATCCAAAGATTTGGCCCGTGCATTATCAGCCATCAGTGTGCGAATTGTTGAAGTTATTCCGGGCAAGTCAGTGATTGGTTTAGAGATTCCCAATGAAAAGCGCGAAATGGTTCGATTAAGCGAAGTCATTGAATCAAAAGCTTTTGAAGATTCAAGATCTGAATTAACTATGTGTCTGGGTATGGACATTGCCGGTCAGCCAATGGTTGTAAACCTAACAAAAATGCCACACCTCCTGGTTGCAGGTACGACCGGTGCGGGTAAATCAGTCGGTATCAATGCCATGATACTAAGTCTGCTTTACAAGTCGAAACCTGAAGATGTTCGTATGATCATGATTGATCCTAAGATGTTAGAACTTTCAGTTTATGATGGCATTCCTCATTTATTGGCGCCTGTTGTTACCGATATGAAAGATGCCGCAAACTCATTACGCTGGTGTGTTGGTGAGATGGAGCGACGCTACAAGCTGATGTCAAAGCTTGGTGTTCGTAACTTGGCTGGTTATAACAAGAAAATTAAAGACGCAGATAAAAAAGGTGAGCCCATTCCGGATCCACTCTGGGAACCAACTGAAAATATGTTGATGAATCCACCTAATTTGGAACATCTTCCGTCAATTGTGGTCGTAATAGATGAGCTTGCCGATATGATGATGATTGTCGGTAAGAAAGTTGAAGAGCTCATTGCACGTATTGCACAAAAGGCTAGGGCAGCAGGAATTCACTTAATCCTTGCAACGCAACGCCCCAGTGTTGATGTTCTAACGGGTTTGATTAAGGCAAATATACCCAGTCGAATTGCTTTTCAGGTATCCAGTCGAATTGATTCAAGAACCATTCTTGATCAGATGGGTGCAGAACAGTTGTTAGGCCAAGGTGACATGCTTTATATGCCAGCGGGAACAAGCATACCTATACGTGTTCATGGTGCCTTTGTTGCTGACCATGAAGTGCACAAGGTTGCTGCCGATTGGCGCAGTCGAGGTGAACCTGAGTTTATAGAAGAAATAACATCCGGTGGAGGCATTGCTGAAAACCTACCAGGTATTGCTCCTGAGCCGAGTGATTCGGATGTCGACGTGCTTTATGATGAGGCAGTAGCCTTTGTTCTAGAGACGCGTAAGGCATCAATATCCAGTGTTCAGCGTAAACTAAAGGTAGGTTACAACAGAGCGGCGAGAATGATTGAAGAAATGGAAGCGACTGGTGTCGTCACTCCGATGCAATCAAATGGTAGTCGCGAAGTACTGGCGCCAGCACCACCCAGAATGGATTAAGTATGAAAATAATATTAGTTTGCCTGTTAGTACTAACACTGGTTCCAGTGTATGCCCAACAGAGCAATTCGAATCAGCAATCAGTACCGCAAGACTCCAAGGACATAGAAGCAACTGATGCATCTCAAGCAGCACCGGATGTTGCTCTTTTGCAAGGCTATCTTCAGAAGCTAAACAGTTATCAAGCGAACTTCCAACAACAAAGGTATTCTGTTGGACGTAAATTACTGGACACTTCTTCTGGTCAGTTCGTGTTAAAAAGACCGAATCATTTTATCTGGCAAACCTATGCGCCTTTTGAGCAACAAATTATCTCAGACGGACAATCGATGTGGACGGTCGATGTCGATCTTGAACAAATAATTATCAATGATATTGATGAGAATCTAGAAAATGCCCCGATATTTTTATTGGCCAGAGATGAAGTTGATTTGACAACGCTATTTAATGTCGAGAGACAGCAGAC
>Ga0316202_10002959_pt1 | contig 10628 bp, 8 predicted proteins | sample 3monrhotite_MG_FD_204934 | JGI IMG/M metagenome (GOLD analysis project Ga0316202, IMG submission 204934) | Microbial mat bacterial communities from mineral coupon in-situ incubated in ocean water Damariscotta River, Maine, United States -... | ecosystem: Environmental > Aquatic > Marine >...
TTTCCCCGAAGGCAATCCAGCCGATCAGCACAGCAAAGGGCAAGCGGGAGAAATCATAGGGAACAACCGCGGATGCATCGGCCAGTGAGTAGGCATTTACCAACGTGATATGCGCGACAACAGCAACCGGACCCATTGCGAGGACCCAACCCCAAAGCGCACTCGGAGGTAATTCCCAGGAATAGAGGGCTGGGATGAGTGCAAGGGGTGTCATCAGAAAATTCATGTAGAAAACCACTTTGTTCGGGCTTTCGGTGCGGCTCAAAGTTTTGATGTTTAAAATTGAAATACCAAGGAAGCCGGCCCCGGCCAATGCAAGCCAACTGCCCATGGACATTTCAATAACGCCGGGGCGGATGATAATCAGGGCGCCAATAAAGCCGATGCTCGTCGCGATCCATCGAGGCGCCCTCACTTTTTCTTTCAAAAACACAGCGGCACCAATGGTCGCGAAAAGAGGGGCTAAAAAGCTCAAAGCGGTAATTTCAGCCAGCGGTATAAGGGAGATGGCCCAAAACCATGTCATAAGTGCGCCGGTGCTGATCAGGGCCCGAAAACAATAGAGGCCAATTTTATCTGTTTTGAGTTCCTGCCACCCCACATGCAACGCCCAGGGAACCATGCAAAGTAGTGCGAGCGCCATGCGAAAGAAGGCAATCATGTTCGGGTTCATACCCTCAAGTGCCAAATGGCGTGCGATTGCCGCCAGCACTGACAATAATCCGCAAGACGCGATTGTCCACATAATGCTGCGCACCAATGGTGGTATTCCGGGTTGGGTTTTATGGGTGGGTTCACTCAATGCAGTTAATCTAAATCCAGTGGAAATATGGGGCGACGCAGACTGTTATAAGACAGCTTAGAGATATCTTCTGATGCCATCGCCCCACTATCAACAATTAAAATCTCTCTGGCAATGGGCTCAAATGCGGCACGAAAATGCTGCATTGATTTGACAACAATCACGTTGCATCGGGCGGGGTCAATTCCCACATGGGTGAAGGTCTCTAATTCCGTTATTTGCATACAATAAGATGCGATTATCACATCAATACCGGCGATCTGAAACACAACGGTTGCGCCCAGGTTTTGCCAGGTTCCTCTGGCATAGGGGCCGTTCGCCAAATACCGTCCCGTCGCAATGTGGGTTATCCGTCCTGTCACAAACAGCGGCGGCCCGAACTTCGGATCTGTTTTGCCGCCAATGAAAAGGGAAAGCTCGGCACCGACGCCCGCATCCACCAGCTGTGCTGCCGCTGCCGGGTCATATAGCGTTGCGAAGGTTGCATTGCTTACTTTGGCGTCCAAAAGCCCTTTGAGCAGAAAGGTGGAATCTCCATAAGCGCCAGCTCCTGGGTTGTCGGAGTGATCAGCGATAACGATTGGACCGCCCTTTGGAGGCGCACCATCAAAGGACTGGCTTGCCAGATGTTCCATACAGGCATCTACAGTGAGGTAGGTATTTGAATCAAAATGCCGGTGTTGCCAGGCAAAATCCATAAAGTGCTCTGCCATTGCGGCGTAAGACATGGATTCCCCATTGCTGGTTACGGTAATGCTTGGCCCAGCCTGTTCCAAATCCGTTAAACGAAACCCGGCGCACAGACTGATGGTCAGCAATTGATCATCCTCGCGTTCCAGCACATCCGCTTGAGCCAGCAGTTCCGTCATCGGGTTCTCAACCGTTGTCCGGCCATGATCAAGACCGGTTACCATAGAGCGGCGGGCAACAAGGGTTTTGGGTGTAATCTCGCCACGCATGGTCCGATCCAGAATTTGGGCAGCTCTCATGACGGTGGAAATCTGATCGACGTGGGGATAGGTCCGATATGCACAAAGGACGTCGCAATGTTCGACCATGCGGTCCGTCACATTTGCATGCAGATCCAGAGTGACGGCAACGGGTATCTGGGGCTCGAGAATGCCGCGAAGCTGTTCGAGCAAAAGCCCTTCCGCGTCATAATCATCTTCCGTCGCCATGGCCCCGTGCAAGCTCAATAAAACACCATCGATCTGTGAGGCTTGCGCCTGTGCCGCATCAAGAACGCACGTCGCGCACAACTCCCAGGCGTCCCGGGTGACCGGACCAGAAGGCGTCGCCACCGCCGCAACGGTGTTGATCAGGTGCCAATCGTATTGGGATGCGGCCTTAACAAACCCGGCGGGTTCCATGTTGGTAGACGCCGTTTGCGCTTCGATTTCGTCACCAAAGAACAGCGTGTCGTTCTGGAAATCCTGCACGGTGGTCAAGCGTTTGCTGAAGGTCGCTGTTTCATGGGAAATGAACGCTGTGAGAACACAAAATGTCATCTAGGATTCATAAGTTATTCGCAAACCAAAACCCATAGAAAAATTCATCTATTATGCCATTCGTGCGCGACGTAGATCGTTACAAGAGCGACATCTTCGGATAAAAATGACCATCTCATATGGCCTTATTTCCAATTTGGTCTTATGGATATTGCATCACGCTAACGATCATCAGACCAAGGAACATGTCCGTTGAGCCGAAACAACGCAATCGCCCAAGCTGAAGCCTATTTTGATGACGGCCAGTTTCTGACAGATTTGTCGCGCCGGGTGGCTATTCGGACGGAAAGTCAGGAGCCGAACCAAACGCCGGAATTATTCAGGTACCTGACAGAGGAAATGACGCCGTATCTTGAGGACATGGGGTTTGCTTGCGAGGTTTTGGCCAATCCTGTTGAAGATGGCGGGCCTTTTATAATAGGTGAACGCTTTGAGGGTGAAGGCTTGCCGACGGTGTTTACCTATGGCCATGGGGATGTGGTTAGGGGCTATGATGACCAGTGGGCGGACGGCCTGTCGCCCTGGAACGTGGTTGTGCAGAACGGTCGCTGGTACGGTCGCGGCACAGCTGACAACAAGGCACAGCATACCATCAACCTGGCAGCGATGCGCGCTGTTCTCAAAGAGCGCGGCAAGCTGGGATTTAACGTAAAACTGGTTCTCGAAACCGGAGAGGAACGCGGCTCGCCGGGGCTTCGCGAATTTTGCGCCCAACATAGTGATCGTTTGAAAGCAGATGTTTTGATCGCGTCTGATGGCCCCAGGTTGTCGCCTGATCGGCCAACGATATTTATGGGATCGCGCGGGGTTTTTAATTTTCAAATGAGCCTCAAATTGCGTGAAGGGGCGCACCATTCGGGCAATTGGGGTGGACTTCTCGCTAATCCAGGCATCATTCTGGCGCACGCTTTGACGACCATTGTCTCTGAAAAGGGAGAAGTGCTGGTAGAGGCTTTGCGGCCACCCGAGGCGATGTCCAATTCCGTGCGAGCGGCGATTACGAATTTGGTGGTGGAAGGCGGTGAGGACGCGCCGGAAATCAATCCAGATTGGGGCGAGCCTGGTTTTACGGCTGGCGAAAAAGTCTTTGGCTGGAACACGTTTGAGGTTTTGGCCTACAAAACCGGCAACCCTAATGCGCCGGTTAATGCCATTCCGCCCAGCGCTGAAGCAACCTGCCATATCCGGTACGTACCACCAACCGACCCGAAGCTGTTTTTACCCGCGTTGAGAAAACACCTGGACAGCAACGGGTTTGAGGCGATTGAACTGGTGGCTTTGCGCGATACACTGCCCGCCACACGGCTCGATCCTGACCATCCTTGGGCAAAATGGACGATTGCCTGCATTGAAAAAACCACGGGGAAAACCGTCGACGTTTTACCCAATCTGGGCGGCTCCTTGCCTAATGATGCTTTTTCTGAAATTTTGGCTATGCCAACAATTTGGGTCCCTCATAGTTATGCGTCCTGTTCACAGCATGCGCCTAATGAACATATCCTGGAACACGTGAGCCGGAATGCGCTTGCCGTTATGGCAGGTATTTGGTGGGACCTGGGAGCGGGGGATACCCCGATAGAGTAAGGATTTGAATGATGCCAATACTACGTATCGAAATGTTTGAAGGCCGGGATCGTAAGAAAAAGCGGGAACTGGTTCAGGCATTGACGGCTGAGATGGTCCGTGTGACCGGGGTCGGAGAAGCGTCTGTACACGTGATTATCGATGAAATCAAAAAAGAAAACTGGGCGGCAGGAGGAGAACTCTATGCCGATAAATTCCCTGACTAATTAAAGGAACAGAACGAATGTCATTATGTGATTTGGATGCCGTTGAACAGCGTCGACGGATTGGTACGAAAGAAATCTCCCCCGTTGAGCTGCTGGAAAGTTCGCTGGAACGGATTGAAGCCGTCAATGGACGCGTCAATGCGGTTGTCGCCATGGATGTCGAAAACGCCCGTGCGCAAGCCAAAGATGCGGAAAAAGCCGTTCTCGATGGCGATGACCTGGGACTGCTGCATGGATTGCCGGTTGGTATCAAGGATTTAGAGGCGACCGCCGGTTTGCGGACGACCTATGGGTCGATGATCTATGAAAACCATGTGCCAGAAGAAGACGATCTGTCGGTTTCCAATGCGCGTGATGAAGGCGCGCTCATTTTAGCAAAAACCAACACACCAGAATTTGGTGCGGGTGCAAATACCCGCAATAGCGTTTACGGCGCGACGGGGAACCCGTTTAATCCCGACCTGACGCCCGCTGGCTCTTCTGGCGGATCGGCTGCAGCCCTGGCTTGCGGAATGGTGTCGCTTGCCAGCGGTTCCGATTATGGCGGAAGCTTAAGAACGCCCGCCGGGTTCTGTGGTGTGACCGGTTTCAGGCCGTCTCCTGGCGTTGTTCCGGTGCCGAAGCGCTCCGTTGCTCTCAATCCTTATTCCGTCCAAGGCGGCATGGGACGAACCGTGGCCGATGTATCGCTGATGATCGCCGCTCTGACCAGTGCAGATATTGGCGATCCCTTTTCTCAAGCCGTAGACACGGAACTGCTGGAACCGCTTGGTGATATTGATCTGGGTTCCCTGCGCGTGGCGTTTTCGGAAGATTTGGGATGTGCGCCTGTTGATAACGATATCCGCAAAGTTTTTAACGAAAAGTGCTCTACATTCAGAGGCGTTTTTGCGGAAGCTCAGGACCGTGACCCAGAGTTGCTGGACGTCCACGAAGCGTTTGAGATTACGCGGGGCGTTAATTTTATCGGCGCGCATGCAGAGCGGGTAAAAAACCACAGCGATATCCTGGGGCCGAATGTCATCGATAACGTGACACGCGGACTGGAATATTCGGCCGGTGATGTGGGTTGGGCCAATGCCGAACAGTCAAAGATCTACCAAAATGTGATGGATATGTTTGAGGATGTCGATTTGTTGATTTGCCCGACAGCCTCCGTGTCACCGTTCCCGCATGAGCAGTGGTTTGTCGAAGAAATCAATGGCGAAAAAATGCCAACTTACATGCGTTGGCTGGCGTTGAGCTATGGTCTGACAATGGCATTGCCAGTGGTTTGTTCATTGCCGGTGGGTGTCGATCACAAGGGGATGCCGTTCGGGATTCAGATAGCCGGACCAAATGGCTCAGACCGGTTTGTTCTTCAAGCCGCCTATGCGCTAGAAAGACATCTGGCTAGCCAGCCAGCTATGACACGCCCCCGTCCCGACCTAGCTGCCTTGGCAAGTTAGGCGTAGGTATGAATAAACGGGTCCTGATTGCTGGTTTCATGCATGAAACCAACACCTTTAGTCAGTTGCCGACGACGCTCGATTCCTATAAAGCGCGATCTCTTTATTACGGGGATGACGTCACCAAATTTATGCGTGGTACCAGAACCGAGATCGCAGCTTTCATGGATGCCTGCGAGCGGTTTGAATGGCACGGAACCTATCCGGTTTTCGCCAATGCAACACCATCGGGCAAGGTCGCGGAAGATGTGTTCGAACACGTCAGCACCGTGATCACCGATGCACTGAAAGACCAGGGCCCCTTCGATGCGGTCTGTTTGGCACTGCATGGGGCCATGGTTTGTTCGCACGTCGATGATGGGGAAGGAGCACTTTTGCGTCGGGTTCGCGACGTGGTCGGGCCTGATACACCGATCGCAGTGACGCTTGATTTGCACGCCAATGTAACGGACGTGATGGCGGAAATGGCTGATATCATTACCATTTACCGAACCTATCCGCATATTGATCAATACCAAACAGCGACGGATGCGGCCCGATTGTTGCAGCGAACACTGAATGGCGAGATCAAACCGTATGTCGTGGTGTCCCGTGGCCAAATGCTGGATGGTGCCGACCATGGACGAACAACGGCACCCGGCCCCATGACCGAGGTGCTTGAAAGCGCAAAAGCGGGCGTCGCCAACGTTCCTGGCGTTCTTTCCTGCACAGTTGCAGCGGGTTTTCCATGGGCCGATATTGACGAAACGGGGCCAAGTGTCGTGGTTGTTGGTGATGGAAGTTCGCCCGCCCATAGGGAGCTGGCGGATAAACTGATGGGTGAACTTTGGCAAAGCCGCAAGCGGATCAGCATCGACATACAAACCGTTGAACAGGCCATATCGGCTATACAGTCGGCTGGCGAACGCAAAGCCCCAATCGTTCTGGCGGACTTCGCCGACAATCCGGGTGGCGGCGGCTACGGGGATGGCACACGGCTCCTAAAAGCGATGATTGATGCCAATGTTCAAGGTGCAATTTATGGACTGCTTTATGACCCGGTCGCTGTTCGAACCTGTATTGAGCAGGGGCTGGGGGCCCACGTGGTTGTAGCCATAGGTGGCAAGATTGATGCGCGTTACGGCGAGCCAATTCCCGTGACTGGTCATGTGGTAGCGGTCACCGATGGGGCGCTAACACTGGCCGGCCCGATGATGGCGGGCTCACGCATTTCCATGGGGCCGACGGTGGTCTTGCGGGTCGGCGGGATCGATGTTTTCCTGACCAGCGGTCGGTTCCAGTTGTATGATCTCAAGTTTTTTGAGCATGCGAATATTGATCCCCGCTCGAAGGCCGTTGTCGTGGTCAAGTCAGCCCATCATTTCCGCGCCGCTTTTGCCCCCATCGCATCCGAAGTCATTGTGGTCGATGGAGGCGGCGGATTAACGTCTCGCAATTATAAAGAACTTGAATACAAAAAAGTCCGGCGGCCTGTTTACCCCTTGGATCTCGATTGATCCGGGAGCAGGTTAGAGCCTCTAGGGCGCGATATAACGAAAAGTTAAATTGATGCGTGGGCCAACTGGTTTTTTGGTTTTTGGTAGTGCATGTTGCCAATGATGCTGAATGGGACCAGCCATCAGCAGCAAGCTCGCATCTGACAGCTCAACGGCGACGGATTGTTTTTTATCATCAATTCGGCGAAATCGAAATCGACGGGTTGCGCCGAAATTCAAGGATGCAATCACCGGGTTTGTTCCCAACTCGGGTTCATCATCACTGTGCCAAGCCATGCTGTCGGTTCCGTCACGATAGAAATTCAAAAGGACCGTGTTGAAGCGATGAGATGTCAGTTTTTCGACCCGCTGGCGTAGCTTAACCAGCACAGGCGGCCAAGACCTTGGTTGATGCTCAATCCCTGAGTAGGTGTAGGGTGCGTCTCCGTACCAGGCGGTCAATCGCGGCATGGGGATGGTTCGGCCAAACAGAAATAATTTCTCTTGCGTCCAATCCAGGTCATTGGAGAGCTCATCAAACAGTTTGGCACTTGTATTTTCAGGGTAGATACCCTGGTAGAGCAGCAAATCACCGTCGTGAATATCAATTGTTTCAGGAATGACGGGAGAATTTTGCATGACCCGTCAATGCATTTTGGGTTTAACCAGATAGGTATCACGATCACCGGTTGGAACCGCAACTTCGAAGATTTTGTCTTCGCGATAGATGGTCAGGGTCAGCGTGACACCTGCGTCGCCGCTGGACCAAAGGTTTCGATAAAACGTTGCCAAGTCGTCGATGGGATGCCCGTCAATGGAATGCAGAATATCGCCCACTTCAAGCCCCGAATTATCGCCCGGACCATCGTCAACAACGCCAGCGACCACCAGTTTGTTTGAGACTTCGGCCGTCAGTATGCCGAGCCAGGGGCGTGGTTTTTTGTTGACCCGCCCATAGGTCATCAAATCATCCAGAATTGGGGGTAATAAATCGATGGGAACAACCATATTGCCGTCAAAAGATTGGCCATCTTCATCGTTCTGCTGAATAAACAACGAGCCGATGCCCGCTAATTTTCCAGCTGAATTGATCAGCGCACTACCGCCCCAAAAAGGATGCGGAGGTGTTGTTAAGAGGGCCTCGCCCAACAGGTATTCCCAATATCCGGTAAACTCCTGTTTCGCGGCGACCCGTGCATTGATAGCGCCGGATTTGCCCCCATAACCAGCCAATATAACGTCCTCGCCAATACTCAGCTTGGACGAACTGCCAAGCTCCATGGCGGGCGCATTCAGTTTTCCAAGCGCCTGAATGAGGCCGAATCCCGTCTCTTGATCATAGGCAGCGACATGGCCCGCAACCGCTCCGCCCGTATGATCGATGAGCCAAATCGTTTCTGCTTCAACGGTGAGATAACCAATGGTTAGAATAAGGCCTTTCTCGCCAATGACCACTCCATGGCCAGCGCGTTCTGTCCCCAGGCTTTGGGCGGTGAAGCCCTCTTCTGGAATCTTGCACTGCACGGATACAACAGACGACAAAGCCCGAGCGAGGTCAAAATCAACGGTATTTTGGTCGGGTTGGAGTTCTGGATCAATGGTGGGCACTTCGTTCATTTATTAACCTATGTTTTTTTATTTTTGGTGACAATTTCCCTCATGATGGCAGGCCAATGATTGGCTGTCACGGATCGAATGGAAAAATCCTGATCAATTTCTCTTTACTGATTTCTGGCGCATCTCAAGCGATAATCACAACCTTTTCGGACGGACCACGGCCCAGACATGCGAAATTCACTAGAAACAATCGAAAGACGTGATCTTGAGGCGGATGTCCAATTAGAGCAGGCAGCTCTTCGCGAAATCAGCCGCTTCGTTGGTGCTCCAGTCGGCCTTATCTTTCTTTTTCATGTCCTCGCACCATTCTTTGCTGCCGACCTCTGGCGAACAGGCTGCAAGCCCGGTTGATAACACCAATGCAAGCGAAACAGTTATCACGACCTGTTTGAATTTCCCCATTTTCATTTCCCCTTTTCGAGCTGACGATGACTTAACTATAACAAATGCAAAGCGTCGAGCCACTGTCTTTTAATGCTGACCTATTTATAGGTGTTTAGGGCTTCGATGACGGACTGAACAACCGAACGCCAGTCGCCGCGCACAGGCTGACGGAACAATCGGACACTTGGGTACCAAACTGTGCCATCCCGGCTCAGTTGCCAGCGCCAATCTGGCACGTAGGGCAACAAAACCCAGCACGGTTTACCCATGGCGCCCGCCAGGTGTGCAACTGATGTATCGACCGTGATGATCAAGTCGAGCCCGTCGATCACATTGGCCGTGTCGGCGTAGCTGGAAATGGCATCGGTTAAATCTGTGATCCGATCCTTTGGGTCGAGCTGCACCAGTTGGTCTTTTGCGGGGCCGAGTTGCAAACTGTAAAAATCAAACGCTGTCTGAGACATCAACGGTGCGAGATCAGCCAGATCAAGAGAGCGATTGATATCATTGATATGATCGGTATTTCCCGCCCAGACGAGGCCCACCGCGTTGTTCGCAGTTTTTGGCTCAGATGGCGTTGGGGAAGTCAGATATGGCGTCGATATGGCCACGTCGCTGATTTCGGTTAACCCAAGTAAAAAAGGCAGCGACATCAAAGGTGCGGACAGATCTGCGTCGGGCAGAACACCGAGACTTACGGCCTCATCAACGCCATCGACTTGTGCAGCAAGTGTAACCAGTGATGCGGGACAACTCAGGATCACCTTGTGGGCGGTGTTTTTCAGGTGTGCGACAAAACGCAGAAACTGGATTGTATCTCCTGCGCCCTGTTCTGAATAAAGCCAAAGTGTCTTCCCCGTTAAGCCAGTGCCCGTCCAAGAAGGTGTCGCTATTTTTTGGCCCTCGATGTTTCGCCGGGCTTCATAAGCGCGCCAGCCCCCGTCGTAATCGCCGCTTAACAATAGAGTTTGCGCGTATCCATTCAAAGCGTCGTGGTGATCTGGTTCGATAGCGAGAGCTGAGCGGTAGGCGCTGATCGCCGGTTCGAGCTCGAGTAGTTTGAGGCGGGTGTTGCCCAGATTGTTGAACGCATTTGCAAATAGCGGGTCTTGGTTGACGGCCTGCACATAACAGCTGGCCGCGTCTGTATAGGCATTTAGCTCAAACAATTGGTTGCCGATGGTATTTTGCGCCGCTGGATTGTCGCCGAGCAACGAAGCTGCTCGAACGAAGGACGCAATGGCATCGTTTGTTTTGCCAACACGTTTTTCGGTCAGGCCCTTGTTCGCCCAGGCATCGGCATAGGTTGACGCAAGTTCCAGAGCACGTTGGTAGCTCTTCATCGCGCCGTTATCGTTTTCGAGAGCGGCGTATGTGTTGCCGAGATTGTTCCAGGCTTGCGGAGATGGGGGCTGGATGCTGGTTGCCTTCCCGCCCGCGTCCAGGGCTGCGGACAAATCGCCGTTCGCACGTAAAAAAAATCCTAAATAGTCCCAGGCCAATGCGTTGGCTGGTTCCTTTTCGGTCAGGTTCCTGAGGCATTGAATGGCGTCATCGAGCTGACCAGATTGATAGAGTTCCAGCGCGCGCTCGACGTTTTGGGG
>Ga0316202_10002960_pt1 | contig 10626 bp, 9 predicted proteins | sample 3monrhotite_MG_FD_204934 | JGI IMG/M metagenome (GOLD analysis project Ga0316202, IMG submission 204934) | Microbial mat bacterial communities from mineral coupon in-situ incubated in ocean water Damariscotta River, Maine, United States -... | ecosystem: Environmental > Aquatic > Marine >...
ATCCGGCGTCGCGTAAATATGGGACGGCGCGCATTGCTCGTCAGTCGGGACGGCAAACACGAGCACTCGGTTGAAATCACGGCATCCCCGATCAAAGGCCCAGGCAGCAACGTATCCGGTACTGTAGTTGTGATGCACGATGTCAGCGAAATTCGCGGCCTGACAAAGCAGATGAGCTACCAGGCGGCACATGATGCATTGACTGGCCTGATCAATCGACGGGAATTCGAGCGGCGCCTCGACGAGGCTATGGACACAGCACGTACCGAGCAGGTGGTGCACATTCTTGCCTACATGGACCTGGACCGGTTTAAAGCGGTCAATGACAGCTGCGGACACATCGCGGGCGACAACATGCTGCGGGAAGTTGCCAGTCTCATTAAGGAACAGGTTCGTGATTCGGACTTCGTAGCCCGCCTCGGCGGTGACGAATTCGGGACATTGCTGATAGGTTGCCCGCTCGACAAAGCACAGCAGATCGCCTCGGATATCTGCAACGCCGTCGCAGATTACCGTTTCGTCTGGCAGGACAAAATTTTCAATATCGGTATTTCGGTCGGGCTGGTCGAAGTCAGTCATTCCAGCGGAAATCTTCAGGACGTTATAAGTGCTGCCGACTCAGCGTGTTACGTCGCGAAGCAGCGGGGCAGGGGACAGATACACGTTTACTCGGCAAGGGATGAAACGGTTGCACGGGAACGAGGCGATATCCAGTGGCTGCGCCAGCTGCAAAATGCATTGCGAGACAATCGATTCGAACTCGCAATGCAGCCGATTATTGCGACGGGTAGCGGATCGGTATCGGGACCTTCCGTTGAGATACTGATTCGAATGCCGGATGAAAGAGGCCGTACCGGCAATTCCGCAGATTTTCTGCGCTCTGCCGAGCGCTATCAGTTAATGCCGCAAATTGATCGCTGGGTGGTGAATGCAGTGCTCGCGGCGATTAATTCCGGTGAAATCAAGATTGCCAGCCAGAGAAGCTGTGCAATCAATATCTCTGGGCAGACCTTGAGTGACGAGAGTTTCCTGAGCTTCGTTGTGGAAGCGCTTGACCATAGCGGAGTAGGGCCTGGAAGTATTTGTTTCGAAGTCACCGAGAGCGCGATCTCGACTAACGTTCAACATGCACAAAGGTTTATCGAGGTGCTGCATGGTATTGGCTGTGAATTTGCGCTGGATGATTTTGGTAGTGGGCTCGGTGCATTTTCCAGCCTGAAACACCTGCCAATTGACTACCTGAAAATTGATGGCACATACACTCGCAACCTCGCAACCGACCAGGTCAATCAGGAAATGGTAGCGGCAATGATCAAACTTGCACGCACAATGGAATTCAAAGTTGTTGCCGAGCAGGTCGAAGAGCAGGAAGACTTCGACTGGTTGAGGAAGGCCGGAATAGACTTCGTGCAGGGGAATTTTGTCGATGCGCCTGCAATGTTGGGTGCCGCAGCGACCGGAAGCCATCGTATCCTGAATCCGTGACCAGGAATGGGGCAACCCAGGTCTGGACGGACGAGTCAGGCAGCGGTTAACGTGCGCCAAAAAAAACCCGGCACATGGCCGGGCTTTTTTGGATCCGTTGGGTGTCGCTCCTACATGAACTTCAGCAGGATGCCGCCGTACTGTACGAAAAACGGTACGAAGACGAGCGACAGAATGGCCGACAACTTGATCAGGATATTCAGCGACGGGCCGGACGTGTCCTTCAGAGGATCGCCCACCGTCTTGTTGAATCGCTTAGGCGTTCGTATGTTCGAAGGCACTCGCATGATCGAGGTCAAGCCTGTTGGCAAAACAGGCATGAAGGCTATCTGCGAAGGCGGTGTCATTCACAGCGACAAGGTGCTTCTGGCGACCAATGCTTACACGAGTTCGATAGCGAAGATTCGCAACTCGGTGATTCCGGTATGGGATTACCAGATCGCCACCGAGCCGCTGACCGACGCGCAATTGGACAAGATAAACTGGTGCAAGCCCGGGTCGCGCCACGCACTGGGCGACCACGTCAACATGTTCCACTATTTCCGTCTGACTCAGGACAATCGAGTTACCTGGGGCGGCGGCGCCGTGCGTTACTACTTCAACCGGGGTATCGACCGCGAGTTGATGAATGCGCCCGCCCGCTACGAGCAGTTAGCGACAGAATTTTTCGAGATGTTTCCGCAACTGGAGGGTGAAATAAAATTCACACACCGGTGGGGAGGCATCATCGCCACATCGACCCGCTTCTGCGTCGTCCCCGGTGTCATGCACGACGGTCGTTTGGCCTGGGCTGTGGGCTACACCGGCCATGGCGTCAGCGCCACACGCTTCGGCGCCCGAATTAGGTATCGAACTCCTGGGCTATCAGCCCTCTGAGCTTATCAAAATGCAGTTCGTCACCAGGAAAGCACTTCCCTGGCCACCGGAACCGGTTCGCTGGATGTCAGTTAGAATGACCCAGCGAGCGCTTACTAAGGCCGATAAGAACGGCGGCCGGCGCGGCCTGTGGCTGAAATTACTGGATGCTTTGGGCCTCGGCTTTACTTGTTAGAACTTGACCATGTAGTCCTTTGCCTCCAGGCAAACACCAAACGCCTTTTTGAAGTTATCGACCTGCTCTGCAGTTGCCTGATGCGAGGTCTCTTCAGCTTGTTTGGCTTGTTGCTGTGCTTGTTGGTTCGCGGCACGTCCACGTCGACGGCCTGCAACGACACCCGCTGCCGCGCCAATCGCAGCACTGTCACCGGCATCACCACCGGTAACTTCGCCTATCAACGCGCCTGCTGCAGCACCCTTGACGGCCGCTTTGGCGCCGGAGCCCTGCGTTGCGGCTTCCGTTTGAGCAACCTGTTGCTCCGCTTGCGCCGTCACAGCCTCATCTTGTTTTTGTAGCTGGAACGGGTCGCTGCCGGTATTGCGTTCGGCCCAGCTATAACACTCAGCTTCGTCTTTGGATTGTTGATCGGCGGCCTGACCTTCGGCTGGAAAGACGTAGACCTCCAGGGTTGAAGCTAGTGATTTGGCGCCATCCTCTGCGACGCTGAGCGAGAACGGTAGTAGCAATAGAATCATGAACGGAGTCATACGTTTCATGTGTTATCTCCAGAAAGCGATCGAAGTGAACTCAAATGATGATGGGTTCGGATAGTCGCGGCTATCGAAAAAACGCATCTAACAGCGCTGCAGAGCGATTTGCGTAATTCCGATATCGACACGCAATGCATAGAACTAGGATTGTCTCCGTCGTTTGACGCAACCCCATCCACGCTTCATTGCAAGACGGAGTGAATATGCACAGTTACAAACAACGGATTTTATCGATCACCTTGTTGATTCCCGCAACGCTTGGGGTTTTTTTCTCAACAGCGCTTGCACAACAATCGGTCGACCGCCGACCGAACATCGTACTTATCGTGACCGACGACATGGGTTACGCCGATATCGGGTCCTTCGGCGGAGAAATAGCGACGCCCAATATTGACGCGCTAGCCAGCGACGGCGTTCGTTTTACGAATTTTTACACGCACGCCAGTTGCTCGCCGACGCGGTCAATGCTGCTCTCGGGCGTTGACACGCATTTGAATGGCCTCGGTAACATGAGTGAATGGACCGCACCCAATCAAAAGGGCCATCCGGGATATGAAGGTGACCTCAATCACGACGTCGTAACGCTGCCACAATTGCTGAAACAATCCGGCTATCACACCTACATGGCCGGCAAGTGGCATCTTGGAAAGTCTCCGGACAAGATCCCGGCCGCGCGCGGCTTCGAACGCGATTTCAGCCTGCTTGATGGTGGCGGAAACTATTGGGGAATGACCAACGTGTCGGCCAATTCACCGAGTCTTGTGTTTACTGAAGACGGGCGTTACCTGACAAGTCTGCCGGACGACTATTACGCAACGCGTACCTACACGGACAAGATGATTGGCTATATCGAGTCGAACCGCGGTGACGGTAAACCATTCTTCGCCTACGTCGCTCATCAGGCACCCCATGACCCGTATCACCTTCCCCGAAAAGAACGGAACGGGCACGTTGCAGAATACGACAAAGGCTGGGACGCGCTGCGCAACGAGCGCCTTGCCCGACAGGTCGAGCTCGGCATCATGCCCGAGGAAACTCAGCTTTCCGAGCGCATGTGGTTTGTACCCGATCCAAGCACGTTGGCTGCAATGCCGCGAGCGGTACTCGGTAAAAAGATGGAGTTGTATGCCGACATCGTTGTCAATCTCGACTCACACATAGGGCGCCTAACCGATTACCTGAAAGAAATTGGCGAATACGACAATACGATTTTCGTTGTCTTCGGCGACAACGGTGCCGAGGGCACGGACCTGTTCAACATGATCGCGGGAACGCCAGGTACGAGGGACTTCCTGTGGGCTGCAATCAACTGGTCCAATACCGATCCACACGCATGGGGTGATCCGGGATCCTTCGTCGGCTACGGACCGATGTGGGCACAGGTTTCGATGACCCCGTTTAGCCAATACAAAGGCTGGACGGCAGAAGGTGGCATTCGTAATGCGCTCATCGTCAGCGGTCCGATCGTTGATCGTGAGGCAGGGAGCATCAATCACGGCTTTATGCACGTGGCCGACATCATGCCGACCATGCTTGAGGTGGCGGGTGCCACCTATCCGGCCGACATCGCGGGCCGTCCCGTACCGGAAATGATCGGAAACTCCTGGACAGGGGTTTTATCGGGCGAGGCGGAGTCCCCCCGAAATGCTGACGACTACATGGGCTGGGAGCTTTTTGGTAACCGTGCGATTCGCCAGGGCAACTGGAAGCTCAGATGGCAGTACAAGCCCTTTGGCACGGAAGAGTGGGAACTGTTCAACCTGGCAGAAGATCCCGGGGAACGTATTGACCGCGCCGCTGATAGCCCGGGAAAGTTCGATGCAATGCACGAACTCTGGGAAGAATATGTGGCCACGAACAACGTCATCGTACCCAGTCGATCAGTATTTGAATCGCTCGAGGATCAAATGCCACCTCGAGTTCCAGACGATCCGGGGTTTCCGCCACTGACTTACAAGCGTCAGTTTGTACCTCCGTCTGACATGCTCGCGCCGCCGAAAGAGTGAAACATTTACCTGGGGAATATTTAGTCATGACTATTTTCACAAAGACGCTCGGAAAAACTCGGACCTGGATAATCATGGCCCTTATTTTGGGAATGTTTGGCAGCCTGGCAGCTCATGCACAGGTGCCGCCGCGCTTCTACTGGAAGACGCTGCAAGGCACCAACGCGATACCCGTCATAGCCATGTCAGCTTCAGGTAACGTGAATCCTCTTGACCCCTCGTACAACTTCGATCCATCCGCCAGCCTCAGCGCAGACGTCGCTATTGCCGGGTTCGCGAAAATGATGCCTTTCGGCAAGAAGGCGGGGATGCTCGCGGTACTCGTGCCGATGGGGCGCATCGAAGGAGACTTCATCGCTGGCGGCACCTTGTCCCACGAAGCTTCAAGTGGATTTGGTGACCCGATGGTCGAGTTCAACATGAACCTGATCGGCCCGCCCCCCATCATGAATCTGCCGGACATGCTCCGCTACGAGCCGGGATTCTCGCTCGATCTTGTTGTCGACGTAGCCTTCCCCCTGGGGCAATACGACAACACGCAGAGCCTGAATCTTGGGCAGAATCGATGGTACGGGCGGATCGGGGCACCGATGATCTGGCAAATTGGGCCGTGGATTCCTGAAAGCCGTACCACTCTTGAAGTCTTCCCCTCGGTTTGGTTTTTCGGCGACAACGATGATTTTGTCGGTCAACATCTTTCAAGCGATTCTACGTTCGAACTGGAAGCCCATCTGACCCGAAACTTTACTTCGAAAATATGGGGATCGATTGATGCCACCTACTCCAGCTCAGGCGATACGACGATTGCCAGCACCACGAGTTCCGGATCGGATATGACGCTGGCAGGTTTCACGCTCGGCTACCAGCTCAACGACAATATGCAATTGACGTTCGGTTACAAATCCACGTTGAATAACGATGCGGGATCAACCGATCCACACATGAGTACCTTCATGATCTCGTTGACGGCAGGCTGGCACCGCTTACTGGAAGGTGCCAATAGATTAAGCAACGGTGGGTAGGAGAATCCATATGACACTTGACCATATACGCCAGAATCTGGGCCGCACCTGGATCATTGTACTGTTTGGGCTTGTGTATCTTGTTTCGCAAGTTACGATTCTCATTATTCTTGGGCCCATCGAACATTCGATGCTCAATTTGCAATTAAGCGGATTCTCGGTGGCCGAGTACGTGTCCGTATTCAACTCCTGGGAAGCCTCTGGAGATATGGCGTATTACCGCGCCCATTTTATTCTCGACGACATTCACTGGGTTTGGTATTCGGTTCTCTTTACAGCTTTGCTAAGCTGGCTCTTTGAACGATGCGAAATACCGAGCGAGCGCAATTGGTTTTTGTTGCTGCCACTGGCATCCGGACTACTCGACTGGTACGAGAACCGCTTGCAGCATGTGTTCCTGAGCTCGAGAGACCTGGCCACAATAATTGATCCCTTGCCGCTCTATAGCACCCTGGCATCCGACATCAAGTGGCTGCTAGCGCTGACATATATCGTCGCGACTATTGTATTGATGGCCCGATTCAGGATGAAGTCTGGTCACCATGATCCCGTCTGAGAGTTGCTGACGGCAGCTCACTAAAACAATTTTTATATGCTCGCGAAAATTCGCCAAAGTGCCAGAATCCCCAATTCAATGCGACGTCGGTTACGCTTGTTGAGTCACTCATCGCCGCCCGTAATTCATCACGAGCCCGATGCAGCCGCAGGCGGTGCAGATAGGTTAATGGGGACATACCCATAATGTCATGGAACGCGTATTGCAAAGTCCGCTCACTGACATTGGATGCGCTGCAAAGTTCGCTGAGATAGGGGCGGCGTCCGTCGAGATTCAGTGTGTATTGCTCGCAAATCTGGACGATCTGGCTGTAAGATTTTCCTTTCTTGTCCGCCTGGTCCGATTCATTCGGGTCGCACGATTCGATCGCCGCGAACAGTGAGTCCATAAACTCAACCTGCGCTCCGCATCTCGCCCAGTTGTTGTTATCAAATATCTCGGGATTACTTTCAGCCGTTTTCGCGATCTGTGCCCCCAGCTCAAAAAGCCTGCTTCCATCTTCCGAGGCTGGCTGCCAAGTGTCGACTTTTGCCGGAAAATCAAAGTCAGCCTTCACGCGCCGCAAGGTCAGGTGTTCACTTAGAATTTGCGGGGGTACGAGCAACGCGACGCTCTCATAGCCGCTGTCGACGATAATCTCTCCACTCGCGCCCGATGCCGCAATCATCAATGTATTGGGCAGCAACTTGGCCCCATTGATGCTGCCGTGCGAATTCGGTCCCAGTATCGTGCAGGCGTCAAAATCATTGTGAACGCGGGTTTGTGTGCGCAGAGCCGAATTGGTGGACTGATAAATCAAGCAGCAATCTGCGAGCGGTACGGTGACCCGTTTTGCCTCGAAGCGCTTTTCCTTCAAGTTGACAATGTCCTGATCCAACACCTCAAGCGAACCGCGAACGGTCGTGGGGTCCGCGATATCTACAACGGACACCTCGGATAACTCTTTGGGAAGAGCCGGTTCGGGATGTCGTGTCTCTGAATCCATAAGTGCGGTATTCCGATAGACCGATTTGTCAATCGACAATCATAATCAATCGAGTTGATAAAACCTCGATTTTTCCGGCTTTTCTTAATTTTCGTGACAGTGACGCCAGCAGGAACTCCGTTGCAAAGCATAGCAGCAAAAACACTGGTCGACGTTCAAGGCGGTTTGAAATTCGCCAAGAGCCCACAATGGATTGATCAGAAACTGACTTTTCTCGATATCCATGACCGATGTATTAAGTCTACCGATATGGACGGGAACGTGCAGACGATCGGGGCATTGCCCCTCCTGCCCGATAGTTTGCATGCACTCGCTGCGATGCCTTGTCTTTATGACACCGTCGTCGACAGTGATGGCGGCATGTATGTCGCCGATATCGGCTTCGACTTCCTGGACCCGCTGGTGAATCCGGCGCCAAACGGGATGATTATTTACGTGAACGCGGACGGGGAATCGTCGGTGGCTGCGGAGGAGCTCTATTTTCCAGGCGGATTGGTCATCGCCCTGGACAATAAGACATTGATTATTGCGGAATCGCTGCGTCACCAACTTACAGCGTTTGCGATAGGCAATGCTGGCGCACTGGGTAATCGACGCGTGTGGGCTCAATTTGACGACGACATCAACCCTGAAGGGATTTGTTTGGATCGAGACGGTTCAATCTGGATTGCTGGTGCAGGCCGCCGCGCTTTGCTAGTAGAGGAAGGGGGAGAAATTAAACGACAGGTAACAACTGAACGACCGGTATTTGCAACCGCAATCGGCGGGCTCGATCAAAACTTCCTGTTCCTGTGTACGTCAGACTCGAACGATCCCGTCATCACCCGTCAGGCACCCGACGCAACTATAGATATTGCTGAGGTGTGAATCCTGTGAATCGATTCTTGCTGTGTTTGTTGTTGTCGCTGTGCACGCAGCATGCTGCTGCCGCAGCAAAAACTGATACTGTCATTTTCACGAACGGCGACCAGTTGACGGGCGAGATAAAGTCGTTGAAACGAGGTCAATTGAACTTGAATACTGAGGCCACTGGGACTATCGGAATCGAGTGGGACAAGGTATCAAACGTCATCAGCAGCCAAAATATCCAGATTGAAATCAGCGACGGTAGGCGATATTTCGGAAGTCTTATTCTCGCAGAAGAAAATTCCAGCATAGTCATAATGACGGATCTCGGGCCGCAAACGCTGAATACGGCGAAAATTATTTCGATGATTCCCATCGAAGGCGGCGGCCGTCGCGCCTGGGATGTCGATGTTTCTGTCGGCTACGATTTTGCGAAAGCGGGCGGCGTCAAACACGCAACGCTGGGGTTGAACATGGACTACCGCAGTCTGATACGAATTGAGTCCCTCAGATTCAACACTGTAATCACAGACAGCGATTCTCAGGACGCCAGCAGGCGTTCAAGTCTGGGTCTCCGGCACACGCGTCTATGGAGTAATCGTTGGTTCAATAACTCAAGCCTGTCATTTGATCAAAATGACGAGCTTGATTTGAGGCTGCGCTCGACTATCGGTACGGGTGGCGGTAGATTTCTCATTCAATCAAATACCATGTTGTTATCGGTGGAAGGTGCGTTGCAGTTTTCACACGAGGATTCGCTTACGGCGGACGAAGACACCGACTCTCTGGAAACGAATTTCTCGGCAAGCTGGGATTGGTTTCTTTTTGATAACCCTGAGCTTGACTGGTCGACGACGCTGCAGGTAATTCCGAGCCTGACAGAAAAGGGTCGCGTACGAGGTGAACTGGATACAACACTAAGTTGGGAGGTGTTCGGCGACCTAAACTGGGCGTTGTCTTTCTATGGCAGCTGGGATAATCAACCACAGTCCGATGCTGGCGTGACACCCAATGCGGTATCAACATCTGACTATGGCGTGAATACCGCGCTGAGTTACGATTTCTAGTTGTCTCGGCCTTTTAATCCATTTGTCGATTTCCTGCATCTAAGTTAGCAGGTATGTTCAAAATTCCCGGAAATGGCCGAAAGGCCAATTTGTTCGTCGAGATACTGATGATCGTCATCGGTATTAACGTCGCGCTGTGGTTTGAAAGCTGGTTTCAGGATATTGAGAATATCGAAATCGAAGAACGCTATCTCTCGGACCTGCGTGATGATCTTCTGACGGACATCAAGAACCTCGACAATGTCATCCGCCACGGAGAGGCCAAATCTCTGCGCAGCACGAAAATCATTGAAGAGATGCCCGAAATTACGGAGCTTGCGCCCGAGGAACTGGCCCAGACTATTTACACCCCCCCAAACTACCAGTTCTTCACACCTTCTGATTTCACCTACCGCCACAGATATCCGGCACGGGCAGAAAAAAGGTAGCCGGCGCCAATCGGCAATGACCTGGGCACAACGCCTGAGGCGTGTGTTCGCCATCGACATCGAGAGCTGCCGTCAATGCGGTGGGCGCTTGCGTGTTATCGCGAGCATCGAGACACCGGCCGTGATCGAGCGGATACTCGAGCACCTTGGCGGTGACACCGTGTCCTTCGATCCGGGACACCCCAACCGCGCACCGCCCGGGTGCGATGGTTTTATTTGAACAGTACTGTCCTGCCCGCTCATCCCGCTCGCTCCGGGACGGGCGGTTTTTGGGCTGCGGTTTGAGTTGGGGGTGTTTCTGCAGTTAACGGGGAGATTCAGGTGGCGGGGCGTAGTGATGGGCAAGCCGGACGCACACTGGGGTGGATTCAATTAGCTCCTCAGCCGGATTGGTCGCCGACAAATTGGTCGCTTATACTTCCTATTCGCCGGCGGATCGCTTCGCCCTGAGGCAGATTGCCGCACTACAGAGCAAAAAAAAGCCCAGCATACGGCCGGGCTTTTTTTGGATCCGTAAGGTGTCGCTCCTACATGAACTTCAGCAGGATGCCGCCGTACTGTACGAAGAACGGTACGAAGACGAGCGACAGAATGGCCGACAGCTTGATCAGGATATTCAGCGACGGGCCGGACGTGTCCTTCAG
>Ga0316202_10002961_pt1 | contig 10624 bp, 8 predicted proteins | sample 3monrhotite_MG_FD_204934 | JGI IMG/M metagenome (GOLD analysis project Ga0316202, IMG submission 204934) | Microbial mat bacterial communities from mineral coupon in-situ incubated in ocean water Damariscotta River, Maine, United States -... | ecosystem: Environmental > Aquatic > Marine >...
CTTTTTTGTGTTTCTACGGCGCGCGTAAAAGTGAGTAGCCGTTGGTGTCAGGTGCATTTTCCATCGATGGAGGATCAGATCAAGCGGTGCGTATAGCTGCGCAAACCGCACGGGATCTGTTTGCCGTCAACAGGCGCACCGCATCAGGCCTTCGGGTTTCAACCTCTACAGATGACGTCATGGCATTTTCCCTTGCCAATCGATTGCGGGGAGAGGCAGCGGATTTCAGCGCCATGGGCCAAAGCCTGGCTCGCGCTCTCAGCGTTACTGAAGTCACCCTTGCTGCGACCGAGGCGCTTTCCGATGTTTTGACAGAGCTGCGAGAGCGGGCTCTGGGCGGTAGTGATAGCTCTCTGGATGAGAGCTCTCGTTCAGTTTTGGCTCATGAATTTGATGCTCTGTTGGACCAGGTTGATGAGATTGTCTCGGCCGCCAATTTTGACGGGGTAAACCTGCTGGATGGATCACGCATTGATGGCTTGAAGGTCCGAGGAGGGGCCAGCAAGAGCTTCAACATTAGGGGCAGGGACTTTTCCGAAATCGCACTGGGTTTTCGCAAAGAAGCGGTGCCTGATCCATCACCGGGTCCTGTACCTGTACCTGATCCAGATCCTGACCTTGATCCCACTTCCAACCCCGAACCAGTACCGACCCCAGATCCCTTGCCGGACCCTGTATCCGGCAATGGGAATGGCAATGGGAATGGGAACGGGAATGGCAATGGGAATGGGAACGGGAATGGGAATGGGAATGGGAATGGGAACGGCAATGGCAACGCAAATGGCAATGGCAAATCAAATGCGCCCGGTCAGGTAAAAAAGAACGCCGAGCTTCCTCCCATACCGCCAGCACCTGTCGCCACACCGGATCCCGCACCCGCGGCCGTTTCGACACCAGAAGTGTCCTCACCGCCAGGGGAGATAGCGGATCCATCACCTGTGCCGACCGTAACTCCGGATCCGGTCTCCGAACCTGCTGCATCGGTCCCTGTGAACTCTGTATCATCGAGTTCGTCCAACGGCATAACTCTGGATGCGGAGACTCTTGAATCCATCGATGTTTATCTGGGTCAAGTCAATTTGATCTCTGCGGCGATGGGGTCGGGGGCAAAGCGACTGGAGCTCCTGTCTTCATTCATGGGGGAAATGGGTGATGTCTTCACCGCCGGCATTGGGAAATTGGTGGATGCTGACCTTGCCGCGGATGCGGCCTTGGCCCAGTCCCTGAACGTGCGCCAGCAATTGGGCATGCAAGGTATCGCCATGGCCGGTAACGCGCAGGCTTCTGTCCTTTCTTTGTTCTAACACCGCCTTCCTACCCGGCAATTTTGACCCCGCAAGGGCCAGTCTTGCCGTGCAGGATCACCGCGTTAAGGGACCACTACCTTTGAAAGCGCAATAAAATCAGCGTGTTATGCGTTCCTTAAAATTGGCACGGCGCTTGCCTTGTAACTCCTGAATGCGAAGCAATTCCCCGGAAAGGGGTCCCGTTGAATGCGGGGTTGCTAGTAAGGCGAAAAAGGAGACTAGACCATGTCTATGAGCGTCAATACCAACAAATCAGCAATGCTGGCCCTGCAGAACCTGACCAAAACCAATTTCGAATTGGGCACGGTTCAAAACCGGATCAACACAGGCCTCAAAGTAGCCGGTGCAAAAGATAACTCGTCTGTATACGCGATTGCGCAAAATATGCGCGGCGATGTGGGCGCCCTGAACGCAGTGATGCAAAGCACGTCCCGCGCCATTAGCGTGACCGACGTGGCCTTGTCCGCAGGGGAAGCCATCTCTGATCTTTTGGTAGAGATGAAAGAACGCACCGTTGCCGCAAATGATGCGTCCCTTGATACGGCATCGCGCAACGCCATCAACGAAGATTTCCAGGCTCTGCTGCGGCAGATCCAAACGATCACCGTCAATGCCGGCTTTGATGGAGCCAACCTCATCAATGGCTCTCTGACCAATGGCTTGACCGTCCTTGCCGATGCGGACGCTTCCAACACCATGACGGTGAGCAGTGAGAACCTGTCCTTGGGCGGTACCATCATCACCATGACGTCAGGCACATCTGTGGCAACGGAGGCTTCGGCTTCTACAGCCCTGGTTCAGCTCAACGAATCAATCACCAATGTGAACGCCTCCTTGGCGCGCCTTGGTTCCATGGGCAAGCAGCTTGAAACGCACCACATGTTCCTGGGCAAACTACAGGATCAGTTCGTTGCCGGTATCGGTAATTTGGTGGATGCAGATCTCGCGGTCGAAAGTGCTCGATTGCAAAGTCTGCAAGTGAAACAACAGCTCGGTATTCAGGCACTCTCCATCGCCAACCAGCAACCTCAGTCGATCCTCTCGCTCTTCCAGTAAGGGCAGGTATCGCCTTAAACAACATCGCATTCAAAGCGCCTCGGAGATCATCTCTCCGGGGCGTTTATCGTGTAGGGAGAGGAGGGCCTCTCTCCCTCGTCAATCCGTGATCAATTCACAGAATGACCATCACAAAACTAGTCGACGAGTACATCTTGCATCGCATCTACCACATGGGCGATGTCTTCTGAATCCATTGTTGGAAACAGGGGCAAGGACAGGCACTGGGCGTAGAACGCATCCGTGCCCGGTAGATCCATATGATTGCGGCGAGCTTGATAGTAGGGCTGCGAATGCACGGGCACATAGTGGACTTGGCTGCCCACGCTGCGCTCTTTAAGTCCCGTCATAACGGCGTCTCGCGTCGTACCAAGCGCTTCAAAGTCGATCCGCACCACATAGAGATGAAATACCGGATCGCAATCAGGGGCCCGTTGAGGCGTTGCGATGGGGATATTCCGTTGACTGAACAGCTCGTCATATTCCGCCGCCGAATTGCGCCGCGCTTCGGAAAATTGGTTCAGCTTCAAAAGCTGGCTGGCTCCTAGCGCACAATGAATGTCTGAGGCACGATAGTTGAGCCCGGGCTGGGCCATTTCATAATACCACCTGTGCGGTGAGCCCGGTGCCTCATAGGCATCCGCCAGTTTTGTAAATTCTTCCGGGTCGCGCGACAGGCCGTGGCTGCGATCCAGTTCCATAGCGCGGCACAGGGCAGGGTCTTTGCACGTTACCGCGCCCCCTTCGCCCATGGCGATGGTTTTCACCGGATGGAATGAGAATGCTACCGCATCGGAATGGGCGCATTGACCAATTTTGAAGGTCTCACCACCCACGGTGTAGGTGGTGCCTAAAGCGTGGCAAGCATCTTCCAACACCTTCGCTCCGGCTGCGTTGGCGATACGTTGAATCTTGTCCATGTCTTCGCATTGGCCGGCGTAATGCACAGGCACCACAAGATCTGCCTGACCGCCGCACCGTTCAAGGGCGTCCACCAATGTTTGCGGTGTCATAAGGCCCGTGTTTGGGTCTACATCGGCAAAGAATACCTGTGCACCTTCCAGCTTGGCTACATTGGCGGTGGCAACAAACGTCAAAGATGGCACGATAACCTTGGAGCTGAACCCGATGCCCATGGCCCGCATGGCAAGATGCAAGGCAGCGGTGCCGCTGGAATTCGCCAAGGCATAAGGCGCATCGCACGCGTTCGCCAGCCGTTCTTCAAACAGCTCTACTGCGGGGCCCGTTGTGAGCATGGCACCGCGCAGCACTTCGACAACGGCATCAATGTCATCTTCATCGATGCACTGACGCCCGTAGGGGAGGAATGGTCGTTTTACTTGTAGCATGCAGCAAGCAGGGTCTGAAGCCCGCGCGCATCCAGCATCTCCGTATTGGTGTTGCTGGCGTAAGAGAAACCTTCGTCCACAACTCTTGCCCCATCGGCAAGATAGGATTCAGGTTCAAAGCCATTGAACGACGGCAAGATCACATAACGATCGTCCAGCTCTACGGTCATGCGGCCATCATCTTCCGGCACCATGATCTCATGCAGCTTTTCACCGGGGCGAATGCCGATGATCTTGTGGGGCAGGTTGGGGGCAATCGTATGGGCCAGATCCATCATGCTCATGGACGGAATTTTCGGCACATAAATTTCACCACCGCGCATCATTTCCATGGAGGAGAGAACCAGGTTCACCCCTTGATCCAAGGTGATCCAGAAGCGGGTCATGCGTTCGTCCGTGATGGGCAGATGATCTGCACCTTCATCCATCAGCTTGCGGAAGAAAGGCACCACAGAGCCCCGTGAGCCCACAACATTGCCGTAGCGCACAACGGAGAATGACGTGCCGTTCTTGCCGGACATATTGTTACCGGCCACAAATATCTTGTCCGCAGCAAGCTTGCTGGCGCCGTAAAGATTGATCGGATTGGCGGCCTTGTCCGTTGACAGAGCCACGACCCGGCGCACACCGGCACGAATGGACGCGGTGACAACGTTTTCAGCGCCCATGACATTGGTCTGAATGCACTCGAATGGATTATATTCGGCAATGGGCACGTGTTTCAGGGCTGCTGCGTGGATTACATAGTCCACTCCGCGCATGGCCATTTCCAACCGTTCGCGATTGCGCACATCTCCGATGAAATACCGCATGAAAGGGTATTTGTCTTGAGGGAAGAGTTGCGCCATTTCATATTGTTTCAGCTCATCGCGTGAGAAGATGATCAGACGGCGCGGCTTGTAGTCGGCAATGATCTGGCGCACGAATTGATGGCCGAACGATCCGGTGCCGCCGGTGATAAGCACCGTGGCATCGTTGAGATTAACGCGCGGCTCGTGAAAGTCACGGCGCAGGAATGCAGGATCCTGTTCAAGTGGATCGATGGATTCTGCATCTTTGGTCTTAGCTGGCGATGGCAAAGGAAAACTCCCGGGGGCCATTGTTGTTATCAGTCGGATTGCGCGTCTCGTCCATTTCCGAAGCGGACAATGAAACGCGGCAGAAGCTACGGCCGTCGACTTGTTTGTGCGTCACTAACCCCAATAGTGCCGCCTTCGTCATATCGACCTGGATGCGATAGCGCCGGTTTGCGTCGCCGATCTCCATCCATCCTTCAGTCAGACCCACGCCCGCATTTGCGGATACCAAAAATGAGACAGGTGCGCCGTGATCTACCGACTGGCCATGTAGCGGAAACGCTGTTGCTTCCCGCCCCCCATTATGTGCCCGGAAGTTCAAGGTTTCTGCCTCGAATGCTTCCGGATTAAGCGTGAAATTCCCGAGCCGTAAGGACCCTCGGGGCCATTCTGGCCAGTTAATGGTTAATCGCCATTTAAGGATTGGCTCCCGCTTGCCCACTTCGATGATTTTCGTCATGGGGCCCAGGGGCGTCTCTATATTTGTGCTTATCAGGACCAAATCGTCGGTCTCTTCAATCCACGGGGTAATGGCGACAAAATCGGTGATTTTGGGCGCACCGGCGGCTTCCAGAATGGTCGTGCCGCTATAAAAATCTGCGCCATAGCCGATGTCGTCGAAATACCCATGAGGCAGCGTGGCAAAGGGGGCAGGGCCCTCAAAATTATCCAGCCACACGGCATCGATGGCCAGGCCTTTACGCATGTTCAGGCGCAGGCGAACCTTGGCCGTCTGAACCTCCAAAAAGCGATCATCCTGGCTTACGGAGGCAGAGACGGGAAACTGAACCGGCGGCGGTGGCCCTATGGGTTTGGGGGCTGGGAAACTTGCCAGCGCTTCTTTCATCTTGGATTGAAAACCGTCCCATCGTTGATCTGTAATGTGCGTTCTGAAATCCGAGGACCACAGGTAACAAAGGTCCTTCCAGTGATCGGATGTATCCGTCTTCCAGCCTTCGGGCGCATTGGCATTCAGGCGATCATAGAGTTTCCAACAATTAGTATTGGCATAGAGATCATCACGGCCGGAAACAGCCCAGCGGCTGACATTGTATTTGTGCTGCTTTTTCACCGGGATCGGATGTTGGGGCGAGTCAAGACGCAGCTCATTTCCGGCGTTGGAAAGGTCTACCTGTTTCAACACAGCGCTCGGGGCAAGAAATTGCGTGTTCTCAAGTGCCTTGAAAGCGGAGAAGGCTCCGCGCACGCGAGACCATTCGCTGATGTTCGTCGTGGTACGGGCTTCATTCTTGTAGCGCCCGGGGCGAAAATCAAAAACCTCTGCATCATTGCCGTAAAGGGCCAACGCGCGAGGGGCATCGCCGCGACGGGTCTCCAGATATTTTTTGTAATCCTTCAGGCTAATGTCGTCATGGGCCAGGCGCTGAACTTTCTGGAACGCAACCGTGTTGGTCCATAGCACCGGCAAGGTCTCCCCATCGGGGCCTTGGGCGGCCTGCGGGGCATAACGCCATTCCGGATCCCAATCCGGATGATTGGGCGCGCAAGCATCCCAATCCATGATCAGGGCTTCATAGCCTGCCTTTTGGTACGCCGGAACCAGCCCTGCGGAAAATGCTTGCTCGTTCACTAGCGCAAGCGTTGGGGCAAAGCCCAACAAGCGCTCATATTCCATCTGGCCCAGTTCCAGATTGGCCTGCAACACATTGTTGGGCACCAAGGGGCCGATCAGCTGGCTAAAGCCGGAGCCGATGAATTCCACTTTGCCTGAAGCGGCCATGTGCTTGAACGTGTCCACCCATTCCGGGTCGATGCGGTGGATTTCGCGCAACGTATAGCCGGTTGCCTCAATGCCCAAGGGGACATCCAGGTCAGCGGCCAACTGTAGGAGCGGCCAATAGCATTTTGAAACAATGTCCGGGCGGCGTGTCTCTTCAACGGAAGAAAAGGCAAGGTTCAGATGAAAAATCGCATAACCGTAAAGCGGTGCCATTGTCATTATCCTTTTGCCTGAAAGGGAGAGGCGAGGGGTACTGTCTTGATTCGGATGGTCTCAATGGCCCGAGCGGCATTAGCTTGCGCCTCGGCTCGGCTGGCTCCGGTGGTAATCACCATGGCAGCCCGGGGCGTGCAATTTGTGGGCTCAGCAATGATCTCGCCAAGGGCAGTGGTAATGACTACATCCTCAACGCCGGGCAGAACGCGGGCTTGGTCGTAGCCGTCGATGGAGATTACCTCGCCGGGTTCTGCCCATAGGTATCGCTGGCAGACAGCAACATCTTGGCTGGGTTCCAACTCGGCGGGATCAATGGGCAAGCCCACCGCATGACGCATGACACAGCCAAGAAAATCAACGCCTGTATTCAACGGAATTTCAAGCGAGCAAAAGAAGCCGCCGGAAAGGCGCGTCGCCACTTCGATAATGTGCGCTGTGCCATTGTGCATGACCACATCGCCCTTAATGGAGCCATTGCTCAGGTCCAAGGATTTTGCCGCCTTGGAAATCACATCAAACACGGATGCCTGTTCGCTGTCGCTCAGCGTGGCGGGCAAATCGCCGCCATTCTCCACGAAGAATGGCGCAAAGCGCTCCAGGAATTCGTAGTTGCGATCAGAAAGGCCCGGTGTAGTGCAGGCCCCATTGATGACAAGGGATTCGGTGCTCACCTGATGGCCGGGCAGATAGGCTTCCACCATGACGCGGCCCGTGGGGGAATGTTCCATGGCCTGATCAAAGGCCCATTGGGGGTTCAAATCCGGTAACAGGCGGGCGACACCGCGACTGCCGCGTGAATCCACCGGCTTGATGATCAACGTCTCGTCGCGCAGCTCAATCAACCTTGCCAGCTCACCGGCGCTTTCTACAGGTGCAAACCACGGGATGGGCACGCCATCTCGTGCAAATTGTTGTTTCATAGCCAGCTTGTCAGCGGCCAGGGCAGCGGTTTGTTCCGAGAGCGATGTCAGCCCCAATCGCGTTGCAACAGCAGCGACGGTCATGGGCACGTCTGATCCAAGGGCAATGACCCCGTGAATGGGCCCCACGGTCTCAGCAAAGGCTTGCGCCGCATCGGCGGTGGCCATTGTGTCATAAGTGCTGGCAACGATTACGGCGTCCGCTTCCCCCATGGCGGGGGCTTGGGGATCCTGATCAGAAACAATGACCCTGAACCCCATGCCCTTTGCATGACGCACCCCGTGGAGCGCTTCAATGCCTCCGCAAATGATCAGGAGTGTTTTTGGGTCATTGTTGTCTGAACCGGGCATTAGAAATAGATTCCGCCGTTCACGTTGATGGTCTGGGCGGTGATGTAACTGGACGCATCGGACGCGAGGAACACGACCGCATCGGCCACCTCATTCGGTGTGCCCATGCGTTTGAGAACAATGCCTTCGGCGGCTTGTTGTACGGCGGCATTGGAGAGACCCGCTGCTGCCATTTCTGATTGGATCAGGCCCGCGGCCACCGTGTTGGAACGCACATTGTATTGAGCTCCAAATCGCGCAACGACTTGGGCAAGGGACAGGAGCCCTGCCTTGGAAGCTGCATAATGGGCGGTACGGGGCCCACCATATTGTCCACTGACTGAACCAATGTGGATGATAGAGCCACCGCCGGACCGTTTCAGATAGGGCAGGGCTTCCTGGGAGCATACAAACGGGCCTTTCAGATTAACGGACAGGATATTGTCCCAATCTTCATCCGTAATCTGATCAAAATCCGTGGGGTTATTGATGCCCGCGTTATTCACAAGCACATCGAAGGAGCCAAAGGATTCTTCCGTCGCAGCGAAGGCAGACTGAAGCGCCTTGCGGTCTGTGACTTCCGCCTGAAAAGCGAGGGCCTTGCCACCATTGGATAAAATTGCGCCAACAACATCGTCGGCAGCTTCCTTGTCGCTGTTATAGCTGAACCCGACGGAGGCCCCTGCAGCAGCAAGCCCTTCCGCAATGGCCCGACCAATGCCGCGACTGCCACCGGTAACGAACGCAGCCTTTCCCTGAAGTGCAAGCGTCATGCGGCCACTCCACATTGCTTGCGTCCAATCGCTCGGCGCGCAGCAGCTGCGATATGCGGAGCTGTCAAGCCGTAAGCATGGGCCAACTCGTCCGGCTCACCACTTTCACCAAACGTGTCATTCACGCCGACAAACTCGACTGGTGCAGGGGCTGAAGTGGAAAGGGCCTCGGAAACTGCACTGCCCAATCCGCCATAAATGTTGTGATCTTCTGCAGTCACGAAACATCCCGTTTCACGAGCGCAACGCACTAGCAAGTCCTGATCGATGGGTTTGATCGTAGGCATGTTCACAACGCGGGCGCTCACACCATCGCTGGCGAGGGCCTCGGCTGCATCCAGCGCGCGGCCCACTTCAACGCCGCAAGCAACGATGGTGACATCGGAGCCGTCGCGGATAATCTGGCCTTTGCCGATTTCAAACGTGTGGTTCTCATCAAAGATGCTGTCGCAATTCGAACGGCCCGTGCGCATGTAAACGGGTCCCTTGAAATCCATAATGGCTTGCGTCGCCAATGCCATCTCAATGGGGTCAGCGGGAGAGATCACGGTCATGCCGGGAATGGCGCGGAAGGCGGCCATGTCTTCCACCGACTGGGCAGAGCCCCCGTCGGGGCCCACGTCCAGGCCCGGATGGCTCGCCACGATTTTGATATTGTGCTGCATGTAGCCCCCTTGCAGGCGGGCTTGCTCGTAAGCGCGCAGGCAAAAGACAGCAAACGTTGTCACGAACGGGATCAACCCCGTCGCCGCCATGCCGCCGGCAGCCGACATCATGTTTTGTTCGGCAATACCAAACTGGAAAAACCGATCGGGATAGGCGGACCGGAAATGGTGTACGCCGGTGCCGCCGGCAATGTCCGCATCCAGAACGACAACTTCGGGACGGTCTTTCGCAGCAGCGGTAAGCGCCTTGCCGAAAGCTTCGCGCAGACTGTCACCGGATTGAGCAATGAGATTTGGTTGGGACATTAGAGCGCCTCCTCAATTTCAGATGGGCTCATGCCGAGTTCGCCCAAGGCCGTTGCCGTTTCTTCGCGAGACAAAGTCACGCTGCCATGCCACAGGGGTTTGCCCGCCATGTAGGAAACGCCCTGGCCCTTGACCGTGTGGGCGATGATCATGGTGGGCTTGCCCTTTGTCTCGCCTGCTTCTTTCAGCGCGGCGAGGAATTCAGGCACGATATGGCCATCGATTTCTAGAGTGTGCCAGCCAAAGGCGCGCCACTTGTCAGCCAGAGGTTCCAGCCCGCAGATGTTCTCGTTCAGGTCATCGGATTGCATTTTGTTGTAGTCGATGACGGCGCAGAGATTATCGAGCTTGTTGTGGGAGCCGGACATGGCCGCTTCCCAAACCTGACCTTCTTGCAGCTCCCCGTCTCCCAACATGGCGTAAACTCGCGCGGGGCTCTTCTGATATCGAAGCCCCAGGGCCATGCCGATGGCGGCGGAAATGCCTTGGCCCAAAGAGCCGGTGCTTGTTTCCACCCACGGCAGGTCGTGCACATGGGGATGGCCCTGCAATGGAGAGCCAAACTTGCGCAGTGTCTTGATTTGTTCTGCTTTCAGAAAGCCGCGTTCCGCGCCCACCGCATAAAGGGCAGGGGCACCGTGGCCCTTGGAGAGTACAAAACGATCCCGATGCGGATCATCTACGGTCTCAGGGGAGACGTTCATTTCCGCCCCATACAGGGTGGCGAACAGTTCCGCACTGGAAAGCGAGCCGCCGGGATGGCCGGATTTTGCGTGATAGATCGCAATCAGCGAGCCTTGGCGAATCTTTGCCGCAAGGGCTTCGAGCTTGGCCACCAGTTCCGGTGTGGCTTCCGGCGCTGTAGGTTTGGTCGCATGAGCTGTG
>Ga0316202_10002963_pt1 | contig 10621 bp, 11 predicted proteins | sample 3monrhotite_MG_FD_204934 | JGI IMG/M metagenome (GOLD analysis project Ga0316202, IMG submission 204934) | Microbial mat bacterial communities from mineral coupon in-situ incubated in ocean water Damariscotta River, Maine, United States -... | ecosystem: Environmental > Aquatic > Marine >...
ATAATACGTATTTTTTCACACGCATATAAAAACCGCCCAACTGGGCGGTTTTTATTTTGTTCTACATTAGATTAGTTGCTCGATGAAGGCAGAGCCACCTTGAGAATGTTAATCATTGAAAAAATGGCTTGAGCTTATTTATTCACGACCAAGGTAGTTGCTATCTTATCGTGCAGAGCTTGTTTCTTTTTTGTCCATCCGATCATAAAATAGCCGATTCCTAAAATGGAGGACAAAAATATTTGTGCGAAGTATCTAACGATGACTTCACCTGCGCTGGTAGGATTGCCAGATATGTCAGTAAGTCTGATACACATAAAAGACATTCCAATAGTTGCCTGATGTGATATTAAAAGTCCATTGACATAAAGAATCCCCATAAGCATATTTGTTTCTTTAAAGTATATAAATGGATCTATATTTATGCCAATAATTTGAGCGGCAATGCCATACATCAATGAAAATATTCCACTAAATAGAAATATTAAAATTAAGTCGATCATTCCGGCGGTAAGCCTTTTCCAGAACCCAGCGTAGCCTTTTTCTGGAGAGTATTTCATATAAAATAATGAGAAGAAATTAGTCGTTCAGCGCGGCTTCGATAGCTTCTTGTAGTTTGTCTTTGCCGACGCCACCCGTGACTGCACCGACCTCTTCGCCATCTTTCAGGATCTTGAATGTCGGGATACTCATGACTGCGAACTTCTGGGATGTCGCTTGGTTTTCATCCGTGTTTACTTTCACAAAGCTTACCTTGCCATCGTATTCTGTAGCGAGCTCTTCGACTGCTGGCATCATCGCCTGACAGGGGCCGCACCAGTCGGCATAAAAATCGACAAGCACGATGCCCGAGCTGGTTGCATCTGTAAAGGTGTCGTCGGTGACAGGGGTGACAGTAGCCATAAAAAAGAAAGTTAAATAGTGCACTCAGTCTAGCGATTCTGCGGAGCGGATGCCAGATGAGCACAGTGCTTATTTGCACAGCGCTTTGGCGACTTATTTATAAAAGATCTTATTGCGCACGCGCAGATCAACATATTGATATTTTTCTTTGCTCAAATGTATTTCATTGTTTGCTTGCACGAGTTTGTCTATTTGCGTGTGGTAGTCGCTCGTGAGATCAATCCAAATGCTCGTATTTCCTTCTATTATTAAGTGTGCTTCGTGTGCTGCGGGCAAATAACGCACAATGAGAAGTGGGATATCGATGAGTGCTTCAAAATAAAAAGCAGCATCACGCATGGCGATGAGATGGTCGGGGCGCACAATCTGCTGCTTTGGATTATCTATCTGCATGCTCTCACCGAGTGCGAGTGTGAGCGTATCACGATCGGGCGTTTCACCGTCTACGCGGTAGCCATTTTCATTTATAAACATGCGCTCGGTGCCGATATGTAGCTCCGCGACAATGGGGTACTTATACACGGCGACTTGCAGTGTGCTGGGATATTTCTTTTCTATTTCCACGCGTGCGATATCGGGGCGAGTGGCTTTGATATCTTTTTTGAGTTGATTGAGATCGAGCTTGAACATATTCGTACCAAATGCCTGCTCGGTCACCAGCTGCTCAATCTCTGCGAGTGGCAGATCGAGCGAACTGCGAAGGACCGATACCTTTTGCACATTGAAACTGCCGGAAAAGTAGGTCAATCCGATGCCAGCAGCAATCACCATGACAGTGAGCACGACTGCTATCTTTTGGCGCGCGCTCAAGATATTTTTTGTTCGTGGCGTCGAATGAAATACGCGAGCTCGTGCGTGCTGGTTACGTCGCGCACTCAAAAAATGAGGAATAAAACGTCGCAACCGAAAGAAACGGCTAGAACGATCGGAAAAGATATTTTTTAGGTCGGGCACGGGGGGAGTTTAGAGTGTCGTTGGTTTCGCGCCAACTGCCGCGCTAAAGTACTTTCCATAGCCTTTGCCGGTCAGGCGATTATCCAGGCAGATGACCTGCTGGGTGGCGGGTCGGTTGGCGCAGCTCGTGAAGGCGCGCCAGGCTTTCTTCCAGCTGAGTACGGCTGTCGGCAGGGTTTCGGTGCCCCAGTCGGCGCCGTCGCGCACGGTGAAGGGCAGCTTCATGATGATGAGGTTTTGCGCGCGCGGTGGCATTTGCCAGGCACTGGTTGCCAGGTAGGCGGCTTGCTGGTGGCGGCTGAGCTCGAGCAATATCTTCCCTTGGCCACCGCTGGCTCGCTCGGCGAGCACGGGATGAGTGGCGCCGGCGTGAGTCTTTTCAAAGAATTGGCCTTGCGCGTAGCGCCCGTTGAAGAGCACGACGGTGATGCCGGGTAGGGTATTGATGAGCTGTATGAGCTGATGCTCGGTCTCTGCTTGCCAGCTCTTTTCATTTGGCATGGGCAGGCTGGGCACGGTGAGCAGCTCGATTTTTTCTTCTTCAGCTTCAGCTTCGAGGGCTGGCGTGTCGGCGGGCAGGCCGAGCTGGGCGATGATGAAATTGAAATTATCCGGCGCGGTGGCGAGTGCGCTGTCGGCGAAGATGACGCTGCCGAGATCACTGGCGAGCTGGCTGATGGCTGCGGGGTTTGGCTGAGGATCGAGTGCGATGGTCAGGTTGCCACCGCTGTCGGTGCGCAGAGTGCGTGTGTAGCCAGGCTCATCATTTAGATATCTATCCAAAGCGTTTGCAAGGGCAGGCGGCAGGCGACCGTTTACTTCACTCAGCAGATTGCTTCCAGCTTCGCGCATGCTGCTGTAGGCAGCCAGTCCTGTGCAGTCATCCAGCGTGGCACGGCCGTAGAGCGGCTCGGCTTGGCGGAGCAATTGTCCAGCTAGTCCCCACCAGATAGTGAGCTGGGTCTCGCAGTCGGGGAGCAGGGTCTCCAGCGCGGGCAGATCCAGCGCAACACTTTCGCGACGGGCGAGAGTGGCAGATAGTGCGGTGGCGCTGTGCACGATCGTGCGTGCGGGTTCCAATAATGCTGCGACAGCAGGCAGGCTGGCGTGGTGGGTGATCGCAAGTGGTGCGGTGCTGGCATCTGCGAGCTCGGCTGGCAGACCATCGGCAGCGATGAAGTCCCACAGCAGACGTTCGGCACGGGTGAGATTGCGCTGAAAGAAGTCTGCCGTCGGATGGAGCAGCAGCTTCGCTGCAAAGACTGCCTCGACAGGGGACAGCTTGCGCGCCAAGAAGGCGTCTCGCTTGGCAGGATCGATATAGCAGTGCGGGGCGAGCACGAGCGGCACTTGGTGGTGCTCAGCCAGCTTTCGCGCCTCAGCCTCGCTGGCGGCGACGAGCAGGGTCGTGTCATCTGCTGGCAGGGACGCAGCCAGCTCATGCACCGAGCTCATCGTCTCCAGCAGGCTTGGCTGATTCTTTTCAAATAGCTCGGTTAGCTGAGCGGTGAGCGCTTCGTTTGCTTGCGCATTCGGCTGGATGGCGCTGGCGGCACCGCTGTGGCCTTCTTTTGCAAAATGCGGCGGGATGGCATCGTCAGTACTCAAGACCAGCTTCGCGAAGTCTTGCAGCCAGTTTTCTTTTGTTACTTTCAGCTGCAGTACCTGCTCCCAGGCTGTGCGCGGCAGCTTACGCGCCTCGGATACGATACAGCGAAAGAGATCGCGGGTTGCCTCGGCATCCGAGAGGGCACGGTGAGCGCTCTCATGCAGCACGCCAAAGTGTGACCCCAGTGCGATGAGACTCATGCTCGGCATGCGGCCCAGCACCAGGCTCGCGAGATCGTAAGTGTCGTAACGCGGCTGGCTGGAGAGATCCAGCCCGTGCGTGCGGATGAAGCCAATATCAAATTGGACATTGTGCCCGATGATCGTCGCGCCCTGCGTGTGCGCGGTCAGTGCAGGCAGGTGCTCGGCAAATGCCGGCTTGCCAGTGACGTCCTCATTTTGTATACCCGTCAGACGGACGACAAAGTCTGAGATTTGCACGCCGGGATTATATAGCTGATCAAAGATATCGCCGTTTTCCCCGAGAGAAAAGCGTGTCGAGCCCACTTCGATGATCTTATCCGAGTCGCAGGAGAGGCCAGTTGTCTCACAGTCGATGGCAATAAAGTCGTGATCTTGCATACAAAAATTGTTATGTGGATAAGGTCCGATGTTTATGAAGATTATGCTGCATATTTCAGCTATTTTGCAATCTGGATCAAGACTGGTCAATGTAAAATAGCTTGCTATCGATCTGATTTTTTCCTAAAGTGCATCGCCCAGACCGATGACAAAAACTTCAGCTTATGAGTAAAAAGTGTATCCAAAAGGCACGGTGTGCCTGTTTATTTTTCGTATTCCACCTTTTTTACTTGCATGGATTATAAAGCATTCTGGTTGACCGCACTTACTCGCCTCGAGCCGACGATCGCGCGCGGCACATTCCTGACCTGGTTCAAGAATACGACAGTGCTCGGTATCGAAAATGATCACCTGACGATCGGTGCGCCGACTGCTTTTGCGCGCGACTGGCTATCCAGCAAATACGCGCTCAAGATCCTTCAGGCCTGCAAAGAGCAGGAGGCAGCTCTTGCCGAGATCGAGTTTGTGATCGATGCCACACTGGCCGATGGCAATGATCCGCGCACAGTTGATTTGCAAGCTCATTTTGCCAAGCCAGGAGATAAGAAGATCCGCCGCGTTGCTGGCACGCAAGAGGTAAAGGTCACCAGCGGAGGTCTGCGATCTGCTCGCCTCAATCCGCGTTATTCACTCGCCAATTTTGTCTCGGGCGAGGGTAATCGCCTTGCCCATGCTGCGGCACTTTCGGTCGCACGCCTGCCCGGCCAGACCTACAATCCACTCTTTATTTACGGCGGTGTTGGTCTCGGCAAGACACATTTGCTCTCAGCCATCGGCCATGAAGTCCTGACAAATGACCCGACCAAGATAGTCGTGTACAAGACCGCCGAGGACTTTATGAATGAATATATCACAGCAGTAAAGTCATTCAAGACACACGAGTTTCGTCGCAAATATCGCGATGCCGACTGTTTCCTGCTCGATGATGTGCAGTTCCTCGAAGGCGGCGAGAAGACCCAGATCGAGTTTTTCAATGTTTTCAATGCGCTGCACGGCGCTGGTGCACAGATTGTTGTCACCTCCGATCGACCGCCATCCGAGCTGACCGAGATCATGGATCGCCTGCGCAGTCGGCTGACCTGGGGTCTCGTCACCGAGATCGAGCAGCCAGATTTCACCAGCCGTCTCGCCATCCTTCAGTCCAAGACGCAAGAGCGCCGCGCCATCCTCGATGCCGACGTGCTCGAGTTTATCGCTCGCAATATTACTGATTCAGTCCGTGCGCTGGAGGGTCTGCTGGTCACTGTGCTCGCCGAATCCGATCTGCTCAAGACCCAGCCGACCATCCGCTCGGTGGGCAAGATTATCCAAAAGCTCAATCGCCGCGAACGCATTGTCGGTCTGCCCGAGACAGTCCCGACAGATGCCCGCACCCCAGCTGAGCTCACACAGCTCGTTGCCACCCAGTTTGGCGTTTCCCTTGCCGATATTCACAGCACGTCCCGCCGCAAAGAAATCAAAACAGCTCGCGGTGTCGCGATGTATCTCCTGCGCGAACTGCAGGGTCTCGGTCTTGCTTCCATCGGCGATCATTTTGCTCGCAGCCATGCCACAGCGCTGCATGCTATTCATCGCATCGAAGCCGACCTCAAAAAAGATGCTCAGCTCGTTGGGCAGATGAGTGCCGTCAAGCAGGAGATGGGATTATAAGGTCTTATTTTTTGCGTGTCAGACATATAGATATACGCCGAGCTATTTCAGTTACACACTCTTTGAAAGTGGCTGGGCTGTGCACAGCGTGCGCATTCGGTTCGTTATCAAAGACTTCGGCTATGAGTGCACGCACGGACAGTTCGCAGATGCGGTCTGTGCGCGTTTCTGGCCGCTGTTGTTCTGTTGTCATGCTAAAATAGTTTAAGTCAAAATCTTACAAGAAATATATTTTTATGCAACTCGAAGTAATCATCGGTCTCGAAATTCACGCCCAGCTCAAGACTAAAACCAAAATGTTTTGCAGCTGCGACAACGACTCCTTTGGCAAAGAGCCAAATACAACTATCTGCCCCATCTGCACTGGCCACCCCGGTGCGCTGCCCGTGCCAAATGAGCAGGCGATCAAGCTCGGGCTGAAGGCTGCGCTAGCGCTCGGTTGCGAGATCCGCAGCCCGAGCAAGTTTGACCGAAAGAATTACTTTTACCCTGATCTGCCGGCCGGTTATCAGATCAGCCAATTCGACGAGCCAGTCAGCGAGCACGGCTCCGTCGCCATCGAAGTTCGCGATCCCAGCACGGGCGAGATTCAATTAAAAAAAGAAATTGGCGTGACACGCCTGCACCTCGAAAATGACGCCGGCAAGCTGACGCACGTTGGCAGTTCCAGTCTCTGCGATTACAACCGCGCCGGCACACCGCTGATGGAGATCGTCTCCGAGCCCGACATGCGATCAGCCGCCGAGGCACGGGCCTACGCCGAGGCCGTGCAGGCCATCGTGCAATACGCCGAGACCAGCCATGCCGACATGTTCAAAGGTGAGATGCGCTTCGACGCGTCGGTCAGCCTGCGACCAGTCGGGGATGAGCAGCTCTATCCACGATCCGAGATCAAGAATCTCAATTCATTCAAAGCACTTGAGGCAGCGATCAATTATGAAATCAAACGCCAGACCAAGCTGTGGGAGGCAGGCACGCCAGCCGACAGCGAGACGACCATCGGCTGGAACGACGAAAAGCAGGAGACATACTTGATGCGCTCCAAGGAATCCGCCGCCGACTATCGCTATTTCCCCGAGCCAGATATCCCGCCGATGACTTTCTCTGACGATTTCATTGCCGAGCTGCGAGCCAACCTGCCCGAGCTGCCGCTCGCACGCCGCCAGCGTTTCGCGCAGGACTTTCAGCTCACCGAACAAGACGCCGCCACGCTCGTCGCTGATAAAGTTCTCGCGGATTATTTCGAAGAAGTCGCAGGAAAGTCTGGTCAGCCAAAGAAAGCGGCAAACTGGGTACTTACCGAAGTGCTCGGTCGCATGAAAGCTGACGAAGATTCTGAAGCTCAAAAAATAACCGACCTGCCATTCTCCGCCAGCCAACTAGCCGCACTCATCAAAATGATCGAAGACGGCGCAGTCAGCGGCAAGCAGGCCAAAGAAATTCTGACTTTTATGTTTGAAGGGATCGAAAGCGGCGACCCCGCTGCCATCGCGAAAGCAAAGGGGATGGAACAGGTCTCCGACACGGGCGCGATCGAAAAGTTTGTCGATGGAGCCATCGCAGCCAATGAATCGGTCGTCGCTGATTTCCGGGCAGGCAAAGGCAACGCGATAGGCTTTCTGGTCGGGCAGGTGATGAAAGCCAGTGGCGGGCAGGCAAATCCAAAACTCGTAAATGAATTATTACAAAAGAAACTAAAATAGAATAACAATCTAATATTTTTAAACTTATCAAATTATGCAAACTCTCATCGTCACCGCTCATCCGGCTAGCCAGAGCTTCACCAAAAAAATTACCGAAGCTTATCAGAAAGCCAAACAAGACTCCGGTAATTCAGTCGAGATTCTCGATTTGTACAAAACTGATTTGCGGCAAGATTTTTTGCAGTTTGAAAATCCGCACGACCTCTCTGCCGATCCAGCCCGCGACGCAATCCAGACCAAGATCACCGCGGCAGATGAATTAATTTTAATATTTCCGATTTGGTGGGGCGATGCACCAGCCATTTTGAAAAACTTTCTCGACCAAAATTTTACTACAGACTTCGCTTTCAGATATGAAAAGGGAAAACCAGTCGGATTACTCAAAGGCAAGACAGCCCGGATTTTTGCGACATGCGATGGCCCCGGCTTCTTTTATGCTTTTTTCCCTGTTCGGCTCAGCTGGCTGTGGCATTTTGCACGGCTCGGCTTTTGCGGCGTCCGGCTCCAATCCTTTGACATCCTCGGTAGTAAACGCGCAAAGTCTGCTGCAGACTTAGAAAAGTTTTTGTCAAAAGTTGCAAAGCGAGCTCGTTGAACCTAAAATTTGCTCATGTTTACCACTTCTGCCGACCTTCTCAATCTCGCACTTGCCATCGGTTTCGGTTTGATCGCGATTTTCCTTTGCATGGTCATGTATCAGCTCATCTTTATCCTGCGAGATGTCTCGGAGACGACGAAGGCGGTGAAACACGCGGCTGGTCAGATCGATGATCTCATCGTGCAGCCAACGAAGATGCTCAGTTTTATTTTTGAGCAAATAAAAAATGCAGCAGGCGCGCTAGATATAGCTGCACTTATCAATGGCGGGAAAAAGCGGAAAAAATAAATGCAGAAAAATTTGCATTTCATCACAAAATCTGGTATAGTGATATAATCACTTGACACCACAGTGAGCATTCCCCAGTTGAGCCGTGTGCCACTTCACTGTGCGCAAAAATCTACACATGCGAGCGCAGCAGGGGCAGCAGGGCGAGCCAGTCATCCAGGCTGAGGTCTTCGGGGCGCTGGTCGGTATTCACGCCGCTCTGCGCCAGCAGCTTTCGTGTTTCATCTTTTTCTATCGGCAGGCCGGCTATCAGACTGCCACCGATCTTTTTGCGCGGGGCACGAAAGCCGACATGCAGCATCTGGAAAAATATTGCGATATCTTCAGTCGGAATGAGCGGCTGCGCGCGCAGCCGTATTTGAATAACTGCGGAGGCGACTTTTGGCGGGGGCAAGAAGCATTCTTTTGGCACGATCTTCACGATCGCAGCTTCGCCAAAGATGCGGACCTGCCAGGCGAGCACGCTGCCTTTCCTTGAAATAATTTTTTTAGCAACTTCCTTTTGAATGAGCAGCACGGTCAGCTGGGGGCGCTGCTCGGTCTCCACAAAAAACTGGCGCAGGATCGGCGAGGTGAGATAATACGGGATATTTGCGATCAGTTTGTATTTTTCTGCGGGCGGCTCGAAGCGGCGGACATCGAGATTGAGTAGCTCGATATTTTTGTATTCAGCTAGCTCTTTTTGGGCAAATTTAAAGGTGGGCGTATCAAATTCCAGCGCAGTGACATGTTTGGCAGATTGCGCTAGTTCTGCCGTGAGCGTGCCAGGACCTGTGCCGATCTCGACGACATGATCGGTCTTGGCTAGCTCTGCCGCAGCCAAAATGCTGGCGAGGACTTCGTTATCGATGAGGAAGTTTTGGCCGAGATCTTTTTTTGGCGCGAGACCAGCTTGTTTTAGTTTCGCGGCGAGCTGAGCTGGGTCGAGAGGGTTCACGTGGCTAGTCTAAATCATTTCTTCAGTCGCACCAGTTTATGTGGGTCAGTTTTGCCTGAGATGATCTCGACTTTGTCTTTTGTCGTCTCAAAATCTTCTGCCAGGAAACGAACAAGCTCTTCATTTGCCTTATTTTTGTCAGCAGGTGCTTTGATTCTTATTTTGAGTGCGCCGTTGGTCATCATGCCGACGATCGCATTGCCTTCTGACTTTGGAATGATCTTGACGGGGAAGGTGATCTGTCCGAGCTTTGCGAGCTGATCGGTGAGATCGGTTGGTGACATTGGATTCATGGGTGGGATATTACCAGTAATTATTTGCCTTTTAAAAAACTCGCTTGTCAAAATAAATATTTGCTTTTGTGCATAGCAAGTTATGCCACTTAATCTCGTGTTTGGTCGAGGCGCCATGCGCGGATCTTGCCGTGATTACCTGTGAGCAGCACGGGCGGTACTTGCATGCCTTTGTAATCTTCGGGGCGGGTATAATGCGGATATTCTTTTTTTCTGTCGAGACTCTCGCTAAAGCTTTCTTCATGCACGCTGGCTTCTTTGCCGACGACGCCGGGGATCATGCGGCTGATCGCATCGATGAAGACGAGCGCGGGCAGCTCGCCGCCAGTCAGCACATAATCACCAATGCTCATTTCATGAGTCACGCAGGCATCTATAAAGCGCTGATCGACGCCCTCGTAATGTCCGCAGACGAGAATGATCCGATCATATTTTGTGCCCCAGACTTCCACGGCTAGCTGCTCGAGCTTCTGACCGCGCGGAGAAAAGTAGATCACGGGAATGTCTTTCTTGCTCGCGCCTTTTATTTTTTTCACTGCATCGAAGAGGGGCTGGCAGGCCATGACCATGCCGGCGCCGCCGCCAAAAGGGGAGTCGTCGACCTTGCGCCATTTGTTCTTTGCAAAGTCGCGGAGCTGATGCAGTCGCACATCTATTTTCTTTAGCTTGATCGCGCGCGCGAGAATGCTCGAGCTCAGGGTCGACTGAAAGCTGTCGGGGAATAGCGTGATGACATCGATGCGCAACATTTGACGAATAAGTTTTTTAAAAATAGAATGTATATTCACCTACTTTGATCCCTTCTTTTTTCATTGCCCATTTCTCCACGACCAGCGCAAGAATTCTATCAGATTACTTTTGAAGCAAAAGCAGGATTGCTCTTTGAGGCGCGACAACTAATTTTAGGGATCTTAAAAAGAAATAATGAGCTGCCGACAGCAGAAGTGATAGAAAGGGCGAAAGGAAGGATGACTGTCTGCAGTCTTTCGGATGATCGAAGAAAAGATATCGAAGCTTTGCCATGCGTAAAAGACGTGCACATAAAAAATATAATTAAAGCAGATTTTTGATTTATAAAATATTTTTTTGTCCTTGCAATACTTTT